>Ga0182024_10001295_pt1 | contig 64684 bp, 55 predicted proteins | sample P32metaG_FD_120480 | JGI IMG/M metagenome (GOLD analysis project Ga0182024, IMG submission 120480) | Permafrost microbial communities from Stordalen Mire, Sweden - P3-2 metaG (Illumina Assembly) | ecosystem: Environmental > Terrestrial > Soil > Wetlands > Permafrost | place: Sweden: Stordalen... | reverse complement strand
GCGCAGCGCATTCCATCCTGGCCAGGAGTGATTCACTCCAACAAAGGCCGTATACATTTGCGCAGACCAACCCGTGACATCACTTTTCGCTTGCGGCAAAGCGGCGGACCATACATTCCGGTTTGCCCATTCGGACAAAACTTCGGAAGGCGAGTTACGATATCCCTGACCGTGCTACATACATGACGAGGTTATTGTGTATCGCGATGTGTATCGCGGAGGAGCGGTCCACTTCGTCCTCGCCCATCAGCCATGCCGGCCTCGATATGGTGTAGTCCAATCCGGACGTTTCCGATGAGATCGGCATCCCTGCCCGTCTCAGCAATAAAAGCACGCGAAACGAAGTACAATTTCCAGCTTGGCTACCTCGACGGAACTGTTTCTTGAGGAAAAAATGAACGGCGAAGTGCCGGCCGTTTTGCGTGCGCGGCAGTTTTTGCGCGCCTGCCCGATACGCGTCGCCCTGATCTCAATGACTTTGGTAGTACCGTGTTTTTGGCAGCGCCATATCGAGGCCGGCGATTTGGGCAGCCACGTCTACAACGCCTGGCTCGCACAACTTATTTATAAAGACCAGGCCCCCGGCCTGTATCTGGCCCATCAATGGCACAACGTTCTTTTCGACGTGCTCGTGCTCCAGGTCGCGAATTTCGCCGGATTTGTTGCGGCTGAAAAAATCGCCGTCGCGCTCGCAGTCCTGATTTTCTTCTGGAGTGTTTTCGCATTATTGACCGCGCTGTGCGGTCAGCCGCCTTGGTTCTTGACGCCATGCATCGCCATGCTGGCCTACGGCTATTCCTTCAGCATGGGTTTTTTCAACTATTACCTCTCCATTGGTTTAGCGTGCTGCAGTCTCGCGGTTTTTCTTGCAAAGGGTAGGACAAAATTCGATCTGCTGGTGGCGCTGGCAATTTTGCCCTTCATTTACACAGCGCATCCCATCGGTTTTCTGTTCGCTCTAAGCGCGATGGCGTATCTAGCACTGCGAAATATTCTTCCGGGATATTGGAAATTCTCTCTACCAGTCGCTGCCGTGGCCGCCGCGGCCGCTCTACATTGGATTTTGGCTGCGCATGCAAACTTTGAAATCGACTGGACCAAGGACGCGCCATTCTACGCGTTCAACGGTGCGGATCAATTGGTGCTTTACGGGGATCAGTATTCGTTGCTGGTTCGCGTGGCCATCTTATTCGGCGTGATTTGTCTGTTGGTCGATGGCCTTTTGCGCCGGCGAGAGAAATTGCCCGAATGGAAAATTCTCGCGTTGCCTCTCGAATTCTACGTCGTGGCATTTGCCATTCCTGCGCTGCTCCCGGAAAATTTGCGCACCTCGCCGGATAAAGCCTGGATCGGACTTCTGACCTCGCGTCTGACGATCATCACCGCTATTTTTGGGTTGGCGGTCCTCGGTAGGCTGCGACCTCGCAAATGGCATTTGGCGGGATTTGCTCTCCTGGCTGTGGGATTCTTCATTTTCCTGCACGACGATATGACCTATTTGAACCTCGTCGAACGCAGCGCGGAAAATTTGCTTTGGCGCTTGCCGCACGGCATGCGCGTAATTCCAAAACTCTCGGCCATGTCGGATTCGCGCATTGAATTTGTCGGACACCTCGCGGATCGCGCGTGCATCTCGCATTGTTTTACCTATTTGAATTACGAGCCACCTTCGCAGCAGTTTCGCGTGCGCGCGCTGGCCGGAAGCCCGATCGCTCTAGCCTCTTACGTTGACTATGAAAAGATGATTGCCGAGACGCATGTTTTCACGCCGAGCGAATTGCCGCTAACCTTGCTCTACGAGTGTGATGGTACGGAACTAACGCGCTTGTGTTTGCTCGACCTCGCGCCAGGGCAGACCACGGAATCTGCCATTATGGCCGCACGACTGGCCGGCGCGCCCGCACCGTCGCCGATAGCGACGCAAACACCAAATTCGATCAACTCGCCGCAAGACTAGCGACGGTAATTTTGCGCAACGCCCTGCCGCCGTGCGCTGGCCGGCGAGTTGCGCGACCCGTCGCGAGTTGGGCAATAGGATACGCGCCACGACATTTGCCGTCGAACCGGTCGCATGAACGATAGATACTTGGAAGCACGCAAATTGTTTGCCACGCCTTGAACTTGCCATGACGACCAACAGCAAACGGGACGAATTGCGACTGCTCATCAACTCGCGGCAGCCCATTATTTCGGTCGAAACCGCAGAAGAAGAACGCCTTGAAGCACTGCTCTTTGACGTGGCCACCGAAATGGACGTCGCCATGTTTCGCTGGAGCGTCACCAAAGGATTATCGCGCTTTCACGGCGAAGCGCTCTACAACTCCGATACTCCGGAAGCGGCGCTCACCAATATCGCCACCATTGCCGGTGACGGGATATTCTTGCTGAAAGATTTTTCCCGCTATTGTGAAAACGACAAAGTTTGCCGCAGACTTCGCGAACTCGCGGAACAATTTCGCGCCGCGCGCCGCTCCATTGTAATTACCGCTGCTTCGGTAGAATTACCCGCCGACCTGAACGGAGACGTCGCGACTTTCGCGTTTGCGCTTCCTACCGCAGACGAGTTTCTGCCCGGCGTCAAAGATATTCTTCGCGACGCCACCACTCGCCAAATGCTGCCTGTGGCGCTGGGTCCGGACGGCGCGCAACAACTCGCGACAAATCTCGTCGGCTTGCCGATGGAAGAAGCAATGCGCACGCTACGCATGAGCGTATTGTCGCGCAGAAAAATCGACGATGGTTTGCTCGCGGAAGTTCTCGACGCTAAACGCCAAATTCTGCAAAGAGATGGCTTGCTGGAGCCGGTGAACCGCGACGCGTCTTTCACCGACGTCGCGGGCTTGCACCGGTTGCGCGAATGGATCGATAAACGCAAAAGCGCCATGACTGCGGAAGGCCAGAAATTTGGATTGACGGCGCCGAAAGGCGTTTTGATCACCGGAGTGCAAGGTTGCGGAAAAAGTTTGGCGTCCAAAGCCATCGCCGGCCAGTGGGGCTACGAATTAGCGCGGTTGGATGCGGGAGCGCTTTTCGACAAATATATCGGCGAGAGCGAACGAAAATTGCATCGTGCGCTCGAGCAGGCGCAGCAACTCGCGCCGCTGGTTTTGTGGATCGACGAAATTGAAAAAGCATTTGCTTCCGCCGGCGCGAGCGGCGATGCCGACGCCGGATTGTCGCAGCGTTTGCTGGCCACGCTGCTGACGTGGATGCAGGATCGCGAAGGCGGAGTTTTTCTTGCGGCAACGTCCAACAATATTTCCGCGCTGCCGCCGGAAATGTTGCGCAAAGGCAGATTCGATGAAATTTTCTTCGTCGATTTGCCTAGCGCGCAAGTGCGCGCAAGTTTATTCGTGCTGCACCTGAAAAAGCGCGGGCGCGATGCCGCAACATTTGATGTTGCGAAACTTGCTGCCGCCAGCGACGGTTTTTCCGGCGCGGAAATTGAGCAGGCCATCGCCGCCGGACTTTTTACTGCGTTTGGAGCAAAGCAGCAACTCACGACGGAAATTCTGCTGGCAGAAATTAGCGGCACGCAACCGCTGAGCGTGACGCGCGCCGAAGATATCCAAGCCATCCGCGCGTGGGCAAAAAATCGCGCCGTTCCAGCGGACTGAAACGTTCGTCAGCTTCAAAAAAACGCAGCGCCGTTCCGGCGGACTGAAAATTGCGCCAGCGGGGAAATAGCACTCCTTCCCGCCCACCGAAAAAAACCGCAGCAAAAGTCCGAAACTTGCAGGGTGTGGGAAGGTGTGCGCGGAAAAAAGCAAAAATAAAAACGCAAATAGGGAAAAACGCAAAAGAAAAAAACGCGAGAGATAAAAATGAAAATGGGAAAAGAAGAACCCGTTCGGCTTGGGGGCAAACCGAACGGGTGGGGTGTACCGCGCAGTGCGGTGGTTTTATTTATCTTGGTTGAAGGAAAGCGGAAATTCGAAAATGGTCTGGCCGACGGGAACGCGGAGAACAAGCTGTTCGGCTTTTTTGTCGCGTTCAAACCACACCGCGCCCGCGGATTTTGCGCCCGTAGCGACTTCGCCTTGGCGCAGCGCGGTGTTATGAATTTGGCGCACCGCGGAAAGATCGACGTCGTGCTTGGCGGCATTCAGTTCGGCGGATTGCGCAGGCACTAGATAATTAGGAGTCTGCGAACTGGTGAATGCGGTGTTCACGGCGACGTTTCCGGCGGAAGGTGATTTGGCGCCGTTGGAAGACCACAGAACTCCGTGGCTCACGGAGCTGGCCATTAATTTGGGATCCTGATATGCGAGCTGATGGGCGTGCGGAGCCTGCGCGAGCAGCGTAAAGTGCGAAGGTGTGACGGATACTTGCGAAGCGCCGTCATTGGCGACAGCAATGTCCGCGCGCAATTTCCAGCCGGTATCGTGGAGCGAAACCTGCACGGTTACGCCGTCAACGGTCAGCGATTCGACGACGGAATCTTCGCTATAGAATTGATCGCTGCCGGGAGTCGCGGGCGTCCAACGGGCCACGTTATTTTCAACGGGAGCGGAAGCCGGCGGTTTGGGCGCGCGCGGCGCAGCGATAGAAGTGAGATACATGCGGGCAACGTAGCCGGTAAGGCCATCCGCGGTGCGGACGTTGGCGACATAACCTTCGGCGTCAGAGAGCACGGCGACTTCCGAGCCGCAAGCGAGAGACGCGGTAATTTGCATGGGAAGAGCTTGCGTGGCGTCCGCGGTCATGGGAACCGAGGGTGAGCCGAGGCAGCGAACCCACTGCGTGGAAACTTGCGGCTGCTGCGCATGGGCAGATGCGGCGCAGGCCAGACCGGCGGCGATACCGAAGAGCTTGAGATGATTCTTCATGATTTGGGCGAACACTCCTTCGCGCGAGCGAATCGAAGCAATCTAAAAATTCAGCGTACGAGACACATCTTGGCGGCGGCGCGAGTACAGGTCTATAGTGCGTCGGTACCAGAGGACAGTTGTTCGATAGGACACTTTCGAGCAGGGCAGAAATGGCTACGAGGAGAAGACCATGAAGAAGGTTTTGCGGTTAGCGGGAATCCCCGCGACAGTACTGCTTGCGGCGAGTGTGGCATGCGCACAAACGCCGGCGTCGGGTAGCGGAGCGATGGAGAGCAAGCCTGCGGCGGATTGCGCGGAATTGGCGATGGCCAGTGGCCGATTGGCGACAGCGGAAAAAACATTGCAGGACTGGCCTAATCTGGCGCGATATCGCGAGGCGAATGCCGCGCTGGCGGCTCCCGCGAAGGATGAAAAGCGCGTGGTGTTCCTGGGCGACTCCATCACGGATTTGTGGGCGCAGCCACGATTTGGCGGATTTTTTCCAGGGAAGCCCTATGTGGATCGCGGCATCGGCGGGCAGACCACGCCGCAGATGCTGATCCGGTTCCGTCCGGATGTAATTGCGCTGGGGCCCAAAGCGGTGGTGATTCTGGCGGGGACGAATGACATTGCGGGGAATACCGGTCCGATGACGGTGGAGCAGATTGAAGGGAATTTGCAGTCGATGGTGGAACTGGCAAAGGCGAATGGGATTCGCGTGGTGCTGGCGTCGGTGATGCCGGTGAGTGATTACGGTCACAAGGCGGACGGGTCGGCGCTGAAGGTGACGGCGGGACGGTCGCCGACGTTAATTTTGGAATTGAATGCGTGGATCCAGAAATATGCGAAAGAGAATCACGCCGTGTATTTGGACTATTTTTCGGCGACGGTGGATGACGCCGGGTTTTTGAAGAAGGAGTTGAGCGAGGATGGGCTGCATCCGAATGCGGCGGGATATGCGGTGATGGGTCCGCTGGCGGAAGCAGCGATTGCGAAGGCGCTGAAGTAGCTGGAGCTGGCCGTGGATACACCTATAAGTGCACATTTCAACGGGGTGATCGATCTGAGTGAGGTCGACCACAGTGTGTGGTGTGGGACACGAGTGGCGAAGGTTTGCGGTTGAAGAATCTTCAAATTGATTGGTGATTTGATGTGGGCGTGAGATTGCGATCCGTCGGGGTGTGTCCGGCGGTTGGGGTTGGCGATTGCTGGGTGCGTGAACTTTTCTGATGGTGCCTAGCTTCGGAGTGGGTTGAGTTGGGCCGGGGCAGCGTGGTTGGATGGATGGAGGTGGGTGATGGAGGCTTTGCGATATTTGTTGCTGGTGGTGGGAATGGGGTTGTTTGGCGGGACGGGGATTTTGCTGGTTTACGATTTGTTTTTGGCGGAGGGGTGGGGGAGATTTTTCTCGCGGGGGAAACGCGAGGACGAGCGAGATGCGGGAACGAGTTTGTTTGGGGAGGCGGGTTCTCCGACTGGAGCGACTGGCGGCGCGGCGGGTTCGACGGGAACCCCGAGTGGCGACGCGATCGGTGGGAACAACCGCGGCTTGGGCGCGCGTGAGACCCGCGCGGGGAATTTTGTTGCGGCGCCATTCCGTCGAGCGGTGCGGTGGCGGTTGGCGGGGCGGTTGGTGGCGTGCGGGGTGATGGCGATATTGGTGGGGGAGAGTTTTGTGGTGGTGCCGGATGGGGCGGCGGGGGTACGGGTGAGTGAGTTGTGGGGAGTCCGGCCGGGGACGCTGTATCCGGGGCTGCATTGGTTGACGCCGCTGGTGGATTCGGTGGCGATTTACGATACGCGAGAGCAGGTGTATACGACGGTGGCGTCGGAGAGTGCGAAGTTGACGGCGGACGAGAAAACATCACGGGATGGGAATGCAGGGCGAGAGAGTGCGGCCGGGCGCGATGGCGGAACGAACGCGGATGGCGGTGGAGCGATTGGCGGGATCGGAGTCGATGGGACGCGCGGCGGCATGTCGCAATCGGCGAAGGCTGGCGGGGCGGATGTGCTTACCGTGCAAGCGCGGGAAGGGTTGAATATTGGGTTGGCGGTGACCGTGCGGTACCGGCTGGATGCGCGGGATTTGGTGGCGATTCACGGGAATTTGCCGCGTCCGGTGGGGGAGCAGGTGGTGGGGCCGGTGGTGTCGGCAATTTACCGGCAACTGGCGCCGACCTATTTGACGCGGGAGATCTTTGCGACGCGGAGGGAAGAGTTGCGGAGTAAAGCCGCGGAACTGATTGTGGCGCGGCTGGCAACGGACGGGATACTCGTGCGCGAAGTGTTGCTGCGGGACTTGGTGCTGCCGGCGGAGTATGCCAAGGGGCTAGAAGGATTGCTGCTGAAAGAACAGGAGAACGAACGGTTGGGTACGGAGCAAGAGATTAAGGCGAAAGAAGTGAAGATTGCGGAGCTCGAAGGCGAGGCGCAGAAGGCGCGCGACGTGAAGGCGGCGGAAGCGGCGGCGCAGGTACATGTGTTGCAGGCGAAGTCCGAGTCGGATGCGATGCAGTACACACTGCCGCTGAAGCAGAAGCAGATTGAACAGTCGAAGCTGGAGGCGCAGGCGAGGAAGGAATCGACGCTGCAGAATGCGGAGGCTGCGGCGCAAGCGAAGGTGATCGACAGCAAGGCGGAAGTGGAGCGGCAGAAAAATTTGTCGGAGGCGGAGGCGAACCGAATTCGCGTGACGGCGGCGGCGGATTCAGAGCGGATGAAATTTGAGGCCTCGGTGCTGAAGTCGAATCCGATGCTGATTCAGAAGATTATTGCGGAGAGATTGTCGGATAAATTGCAGATTATGATGGTGCCAATTGATGGGAAGAATTTTTTCGCGAATGATGTGATGCGCTCGGCGTTTTCGGGGGTGGCGGGGAGTAAGGATAACGGAGCAGAGGAGGATTCTGGGGATTCGCCTGCGGCGAATCCCGCTTCTACCACTACCGCGCAGCGGAAGGTGCCGCGGCGGCAGTGACGGGAGACTGACTGAACATTGAAAAATAAAGCGGCGTCAAGCCGCCGCACTCCAAACAGGTTAGTGCGCCGGTTGGAGGTGGATGGCTACGGATTTTTGTGCGGCGGTGATTTTTAGTACTCGAGATGTAGCGTCCCAAGACATGGTTGCGTTGTCCGTGGAGATTGGAGTTGCCGCGGCTAGTTTGAAGATTTCTTGGGAGGCGGCGTCGAATTTTGTGTAAGTGATCTGTTGTGAGGCGTAGGTGATGGATTGGATTACGGTGGTGGTGCGGAGGAGATGGTTCTGGTTGGCGGGGGCTAGTTCGGGGGCGGCGGCCATGGCGCGAAGGTAGTGGCGGACGTAGTCGCCGTAGCCGTCGGTGAGCCAGATGTCGTCGTTGGGGAAACGGTTGGCGCCGTCAGAGTTGACGGCGTAGGTGGCCCAGTTCAGCTGGCGGATGGCTTCGGGTTTGCGCGAGCAGTCTTGCGTTTTTTCGCAGTACAGAAGTTCGACGGAAGCGTAACGGGCGGTGTGACTTTGCGCGGGCTCGCGGAAGACAGTTTGTTCGTTGATGGGCGTGACGTGCCATTTGGCGAAGTCGTGGTTGGCTAATTCCTGCAGAGTCCAATTCAAAATGGTGCGCGCTTGTTGCGTGGCGCGGGGATCCCATTCGGGATGTTCGAGGAGGTAGAAGGCGAAAGTGTCGGCATTGATTTCGGTGTTGGAAAAATCGATGGTGCTGACGTCCTCAAAGAAGGGTCCCCAGATGTTTGTGTGGAGAGGATAGGTTTTGAGCCAGGCGATGGTGAGCGCGATGGCGCGCTGATATTTTGCGGGGTCGCCTTGGTGGAGGGCGAGAAGATCGGCGAAGAGGCGGAGAGTGGGAGTCCAGTTGGTGGTGTAGGAGGCGGCGACGGTTTTGCCGTTTTTGGTTTCGCGATGGATTTCGCCGGTGGTGGCGTTGACGCGGAAGGGCCACGGGGAGTTATCGGCGTTTCCGGGTTGAATTTTTGCGGCAAGAGTGTCGGCGATATTTTTTGCGGCTTGGAGATATTGGGGATTGTTGGTGATTTTGTAGAGGGTGATTAACTCGGCGCCGAAACTGCCGGCTTTGTCGGGTTGGAGAAAGCCGGGGCCGGCGCGCATGTCGCCGTCGTATGTGCCGCTGTCGACGTGGGTGTTGTAGGGATAAGGGAGATTGGGCCACTGGGAGTTGCGGGAGGAGAGGCCGTGAGCGAGATAGTAGTCGGCGATTTGCTGCATGTTTTGGTGGAGGTCGGGGTCGCCGAGGTAACCGTAGAGAAGATTCCAGGAGGACAGAGCCATGGAGAGTTGATCGCCACCGAGGCCGCGAGGGTCGTCTGCGGTTGGCTTCCAGACTTGGTGCTGGAGGTAGTAGGAGACGCCGTTTTCACAATTGCGCATGTGTAACCAGAAACTCCAGACTAGGCGAAGGGTGTGGTCGTAGGAGTCGGAGGGGGAATCGCTGAACCACGGGAGGATGTTGCTTTGCGGGTCTAGACGGATCGGGTGGTAGCCGAGGGTGTCCTGGGCGCGGGAGCAAACGGTAGTTAAGAGTGGGATGCCGAAAAGGAGGAAGGCCGATCCGAGGGAAACCCGGTGGCTCGATCTCATGCGGGATTTGGGTGCGGTGCGAATCACGGTGGAGTGTTTGGGCCTGATTTTGGGCTACTGATTCTTGCATGAATCGGTAAATTCTTCCTAGGGAATCAGAGTGCCAGGGTAACGTAAGGCACCAAAACAGGAGACTCATTCGGCCAGAGAACGCGGGATGCCGAAGAGTGGGCGTTCCCCGGGTTGGTTAACTTGACCGCAACAATCGCGTGGGATAGTGTGAATGGAGTTGCTCCTTGGAGTGAAAAGTCGGCGCGGGTGGCCGACGGTTGAGACCAATCGCGAGAGTAAATGCGTTGGCGCGTATCCCTCGGAGCGCTGGTTTACGCGGAAGAGTGACGGAGGAAATCCCATCGGGCATCCGATTCCTGTCGCAGGCAAACCTACCAACTGGATGAAGCGCAGCGTACACATTTCCGGAAAAATTGAACCGTTTTTTGGCACGCTGGACGAGAACGTGCGGATGCTGGAGGACTTGCTGCGCGTGGAGACGCAGCTGCATGACAGCAAGTTGACGATTGAAGGGGCGCACGATGCGGTGGAGCAAGCGGTGCGGATCGTGGAGGAGTATAACCACGCGACGCAACGCGGGCGGGCGCTGACCAGCGAAGAAGTGAAGAGCTTAATTCGCGTGGCGACGGATAACCCGGCGGAATCGTTGAAGGGGATGTTTGAGCCGGGGAGGGCGCGATCATTTGGGAAGAAGACCGTAACGCCGAAGAATGCCTCGCAGCGGCGGTACATGGAAGAGATTGAGAAGCACGACATGATGTTTGGGATCGGGCCGGGAGGGACGGGGAAGACGTATATTGCGGTGGCGATGGCGGTGAGCGCGCTGCTGACGAAGCAAGTGAATCGAATTATTTTGGCGCGGCCGGCTGTGGAAGCGGGCGAGCGGCTGGGATTTTTGCCGGGGACGCTGCAGCAGAAGATCGATCCTTATATGCGGCCGCTGTATGACGCGCTGTACGACATGCTGGACGCGGATAAGTTGGGCGCGTTCTTGGAGAAGGGCACGATTGAAGTGGCGCCTTTGGCGTTTATGCGCGGGCGCACCCTGAATGATTCATTTGTAATTCTGGATGAAGCGCAGAATACCACCAGCGAGCAGATGAAAATGTTTTTGACGCGGCTGGGATTTCATTCCAAGGCGGTGATTACCGGCGACGTGACGCAGATCGATTTGCCGATGGGGAAAAAATCGGGATTGATTGAGGCGCTGGAAGTTTGCGGGAAGATTGAAGGAATTGGCGTGGTGCAGTTCGGCGAGAAGGACGTGGTGCGCCATAACCTGGTGCAGCAGATTATTCGCGCGTATGAGGAATGGGATATGGCGCATCCGCAACGCAGCGGTAATTTATTTGGAGCGCGTCCGGCGGCGAAGACGGATTACGCGGCGAAGGAGCCGGCGGTTGCGGAGCAGTCTGTTGCGAAATCGGTCGAGAAGGGCAGCTACGAAACGCCGCAGGGATGAGGGACGGGAATAACGAAGGCCGCGCGGCAGTAGTGTTGAATCGTCAACGCGCGGTGAAGTTGGGGATGCCTCCTTTGCAAGCGTTTGCGGAGCGAGTGCGCGAAGAGTTGGGGTTGCGGGAAAGTCTGACGATTTGTTTTGTGACGGACGCGGAAATTGCGCGGATGAATGAAGCGTTTCGCAAGAAGCCGGGCCCCACGGATGTGCTGTCCTTTCCCGCGCACGCGCAGCGAGGCAAGCCACGAAAATTGGAAAGGCGGTCGCGTTCTGCGCAGGTGAAGGCCGTGGGCGAGGGAAAATATTTGGGAGACATTGCGATTTCTCCGGCGGCCGCGCGGCGCAATGCGAAGGAAGATGGGCGGAATTTGCCGGCGGAGTTAAGGATTTTGATGCTGCACGGGGTGCTGCATCTTTTGGGACACGACCACGAAACCGATAATGGCACAATGAACCGGCTGGAAACTAAATTGCGGCGGCGCTTCGGACTGGCATGAAATTCTTCAACTGGGCGTTTACCGTGCGCATCGCGCTGTTGGCGGTGGGGCTGCCGATATTTTCCTACCTGACGTTAATTTATCGCGAACTGGGACGGATGAACCGGGGACGCGTGCGCGAGCACCTGGAAATATTCGAAGCGGAGATCGAACCGAAACTGCGCATTAACCGGCGCAGCGGCGGCAGAACGTTTCGCATTCTAGGACATTTTTTGCTGGCGTTTTTGGTATTGGAGACGACGCGCGGGGTGGTTTATTTTGTGCCGGGGAAGTGGGAATCGTTTGTGGAGTTTTGCGTTTTTCTGACTTTAGAAGTTGTGATCGCGATGCATTTTATTCCGGACATGCTGCTATACCGAACTACGGGAAGATGGCTGCTGCCGTTGCTGCCGATGGTGCGCGCGGGGATGTGGCTGGTGTGGCCGGCGCGTGTGTTTTTGGAAGGCGCGGAGTCGCTGGCGCGAATTTCTGAACATGAAGTTCCGAAGACGGAAGAGCAGCGCACGGAAGAGGGAATTGAAGCGCTGGTGGAGGCGGCGGAAGAAGAAGGGATTATTGAGCCGGAGCAAGGCGATTTGATTGAACAGGTGGTGGAGTTCAGCGACAAACGGGTGCGCGAAGTGATGACGCCGCGGCCGGACATTGTGGCGATCGCGGCGGAAGCGACGCTCGAAGAGCTGCACGCGAAATTTGTGGAGATGAAATTTTCGAAGATGCCGGTGTTCGAGCATTCGCTGGACGATATTTATGGCGTAGTGAACGCGCAGGAACTGCTGCACATCGCAGATCAGGACTTGCCGAAGAGGCGGGTGCGGGAATTGGCGCGGCCAGCGCTATTTGTGCCAGAAACGAAAGCCGGATCGGATTTGTTGCGGGAGATGCGGCAAAAGGGCCAGCCGATGGCGATCATTATTGATGAGCATGGGTCGGTGGCGGGATTGGCTACTGTCGAAGATCTGGTGGAAGAGATAGTGGGCGAGAGCGGAAATGAAGGACCGCCGGCGCCGGACGTTATGCGCGAAACGGACGGTGCGCTGGTGATGCGCGGAAGCATGAATATTACGGATGTGGAAGAGATGCTGGGCGTGCAATTCGGCGGAGATTCGTACGAGACGGTGACGACGATTGCGGGATTGCTGAATCATGCCTCCGGGAAAGTGCCGTCAGCGGGAGAGAACATTGATTTGTTGGGGTATCGGTTCGAGGTGCTGGAAGCGAATCAGCGGAAGGTGTTGCGGTTGCGGATTCACAAGTTGCCGGTAGAGAAGGAAATGAAAGGCCAGCAGGCGTAATGATTTTAGGAAATGAAAGCCGGTAGCGGGAATAAGAATTCATGACGGAAAAAACGATAGGTTCGGCAGTTTTAGGACGGTCGGGGTTTGCGGCGATTATTGGGCGGCCGAATGCTGGGAAGTCGACGCTCATTAATAAGCTGGTGGGACAGAAGATTGCGATTGTTACGGCGAAGCCACAGACCACGCGGAACCGGATTCAGGGAATTGTGACGCGGGATGAGGGGCAAATTGTTTTTATCGATACGCCGGGAATTTACGATGATGCGGATTCCGCGCTGAGCCGGCAGATGATGCACGAGGTGGCGGCGGCGCTGGAGGATATTGACGTGCTGCTGTTGATCGTGGATGCGAGCCATCCGCAGACTTATATGGATGAGCTGTTGCTATCAAAGGCGAAACGATTTCGCGGGAAGACGATTTTGGTGTTGAACAAAGTGGATCGCGTAGCGAAGGAAAAATTGCTGCCGCAGATCGAGGAATTTTCGAAGGCGTTTGAGTTTGCGGCCATTGTGCCGATCTCGGCGTTGAAAGGTGGCGGGCTAGAACGGTTGCAGCAGGAGATTTTGCGGTTGTTGCCAGAAGGTGAAGCGCATTTTCCCGAGGATCAGGTGACGGATCAGCCAGAGCGATTTTTGGCGGCGGAAGTGATTCGGGAGAAGGCGATTCAGCTGACGTATCACGAAGTGCCGTATGCGCTGGCGGTGCTGGTGGAGAAGTATGAAGAGAAGCGAAATTTGCTGCGGATTGAGGCGACGCTGGGCGTCGAGCGGGACTCGCAGAAGAAGATTTTGATTGGTCACAAGGGCGAGATGTTGAAGAAGATTGGTACGGAAGCGCGGAAAGAGCTCGAGAAGATGATGGGGAGCAAGATTTATTTGGGGCTGTACGTGAAGGTGATGAAGGATTGGCGGGAGAATCCCGCGCGCGTGAAAGAACTGGATTGGCACGGGCAGCTGGAGGCGCTGAGCGAATTGCAGCGCGAGCCGGGCGGGGACGGTGAGTAGACGTCCTCAATCGTGGACTCTACCCGCGCATTGTTAGACACCCTTTGATCCATCCGCATGGCCTCTGCAAAACTAGATGCGATTCGGAAGCGCACGGAAGGCAGTGATATGACGCGAAAATATTGGTTAGACCTCAAGGTTCGGTACGATCTGACATTCGCGAGCAGGAGCTAAAACATGTTGGCGCAATTGATGGGGCTTAAGACGATCTCGCCCGGCGACTTGAATCAGTTGGTGCAAAAGCAGGGGGCCACGGTCGTGGACGTTAATTCTCCGCAGAGTTGGGCGGAGGCGCATGTTCCTGGGGCGGTGAATCTTGACCCAACTAATTATGTCGAGAGTGCTTTGCCGGAGGATAAGAACTCTAGCTTGGTGTTTTATTGCTCGAATCCCTTTTGCCGGAAGGCGCCTAACGCGGCTAAACGGGCTAAGCAGATGGGTTATAGCAATGTAAAGGTGATGTCGGCGGGAATTAGCGGGTGGCTTTCGGCGAAGTTGCCGACGGAGAGTGGCGAGAGTTCGGCGGCTCGGCCATAGGCCGAAAAGTACATCCCTCCCTGCGCGCGGGATGACCCTTATTGAATTTGGGCGTAAACGGGGCGGGGCGAAACAACTACTCCGGCGCGGCGATGCCTAGGGATTTCATTTTGCGGTAGAGGTGGCTGCGTTCTAGGCCGAGGGCCGATGCGGTCTGCGTCATGTTCCAGCGGTGTTCCTGTAATTTTCTCAAAATAAATTCGCGTTCGTAGGCGCTGCGGGCTTCGTGCAGCGTGTTGTAGGGCTGGTGCGGGCTTTCGGCGGCGCCGCGGAAAAGCTCAGGCGGTAGGTGGTGGGGCTCGATGCGGGCTTGCGGACAGACGATGACCAGGCGCTCGACGAGATTGCGAAGTTCGCGGACGTTTCCGGGCCAGGGGTAACGCAGCAAAACGTCCATGGACGCGTCGCTGAGTTCGCGGATTTTTTTGCCGTAGGCGACGCTGAATTCCTGCAAGAAATGGTTGGCGAGTGTGGGAATGTCTTTGACGCGGTCGCGAAGCGGCGGAACGAAAAAGGGAATTACGTTGAGGCGGTAGAAAAGATCCTGGCGGAAAGCGCCACGCGAGATTTCGGTCTCAAGATTTTTGTTGGTGGCGGCGAGAACGCGCACGTCGACGGTCATGGTTTGGCCGGAGCCGATAGGCTCGATGCGCTGTTCCTCAAGGACGCGCAAGACCTTGGATTGCGTGCGCAGGCTCATGTCGCCGACTTCGTCGAGGAAGAGCGTGCCGCCATTGGCCTTTTCGAACTTGCCAATTTTGTCTTCACTGGCGGCGCTGAAACTGCCTTTCAGGTGGCCGAAAAGTTCGGATTCGATGAGTTCCTCAGGAATGGCGGCGCAGTTTACTTCGACGAACGGGCCTTTGCTGCGCAGGCTGGCGGCGTGCAAAGAGCGCGCGACGAGTTCTTTGCCGACGCCGCTTTCGCCATAAATTAGCACGCGGCCATTGGTAGGAGCGGTGACGGCAATTTGCTGGCGCAGAGCTTTCATAGGGACGCTGTCGCCAATGACTTGATAGCGGTGACGGAGTTCGCTGCGCAGGGATTGATTTTCATCTTGGAGGCGGCGCTGCGCTACGGCATTGCGGACGAGCACGATAATTTTTTCGAGCGAGAGCGGTTTTTCGATGAAATCGAAAGCGCCGAGCTTGGTGGCGCGGACGGCGGTTTCGATGGTGCCGTGGCCGGAAATCATAATGACGGAAGGCGGGCGCGTAAACGATTGCATGCGGCTGAGAGCTTCGAGTCCATCGATGCCGGGAAGCCAAACGTCGAGGAGAATGACCTCGAAATCTTGGGCCGAGGCGCGTTCGAGAGCCTCTTCGGCGCTGGCCGCGCTCGCGACGAGATAGCCTTCATCGGAGAGGATGGAGGTAAGCGATTCGCGAATGCCGCCTTCGTCGTCAACGACAAGAACGCGGGGCTGCGGAGTGATCACGAGGATTCTGCTCCGGAGTGCTCGCCGGCGAGGGCGGGAGTGGCGTCGGCGGCGGGCAAGAGCACGAGGAAGCGCGAGCCGACGGGGGAATTATCTTCGACGTGCAAAGTGCCGCCGTGTTCAGAGACGATGCGCGCGGCGATGGCCAGGCCGAGTCCGGTGCCGCGATCTTTGGTGGAAAAATGCGGGAGGAAAAGTTTGTCTTTGTCTTCGGGCGAGATGCCGTAGCCAGTGTCCGAGACGCAAATTTCGACGGTGTCGGATTCGGAGTAGGCGCGCGTCGAGATGGAAATTTCGCGGACGCGCGCGTTTTCGAGAGCTTCGGCAGCGTTGTCAATGAGATTGACGAGGACGCTGCGCAAGAGGTTGGCGTCGGCGCGAACCGTGGGGAGGTGATCGGCGAGGATGGTTTTTACGACGACGCCGTCGAGGCGGCCGGAGAAAATGCCGAGAGCTTCGTGGACGAGTGCGTTGGCGTCGGCGGGAAGGAGCTTGGCGCTGGGGAAGCGCACGAATTGGGAAAATTCGTTGACCAGATCGGCGAGGGTGGTGACTTCTTGTTCGATGAGGCGGGAACATTCCTGGACGAGACGAGTGAGTTCGGGATCGGAGGAGGCCGGCGAGGAGGAATTTTCGCTGCGGCGTTCGAGGAAGCGCGAGAGGCGTTGCGCGGAGAGTTGAATGGGGGTGAGAGGATTTTTGATTTCGTGCGCGATGCGACGGGCGACTTCTTGCCAGGCGGCGAGTTTCTGCGCGCGCAGGACTTCGGTGAGGTCGTCAAAGACCACAACGAAACCGGAATTGGCGCGGCGCGGACCGAGAGAGCTGACGGTAACGGCGAGATGCAAAACGCGGCCCCCGACGACCGATTCGATTTCGCGGGAGACGACGCCCATGCGGAGGGAACGGCGGAGTAATTGTCCGACGATGCGCGAGGCGTCTGGGCCGAGTAGTGTTTCGAGAGAGGTGACGTCTTTGGCGGCAGGGCCAAACATCCGCGCCACGGCAGAGTTGGCGCGCTGGATTGCGCCGCTAGAGTCGAGGGAAAGAACGCTGGCGGGAATATTTTCGAGGACCGCTTCCATCAGCTGACGGCGCCGCTCGAGTTCCTGAACAGCTTGCTGGAGGTTGCGGGTGAACTGATCGATTTGCGAGCGGCTGTCGCGGAGCTGGCCGGTCATGGAGTTGAAAGAGCGGACCAGGAGGCCGAGTTCGTCCTGCGATTGCTCCGGGACTTGATATTCGAAATTGCCGGAGGAAACCTCGCGCGTGCCTTCAGCGAGGGCTTGAATGGGGACGGTGACTTGCTTCGCAAGAAAGAGCGCGACCCAAGTAACGGAGAAGAGCAGCAGCAGGGTGAAGAAAAGGAGCAGCAAAAGCATCTGGCGCTTGAGGGCGCGCAGGTTTTGTTTTTGCGAATAGTATTCGCGAGTTTGCGATTGGATTTCCGCGATGCGCGCATAAAAGGCTGGGCTGGTGCGGTAGGCGGTGACGAGCGAGCCAGATTGCGGATTCGCGGCGGCTAGAGGAACCCGCGCGGCGAGATAAGTTTTGCCGGCGGCTTCCCAAAGTTCGACACCGCTTTGCAGCACGCGCAGCTGGGCGCCGAGAACGTTAGGCTGCGCGCAGATGGGAATGGCGCGATCTTCCGGGGGCTCGTCGCAGACTACGCCGCCGCGAATGGCTTTGCCGTCGGCGTTGAGAATCCACGCGGCGTCGGCGCCGGAAGCGAGAGCGTGCTGCAGGAGTTCGTCGGTCGAAGCGGAAACGTAAGGAATCGCTTGATGCGCGAGGCTGTGAAGGCGGGGGACTTGGGAATGGCCTAGATCGTTGAGGAGGAGTTGCGTTTGTTCGGAGGCAATTTCGAGCGGGCGCGGGAACCAGCGGCCAAGGGTGCGGTTGAGCAAAGAATAGCTGACGAAGAACATGAAGAGGATGGGCAGAAGAGAGATGGCCATGGCGCCGACGACCATCTTGAATTTGAAACGCGCGCCGAGATGATCTTTGCTGCGCTCGGCCCACAAGCGGAGCATGGTGCGGGTGAGAACCAAGCTAAAAACCAAAAGCGCCGCTGTAATTAAGGTGGACACGGCGTAGAGGGTGACGGCGTCGCGCCAATTTTTGGGTTCGAAGGGGACGCCGAGCGAACCAAAGGTGAAGACGGCGGCGAGAAGTAAAGTTAGAAAAATGCCCGCAACGACCAGACGCAGGGTTTGGCGGGGCTCGAGGCGGCTCATAAAGAGGACTCGCGAGAGAAATGTGGCGGTTGCAAAAGTCGGCGGGAGATTGGAAAAATAACGCAGAGGAGGCTGTAGGCATTTTTCGTCACCCGCGCCTGGGCGTCAAAAGAGGCAACGAAAATGCGGCAAACAGTCATCTCTTGGCACGATAGCCACGGTTGGGGAGCAAGTCAAGAAAAGGGCCTGTCCGGATTGCCGCGCACCTGCTCTGCAGGACAGGTATTAGCCATTTCAGAACTAGAGCAGAAATTCCGCGTACCGCGTCTAACGGCATTTGCTAAGGTGAGCGATAGGTGCAAACCGGCAGGGAGTGCTGCGGATGTCCGTCCGTCTCGGCGAAATACTGATTAAGGAAAGCTTGATCACGCAGGAGCAACTGCAGAAGGCGCTCGATTTCCAGCGCGCCAATGGCGGGAAGCTAGGAAGCTGCCTGACGAAGATGGGCTTCATAACAGACGACGACATCACGGGAGTGCTGTCGCGGCAGTACGGGGTGCCGTCGATCAACCTGAAGTTTTATGAGATCGATCCGACGGTAATCAAGTTGATTCCGCAGGATACCGCGCAACGCTATCAAGTGATTCCACTGTCGCGCGTGGGTTCGGTGCTGACCATTGCGATGACCGACCCGACGAACGTCTTCGCCATGGACGACATCAAATTCATGACGGGATTCAACGTAGAGCCGGTGGTGGCATCGGAATCGGCGATTGGCGACGCGATTACGCGGTTTTACGGCAATGGGGCAGGCGGAACGAACCAGGAAGAAATCAGCAACTTGATGAAGGATCTGGCGGAGGACGACCAGGAGCTGGAGCTCGCGGCAGAAGAAGCGGAGATGGATGCGGCTTCGCTGGAAAAAGCGGCGGAAGAAGCGCCGATCATCAAATTAGTGAACTTGATTTTGACGGACTCGGTAAAGCGCGGGGCCAGCGACATTCACATCGAGCCATACGAACATGAAATGCGCGTGCGATTTCGCGTGGACGGTCAGTTGCAGAAGGTGATGTCGCCGCCGATGCGGCTGAAGGATGCGATTACCAGCCGGTTGAAGATCATGGCGAAGCTGGACATTGCGGAAAAGCGCCTGCCGCAAGACGGCCGCATCATGATCAAGTACAAAGCCGACGGAAAAAAGAAAGAGCTGGATTTTCGCGTGTCCACGGTGCCCACGCTATATGGCGAAAAAATCGTCATGCGGCTGCTGGATAAGGAAAACCTGCGGCTGGACATGACCAAGCTGGGCTTCGAACAGGAATCGCTAACAAAATTCGAGCGAAACATTCTAAAGCCGTACGGCATGGTTCTGGTGACCGGGCCGACGGGCTCTGGGAAAACGAATACGCTCTATTCGTCGGTGTCCACGCTGAACAAAGTGGATACGAATATTATGACGGCGGAAGATCCCGTCGAATTTCAGCTGGCCGGCGTAAACCAGGTGCAGATGAAAGAGCAGATCGGCCTGAACTTCGCGGCCGCGCTGCGCGCCTTCTTGCGGCAAGACCCCAACATCATTCTGGTGGGAGAGATTCGCGACTTTGAAACGGCGGAAATCGGCGTGAAAGCGGCGCTGACGGGGCACTTGGTGCTGTCGACGCTGCACACAAACGACGCGCCTTCCACGATCAGCCGATTGATGAATATGGGTATTGAACCGTTCCTCGTGGCTACATCGGTCAACTTGATTTGTGCGCAGCGGTTGGTGCGGCGCATTTGTTCGAACTGTAAGGAAGAGCTGGAAGTGCCGCAGCAGGCGCTGATCGATGCCGGATACACGCCGGAAGAAGTGAAAACCGTGAAGATCTATCACGGGAAGGGCTGCACGACTTGCAACAAAGGCGGCTACAAAGGACGCACTGGTTTGTATGAAGTAATGGAAGTGACAGACGAATTGCGCGAATTGATTTTGGTGGGAGCTTCGGCGCTGGAGTTGAAAAAGAAAGCCGTGGAGCTGGGCATGATCACGCTACGGCGCAGCGGACTGACCAAAGTGGCGCTGGGGCAGACGACTATGGAAGAAGTCTTGCGCGAGACCGTTCTCTAAAAAGAAGGTGGACGATGGCTGGAATTACGCTAAGCGAATTGCTGAAGAAGATGATCGAGATGGGCGGCAGCGACTTACACATCACCACCAACAGCGCGCCGCGCGTCCGCGTGCACGGCAAGCTGCGCGCTCTGGATATGCCGCCACTGACGGCGGCGGACACGAAATCGCTGGCGTATAGCGTGCTGACGGATGCGCAAAAGCACCGTTTTGAAGAAAATCTGGAGCTGGATTTTTCGTTCGGTTTGAAAAACCTGGCGCGCTTCCGCGGCAATTGTTTCAATCAACGCGGCGCAGTAGGCGCTGTATTTCGTACCATTCCGTGGGAAATCAAGGGATTCGACGCGCTGGGATTGCCGGCGGTGGTGCGCGGACTCTGCGACAAGCCGCGCGGGCTGGTGCTGGTCACCGGACCGACGGGTTCCGGCAAGTCCACGACGCTGGCCGCAATGCTCGACAAAATCAACAGCGAACGTGAAGAGCACATGATCACGATCGAAGACCCCATCGAATTTCTGCATAACCACAAAAAGTGCCTGGTGAATCAGCGCGAAGTGCACGCGGATACGCACTCTTTTGCAAACTCGCTGCGCGCGGCATTGCGCGAAGATCCCGACGTAGTGCTGATCGGCGAAATGCGCGACCTGGAGACGATTGAATCAGCGCTACGCATCGCGGAAACCGGCCACTTGACGTTTGCCACGCTGCACACGAATTCGGCAGCTTCTACCATCAACCGTATTATCGACGTATTTCCATCGCACCAGCAGCCGCAGATTCGCGCGCAGTTGAGCATGGTCATAGAAGGTATTTTGTGCCAAGCGCTGCTTCCGCGCACCGATGGTCGCGGACGCTCCATGATCATGGAAGTGCTGGTGCCCACGGCGGCCATTCGCAATCTGATCCGCGAAGATAAGATTCACCAGATTTATTCAGCAATGCAAACAGGCACCGGGACCACGGGCATGCAGACATTCAACCAAGGCCTGGCCAATGCGTATCTAAAGAAAGAAATTACGTTGGATATGGCGCTTTCTCGTTCGTCGAACGCCGATGAGTTGCAGGACATGATCAACCGCGGCGTGGCATCTACCCCCGGGGGCAACAAGCAACCGGTGGGCAGCAAGCGCTAACGAGTTTACGGACCGCTCCGCGGTCCGCATTTTTGGAATGGCAGAACTGAGGAGGGCATCACATGCCTGATTACAAATATCGCGGTACCAGCCGCTCGGGCTCCAACGTGAGCGGAACGATGACGGCGACCAGTAAAGAAGATCTGCGGAACCAGCTGAAGCGCCAGCAGATCACGCCGACGAAAATGACCGAGAAGGGCAAGGAGTTCAACATCCCGGTCTTCGGGGGTGGCGTGAACGCGAAGGAGCTGGCGATCTTTACGCGCCAGTTCTCGGTAATGATCGACGCCGGTCTGCCATTGGTGCAGTGCCTGGAGATTCTGGCGGGCCAGCAGGAAAACAAGACGTTCCAAAAGGTGTTGACTGGTACGCGCTCGCAGGTGGAAGGTGGCGCCACGCTCTCCGCGTCCATGCGCAGCTCACCGAAAGTGTTCGACGCGTTGTACGTGAACATGGTGGAAGCGGGCGAAACGGGCGGTATCCTTGACACCATTCTGCAGCGCTTGTCTGGCTACATTGAAAAGAGCGTGAAATTACAGCGCGCGGTAAAGTCGGCGCTGATCTATCCGGTGGGCGTGTTGGCGATCGCCGGCCTGGTCATTATTTTATTGCTATGGAAGGTCGTGCCGATTTTCGCAACGTTGTTCGCGGGGTTGGGCGTAACGCTGCCGCTCCCCACGAAGATCGTAATCGGGCTCAGTAACTTGATCGGCAGCATTTTCGGTTTGGTCGCGCTGGTCGCGATCGTAGGCATCATCTTCGGCTTGAAATTCTGGTACGGAACGTCACAGGGCAAATACGTATTGGATTCCATCATTTTGAAACTGCCGGTCATCGGAATCTTGATGCGCAAAATTGCCGTGGCGCGGTTTACCAGAACGCTGGGAACGCTGATCTCGAGCGGCGTACCCATCCTGGAAGGCTTGGACATCACCGCGAAGACGGCGGGGAACGCGGTGGTCGAACGCGCCCTGAATTCCGTGCGCAAAGCGCTGGAAGAAGGCAAATCGCTGACCGAGCCGCTCAAGGATTCAGCGGTGTTTCCCGGCATGGTGACGCAGATGATCGCGGTCGGCGAACAGACCGGCGCGATGGACGCCATGCTTTCGAAGATCGCGGACTTCTACGAAGAAGAAGTCGATTCCGCGGTCAAGGACCTATTAACCGCCCTGGAGCCGGTAATGATCGTGTTCCTTGGCGTGGTGGTCGGCGGCGTGGTTATTTCCATGTACTTGCCGCTCTTCACGCTGATCGGAAAGCTCAGCGAAGCGCACTAGATCGCGCCGCCGTTTTCGGTGCGCCTCTTTCCGTGAAGAGGGTTGAGCGAAATGGGCTAAGCGAAATGGGAACGCGCAAGCGTTCCTTTTTCGCTATGCGACCTGGTTAAAAGAAATGCCTGCGCGGTGTTGGGGGCGCTGGATACCGCCGAATGATCGAGCAAAATGTAACCATGCGGGAGTGGCTGGATTGGCTGACGCGCGTGCGTCTGCTGATGATCACGTTGATCCTGGCGATCGGCGTGGTCTGGCCGCAGGCGGTGTTGATTTCAGGCACTACCCGCTTCTTCCTGCCGCTGATTATCTTCTGGCTGACCCTCGCAATTCTGGAAGTGATCTTACTGCGTACGCTGCCAGATGCGCGCTGGCACGGTGGTTTGCAGGTCGCCTGCGACGTAGTGATGATTTCCGCGCTGGTGTACGTCACCGGACTGCAGGAGAGCTATTTCATCTCGCTGTACTTGCTGGTGATTATCGTCGCGAGCATTTTGTTCTCACGCGCGTGGGCCTTCGCGATTGTCTCGATCTGTTTGACGTTGCTGGGCGCGATGACGGCCCTGGCCTATGCGGGGAAAATTCCCAAGACATTTACGGCCTTTCCTTCGGCAGAGAACCTGCGAATCGGTTTTGTAAGCAACTTGTTCGGATTCCTGGCGGTGACGTATTTGGCCAGCTTGCTGGCGCAATCGCTGCGCCGCAAGGGCAGGGAGCTGGAGGAAAAGCGTGAGGAGTTGCTGGACCTTCAGGACTTTACCGAAGACATTATTCACTCCATGCGCGGCGGGTTGCTGACCACCGATTTGCAAGGGCGAGTCTTGCTTCTGAACCGCACGGGAGAAGAGATTCTGGGGCATCGTTTCGCGGACATTCGCGGACGGTTGGTGCACGAGATCAATGCGGATTTCTGGCTGCCCGGGTCTGCGGCCGACAAAGAAAAGGCTTCGCTGCGCACGGAGATTGACTTCCGCACCCCGGACGGCAAACAGCGGTACATCGGAATCAGCGTCTCACCGCTGCGCTCGCGCGAGCCGGGACCAAGCGGCTTCGTATTTAATTTTCAGGATTTGACAGACTTGCGTCGCTTGGAACAGGAAGTGGCCACGAAGGAGCGCATGGCCGCTTTGGGCAGACTCTCCGCGGCAATTGCGCACGAAATCAGGCAGCCGCTTACGGCCATGGCTGGCGCGGTGAAGGAACTGGCCCGATTAGTTCCGCTCGAGGAAGACGAAAGACATTTGGTGGGCATCGTGAGCCGGGAATCGGAGCGGCTCAATCACATCATCACGGATTTCTTGAACTACTCCCGGGAGAAATCTTATGAGTTTCGCGAAGCAGACGTGCGCGTGTTGCTGGATGAGACGTTGACGCTGATCGAAAAAAAGCCAGAAGTAGAATCCAAATTTCAAATTGTGCGGGCTTTCAATGGTGCGGCCATGAACGCCAAGGTAGACGCCAGCAAGATGCGGCAGGTTTTTTGGAATTTGTGCGACAACGCATTGCGTGCCATGCCGCAGGGCGGAACGCTTACGGTAAAGATGGAGCAGCGGCCGTTCTGGCTGCGCATTGCCTTCCGGGATACCGGCATCGGGCTGGACGCCAAACAGAAAGCGAAGATTTTCGAGCCCCTGCAATCCAATTTCGAGGGTGGCACCGGGCTGGGACTCTCGATCGTGTATCAGATCGTGCAGGCGCACAGCGGCAGGATTACCGTGTTATCTGAAAAGGATCGCGGCGCGGAATTTATAGTGGAATTGCCCGGGGTGGCTTGAGGGCAGTTGGGCAGTGCGTGAGGCTTCTATGTTAGCGACAAAAACAGCGTCCAAAGAAACGGGCAGAGCGATGCCCAACATATTGATCGTGGACGATGAAAAATCCATCTGCGAACTGATCGAGATTACCTTCCGCAAGGAAGGTCACCGCGTGGAAGTAGCGCACAACGTGGAAGCCGCCAAACGCAAGCTGGAATCGCAGATTTTCGACATTGTGATTTCCGACGTGCGCATGCCGGGCGCCGGCGGCGTGGAGCTGCTGCAATTCACGAAAGAAATTGCGCCGGAATCGTTTTTTTTGCTGATTACCGGGGTGCCGACAGTGGAAACCGCCATCGCGGCGATCAATTCCGGTGCAGACCGTTTTGTAATCAAAGACCACGAGCTCGTGGACCAGTTGCGGCGCGCGGTGCGCGAAGTGTCAGACAGCCTGCGTTGGAAAACGGAAGCAGGCTATTTGCGGCGCGAACTGCGGCGGCTGACGGGTCTCGACAGTATCATCGGGCAGAGCCCCAAGATGCGCGCGATTTTTGACTTGATCCAGACGGTTGCGCCGCAGACCAGCCGCGTGCTGATCACCGGCGAAAGCGGCACCGGAAAAGAGTTGGTGGCACGGGCTATTCACGAAAACAGCGCCAGAGCGCAAGCGCCCTTTATCACTATTAATTGTGGAGCATTCCCCGAGACGCTGCTGGAGTCTGAACTCTTCGGCTACATGAAAGGCGCTTTCACCGGAGCGAATGAGAACCGCCGCGGATTGTTCCAAGCCGCGCACGGCGGAACGCTGTTCATGGATGAGATTGGCAACATGACGCTGACCATGCAGGTCAAGCTGTACCGTGTTTTGCAGGAAGGGAAAATTCGGCCGCTGGGCAGCACGGAAGAGACGGACGTAGATGTGCGCGTGATTGCCGCGACGAATAAGGATTTTGAGAAAGAGATTTCCGAAGGGCGCTTTCGCGAGGATTTATATTACCGGTTGAGCGTGATTCCCGTACATCTGCCATCCCTGCGCGAGCGCCGCGAAGATATTCCGCTGCTGGTGCGCCATTTTCTGGAAAGTTTTCGCAAGACCATGGAGAAGCCGGTGGAAGGCATTTCTCCAGAAGCAATGAAACGATTGGAAGCGTACGACTGGCCGGGCAACGTGCGCGAACTGGAAAATACCATGGAACGCGCGGTGGCACTGGAATCCGGCAAAGAAGTGAGTCTGGGAGTTTTGCCCGCGCGCATCAGCGGATACGAAACTTCGCTTGCTATGGCGGAGAAGAATGGTTCGCTGACCATGCCCGCGGAGGGCTTCGATTTCGAACGGCAGATGGCGGAGATGGAGCGCAAGTATCTGCAAACGGCGCTGGAGAGCGCCCACGGTGTGCGCACGCGTGCGGCGGAGCTCCTGAAGATCAGCTACCGTTCGTTCCGGCACTACGCCAAGAAGCACAATATTTAAAGGCTGGGATTTATCGCGAAGATTTTTCGTGAAAGTGGCGCCGTTCAACCGGGGATTTCAACGGAGCGCTGCAGCGCTGCTGTGGGTTGCAATTTTCGACTCAGCATCAGAACGATTTGCGTCGCGGAGTAAACCGCGAGCAGCGTCAGCGTGGGGTCGATGGGATGGCGGTAGCGCGGAGTGGTAACGCTGATATAAAAGACGAGCGGAAAAAATACACAGATAATCAGCAGCGGCAGATAACGAATGGGAGCCGCGCGGCGCGCCAGCAGCAATCCCAGTAAGGCCAGCAGCGCAAACAAATAATTCCAGCACACCGTCAAGAGTATCGGTAGCGCCGAAAGATGCCAGACGTCGGCGATGGGTTCCCACGATTCGGTCCAGGTGTACATGAAACGATGAAAATCGAAGCGCAGCGCGTCTGCGGGATGAGCCTTGATGAATGCAAACGCTAGCTTCTCTTTCTCCTGCATGTATGGAACTTCTCCCATGCGCCGGTACTCTGCAGCTTCCTCAGCGTTTTCCGTGGGATGAAGCCACCAACTCCAAGTGTCGGGGACTTGCGGGTTATTGCCGAGCCAGAGCGCGACGCCGAAAGTGGACTTGAAGAGCACCTGGCCGTGAAAGACGATTTGGTTGCGGATAATCCACGGAGACACGCCGATGGCAAACGCCAGAGCAGCCACCACGGGTAGTTTGATCCATAGAACGCCTAGGCGGCGGAGACGATGGGCTAGGTAACCGAGCAAGCCGGGAAGCACCGCGAGCAGCGCCGCGTTGACCAGCACGGCAACAGCGCAAAGCGCGCCATAGGCCGCCCAGAGGCGAACGTTCGGACGCTCTTCAATTTCGTACGTTGCCCAAAGCACGGCAGTGAGGGCGAGCGCTGACAGGCTGGTATCCCAAACCCACGCGTTTGCAAAGTAAATGGCGCTCGAAAGGAAGACCCAAATCCATGCGGAAAGGGTGCCGACGATCGTTCCGAAAAGTTTCTTGCCGACGGCGTACAGCGGGAAGCAGACCAGTGCGGAAAAGAGATCGTTGCATACCTTGATGGCGATTTCTGAACGCAGCGTCTCAATGCCGAATATCTTGAAGATGCTGGCGAGTAGATACGGATAGAGCGGCGTGGTCCAGGCGGTTGGCCCACTGTTGATGATCAGGGGGGAACTGAAGCCCCGGCCCTCGGCAATGGCACGCGCGATGCAGCCAGTTTCATTGAGGAAGGGGATATGTCCGGCGGAGTGCGGCCGGGCGGCGATGCCCGAAGCAAGCACGCCGAGTCGCAGTAACAGCGCGACAGCGAAAATCGTAGCCGGGTGCAGGACGAAGGCCCGCACGCGTTGCATGGTTGGGTTGGACAGTAGCCTACTCCTTGCGACGAGTCTATCGGTCGGGGGCCCCGTGGACAATGCGTGTGCACTGGACGTGTGACGTATCTGTTTGCTGGTTCCCGGCCATAAGGGGTCGGACAGGTATGCGGGGCGACAAAAAGCGGTGACAAAAAACGTCATAATGTACGGTTTCAAGCGGGAATCGACCCCCAGCGCGGTTGCACTGGCGTCGTTTAAGTTACACTAATCAAATGACTTATATAAAATCGAGTCGCTTCGTCCTTCATGGCACCCCGCTTGCAACCTAGTTTGTCGTTCTTCGGAACTCTAATCCTTGAGGAGACACACAGTGAAAAAGAATCAAAAGGGTTTCTCTCTTATCGAGCTTCTGATCGTTGTGGCGATCATTTTGATCATCGCAGCGATCGCGATCCCGAACTTGCTCCGTTCACGTATGGCTGCGAACGAAGCGTCGGCGGTCGGTTCTTTGCGCACGATTAACACCGCTTCGGTCACCTATTCCACGGAATATCCGGCCACCGGTTATCCCGCGTCCTTGGCAGTGTTGAAGCCAGTGGCGGCGGGCACGGGCGCCACTTCCGCGACTGCTGACTTGATCGACGTCGTGTTGTCGGGCGGCACCAAGAGCGGCTATAGCTTCACTTTCACGACCGACGGCAAAACGCCTAGCTTGACCTACACGGACACCGCGCAACCGGTGACCCCGGGTTCGAGCGGCCAGCGTTATTTCTTCACGGATCAGTCCGGTGTGATCCGTGGTAACGCGACGGCGGCTGCAACCGTTGCCGACCTCCCGCTCTAATGAGCTGAAGGTTTAAACGGAAGCAGTAGCAAGACTTCGAAGGAGCACGGGATCTCAGGTCCCGTGCTCCTTCGCTTTTTATGCCTCCAAAGGAGCCGCGGGAGGCAACCCCCCAAATAATCGGTCAAAAGCACTAGACAGGATTGGACTTCCGCGACAAAAAATGTCAACGAAAAGTGTCAGAACCGACCGGCACACAACTCTCAAAATCGTAATGGCGCTGCTAGCGCTCACTTCCGGACATGTACCGCTATGAAACCAGGGGATTTGCGCCTGCAACCGTTGCCGACCTGCCGCTTTAATAAGCTAAATGGCCTCGCGCAACGGTTCGCTCGAAACTATGAAAAGCACGGTCCCGTGGGTGCCGTGCTTTTTCCATTATCAGGTGATCCGCGCACAAAGATCGAGGGGAAGAAAAGTGCCAGGCTAACGCAACGCGGATGACGAAGGACGGCATGGCGAGATGCCGTTTTTTGTCACTTTGCCCGAGCGGCGAAAGCTGTCCATCGTTGTGATTGAAAACAAATGGGATACCTGCTGGATTTCGGCAATTCCAGGTGCGAGAATGGCCCTCGGAATGCCATCTACTAACTGGAAGAATATAGCGTTCGGTATCGTTGTTGTAGGCTGCGGAGACGATCAATGAAGCTGCAAAAGGGCTTCTCTCTCATTGAGCTACTGCTTGTTGTGGCGATCATTCTAATTATCGCGGCTATTGCCATTCCCGCGCTAACGCGATCGCGCATGGCTGCGAATGAGGCATCCGCAGTTGCTTCGCTGCGTACGATCAACACGGCAGCCGTGGCGTACTGTTCAACTTATCCGGCCGTGGGATATCCGCCAACGCTGGGAGCAATGAAGCCGGGAGCGCCAGCAACTTCGGTGGCTGCGGATGTACTCGACCCTGTGCTGGTATCTGGCACCAAGAGTGGATATAGCTTCACTTTTACGACCGATGGCCTGTCGCCGAGCCTGGGTTACTCGAACACCGGACAACCTATCCTTCCAGGTCAGAGCGGACAGCGATATTTCTACACGGATCAGACCGGAGTGTTGCGCAGCAATGGCACAACTCCAGCAACCATTTCGGACTTGCCGTTATAACGACGAAATATCCCTTCAATAATTAGATGGTGCGATGAATCTTCCGGCAGCAAAGACGAAGCTGCGCACTCTTGCAAGTTCATTCGCGCCGATCATCTGCACTTAACAAATGCATGGGTTCTGAGTGCAGCCTCTTTTTTGTTAAACTGAAGCATGCCACGTGGAGTTTTCTCCGCAGCCGTCCTGACGCTCGCGAACCTGTTCGATGTTACCTCTGCACAAGAAGTTGCGAAGCAGTTTGCAGCGCGGTACAGAGATGCGCGCACCATGCGAGCGACGTTTCTAGAACGTTATACGGAGAACGGGCGAGTGACGCGCGTGGAAGCAGGCGAAGCGTACTTCCGTCGCCCAGGTAAGATGCGCTGGGAATACAATTCGCCGGAGAAGAATCTCTTTCTGGTGGACGGAAAAACGGCGTGGTTTTATGTTCCCACCGATCACACCGTGACTCGCGTGCCCGCAAAAAATAGCTCGGACTGGCGCACGCCGCTGGCGCTCTTGGCGGGCGAGATGAAAATCTCGCGTGTCTGCACACGCCTGGAGATTGCGCCTCATGAAGAGCCACAGACCGCCGGCGATGCGGTGCTGTCCTGTGAATTGCGCGGTGCGCCGGCAGAAAAGGCGGCCGCCTCGAAGGCCGGCGATGCCCAAGTGGCAAAAGACCAACCGGAGCAAGTGTTTCTCGAAATTGAAAAAGCGACCGGGAATTTGGTGCGCGTGTTGGTGCGCGATCCCGGCGGCGTCCAGATCGAATTTCAATTTGCGAATTGGCGTCTCCATGCGGATCTTCCGGAGTCTTTCTTCCATTTCACGCTGCCGCCAGGAACTGCGATCGTTAGCGGCGATCCGGGCGCGGCCAGTGGCCTTACGCGGTGACCGAACGCCACTGCTATGTCTCCGTGCATCGCAGAGCTTACTAGCAAGAGGCCCGCGACCGATCGGCGATCTCGGACCCAAGTCATTACATGCATTGGACTTTTCGCGCCACGTGGCGGTCACTTCATAACAGTAGCGTGCCCGTTTCCGTTCAGGAACGGCCAACCCCAAGCGCCCGCTCGGCATATATCTAGATGAGGTAAACTGAAAGAGCTATGGGGGAATTTGTTTGCCGCGTGGCGGACGGTAACGGCCGTGTGTTTTCGCAGGTCGAGGCCGCCGGAAACGTCGACGAAGCCCGCCAGAAAATGGCGGAGCGGGGGCTGTACGTCTATTCCGTGCAGGCCCGCAACAGTCTGGTCAGCGGGATGTTTAATCGTTCCCGCCAGCGCCAGGTCAGCGGCTCCGACTTCCTGATCCTCAATCAGCAATTCAACACCCTCATCAAAGCAGGTTTGCCGATTTTGCGCGCTTTGGATTTACTTTCAACCCGCGCGACTTCGCCCAAGTTGCGGCCGGTAATCACGCAGATTCGCGACCGCGTGCGGGAAGGGAGGTCGCTCTCTGAAGCCGTCACCGAAGCGGGAGTTTTTTCTAAAGTATATTCGACGGCGATTCTAGCCGGCGAAAAGAGCGGCAATCTTTCCGGAGTACTGGATTATTACATCGCGTATCAACGCGTTAGCACCGGCGTAAGAAAAAAGATTCTCGCCACGCTAGTGTATCCGGTGTTGCTGGTTAGCGTGGCGGCAGTCATTGTGACGTACCTGGTTACCGTGGTGATTCCGAAATTCGCGTTGTTATACCAGGATTTGGGAGTTGAGCTGCCCACACCCACGAAAGTCTTGATCGCCATCACCGTGAACTATCGATATCTGGTGTTGGGCGCCATAGGGGCAGCATTTGTGGGAGCCTTTTTGGTGTTCTTATGGTCGCGCTCAGAAGAAGGCGGTGCGGCTTTTGATCGCTTAAAGTTTCGCCTGCCGCTCATCGGGGACACCATGCTGAAGTTCCAGGTGGCGCAATTTTCGCGCACGCTCGCCACGTTGTTGACAGGCGGCACGCCTCTGGTTGCGGCGCTAAGCACGGCCTCCGACGCGATTACCAGCAAACTGGTCCGTGCCACCGTCGCGCAAACCACGCAGATGGTCCGTGAAGGGGAGTCTCTGCACGTGGCACTGGCGTCCAAGGGAGTTATGCCGGACCTCGCTCTGGACATGATTGAAGTTGGCGAATCGAGCGGTGCCCTCGCCCCCATGCTCACCAGCGTGGCGGAATTTTATGAAGACGAAGTAAATCTGCGGTTGTCAGCACTGGTTTCCCTGATCGAGCCCGTTATTCTGGTGTTCATGGGATTGCTGGTAGCCTTCATCTTGATTTCACTCTATCTGCCGATCTTCTCGTTCTCCTTGTCGGGAACGGCAAAGTAAGGACTTATGGCTGCCATCGATCACAATCTCCCGCCCAACGATGTTCCCGAAGGACTCGTGAATGAGCGGGAAGTCGCTCGTAAGCTGGCGCTGCGCTATCGCTGCGCATTTGTCGATTTAATGGAACAGCGCATCGATCCGGAACTTTTCCGGACCATCCCTGCGGATTTGATGTTCCGCTACCACTTCGTTCCGCTCGAACAGCAGAACAATTCTCTGTCGATTGCGGTGGCGGATCCCAGCCAAGTGCTGCTCAGCGACGAGTTGCCGTTGTTACTGGGCAAGAAGTTGTCCATCAAAGTGGCCACGCCCCGGCAAATTGAAGATTTGCTGAAGCGTACCGAGCAATCGCAACGGGTCCTCGAGCAAGCCACGGAAGCCTTTACGCTGCAGGTCTCCAAGGAAGACGCGGACACCGACGAAACTATTTCCGGCGACCGCTTAACGCGCGACAGCACGCAAAATCCCGTCGTACGCCTCGTCGAAACCATTATTTTCACCGCGCTTGAGCGCCGCGCCAGTGACATTCATATTGAAGCGCGCGATGGCGAAGTAGCCGTCAAGTACCGCATAGACGGTGTGCTGCAATACGCCATGCAGAACATGTCCAAGGAGTGGCACTCCAACTTGATTTCGCGCATTAAGGTTCTCAGTGACTTGGACATCGCGGAACGCCGCGTGCCGCAGGACGGCCGTTTTCGCGTGAAATACAAAGGGCGCTTTATCGACTTGCGCGTTTCGATTATGCCTGCCAGCCACGGTGAAGACGCCGTGCTCCGCGTTCTCGACAAAGAAACGCTTTCCGAAAAGTTCACGAATTTGAGCCTCGACGTGGTGGGTTTTTCCGCCGAGGAAATGAAAAAATTCCGCCGCTACATTCGCGAGCCCTACGGCATGGTGCTGGTCACCGGACCCACCGGTTCCGGCAAGACCACCACGCTGTACGCTGCCATCAACGAAATTAAATCCGACGAAGACAAAATTATCACCATCGAAGACCCGGTGGAATATCAACTCCGCGGCATTACGCAGATTCCAGTAAACGAGAAAAAGGGCCTGACCTTCGCCCGCGGATTGCGCTCCATCTTGCGTCACGACCCAGACAAAATCATGGTCGGTGAAATTCGCGACCAGGAGACGGCGCAGATCGCCATCCAGTCCGCGTTGACTGGCCACCTCGTGTTCACTACGGTGCATGCCAACAACGTTACCGACGTCATCGGCCGCTTCATCAACATGGGCGTCGAGCCGTACAACTTCGTTTCCGCGCTGAATTGCATCATGGCGCAGCGCCTGGTGCGCGTGATTTGCACGAATTGCAAGAAACCCAAAAAGTATACGGCAACGGAACTAAAGGAAGCAGGACTCGACCCCGCCGTTTGGGGCAACGTGATTTTTGCCGAAGGCGCCGGGTGCCTGGAATGTTCTGGCACCGGTTATCATGGACGCACGGCGATCTGCGAACTGCTGGACCTGACCGACCGCATTCGTGAAATGATCGTGGACCGGCGGCCCACTTCGGAGATTAAACGCGTGGCGCGCGAAGAGGGCATGGTCACGCTGCGCGAAAGCGGACTCAACAAAATTCGCGAAGGCAGCACCAGCGTGAAAGAAATCAACAAGGTGACTTTCGTAGAGTAGCGAAAACGAAACGCAATTTTGGGAGAAGACGTTTATCAGCGATGGCGACGGCAAGCACAGCGACTTTTCGTCAAGGCATTTACAAGAGTGAATTCGTGCGCAAGGTGGCGCGCTGGCTCGATGCAACTCCGCATCCGCCGCTAGCCCTGGAAATTGCCCCCGATCGCGTCGCGGGAGCTCGCTGGACGCGTACGGGTTCCGTGGACGGCTTTGCAATGGAAGACTTGCCGGCCGGCGCGCTGCTGCCTTCCGCGGTGGAATCCAACCTCACCAATCCTTCCGCGGTGAAGGCCGCCGTCACTAGCGTCTTCGGCCGCTTACGCGCCAAAGATGAAGCGATCGCGTTGATTCTGCCAGATCCCGTGATTCGCGTTTTCCTGCAACACTTCGATCAGTTTCCGCGCTCGCCGCACGAAGCGTTTCCGATGTTGCGCTGGAAACTCAAAAAGAGTGTGCCTTTTGAAGCCGACGAGACGCTGATTTCGTACATGCGGCAAGCCCCGCGGGAATCCGGTGTCGACGTCGTTACCGCGCTGGCGCGGCTACGCATTATTCGCGAATACGAATCGCTTGCGGAATCCGCCGGGCTGTATCCTGGTGTCGTGTTGAATTCTTCCCTCGCCGCCGTGGCGCTGCTCGAGGAAGAAAAACCTACGCTGCTGGCGCGCGTTTCTGGCGCTTCGCTCACCACCGCCATTGTGCGCGAAGGCGTGCTCTGCGGTTATCGCTGCACCGAACTGCCGGCGCATGGCAACGATTTGACGCCTGAAATGCTGCTCGAAGAAATTTATCCAGTCGCGGCCTATTATCAGGACACCTGGCGCGAAGGCATTCAGTCCGTGCGGGTTGCCGGGTTGGCAGGGCGGCTGCCGGAGTTTGTGCGCCCGCTTGAAGATGAATTTCACTGTGAGGTTCGGTCGTTGTTGCAGAGCGCGGCGACCGCCGGCCGCTTGCCGCAGGACGCCATGCCGCTGGCCGAGCGTGAACTGGATGGCCTCGTCGGCTGGATGCTGAATCGTGGTTAAGTTTCACTTGCCGGTATTGGCTTGCCAAGTTTTGCGGTACCAAGTTTGGAGTGGTAACGAATGAGAGTACGGCTAAATCTCGCCACCAAGGCGTTAGAAACGCACCGGCGCTTTGTCGTCGCCGCGGGTGCCCTGGCTATGATTGGCGGTATCGCGTTTTTGATCCTCGGCTGGCACGTTTATTCCGTTCGCAAAGCAGACTCGGAATTTCGTGCGCAGAGCGAAGAGATCCGCCAGAAAATGGCCGCCAGCACGATCGAGCGGGATGAACTGGACCGTTATTTCAAGCAACCGGAAAATGACCGGCTGCACGACCGCTCCGTGTTTCTGAACTCCATCATCGATGCGCGCAGCTTCAACTGGACACTGATGTTCATGGACCTGGAGCGTGTGATGCCCGGCGGCGTTCGCCTGATCAGCATCCAGCCGCAGCAGGTGAAAGGCCATGTGCTGGTGAAGCTTCGTGTGGGCGCGTCGGACGAAGAAGCCAAACTGAAATTTATCCGCGCGCTGGAAAGCTCCAAGGAATTTAGCGGCGTCGAACTGGTCAGCGTGCGCGCCGCCACCGCCGCGGATCAGGGCGACCGCGAAACGATCGAGCTTACCGTGGTGTATTCGAGGACTTGATGCAACACGACTTCACATTGCAGAAGCGTCTGATCATGTTCGGCGTCGGACTCTTGCTGGTGGCCGATCTGGGACTCGCCGCTTACAGCTGGCGAGTTTCGTCTTCTCCGCGTACGCCGCGCCAGCAACTGGCGCGGGAATCCACGCAACTCGAACTATTGCGCGCGGATTTGCGCCGCGCCTCTGACATTCGCGCCAAGATGCCGGACATCCAGAAAGACTGCGACAAATTCGAGCGCGAGAAGCTGAAACCCGCGGGCAGCGGTTACTCCGCGGTATCTGCCGAGCTCGGAAGCATCGCCAGCAAGTCAGCTCTGCATATTGACGATCTTTCGTTTCACCCCAAAGAAATTCCCAACCGCGGCCTGCAAATGGTGGAAATGGAAGCCACGGTGACTGGCGACTACGCGAGCGTGGTGCGTTTTCTGAACGGCTTGCAACGGTCGGAGAGCGTCTACGAAGTGGATGGGCTTACTTTGACTGCGGATTCGCAGAGCCATGCCGGCGGCGCGTTGCGCGTGAATTTGCGCATGAAAACGTATTTCCGGGACGCGGCATGAAGCAGAAAACGCAAATCGCGGTGCTCGTCGCGCTGGTGGTTCTTGCGGGCATTGTGTGGTACGCGCAAGGTGGCAAGCCTGGCGGGCCCGCGGGCGGGCGTTTCATCGCGCAGAATTACGAACCGCTGGGAGTGGATAATCCCGCGTTGCATTGGGCCGAAATAAATCGCGCGCAAAAAACCGAATACAAGAGCAATGGCCGGAATCCCTTTAGTTTGCAGGCTGCGCCTGCGGCGGTTACCCCTGATTCGCAAAAGTCGGCTACCGTAAACACTTCGTACCGACGCCTCGGTCCGCAACCTCCCACGCCGCCTCCGCCGCCGGTGTGGCCTGGCAACGTGGCATTCTTCGGTTACGGCACCGTGCCCAACGGCACCGCGCGCCGCGCATTTCTCACCGTTGACGGCGAAGTCCAGGTCGTCGCCGAAGGTGATACGCTGCTCGGCCGCTATCGCATCGTGCAGATCAACACCGCCAGCCTGGAATTTGAAGATATTTCCACGGGCTTGCGCAGCACCAAAGCCCTCGACGCCGACAAAGGAGGCACGCCTCCCGCGTGAAGACTTCGCGCCATTGTCGCGCAGCGCGCCGCTCCGAGCGCGGCTACATTCTTTTGCTCATGGTGTTTTTCGCTGCGTTGCTGACTATCGCAGCCATGGCCGTTGCACCCAGCGTCCTCACGGAGGGCCGTCGTCAGCGCGAAAAGGAAATGATCTGGCGCGGCCAGCAATACACGCGTGGCGTCAAACTCTATTATCGCAAGCTGGGACATTTTCCCACTTCTCTCGACGATTTAACCAAGCCCAAGACCGGCTCCGTGCGTTTTATGCGTGAAGCGTACAAAGATCCCATGAACAAGGAAGATGGATCGTGGCGGGTGATTTATGTCGGCGCCAACGGGCAATTGATCGGCAGTTTGAAGCCGCCGCAAAATTTGCAGATACCGGGCGCGCCGGGCTTTGGCACTTCCGCGGCCTCCGTCGCGACCGCTAGCAGTGGTTTGACCGCGGGGTCCAGCACGTCAGGAATAGGCGGCACATCGAATCAAAGCAGCTTTGGCAGTTCGAGCAGTTTCGGTTCTTCCAGCAACTCTACCGCGCAGCCTGCGGACCCCAACGTCGACCCCATGGCCAACCCGCAAGGTGACGCACTTGGAGAGACGCCGACTATTGTTGGCGGCAACATCATCGGCGTGGGCAGCAAGATCAACGAGAGATCGATCATCGTTTACGAAAAAGCCAAAAATTATCGTTTGTTCGAATTTATCTGGAACCCGGCGAACGACGTCGCCAATGCGGTGCAACAATTAAACGCGCCAGGGTCCGGCGGAATCGGCACTCCCATTGGCTCGCAAAATCCGTTCGGGCAGGCGCCAGCCGCGCCAACCTCATCGCCCGGCACGGGAGCTCCGCCGCCTCCCGCACAAACTCCGCCTCAACAATAGCTGCGCGTTTTTCCCGGTTCCGGTGGCGGTATCGAAAAATTCCCCTGTGGAATTGTTCCCCTAGGGAATCGTCGCGGTTGGCGCAGAGGTCGTGGCATCTGCCGCCTTGGCGGCGAATTCGCCAGTGTTACGGGCGATGTTCTCTTTGCCGCTTGTGGCGGCGACGCTTCCTAATGAATCCAGTGCTGCCAACTTGTTCCCCGTCGATTTACCGGCGGACGATTTATTGCTCTGATAAGTCTTTTGCACCCGCCGCACATAAGAAATCGTTTCCGCAAACGGAGGCACCCGCCCGTATTGCTGCACACGCTGCGGCCCCGCGTTATACGCCGCCAGCGCCAGCGCCAGATCGTTTTGATATCGTTCGAGCAAGTTGCCAAGGTAACGCGTACCGGCGTCGATATTTTCTTGCGGATCGAAAACGTTGCGCACGCCCAGCAGCGTCGCGGTCTGCGGCATCAATTGCATCAATCCCCGCGCATTCTTTCGCGACACCGCTTTGGCGTTGAAATTAGATTCCGTCGCGATCACGCTGCTGATTAAATCCGCGTCCACGTGATAACGCTTGGCGGCGCTCTCCACTAAATCGCGGTAACCGCCCTTGTTCACCAGCGCAAGCGGCGGCGGAGGCGCCGCAAAAATATCTTCCGGCTCAATGCTGAGCACTTCCGCAAAATCGACTTCCACCACGCCACCCGCCATCTGCAGCCGGTATTTATCGCCGATCAGCTGGTAGCCGGTCACGTTGATTCGTTGGCCATTCTTGAGCACGATATTGTCCGCGTGTGCCAAGGGCGCCGCAACGCCAAGCAGAACTAGCGCCGCCGCCTTCGCCAACGAATATCGCTTCAAACGCACGCCGCCGCCTCCGCCAACGCGAATTGCTGGATGGCCAGCGCGACGCCACTCTCGTCGTTCGAGCCCGTTTGGTGCCAGCCAAAACATTTCAATTCCGCCACGGAATTTCCCATCACCACGGGAATCCCAGCGAACTGCAGCATCTCCAAATCGTTGTGATTGTCGCCGATGGCCAGCACCTCTTCGCGCGCCACCCCGCGCAGCGCCGCCCATTCCGCCAGCGCCACGCCCTTCGAAATCGTGGGGTTCAGCACGTCGATCATCGCGAAGTTCTTGCTCTCATACGTCGTAACTGCCAGCGCATACTCCGTCGCAAAACTCGCGCCGCGCAGCAACCCTTCCGCCTCGCGAATCTGTTCTACCGTTCCAGAAAACATCACCTGAATAGGATCTTCCGTCAGGCAGGATTCCAGCGGCTTTGCTAGCCCAATAAACTCGCGGTTGCGTGCGTAATACGCATAGCGCATCGTGTCATCCGGGTCCAGCGTTTCCAGCATCACCTGATCTTCGCGCAGCCGGTCAAAAATCAGGGCCGCACCGTCGCGCCAGGGTTGCGTTATTTCCAGCACCCGCCGCGCGGTCTCGACTGGCAGCACGTGCCGCAAGTGGGTGCAGCCGTCATGCGAGCGCACCAGCGCTCCGTTATTCACGATCATGGTGACCGGGCCGTCCAGTTCCCGGGCCACTGGCATGGCAAAGTCGTAGCGCCGCCCGGTAACGAGCGCCACCTCAATCCCGCGCCGCACCGCTTCGGCAATCGCCACGCGGTTGGCCGGGGGCAATTGCCAGCGGCTGTCGAGCAAGGTGCCATCAATGTCCAGCGCGATCAGCTTTACCGCCATATCTCTAAGTTTACCTTGAATTGGGATGCCACAGTCGCGCTGTGTGCCGCCCAGAAACACCCCGAGCCCCAATTCAAGGTTCCGAAGCAATCCGGTGCAGGGGCACGGCGTGGCGCGCCTGGCGCAGCTCAGGGTGTCCGTTCGAGACGGTCTGATTTTCTATTTCGGATTTGCTGCCCTGGCGAAAGGTTCAGTCGCCATTGAATGGTGGACGTGGCCGGGATCGAACCGGCGGCCTCGTCGTTGCGAACGACGCGCTCTCCCAGCTGAGCTACACGCCCACAAGCAGCAGCAAAGAGTTTAGCAGACGCACGAACAGTTTCCAACGCCGCGCCGCGGCCTTCTCATTTTGCCGTGTTCAATAATTATGGTTTCGCAACGGCCTCGACAGGCGGCGCTGCGAGGATTGAACCGCTACTGCTTACGAATCCTGCGGCTCCCATGTTGCTTTCCACCAGCGCATAGTCTGCAGGAATCTCGAACAGCGAGGCCGGCGGCTGCATGCGCAGGACCTCCGTCAGCGACATGGTCTCTTCTCCAAGTCGCGGATCGCTTCGCGTGGCCTTTAAATTCATGTGCAGGTCTGTGGCATACCAGAACTCGCTGGTGATCACTAAATCGCGGTCATTGCCGATTTCGCCTGTCGCGATCGTTTGCGTCTCCCGGTAGTGCCGCACGCTAATCCCCTCGATCGATTCCACTCCTAAATCTTCTTTATGCACCGAGGGAAGGGAACTCGTCGTAAACTCTGACGTCCGTGTCATTACGGTTCCCGTATTGCCAGCGACGCTAAATGTTTGCGGCTCGCCAAGAACTCCGGCTGCCATCCCCGAGCGTTGCATCCGCTCAAACCGGCGCGCGGTACGCGTCTCTGGCAATAATGTAATCTGCGCGCCCGAAACCGGATCATTGATATTAATCATGGTGTACGTTCTGTGGTTCGCCCCGCCTAGCCACGCGCTGGTTGTCTCATTGTAAGTGCGCCCTTCACTGTCGCGGGCCACCTTACCAAGTCGCGTGTTAGTGATCGTCGTGCCGTCCGTCAAAACTTGTCGCGATTCCATGGTGAAAGACGCGGTGAATGGCGCGCCTTTGAGCGAATGCAGCCAGGGCAGCAACGTCGGCATCGCACCCGGCATCACCATGGGCGCAAGTTGCGTCGGCATGTCCAGCGGAGCGCTTGGTGTCCACACAGCCGGCGCCGTTTGTGCGCGAAGCCCGGGAGCGAAACTCAAGAAGTAAACTGCGCAAGCAAGAACGAATCTGTCTAAGTGCGTCTAACAAAACCGCAAACTCCGGCAGCATAATACGGCTTGAAGAAGGCAGGAAGCAACTTACGTTTTTTCAGGGCTGCAGGTTCATGCGGCGGAGAAGGTCTGCGAAGCGCGGGTCCGAGCGCAGCGGATCGAAGACTGGGTCCGCTTTAATGAATCCACTTCCTATGGAGCGTTCCTCAAAACTCCTTCTCAACCATTCGAATGCCTTGTCGTTCTCCCCAAGGCCCACATAGACTACGGCGACATTCCACGCTGGAACATAGCTTTGCTTCGATAATTTGCTCAGTTGATCGAGCACTTTTCGCGCATCTAGTCTTTTCCCCACCACCGCATAGGCGTATCCGAGCCACGATAGACTTCCTGCGTTGCTAGGGGAGATTACCAACGCCTTCTCAAACTCCGCGACGCCCTCGTTGTACATGGATTTCTGCAGATAGGCTAGGCCAAGAAGATAGTGCGTCGAAATGAAGTTTGGATCCAACTCCAGTGTCTTTTGATATTGCTCGATCGCCTGGTCATACTGCCGTGCAAAGTAAAACGCGTATCCCAAGTTCCGGTTACTCACGAGCGAAAGTGGATCCAGCTCCACGGCTCGTTTTTCCTCCCCGATGGCTTGTTCAAACCGCCCCTCTTGCCATAAGACTCCGGCGTACCATTGATGCGCGGTCACATAGCCCGAATTGAGCCCTAAGGCGCGCCGAAATTCTCTCTCGGAACTGGCCGAATCCCAGTCATAGTCCGTTTCAATCCATGCTAGCGACGTGTGAGCTTCGGGGAGCGTGTCATCTATTTCCAGTGCCTTCAGTGCGTTCTCTTTGGCTCTGGGGTAGGCCTCCTTCGGAGGAACAAAATAGAATCCGAGTCCAATGTAGCAATCGGCCAAGCCGTCATACGCCAGCGCATAGGTGGGATCTTTTGCGATCGCCTGCTGAAAATGTTCGATGCCCTTGTGAAATCCCTCCTCCGTTCTCTTGTTCCACCAAAAGCGGCCCTTCAGATAGTCCTGATAGGCTTCGGGGTTCGGGGTAAAGCTCTTCGTCATGCGCTTTTCGTCTTCCCCCGTTAACCGCACTCGCAGCGCCGTCGTCATTTCTTTTGCTATCTCATCCTGAAGCGGCAAGATGTCCGATGCCTTGCGGCTATATTGCTCGCCCCAGATGTGGCTATCGTCGCGGGCATCAATCAGTTCGGCACTGATGTCCAAGCTGTCGCCGCGTTGCGTGACTCTCCCCTTAAAAACCGCTCGAACTCGTAATTCGTGTCCCACCGTACGCGCATCGGTTTGCTTACCTTTGTAGCTAAAGGCGGAGTCGCGTGACATCACTTTCAAGTTTGGCAATTGCGACAAGCTGTTGATGAGACTCTCGGTGATTCCGTCACTCAAGTATTCCGTATTGGGGTCGCCGCTGGCATTCACGAATGGCAGCACCGCCACGGAGTCTATCGTCTCTCCGCCTCGCCTGGGCACTCTGTAGAACCAGCCCGCAGACACCAGTGAGGCCAGCAGGGCAACTGCAGCGATCCCTAGCCCAGCCCAACTGCGCCACTCCCGTCGCGCTTTGACAGGTTTCTCAGTGCCACTTGCGGCTCCGGCCTTTGCACTGGTTGTCACCCCCGCCGAATCCGTATCCCGTTTCAGCCGTTGCAAATCCGTTCGCATGTCGGCCGCGTGCTGGTAGCGCAGGTTGCGGTGCTTCTCCAGAGCTTTGTTGATGATCCGTTCTAACTCCGAGGGCACATCGGGATTCAGACGCACCGCTGGCGTGGGTGCCGCGTCCAGAATGGCTTTGAAGATGACTCCCGTGCTTTCCCCAAAGAACGGCACCACCCCAGTCGCCATTTCGTATAGAACTGCCCCGAAGGAGAAGAGGTCGGTGCGGGCATCCAGTTCTTCAGCGCGGACTTGTTCCGGCGACATGTATGCGATGGTTCCGACTGCAGTTCCCGGACGGGTCAGGTGCTCTTCCAGCGTCACAGTCGATTGCTCTGTCGCCCCCGCCACACCGGCGTTGCTGAGGACAGGCGTGACTTTCGCCAACCCGAAATCGAGAACTTTGGCGTGACCGCGTTTGGTGACGAAGATGTTCGCAGGCTTGATGTCGCGATGCACGATGCCAGCAGCGTGGGCAGCATCGAGCGCGTCGGCAATTTCAATGCCCAGCAACAGCACTGTTTCAATCTCCAGCGGTCGCCCCGCAACGCGGTGCTTCAGAATCAGCCCGTCCAGAAACTCCATGGCGATGAAGGACTGGGCGTTCTCTTCGCCGATTTCGTAAATCGTGCAGATGTTGGGATGGTTCAGGGCGGAAGCTGCCTTAGCCTCACGCCGGAAACGCTCCAGAGCGTGGCGGTCTTGGGCCACGTCTTCGGGCAGGAACTTGAGGGCGACGAAGCGACCGAGTTTCACATCCTCTGCCTGGTAGACCACGCCCATGCCGCCACCACCGAGTTTCTCGATGATGCGGTAATGCGAGATGGTTTGGCCGATCAATGAAGTGGCCGCTCAGTGAGCGATCATATTAGAGGGCCAAAACTGCGGCAAGTCAATGCAGTGCGGGCGAAGCCGAGGTCTCACTCGCCACCCACTTGGTTCTCAGGAAACGCCAGCAGATCAGAGTGCATGCAAGAGATAGAAATGCCTCATGAATATCCGCCCGCTTTTCGTAGCGAACGCGCAGCCGCCGGAACTGATTCAACCAAGCGAAGGTCCTTTCCACGACCCATCTCCATCGGCCCAGCCCACTGCCATGTTCGGTGTTGCGCTTCGCAAGAAACGGGATGATGCCTCTGTCACGCAGACCTTGCCGGATTGACTCGGCGTCATAGCCACGGTCGCCCAATAAGCAGTTAGGACGATGGCGTGGTCGTCCTCGCTCTCCCTGCAAGCTTGGGATGGCATCAACCAGTGCGAGCGCCTGCTGCGAGTCGTTACGATTGGCTCCGGTCAGTTGAATGGCGAGAGGAATTCCCCGTGCGTCGCAGATCAGATTACGTTTGCTGCCCAGCTTGGCCCGGTCGGTGGGATTCGGTCCCGTCTGCCGCCCCCAAAAACTGCTCGGATCGAACTGCCGTCCACGACCACCCGCGACCAATCAATCTCCCCGTAGCGTGCTAGCCAGTCCAGCAACGAGAAGTGGATCAGTTGCCAGATGCCCGCCTCTTGCCAGTCACGTAGCCTTCGCCAGCAGGTCATGCCAGAACCGCAGCCCAGTTCCCGTGGCAGCATCTCCCAAGGAATTCCGCTACGCAGGACGAACAGAATTCCCGTGAGGCAAGCATGGTCTGGCAAGCGAGGTCTGCCTCCCTTGGGTCTACGCGGTGAGGGCGGCAACAGCGGTTGAATCAGACTCCACAAAGCATCGGGAAGCAAAGGAGTGCTCATGGATTGGGCATCCTAGCACTGACGTGAATAGCTTTTCGATCCCCGCGACTGTTAAGGAGGGAGTTTTGTTAGGCTGTCTAAGGATAGGAATCGCATCACAGGAAACCTCGCAACACGACTGCACGCCGGTTCGGCATACGGTGCTTCCGTTGGACGCAAAAACTGTAGAAACAAGCTCTACGGCTGGTCGAGCGTAGCTTCGCCGCTGCGTTGTGCCACGATCTTGCGTGCATTTTGATACAGCGCTCGTGCCTGCGGAATCGCCTCTTCCGCTTTCTCCACTTGCGGATCGGCAATCAGCAGCACCTTGAAACCTTCCTGCTGCCCAAACGCCGACATGAAAATTTCCTGTTTAATCTTGCGCTTGATCCAGTCCTGATTCTCCGCCATCTCCGGCTCGGTGTAGCGCACATTATGCGCCGCCAGATAATCCCGGAAAGACTTCATCATGGCATCGTCCACTTCAAAGTCTTTCGTAATCGTCGGTTTGGTCCCCAGGAAATGCCGCGTAAATCCGCCCACGCCCGTTTCCGCCCCAAACAAAACATCGTTGCGGAAAAGTTCCGTCTGGAATTTGTTCAGCTTCGGCGCCGCCACCACGATGTCCGGCGTAATTCCGCCGCCGCCGGTCACCTGCCGTCCGCCATCCGTCAACTTCACTTCCGTCGGATGCTCCGGCACTTTGCGTTCATAGTGATATTCGTAAAGCGAAATCGATTTGTAATCGCGCTGGATCAGCCGTCCGCTGGGCGTGTAATAACGCGCGGTAGTCAGCGCCAGTCCGGTGTTTTCGCTGAGCGGCGTGACCGTTTGCACTAAACCCTTGCCAAACGTTGTTTCGCCCACCACCAACCCGCGATCATGATCTTGCACCGCGCCTGCCACGATCTCCGTCGCGGACGCCGAATTGTTGTTCACCAGGATCACCAGTGGCACGATGTCTCCGCGGTTCCCACGCACCGCAATATACCGCCGCTCTAGAGACGTGCGTCCGTGATGCGACACGATCAGCTGGCCCTTATCGAGAAACATATCGCCAACCGCTACCGCTTCATTCAGCAACCCGCCGGGATTCCCGCGCATGTCTAAAATCAATCCGTCGAGTGACGGCGCATCCAGCTCCCGCAGCGCATCGGAAATTTCACGGTCCGTCGTCTCGTTAAACGGGCCAGGGAAACGGATGTACCCGATGCCCGGCTTGATCCGAAACGCCAAATCCACCGAACGCCGGGGAATTTCATCGCGCGTCACAGTAAACACAAATTGTTCCGGAAATCCTTCACGCGAAATCGAGATGCGTACCACCGTGCCTTTGGGGCCCTTCAACAAATCCGCTACTTCGCTGGTGCTCAAGCCATCCGTGGATTTGTCATCCACTTTCATGATCACGTCGCCGGGCCGGATGCCGGCGTTGAACGCTGGCGCACCCACGTACGGCGCCATCACCACCGTGTGATTCTCATGCGGCGCAACCGTCATGCCTACGCCGTAATACTTGCCGCGTTGATCTTCGCGCAGCAACGCAAATTGCTTGGCATCAAAAAAATTGGAGTGGGGATCGAGTACCCGCAGCATCCCGGGAATCGCGCCTTGATACACGGACTTGTCGACATCGACATTTTCCGCGTAGTTGGCCTGCACCACATCGAGCGCTTTGGTGAACTCGCGCACCGACGTCTGGTAATCGTCGCTCGACGTCGAGGTGGCTTTCACGTTGGGGCCGTAAATACCCCCAAGAACAGCGGATACCAGCAGTACGACTACAACTAGAACGAGTCCACGGCGTTCTGGCTTCATGTGACCTCTCGGGACCGCTACGGGAGAATTATAGCACAGCGGCTTCCGTCGTTTGACACAGCCCCGTACCCTTCCTATGATGACTAGAGCATCCAAAACGGTTATCTAGAACCTATGCTGAGCATCCCGCACATGATCGTGGTGTTTGTCCTGGTCCTGGTCATTTTTGGGCCGGAGAAGCTGCCGGAGCTTGCCCGCGGCCTGGGCAAACTGATGGCCGAGTTCCGCAAGGCTTCCACCGATTTTAAGGGCGCCTTCGAACAGGAAATACGCGATATGGAACGCCAGGCCGTGGTGGCTGAGCGCAAGAAGGCCGCCGACGCGGCCGCTGCCGCCGCTGCTGCGGCACCCTCCCAGCCGGCCACGCAAGCGACTCCCGTTGGAACCGACACGCCCCCCATTGCGACCCCAGCGGTCAGCCCCGAGGGCGACGCTCGCGCCACAGAGGCGCTGGTGGTAACGCCCGTCGCCGAGGCCGTCTCCCGCGAGGCCGCCTCCGGAAATATATCGGCCAGTTCCGCGGTCTCCTCAGTACCCGAAGTGCGAACCGAGCCGCCAACCACCGTCTCCGCTCACCCAACTCATGACTCTCAGCAACCAGCCTGACTCTCCCTCCGGCGACCTCGCTCCTGCAGAAGTTGCGGTAATCCCCGCACCTGTAACGGGTTATGATTCCGCGTCCATCGCCGCCCCCTCCGCCACGGTCCCGGCAGCTCCCGAGGAACCGGGCGGCGCCATGACTTTCTTTGAACATCTCAGGGAACTTCGCAAACGAATCATCAATTCGCTTATTTCCCTCGCCATCGGCGCCTTCATCGGCGTGTACCTTTCCAAATACCTCATAAATTGGGTCACTAAGCCCATCATCAACGCCCTGAACAACGCCAAGCAAAACCCGCATCTCTTTTACACGCACCCCGCCGGCTACCTGAACCTCTACATCACCCTGGGCGTCTACCTCGGCATCGTGATCGCCTCGCCGTATGTCCTCTATCAGATTTGGCTATTCATCGCTCCCGCTCTGTACCGGCATGAACGCAGTGCCATCTCCGGCTTCGTGGCCTCCACTTTTTTCCTGTTCGTCGGCGGCATCGCCTTCGGCTACAAAGTCGCCCTCCCCTACATGCTGAAATTTCTCGTCAGCTTTCAGGGCAACGTCGGCCCCATCGAGCCGATGATCACCACCAACGACTATTTCGATCTGGTCTTAATGGTGCTCTTGGGATTCGGCATCGTTTTCGAACTTCCGATTTTGATTTTCTTTCTCTCCCTCTTCGGCATTGTCACGCCCAAATTCCTTTGGAATAATTTTCGCTACGCCGTGCTCGTCATTTCCATCGTAGCCGCCATCATCACGCCCTCGCCGGACGCCACCACCATGTTGATTTTCATGGCTCCGATGATCGGGCTATACGTCGTAGGAATTGCCGTGTCGGCCGTAGTGGTGAACAGGCGCGAGAAACGTCTCGCTTCGGAAAGAAGTGCCGCGTGAAACTTTTCTCTGTTGCTCAATCATCGAAAAACCTCGCGCCCGGAAAATTGTGTACGGTTCTCGTCGCTGCCTTGTGCTGCGCCACGGGTTTCTCCGGCTGCAACAAGTCGCAAGCCTCCGCTGAGCACTCAGGAACGCCTGCGGCTACCGCCGTGCCATCAACGGCAGGCGCTCAGCCTTCCGATGATGCACCCCCTTCCGCCAGCACCGACGGTTTCGACGGTCATCGCGCATTGCAACAAGTTGCCAAGCAAGTCTCCTTCGGTCCGCGCCCCGCCGGCTCGCCCGCCCTGCAACAATTGCAGGCCTACTTAAAATCCGAGCTCACCAGCTACGGCTGCAAATTCGACGTCGACGATTTTCAAGTGGACACTCCCGTCGGCCATCGCGCCATGGAAAACATCCTCGTCAAAATCCCCGGCGATCAGCCCGGCATCATTTTGCTCGGCACGCACTACGACACAAAAATTCTTCCTAACTTCGTGGGCGCTGACGATGCCGGCTCTTCCACGGCGGTGATGCTGGAAATTGCCCGCAATCTCTGCGCTATGCGCGGACGCTACAACGTCTGGATCGCTTTCTTCGACGGTGAAGAAGCCACGCGGTTGCAATGGACCGACGAAGATAGCGTTTACGGCAGCCGCGAAATGGCCGCTCGCCTCGCCATCAGCGGGGATCTTCCTAAAGTAAAGGCTTTTCTGTTAGCGGACTTGGTGGGCGGAAAAAAACTTCACTTCAAACGCGATGGCGCTTCGACGCCGGCCTTGGTCGAGGAAGTCTGGCGCGTCGCCGATAAACTCGGCTATTCCAATATTTTTGTAAGCGAGATCACCGACATTGGTGGCGACGACCATTATCCCTTCGTCAAACGCCGCGTCCCCAGCGTCGACGTCATCGACCTGGACACCGCCAACGACGTCCCCTACTGGCACGATCAACGCGGTACCGACACCCTCGATAAAATTAGCGCCAGATCCTTGGCCATCACCGGCCATGTCTTCCTCGAGACCATCAAAGATCTGCAATCCAAATAACCTCGTCCCGTAGCACAGGCACTTTTGCCTGGGCATTCTTGTAATCAGTAAAATTCCGTCGACTCAGAATCAGCCGCGCTTCGCGGTTAGCAAAGCTCCAAACTGTTCCGAGATTCCTACTTCTCAAACCGCACATCCTCGCCCTTCTTCACCGCCGAATGTTTTGCAAACTTCTCATCATCCCGGTAAGGAAAATCCGCGCGGTAATGGCTTCCGCGGCTCTCCTCTCTCTCCAATCCCGATCTCGCAATCAACAAAGCCAAATCCCGCGCGTTCCGCAATTCAAACTCCGCGCGCCCGGGCTTTGCAACCTTCGGCAATTCGACCGCCTCCAACTGCCGAACCGCCTCCGCCAATTCTTTACCGCCGCGCAAAATCCCTACCTTACTCCACATCACCTCACGAATTGTTTTCAGCGCCAGCTCCGCAGGACACAACTTCGCATTCTTCGCCGCCTTCATCGCTGAGTTCATCCCCGCAGCCGCAGCGGGCGCCCCATTCTTTCCCTCACCAGGCTTCGGCGCCGGACTCCCCGGAAATCCTGCCTTACTCCGTTTTCCCACCGGCGCATCCCGCAACATCGCCGCCCCCGCGCGCGCCCCAAACACCAATCCCTCCAGCAGGGAATTGCTCACCAATCGGTTCGCGCCGTGCACGCCGTTCGCCGCCGTCTCCCCCGCCGCATACAGTCCTGGCAACGACGTGCATCCCCACAAATCCGTCTTGATTCCGCCCATCATGTAATGCGCCGCGGGACAAACCGGCGCCATATCCGCCGCCAAATCCAAGCCATGCATCGCGCACGTCGCGTAAATCAGCGGAAAGCGCTGGCGCAGAAATTCCTCATTCTTTTTGGTCAGATCCAAATAAACGTGGTCGCTGTGCGTTCGCTGCATCTCGCTGACCATGGCTCGCGCCACTACCTCCCGCGGCGCCAATTCCTGCGCTTCGTGATAGCGCTTCATAAATCGTTCCAGGTCCACGTTGCGCAACACGCCGCCATCGCTGCGCAGCGCCTCCGACAGCAAAAATCGCGGCGCGCCTTTCACCGCCAGCGCCGTCGGATGATATTGCACAAACTCCATATCGCAAAGCACCGCTCCCGCTTCGTACGCGATGGCCATCCCATCGCCGGTAGCCACCTCCGGATTGGTCGTCTCGCGATAGATTTGTCCCAGCCCGCCGGTCGCCAGCAGCACGCCTGCCGCGCGCACTTCATGCTGCGAACTATCCGTCTCATCAATAAACCGCACGCCCGCCACGCGCCCCGCTTCCACGATCAATTCCGTGGTGAACGCATGCGCTCGCAAATGCAAATGCGCAATCGTATGCGCGCGCCCCAACAGCGCCCGACTGATCTCGCGCCCCGTCGATCCGCCATTCGCATGCAAAATCCGCGCACGGCTGTTCGCTGTTTCCCGCGTGAATTCCAGCTTCGCGCCCCCGCGGTCAAACTCCGTGCTCCATTCCATTAACTGCGTGATATACCGCGGCCCTTCTCCAACCAGCAGCGCCACCGCTTCCCGCCGGCACAAACCTTCGCCCGCCTCGATGGTCTCCTGTTCGTGCATCGCAATTTTGTCTTCGTCGCTCAGCGCTACCGCCACGCCGCCCAGTGCCCAGGCCGTCGCCGAATCGCTCAAGTGCGATTTTGCCAGCACCAGTACGTTACCCGCGCCGCTCAATTCAATCGCCGCGCGCAGCCCGGCCACGCCGCAACCCACCACCACGTAATCTACATGATGAGTTTTGTGGGAAAGAGTCATGAACGTACGACCCGCATTCTTTGGCGGGACCTGCTGATGGTAACACGAAGGATTTGTGCGGTTCACTAGCCGCGTCCAACAAGCATCGCCTTCCCGCGTGTGCTACATTACAAAATGTTCCTCAAATGAGACTTCGGCGCATCCCGGTCAAATCTTCGTCCGAAAATTATTCGGTACTTTGCGGCAGCGGTGTTTTGCGCCGCGTCACGCCAGAAATTTCCCGCCTTGGCAAATTTTCCAGCGTACAAGTCATTTCTTCGGCGAAAGTGTGGCGCGCCGTAAAAAATTCCATCCCGCGAAATTTCGCCGCGCACACACCAGTAAAAATTCATCTCTTCGATGACGCCGAATTCCAAAAAAATCTGCAAACTGTCGAGTCTCTCCTTCGCGTTCTAACCCGCGCTGGGGCAGACCGCCATGCCCTCCTCATCGCCGTCGGCGGCGGCGTTGTTGGCGACGTCGCAGGCTACGTCGCCGCCAGCTACCTCCGTGGCATCCCCCTAGTCCATGTCCCCACCACGCTAGTCGCCCAAGTGGACAGCGCCATCGGCGGCAAAACCGGCGTCAACCTCCCGGAAGGGAAGAACCTCGTCGGTGCTTTCTACCCGCCGCGCCTGGTTCTCGCTGACCCAAATCTTCTGCGCACCCTTCCGCCCCGCGAATTTCGCAGCGGCCTCGCCGAAGTCATCAAATACGGCGTGATCGCCGACGCCAAACTCTTCGCCTATCTCGAATCCAACATGGAGAAAATCCTCGAAGGCGATCCCTCCTTCCTGGCCCACGTGATTCCGCGCTGCGCCGAACTCAAAGCCCGCATCGTCAGCCGCGATGAACGTGAATCCGGCCTGCGCGAAATCCTAAATTTCGGCCACACCTTCGGCCACGCCCTCGAAAGCATCACCAACTATCGCGTCTTCCGCCACGGTGAAGCCGTCGCTTGGGGCATGATGGCCGCCGCGCTCCTCGGCCATGAAGCCGGCATCAGTTCCGCGCAAGACGCCGCCCGCATCATCTCTCTGGTTCGCCGCATGGGTCCGCTTCCGCCGTGGCCGAACGCCGCGCCGCAAGAATTAATCGTCGCCATGCGCTCCGACAAAAAATCCCGTTCCGGCAATTTGCGTTTCGTTCTCAGTCCCGCAATCGGCGAGGCTAAATCCTACGACGCTATCTCCCTAGACGACGTCCAACACGTCTTACGTCACGGGCCGAAACTCCTCTCTGGCAGACCGGCCTCTTCCAAAAAATAAATGCCCGCCGATACAAAATTTCCGCCCGTTACGAGCGCCGCTCCCGCCACCGGCACGCAACCCGAGGGCGCCACGAGCGAAGCCGAGGCCAGCGGCAAAGTCCGCGAAATGTTCACGCAAATCGCCCCGCGCTACGATTTGCTCAACCACGTCCTCTCCATGCAGCTAGACCGACTCTGGCGCGCACGCGTCGCTCGCCGCCTTCGCCCCATCCTCAATCGGCCCGACGCTCTCGTCCTCGACCTCTGTTGTGGCACTGGCGACCTCGCCCTGTCTCTCGCTCGCCACGCCCAAGCCCGCATCCTGGGCGCCGATTTCGCTCATCCCATGCTCGTCCGCGCCAAAGAAAAATCTGCTGACCAATCCGCCGCCGCCAAAATTCGAGCTATCCCGTTCCTCGAAGCCGACGCCCTCCGCCTCCCCTTCGCTAGCGACTCCTTCGACGCCGTCACCGCCGCTTTCGGCTTCCGCAACCTCGCCAACTACGAGAGAGGCCTCCGCGAAATTCATCGCGTCCTCAAACCCGGCGCCGCCATCGCCATCCTCGAGTTCACCGAGCCTCCCGACAGTTTTCTTGGCAACGCGTACCGCTGGTATTTCACCAACATCCTCCCGCGCATCGGTGGGCTGCTCTCCGGCGATCCCGCCGCCTACAAATATCTCCCCGCATCCGTCTCCCGCTTCCTCCGTCCCGGCGATCTCGCCTCTCTCATGACGACGGTCGGCTATACCTCCGTCCAATTCCAAACCTGGACCTTCGACACCGTCGCCCTGCACCTCGCCAAAAAAATAAACGCAGCCCTGAGTCAATGAAGGCGAGTTCCAACGGACGAGCCACGACTTACTCACCACGAATCACTCGCCACTCGCCACTTCTTCCCTCTGACAAAATCCCTTCGAGCACGCACGAACAGCCCGAAGTCTTGCGCCACTCCCGAACAACGCTCCGCCCGCGACGCTAGCGCAATGAACCGTGGATTATGCTTGGAAAGTCCTGCGAAAATAAAAACTACTCGGAATTACTCGTCCAGCCCCGCCGTCCGCAACTTCGCCAGCAAGGTCTTCGGTGAAACATCCAAAACTTCCGCCGCCCGCGTCTTATTCCATTTGCAATCGCGCAGCGTCGCCTCCAGCAGCGCCCGCTCCACATGCCCTGCCGCCCGCGTCGTCACCTCTTCGAGCGTCCCTTCCCACTTAAAATTCTCCGGCAGCATCCCTGCTGGTATCAATGACGCATCCGGCTTCGCCGCCGGCAATTGCAGCGCACCTGCGTGAATGCTCAATCCGTCCGCCAAAATTGCTGCTCGTTCCAAAGTGTTCTGCAGTTCCCGCACGTTCCCCGGCCAGCCATAATGCATCAGCCGCTCTTTCGCATCTTCGGCGAGCTCCAGTCCCGGCTTGCAAAATTCCCGGCTGAACTTTTCCAGAAAATGCTGCGCCAGCAGCAATACATCCTCGCCGCGTTCGCGCAGCGGCGGAATGGTCATGGGCACCGCCGAAATCCGGAAGTACAAATCTTCGCGGAATAATTTCTGCTCCACCAACTTCTGCAAATTGCGGTTCGTCGCCACCACAATCCGCACATCCACGTCGATCGACTGCGTCCCGCCGACCCTCTCAAATCTCCGCTCTTCGAGCACCCGCAACAATTTCCCCTGGATCGCCAGCGGCAAGTCTCCCATCTCATCCAAAAACAGCGTCCCGCGATGCGCCATATCCATCTTTCCTACTTTGCGCGTCCCCGCCCCCGTAAACGCCCCGCGTTCGTGCCCAAACAACTCGTTCTCCACCAAGCTCTCTGGAATCGCCGCGCAATTCAGCGCCACAAACGCCTGCTCCCGCCGCGGCGACAAATGATGCACCGCCCGCGCAAACAACTCTTTCCCCGTCCCGCTCTCGCCGAGCAGCAGTACCGTCGACTCCGTCGCCGCCACGCGTTGAATCTGCTGGCTCACTTCGCGAATCGCCGCATGCTCTCCGACAATTCGCGGAAATCCATAGCGCGTCGCAAACTCTTCCCGCAGCAACAAATTTTCCCGCAATAACTCCTGCTGCCGCGCCGCCCGCTCGACCAGCAGCTTCAAATGGTCCAGGTCCACCGGCTTCTGCAAAAAATCAAACGCCCCGTCCTTCATCGCCGTAACCGCTTCTTCCACCGACCCAAACGCCGTCAGCAGCAGCACCGGGATCGTCGCATCCGCCTGTTTCGTCTCCCGCAGCACATCGAGTCCCGACGCCCCCGGCATCTTCAAATCCGTAATCACCACTTGATAGCGCCGCGCGCGTACCTTCTGGATCGCCGCCACGCCGTCCGGCGCTTCTTCCACCGTGTACCCTGCGCGCTCCAGCGCCTTGCGCAGCATCGCGCGCAGCTCATTTTTGTCTTCCACTAGGAGGAGGGGATCCATCACTTCGTTTCTACCATGAATTTACGGGCGGTCACGCGGGCACGTGGAAGCCATGTGTAGTGCTAAGAACGAGCGGGGCTAAGAACCGGTGGTGTCAAGAACGACGAAGAACAACGCTATGAAATTAAAGCCGGTGAATTTCACTTCAAGAAAGGCGCGCTTAGGAAGGGGACTACCGGGCCCATCCAGGATCCCCGCCGCTTTTGCGTAGCTCGTCTTCCAGATCGTCGAGACCCTGCTTCAGTTGCGCAATTTCCTGCTTCTTCGCGGCGATTTTCGCATCCTTGTCGTTAATGTCTTTACGACTGTATTGCTCGCTCAGCGCCTTCTGCGGATCCGCGTAATACTGCACCTGCGCCTTGTCTTGCTCGCGTTGCAGCACGTCTAATTCCTTCTCCGCGCGCGCAATCTGGTCGCGCTGCGCCTGAAAACGCGTACGCCAAGTCTTCTCGTCGCCCTTGCTAGGAGCCGCCGCGCCGCTGGCTTCAGGGGCATCCGGCGTTGCCGGCTGCACAGCGCCCGGCGTGGCGTTGGCCGGAGGCGTCTCCTGCGCCGGCTTTACGTCATCCTCCGTATAAACTTTCTTCCCAGCAGGCGCGGTCTTCTTGTTCTCCCGCGCCTTGCGCGCCGCTTCGGCCACGCTATCCCCACTGCTCGCGGGCTGCGATGTTCCTTGCGCACGCGCTGACCCTGCGGCCAACAGACCAATTCCCAGCGTACAGCAACTCAGCACCCATATCCTGCTCACACCGCCAGCCTTCGTCCCGGCTATTTTTGTCCCAAGCATGGCATCACGCCTTTCGGAAAGCCGAGCGGCCCCACCCGGGCTACACGGCCTGCTGCTTCGATTCTACCGCTTCCGGCACCTCGCTGCTCAAGGGTAGCGTAACTATAAATGCTGCGCCCCCTTCGGGGCGGTTGCGCGCCTTCACATGCCCGCCGTGCTGCACCACGATCTTCTGCACCACCGCCAATCCCAGCCCGGTCCCGCTGGCCTTGGTGGTGAAAAACGGTCGAAACAACTTCTCGCGCGCATCCCCCGGAATTCCCGGTCCGTTATCGAACACCGTGATGCGCTGGAAGCCGGTACTTTCTCCGCGCACCGTTTCGCCCCGCAACAGCACGCGGCCGCCGTTTGCCGCTTCCGCGCAGGCCTCCGCGCCATTGCGTGCCAGGTTCAAAAACGCCTGCCGCAGCAGCGCCTCGTCTCCCGCCACGCTGGCGAATGCTCCTTCGCACCGGATGCGGATGTTCGGCAGGGCCTCGCTCACGTCGTTCACCACCCGCTCGATCACCGCTTGCATTCCCACCGCTTCCGTTCCGACATCCAAAGGTCGCGCATACTTCAAGAATTCCGTAACCACGTGCGTAATGTTTCGCGTTTGCTCCAGAATATTTTCCGCGTAGTCGTGCGTTTCTCCCTGGATGGTTTCCGCGCAAATCAATTGTGCGTATCCCGAAATCGTGGCCAGCGCATTCTTGAATTCGTGCGCGATGCCCGCGGAGAGTTCTCCCACCGCCGCCAGGTTTTCCTTCAATTGCACCTGCTGCTGCAGCGCCATCAGTTCCGTCAAGTCGGAAAGCAGGCAAATCGCCCCGTTGATTTTTTCCTCGCCGCGACGAATCGGAGAAATCGTCACGCCCAGTCGCCGGTTTTCGCCTCCCGGCGCCAAGTGATGCACTTCCTCTCTCCGGAAGATTTTTCCGTTTTCTAGGCATTGCGCCACCAGTCCGCTCAGCTCTGATGTTTCGCCTAGCGCCTCGGTGTACCGCCGGAAGCCCAACGCCCGGATTCCCAGCACTTGTTCCGCCGCGGGATTCGCGCTGGAAATAATCCCCGTGGCATTCACCACCACCAACCCTGCCGGCATGTTCCGCGTAACTTCTTCGCTCAATCGTTCCGTCTGTTCCGCGCGGTCCTTCTCGACGCGGTGCAGCCTCTCCAGTTCTTTTTCCTGGTCGCGCAGTTTCTGAATCACCCCGTGCATCGACGCGGCCATAAATGCCGTGGGATTCTCCGTTCGTGGCGCGGCCGCCAAGCTGCGTCCGTGCTCCTCGCGTTCATCCTGAAAAAATCGCCGGATCAGATACAAAATGATGCCGACGATTCCGAAAAGCAGCACCGCGGCGACGATCGCTACGGTCCATACATTCTGCGTGCCATCGGATTGCAAAGCGGCGAACATCATTCCCGCACCATCTCCGGCGAACACGCGTTTCATCGCCAGTGCTGCAGCAGTTCAAACCATGAAGATTGCATGATAAATACCACCATTAGCGCCGCGAAGCCCAGAAATGTTCCCAGCGGCAACTGATATCGCGCGGCAATCGCCCATCGCAACTCTTTGATCCCCCCCAGCCCGCGCCGGGCCCCGCGTTCTGCCAACGTTTCTTTCCACCGTGCCAGATACATCGCCAGGACCACGCTTACGCCAACCAAGCTTCCTAGCAGCGTGCCGATCAAAATCGTAAAAAACGCCCCGCGCAATCCTAAGAACGCGCCCACCATGGCCATCATCTTTACGTCGCCGAGTCCCATGCCTTCGCGCCCACGCACCACCCGATACATCGTCGCTGCGCCCAGCAGCAGCAAACTCCCGAACGTCGCGCCAATCAGCGCATCCGCCACACCCAGCACCGGCGCCGGTAGCACGCGATGAAAAATCCGTTCTCCCAGGAGAAATGCCGTTCCGTCATCCGAAGGAATAAACATCGAAAGCCCGATGGCCGCCCCGAATCCCGGCCAGTTAATGGCGTCCGGCAACACGCGCACGCGCAAATCAGTGATCGCCAGCACGATCATCAAGCATCCAAAAAAAATCCACTTGAACGTCGCCGGTGTGATGTCGAATGTCCGATAACAAGCCACGAACAGCAATCCCGTGGCGAGCTCGATGATCGGATACATTGGGGAAATTGGCAGCGCGCAGTTCCGGCATTTTCCCCGCAGCCACAGCCACGCCAGTATCGGCACATTGTCATACGCCCGGATCGGCGTCAGGCATCGCGGGCACCGCGACCCCGGCGCCACAATCGACAACCCTTCCGGAATGCGCGTAATGCACACATTCAAGAAGCTCCCGATCACAATTCCAAAAAGAAAAAAAACAAAGGTGATCACTCTTCGACTCTGACACAGACCCCCGCCCCCCTCAACAATCCGCCGTCCCGCCGTGTCGCATCCCTAACACCGCCCGGGGGGCTGCGCATCCCGTGCCGCGTCTCGAACACGCCACCACCATTTTGTAGTGGCGCAGCCTTTTCCTCTAGCCTCGAAGGCAGGCCGCGCGGTTCTTGTGGGTCCTCGTTGGTAACTCTTTCATTCGCGACGACCCGTGCGTTCCCTGTACCCATAGCAAAACAAAGCACCTTTAACTACCTTTAGAATCACAACCTTTTCCAGAAACCACCGGCCCCGAGTAGGTCCCCACGACGCAAAGCGGTAAACTCAACTGTGCACTGGTTTGAACGTCAAATTCGTCGCTACGAACACCGCCGCTGGTCCACCGACGACAATCGCCGCGTGCAGCCCTTTGACTGGGGCCTCGAGCACATCGGCGGCGATCCTCGCGATCCAGATCCCGCCGCCTTCGTGCGCCGGTACGCTCGGCAAGCCATGGCAAATAGCCACGAGTGGTTCGCCACGACTCCCGCCGATGACTATCGCCTGGACGCCGAAAATGTTCTTTCTTTTTCAAGTAGCATGCAATCACTTTGGCCAGAGAACGACATCGTCCACGCGCGACTTTTCCCTGGCCGCGGCAAAGATGCCGCTGTCTTGGTCCTTCCCAATTGGAACGCAAAATGGCACGGCCAGGACGGCCTCTGTGAATGGCTCCAGCGCCTCGGCATCACTGCGCTCAAGCTGAGTCTTCCGTATCACAATCGCCGCATGGCCCAAGGCCACGAGCGTGCCGACCAATTAGTCGGACCGAACATCGGCCTAACGCTGCAAGCGAACCGTCAAGCAGTACAAGATTCCCGCCGCTGCTTGCGGTGGCTCGAACAACAAGGTTTCACTAAATTAGGAATTTTGGGCACCAGCATCGGTTCTTCCGTCGGCTACATCACGCTCGTTCACGATGCCGCGCTAAAGGCCGGCGGTTTCTTCCATGTCTCGACATATTTCGCCGATGTCGTCAGTCAAGGTATGACCACCAATCACGTATGGGAAGGCATGCGCCAGCACGTCACGGTCGACGAGCTCCGCGAATTCTGGGCGCCCATCAGTCCCATGCCTTACGTGGAACGCGGCATGGGTGCCGGGAAAAACGCATTTATGGTCTACGGCAAATACGATCCAACCTTTTTGCCGGCACTCACACAGGAAATGCTGGCGGCTTTACGCCGGCATGGTGCCACGCCCAAAACCGTGGAGCTGCACTGCGGCCACTATTCCCTGGAGCTAGCTCCCTTCAGCTACATCGCGGGCTATCGCATGCTCACGTTTCTGCGTTCGTCGTTAGCTTAATTCGTGTGCGCTTCGTCGTCCGGTTCTTCATCGGACTCCTCCTAAACCTCATCGCGCATACCACTAGGATGTCTAAATCGCTCCATGAGCCCGCGCACAAATTTGGCAATCGCCAGCAGCATAAACGCAATCACCAGCGGCCCGCCGAGCAGCAACAATAGTTTTTGCGTCATGTTAATGCGGGGCGCGAATAATAATGTGCGGCATTCGCGTTTCGCTCACGAAAGCAGCCGGGAAATTTCGCTCCCCGCTACCAGCTCCGACACCGCGGCAATCTCCGCCGCCAGCGGCCGATCTTCCACCAGCTTGGCGGATTTTGCGCGCACCAAATCGTAAGCACGCGTCGCCAGTGCTCCCGTTTTCAGTGGCGCCAGCAAATCGATCCCCTGGCAAGCGCACATCAGTTCAATCGCCAAAATATTCCGCGAATTTTCCAGCATGCGCGAAAGCCGCCGCGCACCGCTCATGCCCATGGAAACGTAATCTTCCTGATTGCCGGAAGTGGAAATGGAATCGACGGAGTGCGGCGTAGCCAGCGCTTTATTTTCGCTGGTCAAAGCCGCGGCGGTAACCTGCGCGATCATGAATCCGGAATTCAATCCCGGCGCAGGAGTCAAAAACGCGGGCAGCAAGCTCGTCAAAGGATTGGTCATCTGCTCGATGCGCCGCTCGGAAATTCCGCACAGCGTGGCAATCGCAATGGCCACCTGATCCGCGGCCATGGCCAGCGGTTGGCCGTGAAAATTTCCGCCGCTGATAATGTCTCCGCCAAAATCCGCAACGCCGCTCTTTTCACCGCCCGCTGCGCGCGAATTCTCTTTCACGAAGACCAGCGGATTGTCCGTAGCGCTGTTCAATTCGACCGCGGCCATCTCTCGCGCCTGCGCCAGCGAATCGCGCACCGCTCCGTGCACCTGCGGCGTGCAGCGCAAACTGTAGGCATCCTGCACCCGCGTATCTTTTTCAGCGGAGCGATGCGACTCACGAATCTGGCTGCCTTCGTTCAGATGCGCAAGGTTGCGCGCCGTGGCCGCCGCTCCGGCGTAGGCGCGCGCGTGCATGATGCGCGCATCAAACGCTCCCGGGCTTCCGCGCAACGCATCGAGCGAAAGCGCCGCGGCCACATCCGCGGTGTCGATCAAAATATCCGCCTCCGCGAGCGCCAAGCTGAGCAGCGCCAGCATGCCTTGCGTGCCGTTCAGCAAGGACAATCCTTCTTTGGCCTGCAACTCCAGCGGCGCGATGCCCGCCAGCTTCAGCGCTTCGCCGCCCGGCATTTCCTTACCCTGAAATTCGGTGCGGCCCTCGCCAATGGCGACAGCTGCGAGGTGCGCCAGCGGCGCTAAATCTCCGGACGCTCCGACGGAACCTTGCGAGGGAATCAGCGGATGCACTTTGCCGTTGAGCATGGCGCACAAAGTTTCCACAACGATCGGGCGCACGCCGCTCAAACCCTTTGCCAGCGCATTTGCGCGCAACAGCATCATGGCGCGCGATTCGGATTTGCTCAGCGGCGCGCCCACTCCGCAAATGTGCGAGCGCACCAAATTTACTTGTAGCTGTTTCACCTGCTCGCTCGAGATGCGCACGGAAGCGAGTTTGCCGAAACCGGTGTTGATTCCGTAAGCCGTCGCGCCGGATTCCACGAGGCGATCTACTACGGCACGGGAAGCCAGCATCCGCGTCACCGCCGCGGGAGATAGTTCCACGCGTTCTTCACCGACAGCGACAGCATGCAGTTGCGCAAACGTGAGATCGTTGCCGGTCAAGGCGATGCCCATGCACTTCTCCTGGTTGAGATGAATTCCGTGGCGGTGCTGCTCATGCCGGTTTGTACGTGAGAACGGCGGCGGCAGCGGCGAAAAGATGGCGATGGCGGTCCGGTAAATGTTTTGGACGGCCGTCTTTGCCACAAATCACGTGCGTCGATTCGGCGGTGGCCAATAGCTGCGCGTCCGCATCGCGCCAGATTTCGTAAGCAAACTTTATGCTGCGGCTACGCGATTCGGAAATGGTGGTGCGAACGCGCAGCACTTCATCGTAGCGCGCGGATTTCAGATAGCGGCAGTGCACATCCACGACCACAATCTGGCAGTCGTCATGCGTTTCCATCTGTTTGTATTCCACGCCCAGCGCGCGCATCAATTCCACGCGGCCGATTTCCATCCAAATCAAATAATTGGCGTGATACACCACGCCCATTTGATCGGTCTCCGCGTAGCGCACGCGCACGCTGGCATCGTGAAAGGGGATTGGCGAATTGTTTTCGGGCTTATGGGCAGTCGTCATTTTTTCCTGTTTCGCCGGCCCATACGGGTTTGCGTTTTTCGAGGAATGACGCCAAACCTTCCTTGAAGTCCGGAGTGCAGCGAATGCGCGCATTTTCGAGAATGGCGCGTTCGAGGTCGTGGTCTACGCTGTCCGCCGCTGCGGCGGTGAGCAGCCACTTCGCGCGCGTCAAGCTGCTGGGGCTTGCTGCGATCAATACTTCCGCGAGTTCGTGTGCGCGCTCGATCAGCGATTCCGCGGGCACGATTTCATTCACCAAGCCCAAATCCTTGGCCTCTTGCGCGCCGATCTGCCGTCCCGTCAAGAGCAGATCGCGCGCGCGCTTATCGCCGATTTGCCGCGTCAAGAAAACGGAAACAAGTGCCGGCAAAAATCCGATGCGCACTTCGGTGTATCCGAATTTCGCGTCTGGCGCGGCCAGCGTGAAGTCGCACAGCGTGGCGATGCCGCTGCCGCCCGCGAGCGCCGCGCCCTCGACCGTAGCAATCAGCGGTTTGGAAAAGCTCCACAAGCGGCGAAACATTTTTGCCATGCGCCGTGAATCTTCCTGGTTTTCCTGCGCGGATTGCCGCGCGATGGCCGAGAGCATTTCAAGATCCATGCCCGCGCAAAATGATTTTCCCGCCCCCGTAAAAATCGCCACGCGCGCTTTGCTGCGTTCCACTTCGTCCAGCACGGAAAGAATGTCCGACATCATTTGCTGCGAAATGGCGTTGCGCTTTTCCGGGCGGTTCAGCGTGATTTTGGCGATCTGGCCTTCGTATTTTAGGAACAGCGTAGAGTACATGAAAAATCGCCTCGTAAAGTTTCGCGGTCAGTTCACCGGAGCAGCGTGCAAATACTTCGCGCGAATCTCCGCAGTCATGGCGAGTATCTTGGTGAGCTTGCTTGAGTCTATACCCGTTTCAACCCCCACTTTTGCCAGCGCCGCAAGAACCTGTTCGGTGGCGATGTTGCCGATCAGATCGTCTCCGGCAAACGGGCAACCGCCAAGGCCAGTCAACGCGGAATCAAATCTGCGGCAGCCCATGGCGTACGCCGCCAGGATTTTATCCTCCGCGTCCTGCGGGCCGCTGTGCAAATGCACACCCAATTCGATGCCTGCCACGTGGTCTTTGACGCTGCTGAATACGTCGGCGACGATCTGCGGCGTGGCGTCCCCGGCGGTATCGGCCAGCGAAACGGTGTGCACGCGAATATCTTTCAGCCACTCGAGCGTTTCGCCGACAATTTCCGCGCCCCAAGGTTCGTCGTACGGATTGCCAAACGCCATGGAAATGTAAATGACCAGGTCGCGTTTTGCGGCAGTAGTTTCTTTTTTCAAAGTCTCGACAAGCTTGCGCGATTCTTCGCGCGACATGTTGGCATTGGCGCGGCGAAAATACGCGGAGATGGAATACGGATATCCAATGGCGGTTACGCCCGGCGTAGCCAGGGCGCGCTGCAAGCCCTGCTCGTTTACCACAATTCCGATAATCTCCGGCATCGCGGTGTTACCCGGAAGGGAAGCCCTCAACTCTTTCATCACTTCTTCGCTGTCCGCCATTTGCTTCACATGTTTCGGCGAAACAAAACTCACGGCGTCAATATGCTGGAATCCCGCAGCGACTAGTTCGCGTAAATACGCAACTTTTTCATCCACCGGAATTACGTCCGGCAATCCCTGCCACGCATCGCGCGGGCACTCGATGATTTTTACGGATTCACTCATGGGATTAAGTTTGCAAAACTCCGGTCTTAAATTCGCGAATCTCCGGATTGAGCGCGGCGGCTTCGAGCGCCCAGATCAGCGCATCGCGGGTGTGCGCGGGATCGACAATCGCGTCGACCCACAGGCGAGCTGCGGCGTAGCGTGGATCGGTTTGTTTTTCGTACGAAGCGCGGACCGCGTCGTGCAATTCCTTTCGCGTTTCTTCGTCAACTGTTTTGCCTTCGCGCTCGAGCTGCTTCAGCTTTATTTCCGCCAGCGTGTTGGCGGCGGCGTCGCCGCTCATCACCGCGTAGCGCGCGGTGGGCCAAGCAAAGACAAACCGCGGATCAAAAGCCTTGCCGCACATGGCGTAATGTCCGGCACCGAAACTGCCGCCGCAAATCACGGAAATTTTTGGCACCACGCTATTGGCCACCGCATTGACCATTTTAGCGCCGGCGCGAATGATGCCGCTCCATTCCGCATCTTTGCCGACCATGAAGCCGTTTACATCGTGCAGGAAAATCAGCGGAATGCGGTTCTGATTGCAGTCCATGATAAAACGCGCGGCTTTTTCCGCGGCTTCGGTATAGATTACCCCGCCAAATTCGATGCGTTTCTGGTCCGAACCGCGGGCGTGCGTGTGCACGTGTTTTTTCTGATTGGCGACGATGCCGACGGCCCAACCGCCGATGCGCGCGTAGCCGCAGAGCACCGTTTCGCCATATTCCGCGCGATATTCTTCGAACTCGCTGGCATCCACGATGCGCGCGATAATTTCGCGCATATCGTATTGCTTTCCGGGATCGCCGCTAAAGATCCCGTAAATTTCTTCGCCGGCATAGAGCGGTTCGCGCGATTTTACGTGGCTGAACGGCGAAGCGTCGCCCGCACCCATTTTGTCGACGAGCGCACGGAGTCTGGCAACACACGCATCGTCATCCGGCTCCCGGAAATCGACCGTGCCGCTGATTTGCGCGTGCATCTTTGCGCCGCCGAGTTCTTCGGCGGAACTTTTTTGGCCGATGGCGGCCTGCACGAGCGCGGGACCTGCCAAAAACAAGCCCGAGCCTTCGGTCATCAGAATGTGGTCGCACATCACCGGCAAGTACGCGCCGCCGGCAACGCACATACCCATGATGGCGGTGACTTGTGGAATGCCCATGGCGCTCATCACCGCGTTGTTGCGAAAGACGCGGCCAAAATCATCGGTATCCGGAAAGACGTCCTCTTGCAGCGGAAGAAAAACTCCAGCGGAATCGACCAAATAAATTGTGGGGATGCGATTCTCAATGGCGATATTTTGCGCGCGAATCACTTTCTTGGCGGTCATCGGGAAAAACGCGCCGGCTTTAACCGTGGCGTCGTTGACGATGAGCATGAAGGTGCGGCCGCAAACGCGCGCCAGACCGGTGATGACCCCGGCGCTGGGCGCGCCGCCCCATTCTTCGTACATCGCAAATGCCGCGAAAACACTCAGTTCAAAAAAGTGTGAGCCGGGATCGACCAGTTTTTTGATGCGTTCGCGTGCGGTCAGCCGTCCTTTTTTGTGCTGCGCATCGATCGCTTTGGCGCCGCCACCCAGGCAAAGCTGCTCTTCCTCATTTTTGAATTTCGATACGAGATCGATCATGCGGCGGCGGTTTTTTTCGTAGCTCGCACCGGCCAGGTCAATCGCAGTTTTCAGAGTCGCAGCCGCCACGCGGAAACCTTTCGATTTAGGCTCGTCGCATGGACCACTGCCGAATGGCCGACATGCGCAAACCGAATTAGTATACGGACTAATGCGCGTGGGCGCGAGGGACAGGAGACTCGAGGGGAAGTGGTTTCAACCAGGTGTTGTGGCGGGAGATCCTGCCACAGGATAAATTCTGTGCCACTAACAACCCTGGCCGGTCGCCTTGCGGCGCACCAAGCGAACAAACGAAATGGCGCCAGATAAGGGTTCCGGCGACCGTTCCGCAGGGGCTATCGATGTCTGCGCGGAGACAGCTGCGAGGGCGGGCGCGGTGTCCGAAATAGTTGCATCCGCTCCTGGAGAACTCGCGTCGGGGGATCCTAGAATGGCGGGTGCTCGACGGCTAAAGACGTTCTCGATGGCCTCGCCGAGGGCGGCCAGTCCATCGGGTTTGGACAGTACCGCATCGACCCCAATGGAGGCGGTAACGGATTTGCCGATGTTCTCGCTGAAGATGGTGAAAAGGATGATGTGCGTTTCTGGAGTTAATTTTTTGATGAGCGAGGCGGCAGCCGCGCCGTTCATCCGGGGCATGGAAAAGTCGAGAAGCACCAAGTCCGGCTTGAGTGCGCCGGCCTTTTCGACAGCCTCAACGCCATCTGCGGCTTCGCCGCAAACCGTCACTCCGGTTCGACGTTCCAGAAAGGTTTTCACAATGCCGCGGACCACGGCGCTGTCGTCTACCACGAGTACACGTTTAGCTGATGACCCGGATACCATCCACCGAAAGTACCGTAGGGGGAAGCTACGATAGAATACCCAAAAAACTGTAGCGATCCTTAACGGTAACGAATAAGGGCCTAGATAAACGGTTTAGTAGCGCGATTTTGCTCCGGCGAGTAAGGTGTTCCCTGTATTCTGACGGCAAAAGACACCCGGGTAGGATGAACGCAAATTCATAGGTGCCGTGTTGGCGCGAATCTTTCTGGCAGACGATAACCCGACGCTCCGCAGGCTCTTGCGAGGGCTGATTGAGGCCCATCCAGGGTGGCTGATCTGCGGAGAGGCTACCGATGGCCTTGAGGCGGTGACGAACGCGATTGACCTCGCTCCGGATTTGGTGGTGGTGGACTTCGCGATGCCCAGCCTGAACGGGCTGCAGATTGGGGAAAAGATTCTGAGCGTGTATCCGCGCCTGCCGATCGTTTTGCACACCATCCATTTGTTTCCTGCAATGACAGATGAAGCAAGAAAAGTGGGAATTCGAGAAGTGGTGGGCAAGGACGTTACGGCCGAGCGGCTACTGGATGTGATTGAAACACTGCTGAAGGAAACTCGGAGCGGCACTGCGAATAAGTCGAGAACTAGAGCGGAAAAGCCCGACGCCGACACCGATAATGGCAAGGACACGCCTCCCGTACTGCACTGAACTGCACGACGCGCCTGCCTCGTGCCGCGCCCGGAAAATTCTGAAAAACCAAGAAAATATTTGCCCGGCAGGCGATGCGCTCCGCTCAGTCAGTGCGGCGGCATAAAAGCTGCTTGGAAGGCTTGGCGCAGCGGCCGTAGACTTGCGGCCATGGGACAGCTGCATTTGACGCTGGAATTGGCGCGCCGCGTGGAGACTGCGGAGGCGCAGGCGGCGATTGAGACTGCGGAATTGCTAGTGTTAGAGCAGCCGGGGAGCGCGGCGGCGGTGCAGCTGATTGCGGGCGGAACCGCGGTGTACTGCGGGCCGAATTCGCCGGTGACGCAAGCCGTGGGAGTGGGACTGGGCGTGGCGGTTAGTGAAGAGGAGTTTGACCGGCTAGAAAATTTTTACCGGACGCGCAGAGAAGCGGTGCGCGTCGAGACGTGTCCGATGGCGGGCAACTCGTTGCTGGAACATTTTCGGAAACGTGGGTACCACGTTGCGGAATTTTCCAACGTTTTTGCCGCGCTGCTCGAGGACGATACGGCCGTTTCTTTTCGCGAAGAATTGCCTCCGGGAGCGGCCATTGGAATTGTGCCGGAAGAGCAACTCGATTTG
>Ga0182024_10001294_pt1 | contig 64709 bp, 58 predicted proteins | sample P32metaG_FD_120480 | JGI IMG/M metagenome (GOLD analysis project Ga0182024, IMG submission 120480) | Permafrost microbial communities from Stordalen Mire, Sweden - P3-2 metaG (Illumina Assembly) | ecosystem: Environmental > Terrestrial > Soil > Wetlands > Permafrost | place: Sweden: Stordalen... | reverse complement strand
CTCCTTGTAGCGCTGGAGGATCTCCTGGACCTGCAGCGCGACCGCGTAGTGGTGCTCGCCCACGATCTCGGGGGCCAAGATGTTCGACGTCGAGGCCAGCGGGTCCACGGCCGGGTAGATGCCCAGGGCGGCGATCTGTCGGCTCAGCTCCGTCGTGGCGTCGAGGTGCGTGAACGTCGTGAACGGGGCGGGGTCGGTGTAGTCGTCGGCGGGCACGTACACCGCCTGCACCGACGTGATCGAGTGGCCCTTCGTGGAGGTGATCCGCTCCTGGAGTTCGCCCATCTCGTCGGCGAGAGTGGGCTGGTATCCCACCGCCGAGGGCATCCGTCCGAGGAGGGTGGACACCTCGGAGCCGGCCTGCACGAACCGGAAGATGTTGTCGACGAAGAGCAGCACGTCCTGGTTCTTGACGTCGCGGAAGTACTCGGCGACGGTGAGCGCCGACAGCGCGACCCGCAGGCGCACACCAGGCGGCTCGTCCATCTGGCCGTAGACGAGCGCGGCCTTCTCCAGCACGCCCGATTCCTGCATCTCGAGCCACAGGTCGGTGCCCTCGCGGGTCCGCTCCCCCACCCCCGCGAAGACCGACACGCCGCCGTGCTGGGTGGCCACCCGGTTGATCATCTCGAGGATCAGCACGGTCTTGCCGACCCCGGCCCCGCCGAACAATCCGATCTTGCCGCCCTCGACGTAGGGCTCGAGGAGGTCGATGACCTTGATGCCGGTCTCGAACATGCGGGCGCTCGGTTCGAGCTGGTCGAAGCTGGGCGAGTCGCGGTGGATGTCCCACCGGTCCTCGATGTTGGTGAGCTGGTCGGCGGTCGTGTCGAGCGGCTCGCCGATCACGTTGAACACGTGGCCGAGGACTCCCTCCCCGACCGGCATGGTGATGCCGCGGCCGGTGTTGCGCACCACCGTGCCGCGCTTCAAGCCGTCGGTGGGTCGCATGCAGATCGCCCGGATGCGGCCCTCGCCGATCTGCTGGGCGACCTCGGCAACGACGGTGAGCGTCTCACCTTCGAGCTCGATGTCGAGCTCGACCGCGTGGTTGATCTCGGGTAGCGAGTCGGGCGGGAACTCGACGTCGACGACGGGGCCGGCGATCGCGACGACCCGTCCCTCCTTGAGTTCGGTGGTGGGCTCCGCGGTGGTGGTCATGCCAGCTCCTGGCTATCAGCGGGGACAAGAAATCGGTCGGGTTCTTGCTCGACGGGGTTCTGGCGCAAGGCCTCCGCGCCGCTGACGATCTCCATGATCTCGGTGGTGATCGAGTCCTGCCGGGCGCGGTTCATGACGCGGGTGAGCGAGACGATGAGATCGTCGGCGTTGTCGGTCGCCGCCTTCATGGCCCGCTGGCGGGCCGCGTGCTCCGACGCCGCGGCGTTGAGCAGCCCGGCGAAGACGCGCGCTTCGACGTAGCGGGGCAGCAGCCGCTCGAGGATGGCGTCGGGTGACGGCTCGAAGTCGTAGGCGGGGCTCACGTCGTCGCCGTGCGACCCTTCGGCGCTGGGGGCGGGCGGGTCGGGTTCGATGGGGATGAGCGGGCGGACCACGACCTCTTGGGTGCCGGCCGAGACGAACCGGGTGTAGATCACCTCGACGAGGTCGTACTGCTCGGCGAGGAACGGCCCCAGCACCCGTCCGGCGACGGCTCGCGCGTCTTCATAGCTGGGCTGCTCGGAGAACCCGGTGAAGGCGGCGTCGATCGTGTAGTCGCGGAAGCGGAGGTAGCTCTCCACCTTGCGGCCGACGGCGACGATCCCGTACTGGCGGCCGAGGCGGGTGTGCTCGCGCACCGAAGCCTCCGCGGCGCGCTGCACGAAGGCGTTGTACCCGCCGCAGAGACCACGGTCGGCCGCGATGACGACGAGGGCAACCTTGCGGATCTCGGGTCGTGGGTTGAGCAGCGGGTTGTTCGCGCCGGCACCGGCGTCGGAGAGGTCGTGCACGACCTCGGTGATGGTCTCGGCGTACGGCATCGCGGCCCGGACCCGGGCCTGGGCCCGCACGATGCGGCTCGCCGCGATGAGCTCCATGGCGCGGGTGATCTTCTTCGTCGACTGGACGCTGCTGATCCGTCGACGCAGGATCCGTTCCTGGCCGCCAGCCATCTAGTGTCGCTCGCTCGCCGGGCGCCACCGGTTGGGACGGCGCTGGGCCTGGGGGGTCGTCACTGGGGAGCTGGCGCCGGGGCGGGTTCGGCGTCGCCGGGCCTGTCCGAGCCGACCGGGGCGCGGGCCGTCTCGGCCTGGTTGACGGTGGCGAGGAACTCGGTCCGGAAATTCTCGATCGCGCTGCGGATCGCGTTCTCGTCGGGGAGGGCCCCGGTCGTGCGGATCTCCGAGAGCAGCCCGCTGTGGCGGGTGTGGAACCAGTCCAGAAGGTCCCGCTCGAAGCGGCGCACCTCGTCGACCGGCAGGTCGTCGACGAGCCCGTTGGTGCCGGCGAAGATCACGATGACCTGGTCCTCGACCGGCATCGGCGAGTTGAGGGGCTGCTTGAGCAGCTCGACGAGGCGCATACCGCGGTCGAGCTGGGCCCGGGACACGGCGTCGAGCTCCGACCCGAAGGTGGCGAACGCCTCCAAGTCGCGGAACTGGGCCAGGTCGATCTTCAGGGTGCCGGCGACGCTCTTCATCGCCTTGATCTGCGCCGCGCCGCCGACGCGCGAGACCGAGATGCCGACGTCGACCGCGGGTCGCACCCCCGACTTGAACAGGTCGTCGACGAGGTAGATCTGGCCGTCGGTGATCGAGATGACGTTGGTCGGGATGTAGGCCGACACGTCGCCGGCCTTCGTCTCGATGATCGGGAGGGCGGTCAGCGACCCGGCGCCCTGGTCGTCGTTGAGCTTCGCGGCGCGCTCGAGGAGACGGCTGTGGAGGTAGAAGACGTCGCCGGGGTACGCCTCGCGGCCCGGTGGGCGGCGCAGCAGCAAGGAGATCTGCCGGTACGCCTCGGCCTGCTTCGACAGGTCGTCGTACACGATGAGGGCGGCTTCGCCGTTCTCCATCCAGTGCTGGCCCATCGCGCATCCCGAGTAGGGGGCGAGGTACTTGAAGACCGCTTCCTCGGCGGCGGGCGCGTTCACGACGACCGTGTACTCCATCGCGCCGTGCTGCTCGAGCGTGGCGACGGTCTGGGCGACCGAGGAGCCCTTCTGGCCGATCGCGACGTAGACGCACTTCACGCCCGCGCCCTTCTGGTTCAGGATCGTGTCGACCGCGACGGTGGTCTTGCCGGTCTTGCGGTCACCGATGATGAGCTCGCGCTGGCCGCGGCCGATCGGCGTCATGGCGTCGATGGCCTTGATGCCGGTTTGGAGCGGCTCATGGACCGGCTTGCGGTACACGATGCCGGGCGCCTGGACCTCGAGGCGGCGCTGCCCGTCGGCGACGATCGGGCCCTTCCCGTCGACCGGCTGGCCCAACGGGTTCACGACCCGGCCGATCAGTCCCTCACCGACCGGGACGGACAGGATCCGACCGGTGGCCTTGACGGCCTCGCCTTCCTCGACTTCGTCGACCTGGCCGAGCACGACGGCGCCGATCGAGTCTTCCTCGAGGTTGAGGGCCAGCCCCAGCGTGCCGTTGGCGAACTCGACCAGCTCGTTGACCGCGATGTCGGGCAGGCCCGAGACGCGGGCGATCCCGTCGCCAACCTCCAGGACGCGCCCGACCCGCGCCGCTTCGAGGCTCGGCATGAAGCTGTCGACGTGAGCGCGGAGCGCATCCGCGATCTCGTCGGCATTGATGGTCAACTCCGGCATGTGTGCTCCTCGGCGGCGAGACGTGCTGCCCGCGCCTTGATCAGACCTGTTCTTTCAACTGCTCCAGGCGATGACGGACGGTGCCGTCGATGACCGTGTCGCCCACCCGGGCGATGATGCCGCCCAGCACGGACGGGTCGACGACGACCTTGACCTCGACGATCTTGCCGGTCGCGCGGCCGAGCGCCTCGGCGAGGCGTTCGGTCTGTGCGTCGTCGAGCGGAATCGCGCTGCGAACCTCGGCGAAGTCGCGTTGGCGCTCGGCGGCGGCGAGCTCGACGAACCGTTCGACGATGGCGGGCAGGTCTCCGGCGTGACCGGCGGCGACGATGAGCGAGATGAGGCCGGTGCTGGCCGCCAAGGCACCGACGCCGAGCAGCTGCTCCACGACCGCGAGTCGACGGCCGACCGGCAGCGCCAGGTCGGTGAGTGCCATGCGCAGCTCGTCGGAGCCGTCCAGAGCACGGGCGAACCGGAAGAGGTCGTCCTCGATGTCCGCCAGGTTCCCCTCACCGCGGGCGACTTCGAGGAGACCGTGGGCGTACGCCTCGTTCCGGTCGCGGGCTGCGGTCATCCGTGCCCGTTCCCGCTGGTCCCGACCGCGTCGATGTAGCTCTCGACCAGCGCCTGTTGGGTCTCACGGTCCAAGCTGCGTTCGACGATGCGCTCGGCCAGGTCGATCGACAGGCCAGCCACCCGGGTGCGCAGGTCGCCCATGGCCCGGTCGGTCGCCAGGCGGATGTCGTCCTGGGCGCGAGCCCGCGCCTCGGCAGCGTCGGCCTCGGCTCGGGCCATGAGCTCCTGGCGGAGTCGTTCGGCGTCCTGGTGGGCCGATTCGACGATCCGGGTCGCTTCCGACCGCGCCTCCCCCAGCTTGGCCTCGTACTGGCGACGCTGCTCCTCGGCTTCCTCGCGGGCCCGCTCGGCCCCCTCGAGGTCACCGCGGATCTTCTCCGTGCGGGCGTGGAGGGTCTTGCGCAGGGCGGGGAACGCGTACTTCATGAGCGCGAACGCCACGATGATGAACGCGATCGTGCCCCAGATCAGCTCCGACGCCGCGGGAGCGAACAGGCTCGGGGCCTTGTTGCAGTCGTTGAGGGCGTTGGTGAAGTTCGTGTACTGCTTCTTGGCGATCTCGGCCTGGTTGTCCTTCAGCGCCTTCTGGACGCACGTCACCAGGGCCTGACCGTCGGACGTGCCCGGATCCGCCGCCGAGGCGGCGTGGGGCAGCGAGACGACCGCGACCAGGGCCAGCAGCCCGGCCGCCAACAGGGTTCGGATCCGCATGGCAGACCTCTAGATGAACTTGAGAACGAAGCCGATGAGGGCGAGGGCCTCAGCGAACGCGATGCCGAGGAACATCGTCGTGCGCACGTTGCCGGCCATCTCGGGCTGGCGCGCCATCGCTTGGACCGACTGGCCCACGAGATAGCCGATGCCGATGCCAGGCCCAATGGCTGCCAGCCCGTACCCGACGGACGACAGACCGCTCTTCAACTCGTTCGGCGCGATGGCGCCGAGGATCAGGGTGTGCACCTTGTGCTCCTTGTCAAGTGGTCAAGACCGGTTCAGTGCTCCGGGTGAATGGATTCGCTGACGTACACCGCGGTGAGGATCGTGAAGATGTACGCCTGGAGGACGGCGACGAGGATCTCGAAGCCGGTGAAGGCGACGAGACCCGCGAACGGAAGCGGCGAGAAGACCGCCTGGTACCAGCCGCTGTTGCGGGCGAGGAGCAGCTGGTCGGTCATGATCGCGAAGATCGCCAGCAGTACGTGGCCGGCGGTCATGTTGGCGAAGAGCCGCACCGCGAGCGAGAACGGCCGCACCAGGTACTTCGAGAAGAACTCGATCGGCACGACGAGGAACTTCAATGGGGTCGGGACGCCGGGCGGGCTGATGTTGCGCCAGAAGTAGCGGGGGCCCTGCTTCACGAAGCCGGTGACGATGAACGTTCCCCAGCTCATCAGGGCGAGGAAGAGCGGGATCGCCAGCCGGGACGTGGCCGGGAAGTCGACGCCGGGCACGACCTCGAAGATGTTCATGAAGAAGATGAAGAAGAACAACGTTGCGAAGAAGGGGGTCCAGTTTCGGCCCTCCTCCCCGATCGCGGCGACGCTGACCTGCTCCTCGACCAGCTCGTAGCTGGCCTCGCAGACGTTCTGGACGCCGACCGGCACGAGCGCCCGACGCCGGCTGCCCGCCCAGAACAACGAGATGCAGATCGCGCTCGACACGAACGCCATGAGCGCGGTCTTGTTGAACTCCAGGAGCGAGTGCTGGGCGAACATGCCCTTCCACACGAAGATCTCGTTGATGTTGGGCAGGAGGTTGGCGAGCACCGGGTTCAACCGTTCACTCCCAGTGACGGCCGGGCTTGAGGCCCGGAGAGGCGAGCGAGAGGCTGACCGAGCGCAGCTCCCAGCAGAGCAGACCGAAGTAGCCGACGACGAGCGTGATGCAGAAGACCGGCCAGTCCACGATATTCAGCGCCTTGATGCCGACCCCGATCGCGGTGATGAGCGCCAGGCGGCCCAGGAATCCGAAGAGCGCGACACCCATCAACAGGTTCGGGTTGCGCCGGGCCGCCCACCCGAGGGCGGCGGCCGCGACGAGGAAGTTCGCCACGATCAGCGCCAGGGCGAGCCCGACCGCGCCGGCCGCGTCCAAACCGCGCCAGAGGCCGACTCCGACCATCACCACGGGCGCGGCGAGCGCCGCCCGCTTGGCAAGGTCGACGGCGATGCGCGACTCGATGCGGTCGACGTCGGGGACGGCGGGCGTCGTGGGCGCGGTCATGGGCGCTGGCCTCCGGCCGCCGCGCCGCCGGAGCGTCGGCTCCAGGGCTTGCCCTCGTCATGGCGAGCGCTCTTCGCCTCGTAGCGGTAGTAGGCGGAGGCGAAGGAGCAGGCCACGCCGAATGCGCCGAGGGCGATGAGGAAGATCGGTGCCGTGCCGAGCCGGCCGTCGATCCAGGATCCGAGGAGACCGCCCAGGACGGGCACGATCACCATCGCCACCGCGTAGCTGAACGCGTCGTTCGACGCGGTCGGGATGTTGGAGCGCAACCGCCGCACGGGGTCGCTCACGGAGCCTGGTTCCCCTCGTTCCGCCCGGTGTGGGCGTCGCCTCGAGCCAACCCGAGGCGCTTGTGAATGTTTTCACACACTAACGGGACCGGTCGCCGATCGTCAACTTGTCCTCAGCCCCGGTCGCCGGCGGCTCGCCGCCGGGCTTCGAAGTCAACCACGCCGTCGGGGGGCGTGCCGGCAGCGGCGGCAGCCCGATTCGAGCGGCGGAACGAGCGCACGCCGGGGTGGAAGTAGGTGAAGAGGAGGAGGCCCAAGCCGCCCAGGGCGAGGGGCACCAGGGCATTACCCCGGTTGGTGTAGGTAGGGATGAGGGCCACCGCGGAGAGCAGCGCGGTCCAGAGCCACAGGATCACCACGGCCCGGCGGGGGCCGTGGCCGAGGCGCATGAGCCGGTGGTGGAGGTGCTCTCGGTCGGCTCGGGAGAACGACTCGCCGTGGAGCAGTCGGCGCAGGAACGAGAACCCGGTGTCCACGATCGGGACGGCGAGGATCAGGATCGGGATCAGCAGCGGGGCGAAGAAGAAGTAGGTCTGACCGCTGAACTCATCGGCGGTGCGGCCACCGACGGTGATCGTGGTGACCGCCATGAGCAGGCCGAGGAACATGGCGCCCGCGTCGCCCATGAAGATCCGCGCGGGGCTGAAGTTGTGCGGCAAGAAGCCCGCGCAGATCGCCACCGCGATGACCGCGACGAGCGGCGCGATGTTCGAGCCCTCGAGGAGCCCCGCCTTGAAGAGCCGGTCCGCGTACAGGAACAGGGCGGTGCCGGCGATGATCACGATGCCCGCCGCGAGGCCGTCGAGCCCATCGATGAGGTTCAGCGCATTCGCGAGCACGACCACCCCCACCACGGTGAGCAGCGAGGCCAGACCGGGCGACAAGACGATGTACTGGTAACTCGCGAACGGGACCCGGAAGTACAGCATCGTCACCCCGAACAGCGAGAGCAGACTCCCGCTGAGCACCTGACCCGCGACCTTCGCCGGGGGTGACACCTCGCGCAGGTCGTCGACGGCACCGGTCAGGAACATGACACCCGCCGCGAAGAGCAACCCGAGGGGCTCCGAGGAGTCGGCGAACATCTCGTGGAACTGGTTCAGCTGGGAGGCGACCGCCATCGCGGCCAGAAACCCGGCGAACATGGCCGCGCCGCCGAGTGAGGGCGTCGGCTCGGCGTGGACGCTGCGGTTGCCCGGCATCGACATCGCGCCGATTCGGGGCGCGAGGCGTCGCATGACGAACGTCAAGAGGAACGTCGTGATCGCGCCGACGGCCCCGACGACCGAGTAGCCGAGCACCGGAGCTCAGGCCAGGTTGGGGTACGGCGTGAACTTCGAGCAGAGGCGGTTGCTCGCCTCTCGCACCTCGGCCGCGACCTGCTGGTCCTGTCCGGCCCGCAGGACCCGGGTCATCAGGGACGCGATCTCGGCCATCTCGGGCTCCTGCATGCCGGCGGTGGTGACCGCCGCCGTGCCGAGCCGCAGCCCGCTGGTGACGAAGGGCTTCTCGGGATCGTTCGGGATCGCGTTCTTGTTGCAGGTGATCCCGGCGGCGTCGAGGGCCTCCTGGGCGACCTTGCCGGTCACGCCGAACGGGCGGAGATCGACGAGCAGCAGGTGGTTGTCGGTCCCGCCCGAGACGATCCGGAAGCCCTCGTCGCTCAGCGCCGCGGCCAGCGCGCGGGCGTTGCGGATGATCTGTTCCGCGTACTCGTGGAAGGACGGCTGCGCCGCCTCGTGGAACGAGACCGCCTTCGCCGCGATGACGTGCATGAGTGGGCCGCCCTGCAGGCCCGGGAATACCGCCTTGTCGATGGCTGCCGCGTAGGGCGCCTTGCAGAGAATGCATCCAGCGCGCGGGCCGCGCAGCGTCTTGTGGGTGGTGAGGGTGACGACGTCGGCGACGGGGACCGGTGAAGGATGGACGCCCCCGGCGATCAGTCCCGCGATGTGTGCGGCGTCGACGAGGAGCAGCGCGCCGACGTCGTCGGCGATCGACCGGAAGGCGTCGAAGTCGATCACGCGCGGGTAGGCGGTCGCGCCGGCCACGATGAGTTTCGGGCGCTCGGCGCGCGCCAGCGCGGCGATCGCGTCGTAGTCGAGCGTCTCGCGCTCGTCGTCGACTCCGTAGGCGGCGAAGTGGTAGAGGCGGCCGCTGAAGTTTACCGGCGAGCCGTGTGTCAGGTGGCCGCCCTGGTCGAGGCGCATCCCCAACACCGTGTCGCCCGGCTCGAGGAGCGCGAGGTAGGCGGCCATGTTGGCGCTCGCCCCCGAGTGGGGCTGGACGTTGGCGTGCTCGGCGCCGAACAGCTCGCACGCGCGGGTGCGGGCGAGCTCCTCGGCCTCGTCGACGACCGCGTTCCCGCCGTAATAGCGCTTGCCGGGGTAGCCCTCCGAGTACTTGTTGGTCAGCACCGACCCCTGGGCGGCCAGCACCGCCTCGGAGGTGAAGTTCTCGGACGCGATCAACTGGACCGTCGTGTTCTGACGCTGCAGCTCGCGGCGAATCACGTCCGCTACCGCCGGATCTGCGCTGGTCAGGGCGACTGAGGGGTCGGTCACGTCGGCGACTCCTCGAGCCGGAGGTCGTGGTCGAGGCCGAATGCGATCCACATGGGCGAGTCCGGGTCCGAGCGAGCGAGCGAGCGAGCCCTGAGTCTACGGGCCAGTCGCGGGCACTCAGATGTTCACTTTGCGTGGCAGTCCCCCCGAGACCGGCACTCTCAGTGAGATTGCGCCTCAAGCAGCCCTCGAGGCCCGTCGACAACCCCCATGTCGGCGAACGAAAGGGGGCTGGTCATGGAGGCAATACCGCGGAAGCGCCGCCGGATCCGACTGGGCCTCGTGGCTGCCGCCACTGCGCTCGCGGCGGCTGCATTCGGCTGCGGACAGGCGCCGGCCCCGGCATCCCCGGCCGCGCCCACTCCCACCGCCGTCGGCACCCCGGCCAACGACGCGACCTCCCCCACGACCACGAGCCCGACGACAACCCCGAGCACCACCACGCCGCCGACCACCGCGGCGCCGACCACCACGACCACGGCGCCGTCGTCCAACGGGGCGAACGTCGGCCGGGTGGGCGTGAACACCAACTACTACTGGTTCGACGAGAGCACCGACACGGCCGGTCTCCAGACCCTCGCCGCCGCGGGGGTCACGTGGGTCCGCGACGTCTTCGACTGGCGCACGATGGAGCCCACCCAAGGCCAGTTCAACTGGAGTGGCAGCGACGCGCTGGTCGCCGCCACCGCGAAGACGGGCATCAACTTGCTGGCCATCCTCGCCTATTCGGCGCCGTGGGCCTCGTCGGACCCGACTGGGGGCGGGAATCAGTACTACCCCCCGAAGAACCCCTCCGACTACGCGCAGTTCGCGTCCGCGGTCGTGGCGCGCTACGGACCAGGAGGAACGTTCTGGGCGACCCGACCCGACCTGGCAGTCCATCCGTTGGCCGCCGTGGAGATCTGGAACGAGCCGTGGGGCTACTGGTCCTGGGAGCCGAACCCCGACCCGGCCGCGTACGGGCGCCTCGTGATGGCCGCGGGACCGGCCATTCGCGCCGCGGACCCGAACGTCCAAATCGTCGTCGCCGGAGACGATCAGGTCGTCCGGACCGACGGCGCTATCGCCAACTTCGTCCAGCCGATGCTGGCCAGCAACCCGGCGATCGCCAACTACGTCGACGCCTGGAGCGTGCACCCCTACCCAGACCCGGAGACCAACGGGCCCCAGGTGACCAGCCCGATCGAGTACAACTACGACCGGGTCACGGTGACCCAGAACGAGACCGCCGCCGCCGGTGTTTCCCGACCGATCTGGATCACCGAAATCGGATGGACCACCGCGACCGGCAGCTCCGACGGGGTCAGCGAAGCCACACAAGCCCAGTACGTCTCGCAGGCGCTCGCGACCGCGCTCGGTCCGTGGCGCAGCTTCGTGGCCAAGGTCTTCCTGTACACGTGGCAGCAGGACGGGACGAACGTGAGCGACCCCCAGGCCCACTACGGGCTCCGACGGGCGGACGGTTCGATGAAGCCAGCCTGGTCGGCGGTGACGTCCTACCTGCAGTGAGCCGCCGGCCGTCGACGACAGCCGGACAGGTGTCTAAGCGGGACCGGCATCGCCGACCGTCGGCGCGATGCGGAGGAGATCGGCGGCGCGTCGTTGCGCGGGGTCGAGCCGCTCGAAAGCCTCCGTCGGCAACTGCAGCCACGGGTGGCGGCCGTTCAGTTCCTTGTGGACGACATGATTCACGACGAGGATCGACCGGTCCTGGGTTCGCGGCTTCGAGCCGGTGTGGAATCCGGAAGTGTCGGCGATGATCACGTCACCTGCTCGACCGGTCACCGCGACGACCTGATCGGCGCCGTACAGGTCGACGATTTCGTCACGCGTCCACAGATACTGCCTAGTCCATCCCGGCGGGCGGTGTCGATGGCTATCCCGGACGTACAGGAACGGCCCGCCGCCGTCGTCGACGTCGTTGAGATATGTGAAGCACTTGAGAAGGCGGGCGCTGTTCGCGTCGGAGTGGAACTTGTAGAGGTCACCGACGCCGGGGACGTCGTTCACGAAGCTGCGTCGGAGATCGGCGCCGGTGATCGCGGCCGGGCACCGGAGGTAGGCGTCGGCCAACGCGAGCGTCGTGGGGTCGAAGGCGAGCTCGCACACCGTCGGGCACCGAAGCAGCGGCTCCGCCACGGTCACCGTGTTCGTTCGGAGCCGGTAGTGCTCGGGACCCGCCTCGATCTCCTCGGCGTCGAGGCCCGGGCCAGGCCGGTCCTGTCCGCTCGCGGCCCGAGCGGCGTCGTCCTGCACGGTCTCGAGCGCGGTCGGCATGGTGAGGCACGCCTCGAGTTCCTCGCGTAGACGCTCGACCACCGGCAGCGGGGTATGGCCACGCAGGACCACGAACCCGTCGCGTCGGAGATCCGCCAGGGCCGCCTCCAGGTTCGGATCCGGGCTGGGCACTCGACCGACTCGGATTCTCCGCTGCACGCGGCGCCGCTCGTAGTCGGCGCGGCGGGCGGCGACGACGATGGGCTCCAGCGGGCGACGCGCGAGCAGGTGTCGGAGACGAGCCCGAACGCTTTGGGTCTCGGTGGTCATTGCAGCCGCTGGCTCCTCTCGCGTCGCCCCTCGCCCGTCCCCAAGTGCAATCGTAGTCCCATCCAATTGTCGCGCACTCGCTGGCGGATCGAGTGCCGCGGCAGAGGCCGAGGCTCACGATGAACCGCTTGGTCTCGGCGAGGCTGAGACCGCCGGGTCGGCGGCGAGCTGCAGCACCTCCAGGGTGGACGCCGTTTGCCACGCCGCCGGAATGCGGTCCAGTACCACGAGGACCACTTGCCCGCTGATCTCCTCGAGCGCACCCGAACCGGCGGCGACGACCGTCAGCGTCCCGCGCGCCATCGCTTCGAGCGGCACGATGCCAAAACCCTCGACCCGCGATGGCGCGACGACCACGTCCACGCCCCGATACAGGTCCACCAGCTCCGAATCGATCACCGCGCCGAGCCGCCGACACCGGGGAACGGAGTCGGCGAGCCGCGATCGCCGACACCGGGGAACGGAGTCGGCGAGCCGCGATCGCCGACTCCGTGATCACCGAGCGCGCCGGCGAGGACCAGCTGCCACGCTTGGCCCGCCACGCGCGCGGCATCAAACACCACGTCGAGACCCTGTCCTGGCTCGAGCGTCCCGACAGCGAACACTGGGCATCGCCGACATCTGCGGTGCCGCCAACGCGGTCGAGAGTGAGGCCGAGGAGCTTGAGGGGCTTGTCGTCCGCGGGGGTGATCTCGAGAAAGTCCTGAGAGGCGGAAACAGTGACGTGCTCGAAGATGACGGTGTAGACGAGCATCGGGGCCCCTCTCGAGGGAATTTCGTCGCGGACTACCCTTCGGCGCCGTGGTGGGAATCAAGGGCAGAGTCCTGGCGGCGTTCAGGCGTGCCGGATTCGTCGTGACTCGTACGCCTGCGCCTGGAACGCTTGCGAAGCATCTCCGCGAAGTGTTCGATGTCCTCGATGTCGACTGCGTCATTGACGTCGGCGCGAACGAAGGCCAGTACGGACGGATGCTGCGCGAAGAGGTCGGGTTCCGTGGTCGCATCGCGAGCGTCGAACCCGCGAGGGAACCCTACGCGCGGCTTCTAGAGGCAAGCGCCGGCGATCTCGAGTGGGCCACCTTCGACTTCGGTCTCGGGGATAGTGAAGAGACCGCGGTGCTGCGCACGCTCTCGGCCGATGATTTCAGCTCGCTGCATCCACTAAACGCCTACGGCGCGGAACGCTTCGGCCAAACCGAAGTGGGCACAGAGGAGATCACCGTGCGTCGCCTAGACGTCGTGTTCGATGAACTCGTCAGCGGGTGCGAGCGCGTGTTCTTGAAGAGCGACACCCAAGGCCACGATCTCGCGGTGCTCAAGGGCCTCGAGACCCAGAAGGTCGTCGGTCTGCAGATCGAACTGTCGTTCATCAATATCTACGACGGCACACCGGGATTCACCGAGGCCATCGAGACGGTCGAACGTCTCGGCTTCGCTCCGAGCGGCTTCTATCCGATCACGCGTACTGAGGATCAGCTCCGTCTCATTGAGGCGGACGGCGTGTTCATCGCCTATAGCTGACCACCGGACCACCGCCTGGTTTCCGCGTCGCTGAGACCGGCGTGCGCGCTCGGAGAGCCCGAAGCCGACGGCCTTAGCGCGAGGCCGCCGGGTCGGCGGCGAGCTGCAGCACCTCCAGGGTGGACGCCGCCGCGCTCGCCCATCGGTACTGCGCGGCGAGGGCCGTCCCGGCTCGGCTCAGCTCCTCGTGCCGGTCTCGCGCGGCGGCGATCGCGGTTTGCCACGCTGTCGGATTGCGGTCCCGTACCACGAGGGCCGCTGGCCCGCTGACGTCCTCGAGTGCACCCGAACCCGCGGCGATGACCGCCGGTGTCCCGCACGCCATCGCTTCGAGCGGCACCATGCCAAAACCTTCGACCAGCGATGGCGCGACGACGACCTCCGCGGCCCGATACAAGTCCACCAGCTCCGAGTCGGTCACCGCGCCGAGCCGCCGACACCGGGGAACCGTGGCAGCGGCAGCCGCGATCGCTGCGCCGTGATCACCGAGCGCGCCGGCGAGGACCAGCTGCCACGCTTCGCCCGCCACGCGCGCGGCGTTGAACACCACGTCGAGACCCTTTCGCGGCTCGAGCGTTCCCACGGCGAGGACCATGGGTCCCTCAAGACCCCACCGTGCCCGCACGTTGGCGTGGGCGGCGCCGCGGTCGCCCGGGGAGAACTGGTCATCGACTCCGTTGGGCACCACAGTGACCCCGGTCTCGGCGACCCCGACGACGCGCTCGAGCTCCGAAGCTGTCCAGCGCGACACCGCGATGAGACGCTCCGCCCGGCGGGCCGATTCGCGGATCGTCCGAAACTCGAGTCGGCCCCGCACCGACTTCGTCTGGGGCATCGTGATCGGGGTGAGGTCGTGGATCGTGACCACCGACGGCACTGCGAGGCGCCGGGGGAGGACCATCGCCGGAGCCCAGAACACGTCCGGTCGTTCTCGGGCCAGCCAGCGGCTCGCGAACTCGTTGCGCCAGAGTCCGCCGCCCGGACGGCGGGCGACGACCTCGTTCACCCCCTCGATCCCGGAGAAGCCCCACCGTCGGGTATTGGCGAGCAGGGTGATCTCGACATCGTCTCGGGTGGCCAGCTCTCGCACGATGCGGTGGACGTACTTCGGGATGCCGCTCCACCCCCAGGCGAGCACGCTGGCGTCGACCGCAACGCGCAGGTTGGAGCTCACGGACCTATGCCGCGATGGCGGGCGCGCTCCGCAGTTGGGGATCCGGATGCGCGGTCTGAAGAAGCTACGCGCGTCGGGCAGCCGAGACGAGGCTGAATCCGGGATCTTGTGGCCCGGGTCATTGCCCGGGCCTCGTGGTCGACGAGACCGGCGCCGGGTGTCGCAGGATCCGCCAGTACCGCTCGGGATCCGAGAGTGCATCCTCGAAGATCGCCAGCCCCTGTTTCACGGGTTCGAACTGAGATCGGTACGCTGACGCGACCTGTCGTTTCGTGTCTCCGGATGCGGCGACCGACGCTAGCGCCTCAAGCGTGAACCTCGCCGCGAGCTTGGAAAGTCGCCTCGTGACCTTGCGCGGGAAGTTCTGCGCGTACGGCATATCGAGGTAGAGATACCAGTCGAGTGTGGAGTCGCGAGCGACGGTCAAGCATGCGTCACTGACCGTTCGGTGATCTGCGTGGTAGAGACCCACCGGCGCCACGACCGATGCCGGCGCGACCTCGGCGAGGGCTCGTCGTAGCGCGTCGACGACTGGACGCTGAGAGCGCGTCGACGACGCTCGGAGCCTCGCGTGAACCTTCGACAACGCGTAGCGGCTGACCTTCGAGATTCCCGGGACTCCGCGCCCCGAGCCTCCCTTGACCCTTGGGCGAACCAGGTACTCGGCCTCCCAAAGGTCCAGCCAGTACGGCGCGGCGTGCACGAGGGCGAGGGCCGTCGCATCTTCATCTCTTCGGACCCGAAGAGCACTCTGGGCGTACCCCTCGCCGGTCGTCTTGGCGTTCCATCCGTCGGCGCGGGACTCAGGCGGCGCACCGGCGAGGACCGTGACGACGGTCGCCCCCGGGTGAGCGGCCAGGAAATGACTGCACGACAGGGCCACGTCATCGAGATGTGTCGAGATGAAGCAGACCGGCGCGGTGGGAGCGAACGGGTTGAGGGGTAGCGCTTCATCCATCGCTCACATCCCCGTGGTGGTCGAACCGTCCATCGACACGCCGTTCTTTGCCGACTCTCGGCACGTGCCTCTTGTTCCGATCAGCGTCGAGGGTAGGCCGCTCGCTCCCGGCGGTGGCCGATCCGGGATTCATCGTGGAAGCGAAGATGCTCGACCCGGCCGTTCGCCGCCCGGCTCGAGCGGCGGCCTTGACACTGGTGCACGGGCCAGATCACGCCATCGCGTAGTCTCGCTCGAGTGGACGAGCCCCTTCGAGCGCTCTTCTACAACGAAGGCACGGTGGGAACCGGGATCCTCGGGCACGGGATGTTGGAGAGCGCGCTCCGAGCCGGGCTGAGTCGTCGAGACGATGTCGACGCCCACCTGCTCGGACCGGCTCCTGAGGGAAGCATCGCCGGGTGGGCGGCGAGAAGCGTTCCTGGTCTGTTCCCATTCAGCCTCGACTTCCAGCCCACCCGGTGGCACTTGGTCCAGAGCCTGCGAGCCCGGAGGGCGATCCGGAGCTCGCGGGCCGCTCAGATCGCCGACGTGCTGTATGTGCACACGCAGGCCAGCGCGCTCCTGCTGGGATCCATCCTCGATCGGGTTCCGACGTTCCTCTCGGTCGATGCCTCCATCGAGGCGTTCGCCGGGCTGGAGGCGTGGCAACGGGTCCGTCCGTGGACCCACGCGACCCTCCTTCCCAGCTTGGCGTTGGAACGCCGCGTGTTGGAACGGGCGGCGCGGGTGCTGGCCTGGACGCAATGGGCCGCCGACTCCGTCCGGCGCGCCGCCCCGAAGGCGCGGATCATGACGCTGCACCCGGGACTGGACCTCGAGCGGTTCGCCCCGCGCCCGAGGACGGAGCGGTCCCGGATCCGCGTGCTCTTCGTCGGCGCGCGGTTCGAGGCCAAAGGTGGCGCTGACCTGCTCGCGGCCCTCGGACCCGACCTCGGAAGCCGATGCGCGCTCGACGCGGTGACTCAGGACGCACCACCGGCCGCCGAAGGGGTCTCGTGGCATGAGCTCAGCCCGGGCGACGATCGACTGATCGAGCTGTACCAGCAAGCCGACATCTTCTGCCTGCCGAGCCACGCCGACACGGCAGGGTGGGCGATCGTCGAAGCCCTGGCGTGCGGCACACCCGTGGTCGCTTCGGACGTCGGCGGGATCCCGGACATCATCGAAGACGCGGGCATCGTCGTGCCCCGAGGTGACCGGCAAGCGCTCCGAGCCGCGCTTCGGGGACTCGCCGACGATCCAACCCGCCGGGCCGCGTTGGGCCGCCAAGGGCGAGCCCGCGCCGAGCGTTGCTTCGACAACCGCCAGCAGACGAGCCGCTTGATCGACGCCATGCGCTCTGCGGCGTCGTGAGCGACGACGGTCCCTCCGTCGTTCCCGACCAAGCCACCCGCCCGGCCGCCCGCGGGTTGCTCAACCTGGCGTCGTCGAGGGTTGTCGCAACCGTTCTGTTATTCGTCGCGTTCGCGGTCACCGCATCGGCGCTCGGCCCCAGCGGCCTCGGTACCTACGCGTTTGGTCTCGCGGCCTTAGCGATCTTCTCGTATCTCGCGGACTTCGGCTTCCAGACCACCGTGAACCGTGACGTCGCGCGGCAGCCTGGACGCGAACCCGAGCTGATCCCAAACCTGGCGTACGTCCGGGTGCTGGTCGGGATCGCGACGTACGGAGCAATGGTCGGCCTGCTGACGCTCGTGGACTACTCGCAGAGCCAGCGAGAGGCGGCGATGGTGGCGGGCGTCCTCCTCGTGACACTGGCGATGGAGCCCGCGCGCATCCCGCTCCAGGTTCGCCTTCGGGTCGGCTGGCCCGCCGCGGTCGAGGCCTTCGAAGCTGGCGTGTTCGCGGGTGGGACCATCCTGCTCGCCGCGCTGCACGCCGGGCCGATCGCGTTTCTCTGGCTGTACGTCGGTGCCAACAGCCTCACCGAGCTGCTCATCATTCCTGCCGCGTTGCGGCTCGCCAAGCTGCGCTGGCGACCGCGCCTGGCGGTCATGGCCACGATCGGCCGTGTCGCGTGGCCGGTCGGGCTCATCAACCTCATCACGACCATCTACTACGGCATTGACACGCTGATCCTCGCCTCCTTCCACTCGTCCGCCGACGTCGGCCAGTACGGCGCCGCCTACCGCGTACTGACGACGATCGGGGTGATCCCCAGCGTCGTGATGGTCATCGTCATGCCGGTGCTGTCCCAAAGCAGCGAACGGGACCACGAGCTGTTCCAACGGCGGGTGCGACGAATTGCGCGTGTACTGCTGGTCCTGGCCGTCCCGATCGCCATTGGCGGGGCAATGACCGCCCAGCGAGCCTTCACCGCGATCCCGGGCTTTGCTCACTACGGAACCGGCGGGACCGCACTCGCGATCCTGTTGCCCGCCGCCGGCTTCATCTTCTTGGCCGGACTCGCCCAAGCGGTGCTGCTCGTCCAGCGACGCGAGCGGATCCTGATCGGCGTCGCGCTCTCGTCGCTGACCTTGACGCTGGTGCTCTGCTTCACCTTGATCCCGCCGTTCTCGCTCATCGGCGCCGCGGCGGCGACAACAGTGACCGAGTTCGCGGTGCTTGTGGCCTCGGTGATCGCGGTTCGACGCGCGGTGAAGGTCAAGCTGTTCGAGGCGTCGATGTTCCGGCTCCTCGGCCCGGCCGCCGTGCTGATCGGCGTGCTCTTGCCGGGCTACTTCCTCCCGCCGCTCGCCCAGGTCGCGATTGGCGGCATCGCCTACCTGCTCGCCCTGCCGCTCTTCGGTGCGATCACATGGCGTGACGCGGAGGGATTCTCGGATCCCGACGGCCCGGTGGCGGTGGTGCCCGCGGCGCCCGACGCGAGTCGCGCCGCCATCGTGTTGGCGCAACAGCTATCAGCCCAAGGGCGGGTGCGACTCGTGGTCCCAGTGTCCGCGGCGCTACCGGCACGCGTGTCGAAGAACCTGGAGATCGAGCCCCTCGACGGCACCGGCTTTCGGGCCTGGCGACGAGCGCTGAAGGGCACCTCCGCGTGCCGGATCGTGACCGACGGGCTCGCGCCCCGGCCGCGTGTCGCGCTGGCGGCACGACTCGCGGGCTGCCCGATCGTCATGACCGACTCGCGGGACGGCCGGCCGTGGCGCCGGCATCCGCTTCGCCGTCGGACCTGGCGGGCCCTGGTGGACGTCGACGCGGCCGCGCACCGCATCGACGAACCGCTCTGGATCGGTTGGCTGGCCAGTGACCGGATCTCGTGGCGACCGCCGATCTTCGACGGGTGGCGGCGATGAGGGTCTTGTTCCTCGCCGACTCGCCGATCCCGCCCACGACGGGTGCGCGCGAGCGGGACCTTTATCTGGCCCGGGCGTTGGCGGGCGCGATGGACGTGGAGCTGGTGACACTCGGTCCGGCGCCCGCAAGCGAAGACCAGCAGCTCGACGTCGTCAGCGTCGGATCTTCACCGTCGCGGGTTCGTTCCCTCGCAACGTCGCTGCGGATGCCCTACCAGGTCACACGGCACACGAGCCGAGCGCTTCGCACTTACGTCGACCGGGGCGCCTGGGACACCGTCCACGCGTCGCACGCCTTTACCATGCCCACCGCACTCCGAGCGGGCGCCCCGGTCGTCATGGATGCCCACAACTTGGAGACGGAGGTCGCCCGCACCGCAGTCAAGATGGAGACCTGGGCGGTCCGAAGATCCCGGCTGCGTTGGGAGGCTCACAAGATCGACGTTTTCGAGCGCCGTTTCATCCCTCGTGCCGCGGTCGTCACAGCGACGAGCGACGCGGACGCCGACGCGGTGCGCGCCTATGGCGCCCGGGAGGTCGTCGTCGTGGCCAACGGTGTCGACTGCGCAGCTATCCCCTATCGCCTCCCACCGTCGGGGGCGGGCGTCGTGTTCGTCGGCTCGTACGACTACCTGCCCAACGCGGCTGCCGCCCGCGAGCTCGTCGACGACGTGATGCCCCGGCTCCGGGCGCGCGTCCCGGACGCCGCGCTAAGGCTGGTCGGCCGCCAGCCACCACCGAGCCTCGCCGATCGCGTCTCGCCGTGGCTCCGGGTCGAAGGCGAGGTCCCAGACCTCTCGTCGGTATTCGCCACGGCGCGGGTCAGTGTCATGCCGATTCGTGGCGGTGGCGGAACGCGGCTCAAGGTGCTGGGCGCGCTCGCCGCCGGCGTCCCGGTCGTGTCGACGCCATTCGGGGTGTCCGGTCTCGGCTTGGCGCCGGACATGCACGTCCTGCTCGGCGATTCGGCGGACGATCTCGCCGCGCAAGCGGCACGGGTCATTGGCGATGATGCGCTCGCCCGTCGGCTGTCAGAGGCGGGCCGGCGGGAGGTTGAACGCCGTTTCGACTGGCCGATGGTCGCGGCGCCGCTCGTGGAGATCCACGAGCGCCTCGCCCGCGACCGGGGACGCCTGTCCTAAGCGTCGGCGGTCCGAGGCGGGCTGCGCAACGCGGGGGCGGGCGCGGCCGGAGGGGCAGTGTCGGCCGTCTCGGTCAACCGCGCCCACACCACAAAGCCCAGGACCAAGCCCAGCAGAGCGTCGAACCGCGGGTCGGCGCCGGTGTAGGTGGCGGTGACCTCGGCCACCGCGAGGCAGACCAGGCCGCCGCCAACGGCGACGCCCGCGGCGCGAACGACACGGTCGCGGTGGCGTCGCCCGACCCGTAACGCCTCGACGACGCCGGCGCCGAAGAGCCAGAGGTAGATGATGGGGCCGAGGATTCCGAGGTGCAACCAGAACCAGAGCAGGGCGAAGTGGTTGTAGAACGTGCCCTGGGGGAGCGTCTGCGAGAGCGGGTCGCGAACCACCCACGGCGTGCCGAGACCGAGCCCGGTGACGGGGTGATCCTGGATCTCGGCCCAGACGTTCCGAGTCTCGTCGAGGCGGTAGCGGTCATCTTGCGATGACTGGATCTGGGTCGGGCTCAGCTGGTTGAACCGTTGGGTGAGGGCTCCCTGGGCGCCGCCGATGAGGCCGGTGGAGAGGGTGAGGATGATCGCGGCGGCCGCCACGGCGACGGGGAGGAGTCGGGCTCGCCGGCCGCCCCGGACCGCGACGATCACGAACACGATGCCGACGATCGCCCCGATCCAGAAGCTGCGGCGGAAGCTCAGCACCAAGGAGAGGAGCGCCAACACGCTGGCGATCGTGGCCCAGAGCGGCAGTCGACCCCGCCCGATCACCAGGGCCAGGGCTCCGAGGATCAGCAGCACCGTGAACCAGTTCGGGGTTTCGGCGAGGAAGGTGATCGTCACCCCATCCAATGTCTTGCCCGCGCCGGTGGCGTACGAAGCGAGACCATCGAGCCCGGTCAGACCTCCGATGATGACCGCGCCGATCACGACGTTGCGAACGGCGCGGGGCGGTGTCGGGAGGTTGACGATCGCGAACGGTGCGATGATGAGGATCGTCAGACTGCGAATCTGGTTGAGCAGTTGGGTCGTGTCGTGCGTCGGGTTCGTGAAGCCGACGATTGCTCCGCCGATGGTTGCGATGGCGAGTACTGCGAGCGGCCAGGCGAGCAGCCCCGGGGCTTGCCACGCTCGGCCGGTGCGGCGAACGTCGAAGACGATGGCGATCACCACGGCGATGAGCAGCAGGTTGGCGGGCGAGAGCACGATTCCGGGGAGCGCCTGGTGGAAGAAGGCCTCCTGGCTGATGAGGCCCTGGGTCGGATCCTCCTCGAAGAGGATGATCACCACGGCGAGGACCCCGAACGCCCACCACGGCTTCTCCACCAACAACAGGCCCGCGGCGAGCGCGAACGGGATCAAGGCGCCGACCAAGCCGATGCCGGCGATGAGACCAGCGACGGCCAGCCCGGCGAGAAGTCCCGCGATTACGACGGCGCCAACCCGACCAACGCGTTCGAGGAGCATGGTCAGGTCCGGATCCAGCGCCTCCGGGCGGCGTATCGCTGTGGGTAGCGCGCCCGGCGAGCCGAGGACCCGTTGTAGACGATGCCGAGCAGCGGGATTTCAAGGGCACGAAGCGTCTGCACTGCTCGCCGCGCGTCGCGTTTGTGCGTGCGGTGGGCGTTGACGACGAAGAGCACGCCGTCGGTACCTCGTCCGGCGATGATCGCCGCGTCGACGACTGCGCCCACCGGTGGGCTGTCAAAGATGACCGCTTCGTACTGCTCGCGGAGGCCGGCGATCACCGTTTCGATCCGCTCGCGTGAGAACAGCTCCGAGGCTTCGCGATTGAGCAGTCCGGCCGGCATGACATCGACGGCCACTCCACCCCCGACCGGGACCACCCGAGCTGGGAGTTCGGCGAACCAGCCATGCAGGATGTTGGCGAGCCCTGGGGAAATGGGAATGTCGGTGACCTTGTGCAGGGTGGGTCGGCGAAGGTCGGCGTCAGCAGCGAGAACCTTCCGGCCCTCAAGCGCGAGTGAGGTCGCCAGGTTGATGGTGACGAACGTCTTCCCGGCGACTTCCTCGGCGCTTGTGACGAGCACGACCATGCTCGATCGACCGCGCAGCGCGAACAGCACGCTCGTTCGCAGTGCTCGGAACGCTTCGATGCGAATCTCGGGCTGGTTCGCGAGGCGCGGCACCTCGGCAAGCAGGGGGAGCTCGAGGTCGTCACTGGCATCCTCACCCGAGTCGTATCGATCGGTGAGTGCGGCGCGTAGGTAGACGATCACCACTCCGAGGATCAACGCTGCGAGAGCGGCGAGCGCGGCGTCGCGCTTGGGGACTGGGGAGATCGGGCTCGTGGGAATCGTCGCGGGCTGCACGAGCGTCGCGGTGTCGCGCGGCATGCTTTCTTCGGTCGCAGCCTGAGTCCCTAACGCGGTGAGCTCGGTCGTGAGCGCGGTGCGGGTTGGGTCCTCGGGCGCGTTGGGGTCGGGCGAGACGGGGACCGCTCTGAGCTGGACCTCGATCTGGGAGACCTGGGCGGCGATCCGGTTGAGCGCATCGTTGCGCTGCCCGGTCTGGTAAGTCGTCACGTACTGCACGAACCCCTCGGCGTACGCCTGCGCATATTCCTGGGAGGTCTGGGGACTTCCGGTGTCGGCCACGAAGTCGAGGACGGTGACCTCGTTCTCCTGCGAGATCGTCACGGAATGCTTGATCCGCAGCTCGAGGGTCGTGGGTGGCTGGGGCACCGCGACGGTCGTCGGCGTGGAGGCCGGAGGCACGGTCGTGGTGGTCGAGGTCGGGGTCGTGGTCGGCTGGGCGGGCAGGTACTGGATCGCGAGCTGCAACACCGCATCTGTGCCGGCGAGGCTCTGATAGGTGTTCGCGAGCTGCATCAGCGTGGGCTGATCGATGAACTGACCACTGGCCTGGAGGCCCGACTCGAGCTGCACCGACGCCGTCGCCTCGTACGTGTTCGATTCCCGCGAACTCAAGTAGTAGCCGCCCGCGGCAGCGGCGATCGCGAAGAGCAGCAACCACCACTTGTAACTCCAGATCGGGCGAAGCGTCTCTCTGGTCACATGATTTCCCGCGAATTCACGCCTCGTAGTGTACGACCCACCGTCACCGAAACGGTGGCGAGCGCACGAAGTGCGCAGAATCGCGAGTTTCCGGAGCTAACCTGATAGCCAAATGCCGAGTTGCCGCGCGCGTCGCGAACGCCGGGTCAGGCGAAGCTTGCTGACTGGGTCATCGTGGTGGGCGCCGGCCTGGATCTCGGGGATCACGAGGCTCGTGTGACCGTCGTCGATGTCGTGGACCGAGGTTCCGGCGCGGCGCGTGGGGGCACGGCCGAGGGGGCACGCGTGGTGCGGCGAACTCGGACGTCGGCACGGGCCAGTTACGCGAGACCCTGAGCCGGATGGCCCCGAGGTTCTCTGTCGTCGTTCCGACCCGGAATCGCCGGGCCTCGCTTGAGCGTTGCTTGGGATCCCTGGCCCTCCAGACGGTCCCCCGGGACAGCTTCGAGGTGATCGTGGTCGACGACGGCTCGGACGACGACACCGCGGCATGGCTGTCGGCCTTGACGATGCCGATCGAGCTGGTGACCGTGCGCGTCGACCACGGAGGACCGGGGGCGGCGCGCAACGCGGGGGCGGCCCGAGCCGTCGGCGACTACCTGGCCTTCACCGAGGACGACGTCGTGATCGTGCCCGATTGGCTCGAGCGTGCTGGTGAGCACCTGGACTGCACCGAGGTCGACATCCTCGAGGGCGAGACCCGGCTCGAGGGGACCGACCGTTCGACGCGGCGGGCCGAACCCGTTCCCGTGCCGTCGTTCATTCCGTGCAATCTGTTCGTTCGGCGGACCATCTTCGAGCGCATCGGAGGCTACGACGTCGCGTACTTCGACTCGCGGTCCGGCCTGTACTTCCGCGAGGACGCCGATTTTGGATTCGAGGCCCTCGAGCAGGGCGCAAGTCACGACATCGACCGGACCGTGATCGTGGAACATCCGGCGCAGTTCACCTCGGTGGGGTCGTGTCTCCGCCACGCGCGCCGGTACGTGTTCGACCCGCTGCTGTACCGTCGCCACCGGGCGCTGTATCGCAAGCTCATCGAGGTGAAACGGTTCGGGCCGGTCCGGATTCACCGCCCACTCCATCTCGTCTCGGTCCTGAGCGGGCTGGGCTGGACGGTCCTTGTTGTCGGCGCCGTCGTGCAGTCGCTGCTCGCCGTCGTGATCGGACTCGCCGTGGTGGTCGCCGCCGGTGTCGCGGTTCGAGCGAAGTACCAGGGTCTCGGCGCCGTGCGCGTGTGGCGGCCCCTCGAGACGCTCGCGTTCCTCGTCCTGCCACTCGTCTACCTTGCGTCACTAGTCCGGGGCTGTGTGCGCGCGCGGGGAGGACTCGGCGTGCTCGTGTAGCAGCGCGCTGTAGCGACCGTCGGGCCCGCCGAGGAAGAACGGGGTTTCGAGCGCCTCATCATGCGGATAGCGCAGAAACTCGGACTCGTAGGCCCGCGTCTTGCGCCAGAGCAAGAACACACTCCAGGCCAGCCTCGGCCACCGCCGAGCGAACCACAGCGCCGGGGCCCGGGGCAGCGGATAGAAGTTCGATCCCCGCACCGTCACGAGTTCGAGGCCACCGGGGAAACACTGATCGATGAAATCCTCGAGTCCCGGAATCGTGAAGCCGCGGACGTGCGCTGATGCGGTTCGGATCACCGACGGCTGGCGGCCCGCGGCGAGGAGGATCCGGTTCTGGATGCCCGCCAGGTTCGGAACCCCCACGAGCAGATGTCCACCGACGCGCAGCACCCGCACCATCTGGTGGAAGATCCAGAAGATCTCCTTGGTGTGCTCGAGCGTCTGATTCGAGATGACGAGATCGACGCTCTCGTCCTCGAAGGGGAGCGGCTCGTGCTCAAGATCGATCGCGTGGACCGCAATCCCGTTTCTTGTCAGCTCGGCAAACTTGTCGGGCTCGAGCTCCACTCCGTGGAGCTCGGCACCGGGAGAAGCCCGTCGTGCGGACGCGAGGTCATCTCCTGCTCCCGCGCCGAGATCGACCACCCGGTCGAACGGAGCGGCCAGGTCACACAACTCCGAGACCGCGTGCCGCCCGTAGTTCAGCGTTCGGTCAATCGGCCAATGCAAGGTGCTCATCCGTGTATCAGCGCGCGACCTGCGGCCATCGGGGCACCCTACCGCGCGCTGGTTTGCGGCCGACTGATCCGTGAATCGTGCCACTACCATCCGCACGGATGTTTCGTCACCGGATCCGCAGTCTGCTGGTCGGGGTGCTCGTCGCAGGCTTGGTGGGCTTGGGCTCCGCGGGTTCCGCCGCGGCCACGACGCGACCCCGCGGGCTCGATCGCGGACGCGTCGGCGTGGTCGGAAGCCTGATCTTCTCGTCTGCATCGGAGACGATCCGAGAGCTTCGGCGCATCCGAGCGGGCGGGGTGCAATGGGACCGGGAGGCCTTCTACTGGTCGTTGCTCGAGCCAGCTCGCGGACACTTCGATTGGCGGCGATCGGACGCGCTGATGACGGGGGCGTCGAAGGCCGGCGTCAACGTGCTCGCCATCTTGGCGTTCTCCGCGCCGTGGGCTTCGTCGGATCCCAGCGGCCTGGGCAGCGTGTACTATCCACCCCGAGATCCGGCGGACTTCGCGCAGTATGCCACCGCGGTCGCGCAGCGTTACGGGCCCGGCGGCACCTTCTGGGCGGCGCGACCCAAGCTCGCTCCTCGGCCGCTCCAAGCTGTCGAGGTGTGGAACGAGCCCTGGTGGCATGGCTTCTGGGAGCCGAGCGCTGACCCGGCGGGGTACGCCGCGCTGGTGCGCGCCGCCGGCGCCGCCATCCGCCAGGCCGTGCCGAGCATCAAGATCCTCGTCTCGGGCGACCTCGCGCCCGGAGCGTCGGGGAGTAGCCCGTGGCTGACTCAGCTGCTGGCGGTCACGCCATCGATCGCCCCGTATGTGGACGCCTGGTCGGTGCACCCATACCCCGACCCGAAGAGCCATGGGCCTCGCGGCGGGCCGATCGAATACTCGTACCAGCGGGTCCCGGTCATCGCGCAAACCGTCGCCGCGGCGGGCATGGCGCGACCGATCTGGATCACCGAGATCGGATGGAGCTCCGCGACGCACGCAGTCGGGGGCATTTCCGAAGCCGACCAGGCCCGCTATCTCCACGAGGCCCTCGTCCAGGCACTGACGACCTGGCGGGACACGGTTGCCCGTGTCTTCGTCTACGACTGGGGTGAGGACTCGGGGCGTTCGAATGATCTCGAAGGTCACTTCGCGCTGCTTGAGTCCGAAGGTCAGTCCAAGCCGGCGTGGAACACCGTGCAGCAACTTGCTCGACGCTAAGAACAGCGCGTCGTTGGCCGGTCAGTAGGCTTCCGCCGTGAACGTGCTCGTTGTGTGTACGGCCAACCGGTGTCGCTCCCCCGTCGCCGCGATCATGCTCAGCCAACAGCTCGAACGCCTCGGGGTCCCGGCGTCGGTGCAGTCCGCTGGGTTCCTGGACGCGGGGCATCGCTGCCCGCGCGAGCTCGTCGACGAGCTCGCCGGTCGCGAGCTCGGGATCGGTGATCATACGAGCGTCGTGCTCGACCTCGAACTGGCCGAAGGTGCCGATCTCATCGTGGGCATGGAACGCCGTCATGTCCGTGACGTCATCCTGCGGGCGCCGGATACCGCGGCGAGGACCTTTACCCTCAAGGAGCTGGTGCGACGCGGGGAGCAGGTTGCGGGCACGCGGCCCGGGGTGCTGCTCCAGGACTGGCTGACGGAGTTGGCGGCCGGTCGTGGACCATCGGACCTGTTAGGCCAGTCCGGAGCGGACGACACTGCCGACCCCTTCGGCGGGTCACGATCCGCGTATCGCCGGATGGTGATCGAGATTGACGATCTGACCGCGCGCCTCGCTCGGCTTCTCGCCGCCCACCCAGCGGGGCCGTGATGCGCGTCGCGATCGTGCACGAGCGCTTCACCGAGATCGGCGGCTCGGAACGGGTGGTCGAGCAGCTGCATCGGATCTGGCCCGACGCACCGATCTACGCGGCGATCATCGACCCCGACGCCGTCCCCTCGAGCCTTCGCGGCTCGGACCTGCGATCATCCCGGCTTGAGCGCCGCTATCACGGGGGTACGAGCTACGCGCGCTTCCTCCCCTTCCTGCCCGGCGCGTTCGCGCATCTCGACCTCTCGGGCTTCGATCTCGTGGTGACCAGCCATCACGCCTTCGCGAACCGGGTGCGGCCGCCGAGTCAGGTACCAGTGATCTCCTACACGCACAGCCCAGCCCGCTGGATCTGGGAGCCGTCGACGCGTCGGGGCGAACCCGGCGGGGTGTTCGGCGCGATCGCGCTGTCCGCGTTCGCGGCCACCCAACGGCGCCCCGACCGGGCCGCGGCGGGTCGCACTCGAGGGATCGTGGTCAACTCGAACGCCGTCGCCGGACGGGTCAAGCAATGGTGGGGACGAGAGTCGACCGTTGTGCACCCACCCGTGGACGTAGCATGGTTCACGCCCGACGAACGGTGCGTTCGCGGCGACTTCTTCTTGTTCGCGGGGCGCCTCGTGCCCTACAAGCAGCCGCTCGTGGCGGTGGAAGCCGCGCGACGCGCGGGTGTCCAACTCGTGGTTGTCGGCGACGGACGGGAGCGGCGCGCGGTGGAGCGGCTCGCTGGACCGAGCGTCGAGGTGCTCGGCGGCGTTGACGACGGGACCTTGCGCGACCTCTATCGGCGGTGTCGGGCCGTGGTCTTTCCGGGGACGGAGGACTTCGGGATCATCCCGGTCGAGGCCCAGGCGTGCGGCACGCCCGTCGTCGCGCACCGCGGTGGTGGCGCCCTCGACACCGTCGTCGACGGCGTGACCGGCATCCTCTTCGACCGGGGCGAGGACCCCGTGGTGGCCTTGAGCGAGCAGCTGTCGGCATTTCTCCCGTCGTCGTTTGACGCCGGCGTGATCCGCCGGCACGCGGAGCAGTTCGCGCCCGATCGGTTCCGACGGGAGCTCGAGCAGACGTGCGCGCAGATTCTGGATGTCGGCTGCACCTGAGCCGACCGGTCCGGTCTGGCGCTCAGCGGCTCGCTGAGCGGGCGACTTCCGCCGCGGTGCGGATCAGGATCACGACGTCTCGCCACAACGACCAGTGCTCGATGTACTGGTTGTCGTAGCGGGATCGCTCTTCGATCGAGGTGTCGCCGCGCAGCCCGTGCACCTGGGCCCAGCCGGTGAGGCCGGCGGGTAGCCGGTGCCGGTCCCCGTAGCCGTCGATGCTGGCCCCGAACCGCTCGACGAAGAAGGGCCGCTCGGGGCGGGGTCCGACCAGTGACATCCGACCTCGGAGCACGCCCCACAGCTGGGGGAGCTCGTCGAGTGAGGTGGCCCGGAGGATCCGGCCGACGGTCGTGACTCGGGGGTCGTCGTCGGCGGACCAGCGCGTGTCGCTGTCGTGGTTCACCTCCAGGGTGCGGAACTTCGCGACGCTGATCTCTTCGCCGTGCTGACCGATCCGCTGCTGGCGGAACAGGACGGGTCCCGGGCTGCTGAGCTTCACTGCCACCGCCATGACCGCGAGGAACGGCGCGGTGACGAGCAGGACGGCGCCGGCGACGGCGACGTCGACGAGCCGCTTCATCGCCCACGCGGGGGCGCGCAAGGCCGCACGCCGGACCCGGTAGAGGGGGATTCCGCGCACGTCGTCGGTTTCGGGTCCTTCGGGGGCGACTCCGCAGTCAAAGAAGCGGGGCACGACGTGGACGTCGACCCGGTGCTGGACGGCGAGGCGCAGCACGGTGACCAGGTCGGCCTCCCGGGCGGGACCGAACGCCACGATGACCCGTCGGATGGAGTGCTCGTCGAGGACTGCGTCGAGGCGATCGACGTCGCCGAGCACCGGGTACGGAAGGCCCTCGTCGCTGACGCAGTCCAAGAACCCGACCGGGGCCACGCCGAGCTCGGGGAAGTCCCGGAACGCGCCGGCAAGCTCAGCGCCGATCTCGCCCGCACCGAGGATGACGGCCGGGTCCAGCAGGGCGCCGGCACGCCGGACCCGCCGGAGGACGGCGTACGAGAGCGTGCGGCCCACCACGACGGCGACGACGCCAACGAGCGCCACCTTGATGAGTGCGTCGACCTCCCCGCCAAGCCAGGCGGCCGGGGCGAGGACCAGCACCGCGGTGGCAAGCCGTCCCACCAGCCAGGGCGCGGCGTCTAAGGCCCGCAGCGTGATCCGGGGCCGGTAGGCGCCGCCGACGCCGAGGCTCACCAACGCCAGCGGCACATACGCCAGGACCAGCAGGGGGTTGGATCCGACCAGCAGCACCGCGACGGCGAGGGCAACCACGTCGACGGTGAGCAGGAAGAGCGGCGTCAGCCACTGCGGGGCGTGCGCCGCGGTGGCGGCGCGGGGCCACGTCGCCGCACGGGACGGCGCGTGCAGGGTTGTGACGTGCTGCGTCGCGACAGCCATGGCTCAGAGTCCCAGGTGGTGAGAGCTCAGGCGGCGCTGTGCGGGTGTCGACCGAGGCGCACCAACAGGACACCACCGACGGCGAGCACGAGGCCGAGGCCGAGGAGCAACGCGATGTTGCCCCCGGTGAAGGCCAGCGAGCCACTGCTCGCCGTCGCGGCCTGCACCTGGACCGGTGACGTGACCGATGTCGCGCAGACCTGCACCGTCGTGGCGCCCGTGCAGCTCACGGTCGTCGTGCTGGTCGTGGTCGTCGGGTAGGCGGTCTGGGCGGACGCCGCTGGTGCCATCACCAGCAAACCCAGTCCCACCACCGCCGCTACACAACTCAACCAACGAATGGTTCGAAGCTTCATCATGCCCTCCACTTACGCCTGCCCCATTGCCGAAGAGAACGCCCCACGCATCTGGGAGGTTCCGCCAGTCCGAAGGTTACCACGGAGCGTAGCGAGAGCGCTAGTGGACTACCACGCCAAGCGTTCAGGGCTGGAGTCCGTGAACCGCGCGGGGCCATAGTGCCAGGTGATGGGTGGGATGCGAGCGGAGGGCTCGACCTCCACCGCCTGGGCGCCGGCCGGGAGCTCGAAATCGATGGTGGCCCGCAAGGTCTGGCCTCGGGGCACCTGGAAGTAGCCGCCGGCCACGGACTTGGTGGGCCCGTCGATCCCCGCCTCCAGGAGGGGCGCCACCCCGTGCAGGGTCGGCAGGGACGCGGTCCCGGGGACGTTCACCGCGAGGATCCCCTGGTAGACGCCTTCGGCGGCGCCGCTGTTGGGGTTGGGGCCGGCCACGTAGCCGGCGAGGCCGGTGGGGGCCTCGTTGTGAAGATCGACGGCCAGGTGGGCGCGGCTCACCCCGTTGGGGCCGACCTGGGTCGAGAGGGTGGCCGTGACGTGGAGGAACTGGTCCAGCTTGTTGCCCCCGAAGTTCATGACCGAAACGGCCAGCGAGTCACTTTGGAGCTGCCCCGAGATGCCGGCCGCCTTCCAGGCCTGCTCCTCGACGGGGTCCGACGACCAAGCGAGCACGTGCCGGCCCTTCCCGACGCCGGACAGCTCGCTGATGAGGGCGCTGGGCTGCCAGGGCCGGGAGGACAGCGCGTCGACGGTCGCCCGGGCGACGCCGCTCAGCTGGTCCAGGCGGTCCTGCTGGTCGGCGACGTCGGCGGGGATGCCGGCGTACTGGTCGAGCAGCAAGAACGGAACGACGTTGGCGGCGGAGAGCTGCTGGGCGCCGACCTGCACTGGCCCCTGGGCGGCGAGCAAGGCTTGGAGCGTGACGGGGTCGACCGCGAGGACACCATCGACGTGCTGGCCGGTTTCGGCCTGCCACATCTGGGCGGCGAGCGGCGCCGTCGCGTCGAAGCGGGGGGTCGTGGCGAGGTTCCGCCAGTCCGCGCTGGGGGCCAGCCAGCCCCAGAGGGAGGCGAGAGCGCCGGTGAGGGGGACCGCGCCGGGCGGCGGGTTGATGGTCGGGGTCGGGACCATCGGGCCCATCGTGAACGAGCCGTTCGCGAAGGTGGCGACCCCGGCGGAGAGGAACATGCCCGAGCCGGCGCGCATCTCCCCGTTGTTGGCGGCGAGCACGAGGTAGTTGTGCGGCCCGCGGAGCAGCTCCGCGGCTCCCTGGGCGAGCGATTGGGCGTCCGCGATCGTGTTGCGCAGGCTGGCGAGCCGGTCGAGGAAGCGGGCCCGGGCGCTGCCGAGCGGTCCGACGAGGAAGAAGTCGGGTCCGAGCTTGATGTTGTTGAGTCCCTGTTGGGCGCGGGCCGCGAGCGCGCCGACCTGGTCGAGGAGCGCCAGGCGCTGCGCTCCGGTGCTCGCCGGCTGACGCAGCGCGGCAGAGCCGTCGCGGGCCGCGGTGGCGCCGACTCGAGCGATCCGCTCGGCGGCGCCGGTGAGCGACCGGATCGAATCGACGTTGTCGTTGGCGAGCGGGACGAGTGACCACGGTGCCAGCACCGGGTTGCTGGCCGCCGAGTGAGCGGAGGAGAAGTCTCGCTCGGCGGCCTGGAGTGCGGGGAGCGCCTGGCCAGTCAGCAGCGCCTGCGCGCTGAGGTGGTCCCGCGCCGCCTGGAGCGCGTTCAGCCCGTGGTTGACGCGCTGGCGGGCGATGAGGACGAGCGCGCCAGTGGCGAGCACCCAGACCACGATCAACGCGACGAGCACGCGCACCACGATCCGGAGGCGCGAGCGTGACCCAGGGTCCTCAATGGCCACGCCAGCATTGTACGGGCGCCCGATCGCTTTCCCGCGTTCATCGCGCGCGACGCCGGTACCCTCGCAGGCGTGGACCGCACCGATGACGATCCGCCGAAGGTGACACCGTTTCTGCTGCGCGACGCCGACACGCTGTGCCCGCGGCGTCTCTCGTGCGAGCTGACCCGCGCGCCAGCGACGAGCGATCCGGTGAACCGAGCGCGCGTGCGCAGCGCGCTGCTGGACCGGGTACGGACGTGGCACGCGACGACCGGCGCGTGGCCGGATCCACCCGAGCTGACGCCGGAGGAGCGGGCGGTGCTCGAGCGGGCGAGCGACTGGTACGCCGCACTGTTCCCCCGCCACGGCGTCGACGTGTGTCTTCCCGTCGACGAGCCCACCCTCTTGCCCCGTCGCCGGGTCGTGCTCGGCGGGTGGGTGGACCTGGGCGTCCGCCACCCGGACGGAGCCCGGGAGCTTCGCCAGCTGGCCTGGCGGGGCGACCCGGCGCCTCGTGACCCGCTCGAGGTGCCGGCCGTGCGCCTCGGGGTGCTGCGCCTCGCCAGCACCGGCTGGTGGGACCAGGGTCCGTTGCTGGTGACGTGCGTGGACCTGCTGGCCGGGTCGACGAGCGAGGCGACGGTCGAGCTCCCCGAGGGGCTGGCGTCGCAGGGCGGCTGGCTCGACGATCGTCTCGCGGTGCTGCGCGCCCGCGCCGACGACGACACCGTCGAGCCGGGGGTGGGTTGCGGAACCTGTCGGTTCCTGCCTCGCTGCCCGGCGCACTCGGTGCGCGCGTCGATGCAGACCCGACGCGAGTCGCTCCTCCCGGGGATCGTGTCGCTGTCGCCGACCTCACTGGAGTCGTGGCATCGATGTCCTCGGGAGTGGCGGAACAAGTCGCTGCTCGGCGTTCCTCCCAGCAACGTGGAGCACGGCGCGACCCACGGGCTGCTGGTGCACCGGCTGCTGCACCTGCTCCACCGGACCGGCTCGTGCCACGACGCCGAGCACGTCGCGGACGTGCTGACCACCCACGGCGCCGACGCGCGCACCGCCGACGAGGTGCAGCGCCACGCGCGCCGCTGCCCAATCGGCGCCGAAGCGGTCGGGCACGAGATCGACTGGGCCCGCGCGTATCCCTCCCCGCCCCTGTTCGTCGCCACCGCCCGCCTCGACGCGGTGTGGGAGCACGACGGCATCTTGGATGTGCGCGACTACAAGACGGGCCGGGTGGCGCCCTACCCGGTGCACGAGGACCGAGGGGCTCGGCTGCAAGCCTGGGTGGCGGCGCCACAGGCCGCGGCCCGGGGTCTGCAGCTCCGGCTGCGCTACGAGCACCTGGCGGCCGAGGTCGTGGACGACCCGGAGCCGTGGGAGCCGAGTGAGGACGACCTCGCCGCGATCGAAGCCGACCTCGCCGCCACCGTGACAGCCATGCGGGCCGAACGCGACTTCCGGGGCGTCGCCGACGCCGCAGTGTGCGGGTACTGCTCCTTTCGCGCGATCTGCGACGAGAGCGCGACACCCGCCGCGCCGACGTGGCCTGAGCCGCCGAGCGTCGAGGCGGCGCGTTCCCCCAGGTAGCGTCCGGCGGTGGATCCGCGCACGCCCGTGATCGTCGGGGTCGGCCAGGCGCAGCAGCGACCCGTCGACCCAGCCGACGCGTTGGAGCCGATCGCCCTCCTCGAGCGGGCGGCGCACACCGCAGATTCGGACGCGCAGGCCTCGATCCTCGACACGGTCGACACGATCGCGGTGGTCTCGATCGTCTCGTGGCCGTACCCGGATCCCGGCGCGGTGCTCGCCCGTCGGCTCGGCCTGCGCGGGCTGCGCCGAACGATGACCACCACCGTGGGCGGCAACAGCCCACAGCTGCTCGTGAACACGGTGGCGCCGATGATCGAGCGCGGCGACGCCGACGTCGTGCTGCTCGGCGGCGCGGAGTGCATGCACACGCGCTGGAACGCCCGCCGGGAGCCCAAGTCCTGGCTGGCGTGGTCCACGTCCACCGACCCGCCCTGCCCGGTCGTGATCGGCGACGACCGACCGGGCAACAGCGACTACGAGCTCGCCCACGGCGCCGCGGCGCCGGTCCAGGTGTACCCGCTGCTCGAGACCGCCCGGCGGGCGAGCACGGGTCGGTCCGTCGACGCACATCAAGTCGCGCTGAGCGAGCTGTGGAGCCGCTTCAGCACGGTGGCCGCCACGAATCCGCACGCCTGGTCGCGGGAGGCGAGGACTCCCGAGGAGATCCGCACCGTGACGGCCGACAACCGGATGGTTGTCTTCCCGTACCCGAAGCGGATGTGCGCCAACATCGCCGTCGACCAGGCAGCGGCGCTGCTGCTGTGCTCCTACGAGGCAGCGCGGGCCGCCGGGGTGAGCGAGGACCGGCTGGTGTTCCCCCGATCGAGCGCCGACGCGCACGACCACTACTTCTTCACCGAGCGTGAGCGTCTCGACGCGTCGCCGGCGATCGCACTGGCCGGCCGAGCGGCGCTGGACGGTGCGGGGATCGGGATCGACGACGTGGCGCGCTTCGATCTGTACTCGTGCTTCCCGGTCGCGGTCGAGATCGCCCTCGATGCCCTCGGCTTGGCCGGCCCGCCCGGCGATGAGCGTCCCCTCACCGTGACCGGAGGGCTGGGGTTCGCCGGCGGCCCGGTCAACAACTACCCAACCCATGCCATCGCGACGATGGTCGGCGCGTGCCGTGAGGACCCCGGCTCGGTCGGGTTCGTGAGCGCACTGGGCTGGTACAGCACGAAGCACTCGGTGGGCTGCTACTCGACGACTCCCCCGACGACGGGTTTCGCGCGTACCGATCCCGCCCGCACCCAGGCGGCGGTCGACGCCACCCCCCGACGGGAGCCGGCCGGCCCGTACACCGGACCGGCGACGCTCGAGGCCAGCTCGGTGGGGTTTGACCGCGACGGCACGCCGTCGGCCGCGACCGTGAGCGTGCTGACACCCGACGGGCGACGGGCGCTCGCCATGACTCGCGACGCGCCGACCCTCGCCGGGTTGACGACCGAGCCGTGGGAGGGTCGCTCGGTGCAGGTCCACACCGACGGCACGACGAACGTGCTCCGCCCGTGACCCGATGAACGACCGCCGTGCGTCGTCAGCCCCCAGCCGGGGCCGCCAGCTCGCCCGGGGTCTCGGCATGCGGTGCCCTCGCTGCGGGTCGGGCAACCTGTTCCATCACTGGCTGCACATGGTTCCGAACTGCCCGCACTGCGGCTTGGTGTTCGAGCGCAAGGACGGAGACTGGACGGGCGCGCTGGTGATCAACTTCGCGCTCACCGTCGCGGTGTTCGTCGTCGTCCTCATCGCTCTCGTCGCGGCGACCGCGCCGCAGATCCCCGTCGCCCCGCTGCTCGCGGTGCTCGTCCCGATCACCGCGCTCGGACCGGTGGTCGGCTACCCGGTCTCCAAGACGCTGTGGGTCGCGATCGAACGAGCGGTGCTCGACCCGCTCTGACGACCCGAGGTCACGCCGGGGGTTGCAGGTCGACGCGAAGCGTCAGCACGCCGTCGGTGAACTCCCACGTCGCGTCGCCGACGATCGAGAAGTCCTGGAAGTCGAGCTGGGCCTGGTCGAGGAACCGCTGGCGTTCGGGTCCCGCCACCGGTGGCAGCGGTCGGTCGCGCACCGCGCCGGCGCGGTCACGGAACCGCTCCAGCATGGCGTCGACGTCCAAGGCGTCCTCAGTCACCGGCCTCACCTCCTCGGGCCACCAGGACCCGCTCGCGATCGGCGAGATCCCGCTCGACCCGGACCTCCACGAACCCGGCGTCGCGCGCCAGCTGCGTCACCGTCGCCGCCTGGTGCGGGGCGAGCTCGACGACGAGCGTGCCCCCCGCCGCGGCGAGGAACTCGGGCGCGCCGGCGACCACGCGCTCGATCGCCTCCAGCCCGGTCGGACCGCTCACGAGCGCGTCGAGGGGCTCGTGGCCGGCGATCTCGTCGGCGAGATCCGCCACCTCGGATTCGGCGACGTAGGGGGGGTTGCTCACGAGCAGGCGGAATCGGCCGCGCAGCTCGGTCGGGAGCGCGTCGAACCAGTCGCCCTGCACGAGGCGCACCCGGGTCGCAGGGCCGGCCGAGCCGGCCAGGTTGGCCCGCGCCACGGCGAGCGCGTCGCCGCTGCGGTCGGTGCCCCAGACCTGGGCGTCGGGGAGCGCGCCGGCCAACGCCAACGCGATCGCGCCCGACCCGGTGCCGAGGTCGGCGACCAGCTCCTCGCCGCGGGCGTCGCGCCAGCGATCGCCGCGGCCACGACGCAAACCGAGACGGGCGGCCTCGTCGAGCGCGACCTCGGCGGTCCGCTCGGTTTCGGGACGGGGGATCAGCACCCGAGGGTCGACGAAGAGATCGAGGCCGCAAAACGACCAGGACCCGAGCACGTACTGGAGCGGCTCTCCCTGGCGGCGGCGCTTCACCATCGTGTCGACGCGACGCTCGGCGAGCCTCGGCGCCGGTTCCTCGACCACCAGCGCGAGGGCGCCGTCACGCTGATCCGCGGCCTCTTCGACGATGCGGCGGGCGTCGATCGTCGGCGTGGGCAGCCCGGCGTCGCCGAGCGTTCGCTCGGCGTCCTCGAGCAGCGCCCGCCAGGTGCTCACCCGTCGCCGCCCAGCTGCGCGGAGCGTTCCGCGGCGGCGAGTGCGTCGGCGAGCTCATCGAGGGGCTCGCCGCCGGCGAGCACCTGGTCAAGGGCGTGCACCGTGACGCCGACCCGATGGTCGGTGACCCGGTTCTCCTTGAAGTTGTAGGTACGCACCTTCTCGGACCGGCCGCCACCGCGGACCTGGCTGCGACGAGCCGACGAGAGCTCGGCCTCCTGGCGGTCCCGCTCGAGCTGCAGCAGCCGGGACCGCAGGATCCGTAGCGCCTTGTCCTTGTTCTGCAGCTGGCTCTTCTCGTCCTGGCAGGTCACGACGACGCCGGTGGGGACGTGGGTGATCCGCACCGCGGAGTCGGTGGTGTTGACCGACTGGCCGCCGGGGCCGCTCGAGCGGTAGACGTCGATCTCGAGATCGTTGGGATCGAGATCGACGTCGAGCTCCTCAGCCTCGGGCAGGATCGCCACGGTCGCCGCGCTGGTGTGGACGCGACCTTGGCTCTCGGTGACCGGCACCCGCTGCACACGGTGGGGGCCGGCCTCGTACTTGAGACGAGCCCACGCGTCGGGGGCCTTCACGGCCAGGGTCACCTCCCGGGTGCCGCCCATCTCGGAAGGCTGGGTGGACAGCGTCTCGATCCGCCAGCCGTGTCGTCGCGCCAATGCCTCGTACATGCGGGCCAGGTCGGCGGCCCACAAGTTGGCCTCCTCGCCGCCCTCCGCGCCGCGGATCTCCACGATCACGTTGCGCCCGTCGTTGGGGTCGCGGGGCACGAGCAGATGGCGGAGCCGCGCGTCCACCTGTTCGACCTCACGTTCCTTGTCCGCGATCTCAGCCCGCAGGTATTCGCGCATCTCGCCATCGCCTTCCGCGGCGAGGAGCTCACGCGCGTCGGTGAGCTCGCCGTCGGCGCGCCGGTAGTCACGGTAGAGATCAACGATCGGGCGCAGCTCCTGGTGGCGACGCCCAGCGTCCCGAGCCGCGCGCTGGTCACCCGAGGCGTAGATCTCGGGCAGCTGCGACTCGAGCTTCTCCAGCTCGGTCTCGAGGTCGGCTAGTTGCTCGAACACCGGGCCAGGGTACCGACCCGCCTGTGACGTCAGTTGACGACAGGCACCGGGTCGAACTGGCCGCCGAGGACCGCCTGGGTGTCCTGGACGCCGAGCCAGGAGAGCCCGGTCGCGTACAAGGTCCGAAAATCGACGGTGGGCGTGACGTTGCCGGTGTCGTCGAGCTTGGTGAGCGACGGCGGCTCGCCGTAGCGACCACCTTTCACGGCTGGTCCGATCAGGAAGTGCGGGTTGGCGGTGCCGTGGTCGGTGCCGCTGCCGTTCTCGGTGGGACGGCGGCCGAACTCCGACGTGGTCATCACCATCACGCCGTCGGCCGCGCCGCCGAGGTCGTTGAAGAGCCCGGCGATTCCCTGGTCGAGGTCGGACAGCAGCGTCGGCTGGCGTTGCGCCTCGCCCTCATGGACGTCGAAGTCCCCGACGCCGGTGATGTAGACGACGCGCGGCGCGAGCGGCGACCGGATGAGCTGGGCGGCGACCGCCAGGGACTCCACCACCGTGCTCTGCCCGTAGCCGGCCGCGCTGCCCGCGGCGGCGGTTCGCCCATTGCTCGTCGTCCCGGTCGACGAGCTCGAGCCCAGCACCTGGTCAAGGCGGGCGCGCGCTTTCACGGTCAGACCGACGGCCCGCTCGACCTGGCCGACGAGCGACGAGGTGTCAACCCGGGCCGGCGCGAAGTGTCCCCACGACGCCAGCAGCGCGTCGGAGCCGCCGGCCCACACGGGAAGGCGGGGCTCCAGCCCGGTGGCGTCGGCGATGGTGGTGGCGAACGAGTGCTGGCCGAGCAGCGCGGGGGCCGGCTGGGGGCCGACCGCGATGGCGGCGAGCGGGTCGTCGTAGCCGACCGTGCCGTCGAGGTAGGTCCCGAGCCAGCCGAGGTTGGTGGGGCGTTGCGCGCTCCACCAGGTCGCTAGCGACTCGAAGTGCGACAGGTTGGGGGGCGAGTACCCGACACCCTCGACGATCGCGACCTGGCCGGCCTTGTAGCGCGCCGCGAGCTGGGGGAGGCTTGGGTGCAGGCCGATCTCGCCGTCGAGGTCGATCGAGTTCGTGACCCCGAGCGTGGGTCGCAGCGAGTGGTACGCCGGGTCGGCGTGGGGCACAACGGTGTTGAGGCCGTCGTTACCGCCGGCGAGCTCGATGACCACCAGGGTGCGCCCCGGGCTGGTCGGGCCCAAGGCGCCGGGTTGCGGCGCCGCCGCGTCGGCCGGGCCGGCCCACGCCCAGGTGCTGAGGACGTATCCAGATGCGGCGACCGCGACCGAGCCGGCGCCGAGGCGGCGCAGGAAGTCGCGGCGGGAGAGGTCGGTCATGTGACCGCGAACTCCGGCGACATGGCAGCGAGGGCGAACCGTCGAGCCGGGTCGGACTCGGCGTCGAGCACCGAGCGGGTGCTGGACGAGACGTCGAAGATCCCGAAGGTTGCGAGCAGATCGTCGACGCGCGGCGGTGGTGTGGGTGGACCGCCGAGCGTGTCGAGGAGGTCGAAGGCGGTGACCAGGTCGTGGGGGCCGAGGAGCAGGGTGCCTGACGGGAATCCGCCCACGTTGGGGGGGAGGAACGGGAGGTAGTCGCCGGTGTGGAGCGCCTGGGCGGCGACGCCGGCGCGCTCGCCGGTCGTGGTGACGTTGCCGGCTTGGAGGATTCCGACCAGCTTCTCGACCGGGGTGCGGACCCGGTTCCGAACCGCGGCGTCGGACGTGAACGCAGGTTCGGCCACGATCGCCTCCACGAGGGGCATGATCTGGTAGTTGCGCGCGAAGTTCGCGCCGAGCCGGCGGGCGGTCGCGGTGCTCGGATCGCTGCCCACCAGCTCGCGGTAGAGCTTCGTGGCGATGAACGTCCCCGTGCTCGGGTCACCCAGGATGACGTCGAGCGCGCTGTCGAGGTCGAAGTTGCCGGTGTGTTTGAGGAGCGTCTTGGTGGTGTCGTCGTGCCGGCGGGGGAGGAACGCGGCGGTCCAGGGGGCGATCCCGGCTTCGCTGAGTCGGGCCGAGGAGGGCAGTTCGGGCAGGTTGACGATCCAGCCGGTGAACGACCGGGACGCGCTGACGACGTCGGCCTGGGTGTAGCCACCGTCGCGGCCCATGGTGAAGAGCTCCATGCACTCTCGACCGAAGTTCTCGTTGCTCTTGTCGACCGTGTTGGTGATGCCGTCGAGGAAGAGGAGCATCGCCGGGTCCTTGGCCACGGCGTGGAGCAGGTCGGCGTAGCTGGCGGTGGCGTGCTCGCGGACGGTCACGTGCTGTTGGCGGAACAGGTAGGGGGCACGCACCTTCTGGAGGCTCGTGGCGAAGTGGTCGTGCCAGAACCAGACGAGGCGCTCCTCGATGAGCCGCGACGGCAAGCGCATCTGGTCGACCCACCAGCCGATGAGGGGGACGATGTCGGCGGGGCGGCTCGCTCGCAACGATGCGGGCGCCGGCATTGCCGGCGGCACCGGGCTGTGGCCCGAGAGGTCGAGTGCTCTCGTCACCGCCGAGTCGGGATCGGTCAGACCGGCAAGAAGGTCGGGGTGGGGTCCGATCCCGAGGCGCCGCACGACGTGGGCGATGCGCTCCCGAGCGGACACGTGCGTCACGCTGGTCAGCATCCGCTGGTCCTATGAGGGGCCTGTAAAGCCGGGCCCAGAGATCGGTCAAACGAATCGAAGACCCTCCGGGTGGAATCGGATCGGAGGGGTCCGTGCTCAGTCAGGCCAGCAGGTCGCGGAAGTCCTCGGGGGTCTCGCCGGTGGCGGTCTTGGCCGCGAGGTCGTCGAGCCACCGGTGGAAGTCGTCGCTGCCGGAGCGGTCGGCCAACGCGCGGGGGATGGCCGGGTACGCGTAGTCCGGGGATGGGAGCGGCGGATGGTCCGCCGCGGGCTTGCGGGCCAGCGCCGCCTCAATGACCGGCTCCAGACGCCGCGCTTTGTCGCGCTGGTGCGCGTCGTCACGGTCGGCGAACTCGGGGAGAACCTCGGTTCCGAAGAGCTCGATGCTCTCGAGGATGTCCTCGTGACGGTTCTTGCCGACCTGGGCGCAGAAGATGAGCTGGTCCACCCCACATGCCTCGTAGCGGCGCAGGTAGTCACGAAGCTGGTCGGGCGTGCCGATCGCACCGCGGATCCCGAACGATCCGGCCTGCACGACCTTGGCTCCGAGCCGGTCGCCGTGCGCGCCGGCTGCCGCGACCGCGTCGGGGTCGTAGCCCTGTTCCGACCGGCGGGCCCGGTACTCGGCCCACACGTCGGTACGGCCCGGCTCGTGCCGTCCAAACAGGTAGTAGTGCGCGAGGGAGTAGCCGAAGAAGTTGCCGCCCTCGAGGCCTCGCGCGAGGGCCTCGTCTTCGTTTCGGTGGCACATGAACGGGGTGACGCAGGCAATTGTGGGGTTGACCGCGTCACCGACGGGGACGCATTGCTGCGCGAGGGTCTGCTCGTAGTCGCTGATCCAGCGCTGGGCCTCTTCGGGGTCGATGAACGCGAAGGTCAACGCGCCGATTCCGTGCTGGGCGGCGAGATGGATCGTGTCGCGCCGGCTGCACGCCACCCACACCGGCGGGTGGGGTTTCTGGAACGGTTTCGGGACGACGTTGCGGGGCGGCATCGTGACGAAGGGCCCCGCATGGCCGGTGAACGGCTCCTCGGTCAGGCAGCGCAACGAGACCCGCAGCCCCTCCTCCCACATGGCCCGCTTGTCGTCGGGGTTGATGAGGAAGCCGCCGAGCTCCGCCTCGGAGGACGACTCGCCGGTGCCGAAGTCGACGCGTCCACCCGAGATCAGATCGAGCGTGGCGATCCGTTCGGCGATGCGCGCCGGGTGGTTGAAGGGTGGGGGTGTCTGGACGATCCCGTGGCCGAGGCGCAGGTTCTTGGTGCGTTGCGACACCGCGGCGAGGAACACCTCGGGTGCGCTCGAGTGCGAGTACTCCTCGAGGAAGTGGTGTTCGACCTCCCAGACCGAGGCGATGCCGAGCGAATCGGCGAGCTCGCACTGCTCCAGGGCGTTTTGGAGCAGCTCGTACTCGGACTGCTCATTCCAGGGTCGCGGGAGCTGGTGCTCGTAGAAGAGGCCGAACCGCACCCGCCCAGGCTAGGGGGCGTCAGCGTGGCGCGCCGACCGCCGCGTGCCTCGCGCCCATCGGTCCCGACCACGCGCTCGGCTCAGCTCCGCTCGCGCGTCCGTGCCGGCGCGCCCAATCATCTGGCGCCGAAGGAACGCCAGTAGCGGTTGACCACCAACACCCGCATGGGGCGGCGCGGATCCGAGGCGGGCGGGTCAGGCGGAGCCGAAGGCGGGCTGCGGTCCCGGGACGCGCTGGGGCACCCGGGCGTCGACCTCGGCGAGCTGCTCGGGGGTGAGCACCGCACGGAGCGACGCGATCGCGACTTCGAGCTGGTCGAGGCTCGGCTGGCGGGTCGTGAGCCGTTGCAGGGCCAAGCCGGGGACCATCAGGGTCCGCACCCAGCGTCGATCCATGCGCGACGCCGCGAATCGGATCACTTCGTAGGCGAGCCCGGCGACGACGGGGAGGAGCACGATGCGGGAGGTGACGAGCCAGAACAGGTCCGGGCGCCCCACGAGGGCGTAGACGACAATCGTGATGACCATCACCGTGAGCAAGAAGTTGGTGCCGCAGCGCACGTGCTCGGTGGTGAAGCGCTGGGCGGACTCGGGAGTGAGTTCGGCGTCGCGTTCGTAGGCGGCGATCGACTTGTGCTCCGCCCCGTGGTACTGGAACACCCGCTTGATGTCCGGCAGCAGCGAGATCAAGGCCAGATAGCCGAGGAAGATCGCCAGGCGGATCACACCTTCGGCGAGGTGATACGCGATCCCGCTCACGCCGAGCGCGCTCGCGATGCCCGCATTGATGAAGGTTGGCACCACGATGAAGAGCGCAGTGAAGAAGAGCAAGGCCCCCGCGATCGTCCAGCCCATGGCCCGGGACGAGAGGCGCTCCTCCTCGGGCAGCTGACGGTCGGCCGACCAGGCGAGCGCCCGGAACCCCAGGCTCAGCGACTCGGCGAGCGCGACGACACCCCGCACGAGTGGAACTTTCGCCCAGCGTTGCCCCCAGTCGGAGGCGTCGTGGACCGCGAGCTCGATCTCCCCGTCGGGGGCGCGGACGGCGACCGCCCAGCTGCGCTCCCCGCGCATCATGACGCCCTCCACCACGGCCTGGCCGCCCAGGTAGCGGGGCGTGGACATGACGCGGGCTAGGCCGGCTTGTTGGCTTTGGCGTAGCGGCGCTGGAACCGCTCGACCCGGCCGCCGGTGTCCACGAGCTTCTGCTTGCCCGTATAGAAGGGGTGGCACTCCGAGCACAGCTCGACCCGCAGCGACGGGACGGTGGAGTGGGTCGTGAACTCGTTCCCGCACGAGCAATGCACCGTGCAGGTGACGTAATCGGGGTGAACGTCGGTCTTCATGGCAACCAATCTACAGGTCGATTCGGGGCGTGCCGCGCGCCGCCCGGGGAGTGGTCACCCGGCGAGGGTCGGGGCTTTCGCTACCTCAGCGAGGAACTCGTCGTTGCTCTTGGTGGTGCGCAGCTTGTCCAAGAGGAGCTCGAGGCCCTTGCCGGAGGCGCCGTCGCCGTCGAGGGCTTGGAGCACCCGGCGGAGCTTCCAGACTTGGTTGAGCTGGTTGCGCTCGAAGAGCAGCTCCTCGTGGCGGGTACTCGACTGGTCGACGTCGATCGCCGGGTAGATGCGGCGCTCGGCGAGGCGCCGGTCGAGGCGCAGCTCCATGTTGCCGGTGCCCTTGAACTCCTCGAAGATGACCTCGTCCATCCGGCTGCCGGTCTCGATGAGTGCGGTGGCCACGATGGTGAGTGAGCCGCCCTCCTCGATGTTGCGAGCCGCCCCGAAGAACCGCTTCGGCGGGTACAGGGCCGTCGAGTCGACACCACCCGACAGGATCCGACCCGAGGTGGGCGCAGCCAGGTTGTAGGCCCGGGCGAGCCGGGTGATGCCATCGAGGACCACGACCACGTCGGTGCCGAGCTCGACGAGACGCTTGGCGCGCTCGATGGCGAGCTCGGCGACCATCGTGTGCTCCTCGGCGGGCCGGTCGAAGGTGCTGGAGACGACCTCGCCCCGGAGGACGTGGCGGCGCATGTCCGTGACCTCCTCGGGCCGCTCGTCGACGAGGAGGACGATGAGGTGCACCTCGGGGTTGTTGCGCTCGATCGAGTACACGAGCTGCTTCAGGATCGTCGTCTTGCCGGCCTTCGGCGGGGAGACGATGAGCCCCCGCTGGCCCTTCCCGATCGGCGAGATGAGGTCGACGATCCGGCCCGTCGCCTCGAGCGGGTTGTCGGCGAGCTCGAGTCGCAGCCGCTCGTCGGGGAACAGCGGCGTCAGGTCCTCGAAGCGGGGCCGGTCCCGGGCGTCGTCGGGCGTGCGGGCGTTGATGTGGTCGACGCGCAGCAACGCCGGATACTTCTCGTTCGAGGCTTGCGGCCGCGAGAAGCCGTGGATGAAGTCCCCTTTGCGCAGCGCGAAGCGCCGCACCTGAGACGCCGAGACGTACACGTCGCGCGGGCCGGCCAGGTAGCTGGTGGTGCGCAGGAATCCGTAGCCCTCTTCGCGCAGCTCGAGTAGGCCCTCGAGCTCGACCGGTTCGCCGGCCGGCTCCTGGGGCCGGGCGTCACCCTCGGGCCCGCTACGGCCGCGCCGCCGCCGACGGCGACGAGTGTTGCCCTCGCCGTACGAGGCGCGCTCGTCGTCGAAGTCGCCGCCGCCGCCATCGGAATCGCTCGCGTCGCTCCCCGCCTCGCTCGACGCGTCCTCACGCGACGGGTCGGTCGACTCACCGCCGGTCTCGGACGCGCCGCGGGAGGCCCGAGGCGCGCCGACGGGTTCCGGTTCGCCCGGGTCGGCGGCGGAGAGCGCCGCTTCCTCGGCCAGGAGTGCAGCCACCGAGTCCGGTTCGAGCTCGGAGGATCGGGCGGAGCGCACGGTGCGGCGACTCTGGGGGTCGTCGTCACCACGCGAGGAGGCAGCTGGCCCGTTGTCGGAGGTCGCGGCGCCGCCCTCCGCCGCGTCGAGAATGGCGTCGATGAGTTCGGACTTGCGCATCCGAGTCGGGGCCTTCACGCCCATCGCACCGGCGATGGCGTGCAGCTCCTCACGGTCTTTTCCGTCGAGCATCGAACGGTCGAGCTCCTGCGTGCTCATTCGCAGTCGTCTCCTTGGCGGTCGGGAACCAGATCGGGGAACAGCCCGGGCGGAGGGGACCACCCGGCGCTGGTAGGCGGCTCCGGCTGATGGCCGGGGCATCGCACGAGGGGAGACCGCGGCACTGTTCGGCGGGCGCACCCCCAACGAACGCCGGCGCCGAGGTCTGGGCGAGGCAAGGGCGGTGCTGCCGCTCCGAGCGGGGCGGCGGAACACCCTCAATATACCGAGGCACCCGGTGCGCGGCAAGGTCAGGCGACGACCACAGGATGAACGTCTGCGTGCGAAGCCGCGGCGTCGGGATGAACGTCTCCGTGCGAAAGCGGCCGCGGGCTACGCGACGAGTCGGGCCATAAGCCGATGGGCGGGGACGGGTTCACAGTCCGCCACCGCGGCCTCGGTGTAAGTGCCGCCCGGTCCGCGCGCGTCGGCATCGACGAGCAGGTAGGGCACCGGGTCCGAGACGTGCGTGCGGAGCGCGCAGGGCGTCCCGTGGTCGGGCAAGAGCAAGATCCGGTACGGCTCGCCCGCCAGCGCCGCGACGAGGGGGCCGATCACGTCGCGGTCCCAGTGCTCGAGCGCGGTCACCTTCGCGGCCACGTCGCCTTGGTGGCCGGCCTCGTCGGTCGCTTCGACGTGGAGGAGGAAGAAGTCGCGGTCGGCGAGCGACGTCAGGCAGGCCGCGGTCTGGGCTTTGTAGTCGTTGTCGAACCCGGCGGTGGCGCCGGGCACGTCGACGACCTCGAGGCCGGTGAGTACGCCGAGGCCCCGTACCAGGTCCACGGCCGAGCTCAGGCGGCCGGTGACTCCAAACCGCTCGGTGAAGGGGGGCAGCGTGGGGCGGACTCCCTGGCCCCAGAGCCAGATCTGGGTGGCCGAGGACCCGACGGCCGCGGCCGCCTCGCCCACGACCGTGCGCGACGCGTCCATCAGTGCCTGCAGGCGGGGCGCGGCGGGTCCGGTGGGCCACCGGGCGACCTGTCCGGTCAGGTCGTGGGGTGGCACGCACGACGCGTCACCCCACGCTCGGGGCGTGACGCAGAGATGGCGGTACTCGACGCCGGGATGGAACCGCACGCCCCAGCGGCCGTTGCCGAGCTCGGCGTCGACGGCGGCCAGGATCGGGTGGCTCTGGTCGTCACGGGGATGGCCACCCGCGAAGTCGACCATGGTGTCGCCCTCGATCGTCACGAGGTTGCAGCGGAACGCCACCTCGTCGGGGCCCAACTCGACGCCCATCGCGGCCGCCTCGATCGGCGCCCGACCGGTGTGGAACTCCACGGGGTCGTAGCCCAGGATCGCGAGGTTCCCGACGTCGCTGCCCGGCGGCAGGCCCGCTGGGATGACGGTGGCCCGTCCGACCTCGCCCCGCTCCGCGAGGCGGGCGAGGTTCGGCATCGCGGCGGCTTGCAGCGGCGTCTGGTCGTCGAGCTCGGCCAGCGGCTCGTCGGCGCACCCGTCGGGTACGAGCACGATGTATTTCACCGGCTCATCGTACGCGGCGGGTGCCGCGCATCCTCCGAGTCGGGGATCGCGCGGACCTCAGGCGTAGCAACCTCGGATCGGCGCGTCTGGGTCGTCGACCACGCGCGACATGCGGTCGAACAGCATCGTCGCTCGCCGCGCCGGCTCATACGCCGGCCAGGCGACGTCATCCGTGCTCGGCACCGCGTCTCGAGCGAACGCGGCCCAGCTGGCGCGCAGCGCGCGACCGAGCGCCTCGGCGGCGGCGTCGGCCCCCACCGCGGTCCCCCAACTCTCGCGGTCAAAGGTCCCGAAGGTGAACGGCAGGTCGACCGCGTACGCCGCGCCGAGGTGCGGCGCAGCCCAGTCGAAGCGGTAGAGGAAGGTCGTGGCGTCGTTCGCGGCGCGGGCTTCGGCGAGACGAAGATTCGGGATCCGCATGAGCGCGTCCGTTCGGACCGCTTCCCAGACGTCGCCGTTCGTGGCGCCAGCGCCGAGCTGCACCCGGTACGCGCTGACGGTCGATATCGGATCGCTGGCCGGGACCAGGCGCGCGACGCGACGGCGGAGGCGCTCCGGATCGAGGGTGTCCGAGGTGGGATCGGGGAACAGGCGCAGCTCGTCACGGGTCGTGCCGAGCACGACGGCGACGTCGGCCCCGCGACCGCCCGCGGTGGCGGCCAAGACGTCGTCGGCGAGGAACTCGCCGTCGACCGTCGGGGCGTACACCATCACGCCGACGGTCCCGAACAGCTCGCGGGCCACCGCGTCTTGCGCAGCGAGCAGGACCGGCAACGGCGTCGACTCCAGGCGGGCGGCGTCGCCACCGTGCGCCTCGACCATGCGCGTGAAGGTGGCCGCGACGGTCGCGCCCTGCTCCTGGGTGAGGGTGCGGGGCTCGCCGCTCTGGGCGATCGCCCGGTCGAACGACTGCGGGCCCCCCGCGGCGGTCAGCAGGTGCAGGATCGAACCGGCCCCCGCCGATTCGCCGACCACCGTCACCGAGCTGGGATCCCCGCCGAACCCGCCGGCGTGCTCGCGGACCCACGCCAGCGCGGCCAACTGGTCGTGCAGCCCGGCGTTCGCGACCCGGTCACCCGCCGCGTCGGGCGGGGACAAGAAGCCGAGGGCGCCGAGGCGGTAGTTGAGCGTGACGACGACCAGGTCGTGCTCGGCGGCGAGACGCGCACCGTCGTAGACCGGTTGACTCGACCCGCCGCTCGTGAAGGCACCACCGTGGATCCACACCAGCACCGGGCGGTGCCCGTCCAGCGCCGGGGTCCACACGTTCAGGGTGAGACAGTCCTCGGCGGTGACCGCCGGTCGGAACGAGGGCAGGACGCTGGGCAGCCCTGCGGTCTGGGGAGCTGCCGGACCGAACACCCGGGCGGCTCGCACGCCTCGCCACGGCTCGGGCCGCGCTGGTCTGCGCCACCGGCGGCTGCCCTCCGGCGCCGCGGCGTACGGCACGCCGAGGAACCGTCGGACGCTCGCCCCCACGTCCGCCTCGACGGTTTCGCCCTCGAGGGTTCCCGACGCGGTGACGACGCGGGGTCCGGTCACGGCGCGCTGCGGTCCGCCGCGACGTGACGGGCGACGTCGTCGCGCAGGGCGCCCTTCGCGACCTTGCCGCCCGAGGCGCGGGGCAGGGCGTCGACGACCACGAGCCGCTCGGGCCAGAGCTCCTTGCCGACGCCCCGAGCTTCGAGGTGGGCCCGGACGTCGGCGAGCTCGAGCTCGGCGGCTCCGGGGCGCAGCTCGGCGTACACGCACACGCGCTCGCCGAACACGGGATCGGGCATCGCGACCGCCGCGGCGAGCGCGACCGCCGGGTGGGTCGAGACCTCATCCTCGACCTGCGCGGCGCTGATGTTCTTGCCGCCCCGGATGATGAAGTCCGACGCGCGGCCGGCCACCCGGAGGTAGCCCTCGGCGTCGATCTGGCAGCGGTCCCCGGTCAACATCCATCCGTCGGCGGTGTAGAGCGCCGCGTTGGCAGTCGGGTCGTCGTAGTAGCCGAGACAGGTGAGCGGGCCTCGGCACGCGGCGACGCCCGGTCCGCCCTCGCTGGTGACATCCGTGCCGTCGTCGTCGAGCAGCCGGACGTGCATCTCGGGGATCACTGCACCCGCGGTCCGCAACCGGCGCGCTCGGCTGTCGGCGAGGGTGGTACGGCTCAGCGCGCCGGTCTCGTTCGAGCCGTAGAACTGCAAGACGCGACAGCCCGTTCGGTCCTCGAACTCCGACGCGCGGCGCTCGGGGACCATCTCACCGCCGGTGAAGAGCACCCGCAGGCTCGTCAGGTCATGGTCGGCGAGCGTTGGGGCGTTCAACAGCATGATGAACTGCGTGGAGACCGCGGCCAGCACGCTGACCTGCTCCCGCTCGATGAGCGCCAGGGCCTCGTCGGCATCGAAGCGGGGCAGCACCAGGCACGGCGCACCGAGCACGGTTGGGGTCACGTGCGCGGTCCAGATGCCGAACCCGAACGGAGCCGGCAGCGCGCTGAGGAACACGTCGTCGCCGGTGAGTGCGCCGGCCTCGACCGCGAGGTCATGGAACGCGAACCAGCGCCGCTGGTCATGCATGACGCACTTCGGGAGCCCGGTCGTCCCCGACGTGGAATTCAACAGCCACAGGTCCTCGACGCCCACGGCTCGGCCGTCGAGCGACCCCTCGCCGGACGGCCGCGCCGTCTCGGTGACCGGGATCGCGACCACGTCCGGTCCAGCCTCGGTGGCGGGCGGAGCGAGGAGCCAGGACGCCCCCGTCGTCGCGAGCAGGTGCTCAACCTCGCGGCGACCGGCGCGGGGCCCGATTCCGACGATCACCCCGCCGGCACGCTCGATCGCCACATAGCAGACGTGCACGGCCGGCCCGTCCGCCAGCCATACCGCCACCCGGGCCCCCGGTTGCACCCCCGCGTCGACGAGCGCGCGGGCGAGCGCGTCAGCCCGCTCGTGGTACTGACGCCAGGTCAGGCGCTGGTCCCCACCGAGGTAGGCGAGCCCGTCGCCCGCCTCCACGGCGTGGGCCGCGACCAGAGCACCGAGAGTGCGCACGAAGACGGAAGGTAGCCTGCGGCCTCATGCGAGTAGCCGTGCTCGACGACTACCAGCACGTGGCGGCCTCGATGGCCGACTGGAGCCGCCTCGAAGCCGACGTCGTCTGCTTCGCCGATCACGTGGCCGACCCGGACGCCCTGGTGCGCCGACTGGCCGGCTTCGAAGTCGCGGTCGCCATGCGCGAGCGGACCCCGTTCCCCCGCTCGGTCCTCGACCGACTCCCCGACCTCCGCCTCCTCGTGACCACGGGCCCGTACAACGCCTCGATCGACCTCGACGCCGCCCGTGAGCTCGGCGTCACCGTCTGCGGGACGGGCGGCGCCCTCTACAACACCGTCGAGCTCACCTGGGCCCTCATCCTGGCCGTCGCGCGGGGCCTGCCCGCCGAGGACGCCCTCCTGCGCGCCGGCGGCTGGCAGCGCGGCGTCGGGCGGACCCTGCACGGCAGCACGCTCTCCGTCCTCGGCCTGGGCAACCTCGGGTCATTCGTGGCCCGGCTCGGGTTGGCATTCGGGATGACCGTGATCGCCTGGAGCACGAACCTCACCGAGGAGCGCTGCGCACAGGCCGGGGCGACGCTGGTCGAGCGCGAGGAGCTCTTCGTTCGCGCCGACGTGCTCACCATCCATCTCAAGCTCAGTGACCGCACCCACCAGCTGGTCGGCGCGCGTGAACTCGCGCTCATGAAACCGAGCGCGGTGGTCATCAACGCGTCGCGGGGTCCGATCGTGGACGAGCTCGCCCTCGCCGACGCCCTGAGCCGCGGTGACCTCGGCGGGGCCGGCCTCGACACCTACACCACCGAGCCGCTCCCCCTCGATCACCCGCTGCGACGCGCGCCGAACACGGTGCTCAGCCCCCACCTCGGCTACGTCACCGACGACTGCTACCGGATCTTCTACGGCGACGCCGTTGAGGACATCGCAGCCTGGCAAGCGGGGAAGCCCGTCCGAGCCATCACCTAACCTGGGGGGCGCGTGAACGCGTCGGAATCGCCGTTCAAGCCGCGGGCCATCGCGCCGATCGGCGTCGAGCTGAACGAACGCCAGAAGTTGGCGTGCTTGCACCGAATCCTGGCTCGGCTCGGCTTCAACGAGAACATGGCCGGCCACGTGACGATGGCGGCCGACGACGAGGGGAACCTCTGGGCGAGCCCGTGGGGACTGTGGTGGGACGAGGTCCGCGCCCACGACCTGTGCTTGGTCTCACCCGAGGGCGAGGTCCTCGAGGGACGCTGGGACGTGAGCCCGGCGATCTTCGTGCACACCGAGCTGCACCGCCGCCGCCCCGACGCCCGCGTGGTGGTCCACAACCACCCGTACCACGCCACGCTGCTGGCGACGATGGGTCGTCTACCCGAGATCACGCACCAGGCAGCCTGCATGTTCGACGATGCCCTGGCGCTGGTCGACGAATACCAGGGCCAGGTCCTCGACCGCGAGGCGAGCAGCTGGCTGGCCGAACGCGTCGGCACCGCCGACGGGGTGATCCTCGTCAGCCACGGGGCGCTCGTCATAGGTGCCTCCGCCGAGGAGGCCACGTACCGGGCCGCGACCTTCGACCGCATGTGCCGACTCACCGCCGACGCGCTCCTCGGCGCCCACGAGACCCGCGAGATCGCGCCGGAGCTGCGGGCGTCGCTGCGGGCCGCGTTTCGCACCCACGCTCTCGACGCGTACTGGAACGGCGCGGTGCGCCAGCTGCTACGCGACGATCCCGACGTCCTCGACTAACAGGAGCGAGACCGTGCCGGTCACCCTCGATGAGTTGCAGAACATGGAGTCGTTCGGCGGCGGCGGTGAGCGCCGCCCCGAGGTGAGCTTCCTCCCCGAACCCGACCCGCGCGACGCGCGCTACACGGTGATCTCCACCGACGACCACATTGTCGAGCCACCCCACATGTGGGCAGGGCGGTTCCCGGCCAAGTTCGCGGACCTCGCCCCCCGCGTCGTGACAACCAACGACGGTGGGGAACGCTGGCTCTGGGACGGTGAGCAGATCGCCAACGTGGGGTTCAACGCCGTCGCTGGCCGCCCGACGACCGAGTACGGCTTCGAACCGACCCGCTTCGACGAGATGCGCCGGGGGGCGTGGGACATCCACGCCCGGGTGCACGACATGGACGTCAACGGCGTCTACGCCAGCGTCTGCTTCCCGTCGTTCCTGCCCGGGTTCGTGGGGCAACGGATCTCGCTCGCTCCGACGGACCCCGAGCTCGGGTTGGCCGCCATGCGAGCCTGGAACGACTGGATGCTCGAGGAATGGTGCGGGACCTACCCGGGGCGCATGGTTCCGCTCCAGCTGCCATGGCTGCGCGACCCCCAGGTCGCCGCAGACGAGATCCGGCGCAACGCGGCCCGCGGGTTCAAGGCGGTGACGTTCTCCGAGAGTCCAGACAAGCTCGGGCTGCCGTCGATCCACACTGGATACTGGGATCCGTTTCTCGCCGCGTGCGCCGAGACCGAGACGGTCGTGTGCCTGCACGTGGGCTCCTCGTCGACGTCGCCGTCCACGACCGACGACGCGCCACCCGAGACGATCGCGGTGCTGTTCTTCGCGTACGGCATGTACGCCGCCGTCGATTGGCTGTACTCGCGGATCCCCGTGCGGTTCCCGGATATCAAGATCTGCATGTCCGAAGGCGGCATCGGGTGGGTCGCCGCGCTCATGGACCGCCTGGATCACTGCTTCCGCTATCAGATGGGATACCTGCACACCTGGGAGGGCGTGGCCGAGACACCGACCGACGTGCTGCAACGGAACTTCTGGTGGTGCGCGCTCGACGACGAGTCCGCCTGGTCGACCCGCCACCGCATCGGCGTCGACCACCTCGTCGTCGAGTCCGACTATCCCCACGCCGACTCGACGTGGCCCGACACCCAGGCGGTGCTGGCCCGTCAGCTGGCCGGCATCCCGACCGAGGAGGTCCGGGCGATCTGCTGGGAGAACGCGGCGGCGCTGTTCCGCCATCCCGCGCCGGCGGCCCCCCGGCCCTGACCGGGTGGGCGTCAGTGGGTGCGCCGGGTGACGAACCCCGCCATCCGCCGGGTGACGCCCGCGGGCAGCGACGCGGAGAACGCCGCCGCAGTGGTGTTGATCGGACCCGGGGTGCACACGGCGCGGCCCTTGTCGTAGGCGCGCAGGGCGGCGTCCACCACCTCGTCAGGGGTTTGCCAGAGCAGCCCGGGTGTCTGGTCGACCGGCATCTCGGCCCGCTCGTGAAACTCGGTGTGGGTGTAACCGGGCGCGAGGACCATGATCCGCACCGACGTGCCGCGCAGCTCCTCGTAGAGCGCGTGCGTGAAGCTCGACACGAACGCCTTCGTCGCACCGTAGGTCGCGCCCCACGGCGTGGGCTGGTAGCTGGCGACGGAGGAGACGTTGATCACCCCACCGTGGCCTCGCTCCACCATCGCCCCCAACGCAGCGTGCGTCAGTCGCACCAGCGCGACCACGTTGAGGCGGATCTCGTGCTCTTCCCCGTCGACGTCGAGCTGCCAGAAGGCGCCGTTCGTGCCGAAGCCCGCGTTGTTGACGAGCAGGTCGACGGGACTCGTCGCGTCAGCCAGTCGAGCCTCGACGGCTCGCATCCCGGCGTCGGTCTCGAGGTCGGCGACGAGCACCTCGCCGGAGCGGCCGTGGTCGCGCTCGAGCTGGGCGGACAGGTCACCGAGCGTGGCCGCGCGGCGAGCGACGAGCACGAGGTCCTGGCCTCGCGAGGCCAGCGCGACGGCGAACGCCCGACCGATGCCCGAGGACGCACCGGTGACGAGTGCCCGCGGAGTCTTCATACCGTCGAGCCTACGGATTCCCTCCCGCGTCGCCGGCGCTGGCCTCGTCGGGTCAGGGTTCTGTCTAGAGCCCGACGGCGTCGGCCACCTGGGCGGGATCGACGTCCACGGCGGCCCCGAGGTCCACCTCGGCCATGGCGCGTTGGGGATCCTTGAGACCGTGGCCGGTGAGGGTACACACCACTTCGTCGGACGAGGCCACGAGCCCGTCGGTCGCGGCCTGCAGGAGGCCGGCGACCGACGCCGCCGACGCCGGCTCGACGAACACGCCGACCGTCGCGGCGAGTAGCCGGTACGCGTCGAGGATGGCCTGGTCCGTCACCGCCCCGATGTGACCACCCGATTCGTCGCGGGCGGCGACCGCACCCTGCCACGACGCGGGGTTCCCGATCTGGATGGCGGTGGCGAGAGTTTCGGGGTGCAGCACCGGTTCGCCCGCCACGATCGGTGCCGCGCCCGCCGCCTGCCACCCGAGCATCCGCGGTCGGCGCGTCGAACGCCCCGCATCGGCGTCCTCTTGGTAGCCCTGCCAGTAGGCGGTGATGTTGCCCGCGTTGCCGACCGGGATGGAATGGACCGTGGGCGCGTCACCGAGCGCGTCGACGATCTCGAAGGCGGCCGTCTTCTGGCCCTCGATACGGGCGGGGTTGATGGAGTTGACAACCTCAACCCCGGGCCGCTCCCCGAGCTCCCGCACGACGGCCAGTGCCTCGTCGAACGTGCCGCGCACCGGGACGACCTTCGCCCCGTGGATCAGCGCCTGGGCGAGTTTGCCGAGCGCGATCTGGCCCGCCGGCAGCACCACCGCGCACAGCAGGCCCGCCCGGGCCGCGTACGCGGCGGCCGACGCTGAGGTGTTCCCCGTCGATGCGCAGATCACCGCCTTGGCGCCGTGTTCCGCCGCGGTCGAGACCGCGACCGTCATGCCGCGATCCTTGAAGGACCCCGTGGGGTTGGCGCCTTCGACTTTCAACCACACCCGGGCCACCCCAGCGTGCGCGGCCAGCCGTGGTGCGTCGAGCAGCGGCGTGTTCCCTTCGAGCAACGTGATGACCGGAGTCGCGTCGCTGACCGGGAGCCGATCCCGAAACGCTTCGATGACGCCCGGCCACGGTGTGCTCATCCGACGTCACCCATGACGCGCAGCACCGACCCGACCCGGTGCACGGGCTCGACACTGCGCAGCGCTTCTACCGTGGCGGCCAGGTCGCCCTCGCGGGCGCGGTGGGTGACGAAGATCAGTCGGGCACCGGCTCCGAGTCCGCGCTGCTCCATCGACTGAATCGAGACGCCGTGGCGGCCAAACTCGCCGGCGATTGCCGCGAGCACTCCGGGACGGTCGGCCACTTCGATGAGCAGGTAGAACTGCGACTCCAGCTTGTGGAGCGGACGGACCGGGCGATCGACGAGCTCGCCGATCGTGGCGCCCTTGCCGCCCGAGACGAGGTTGCGTACCGCGTCGACGAGGTCGCCCAGCACCGCGGCAGCACTCGGTCCCCCGCCGGCCCCGCGCCCGTAGAGCATCAGCTCGCCGACCGCCTCACCTTCGATGAAGACGGCGTTGAACGAGTCACGCACCGCCGCGAGGGGATGATGCAAGGGCACCATCGCCGGGTGCACACGCACCGCGATGTCTCCGTCGATCTCCTCGGCTACCGCCACGAGCTTCACCACGTAGCCGAGCAGCTTCGCCGACTCGACGTCGTCGTCGGTCAGCCCGGTGATGCCTTCGGTGTGGACGTCCTCGAGACGCACCCGGGCGCCGAAGGCCACCGTGGCGATGATCGCCGCTTTCGCGGCGGCGTCGTAGCCCTCGACGTCGGCGGTGGGATCGGCCTCCGCGTAGCCGAGACGCTGCGCGTCCGCCAGCGCGTCAGCGAACGACGCGCCGCCCTCCGCCATGCGCGTGAGGATGTAGTTCGTCGTGCCGTTCACGATGCCGGTCACGCGATGGATCCGGTCCCCGGCGAGCGATTCACGCAAGGGTCGCAGCAACGGAATGCCACCGGCGACGGAGGCCTCGAAGAGGAGGTCCACACCGGCCTTCGCCGCCACGCCGAAGAGCTCGGGCCCATGTCGCGCGATGAGCTCCTTGTTGGCGGTCACGACCGGTTTGCCCGCCTCGAGGGCTTCGGTGATGAGCGCCCGGGACGGGTCGACCCCACCCATGACCTCCACGACGACGTCGACGTCGTGGTCGTGCACGATGGCCGACGGGTCATCCGTGAACCGGTCCGGGGCGAGCTTCACGTCTCGGTGGCGGGTGACGTCGCGGACCGCGACCCGGGTGATCTCAATCCCGACACCGGCGCGGGCAGTGATGCGGTCGGCGTGCTCATCCACGAGCCGGACGAGCGCCGAGCCGACGTTGCCGCATCCGAGCAGTCCGACACGTACGGGGTCTTGCATCACCGGTCAGTCTCCCACCACGTCGAGGCGGGAGAGGTCCTCGGCGGTCTCGCGGCGCAGCACGAGCCGGGGCTCGCCGTCCCGGAGGAAGACGACCGCGGGGCGCGGCATCCGGTTGTAGTTGGACGCCATCGAATAGCCGTAGGCGCCCGTGGTCGGTGTGGCCAGGAGGTCACCGCGGCGCACGCCCGCCGGGAGGGACGCGTCGGCGACGATCACGTCCCCCTGCTCGCAGTGCTTGCCCACCACCCGGCAACGCAGCGGCCGATCGTCGTCCACTCGGCTCGGCAGGTAGGCCTCGTAGCCGGCGCCGTAGAGGACGGGGCGAGGATTGTCGCTCATCCCCCCGTCGACCGCCACGTAGGTTCCGACCCCGGGGATCTCCTTCACCGTGCCCACTCGATACAGGGTGATCGCGCAGGGCGCCACGATGGAGCGGCCCGGCTCTACGAGGACCGCTGGTCGGTCACCCGCCTCGGGGGACCAGGATCGGGCGAGCGCGTCCCGGAGCGCGCTCGCATAGTCCGAGATGCGCAGCGGCGGGTCGTCGGAGACGTACCGGGCGCCGAGACCGCCACCCAGATTGACCTCGGTGACCGGCACACCGACCTGGCTCACCACCTCACGCGCGAGTGCCGCCAGGACCGGCACCGCCCGGTCCCAGGGATCGAGGCGCTGGATCTGGGAGCCGATGTGACAGTGCAGGCCCCCGAAGCGCAGGCTCGAGCTGGTCACCACCCGCCGGACCGCGGCGAGCGCAACGCCCTCGCTGACCGTGAAGCCGAACTTCGAGTCCTCCGTGCCGGTCTCGATGTATTGATGCGTGTGAGCCTCGACGCCCGGCGTGACACGAACCAGCACCTTCGGGTGGATGTCGAGCGCGGCCGCAAGTTCCTCGAGGCGATCGAGCTCGTCGAAGGAGTCGGCAACGATTCGCCCGACCCCGAACTCGACGCCGTCGCGCAGCTCCTGGTCCGACTTGTTGTTGCCGTGCAGCACCACGCGGTCGAGTGGAAAGCCCACCGCGCGGGCCACCTGGAGCTCACCGCCGGTGGCGACGTCGAGGTGGAGGCCTTCCTCGGCAACCAAGCGCGCCATCGCGTCACAGAGGAAGGCCTTGCCCGCGTAGACGACCGAGTCGGCGCCGAACTCGCTCACGTAGCGTCGGCAGCGCTCACGTAGCTCGTCCTCGTCATAGAGAAACAGTGGCGTGCCGAAGCGACGGGCCAGCGCCTCGTGATCGATCGTGAGCAGCCCGGGTGCGACCAGCGACCGGTCGATGGGCTCGCCGCTCACGGCGCGCCGGCGTCGGGCTCGTCGAGGTGGGCGTCGCCGCGCTCCATGACGTCGGGCGCTCCGACACCGAGCAGGTCCAGCGCGTTGGAAAGCCCGAGTCGACAGGACTCGGCGAGCCAGAGGCGGGCCTGCGTGAGCGCGGCGTCGTCGGTGAGCACCCGGCAGTCTCGGTAGAAGCCGTGGAACCGGGCGGCGAAATCTCGGACCCAGGTGGTGACCCGGTGCGGGGCCCGCAGGGTCGCGGCCTCGGCCACCACGTCAGGGTACTGCTCCAGCGCGCGCAGCAGGTCGAGCTCGCGCTCGTGGCGGAGCGGCGCCAGGTTGGTCTCGAGAATGGGGCGGCGTTCGATGCCGGCGACCGCGGCTCGCCGGGCGATCGACGCGATCCGGGCGTGCGCGTACTGCACGTAGTAGACGGGGTTCTCCATCGACTGCGCGGTGACGATGTCGAGGTCGAAGGTCTGCGCGGTGTCGATGCTCTGGAGCAGGAACGTGAGCCGACAGACATCGGGGTCCACGACGTCGAGGATGTCGGCCAGGCTGATCACGTCGCCCGCGCGCCGCGAGAGCCGAACCGGTTTGCCCCCCTTCATAATCTTCACGAGCTGGCCGAGAACCACCTCCGGTTCGCCCGGCGCGCCGAGGGCGGCGAGGCCGGCCTGCAAGGACTTGACCTGCCCGTGATGATCGGCCCCCCAGATGTCGATGAGGTGCTCCCACCCGCGAGCGAGCTTGTCGCGGTGATACGCCAGGTCGTTGCAGAGATAGGTGGTCGAGCCGTCTGACTTCACCAACACCCGGTCCCGGCTGTCGCCGTGCGCGCTGGTGCGCAGCCACGTCGCGCCATCCTCTTCGAACACCACATGCTGGGCCGAGAGCTCTTCGAGCACCGCGGCGACGTCACCTCGTTCGTGAAGGGTTCGCTCCGAGAACCAGGTGTCGAACTGCACGCCGATGCGCGCCAGGTCCGCGCGAAGCTGGCTCACCGCGTCGAGATAGCCCCACTCGCGCGCCTGCTCTTGGGTGACCCCGTCGCCGAGCTCGGCGCGCATGCGCTGCGCCATCTCGATCAGGTAATCGCCCTGGTAGCCGTCGTCGGGAGGCTCACGTGCCTCGTAGCGGGCGAGCAGCGACGCCCCGAAGGCGTCGAGTTGGCTGCCCGCGTCGTTCAGGTAGTACTCACGGTGGACGACGCCGCCCTGCGCGGCGAGGAGATTGGCGAGCGCGTCGCCGACTGCTACCCAGCGGCCACCCCCGGCGTGCAGCGGGCCGGTCGGGTTGGCGGACACAAACTCGAGGTTGATTCGCTGACCACCGAGCGCCTCGGCGCGACCCCATCGCTCGCCGCGCTCGACGACCGCGCGCAGCACCTGATGCCATGCGCTCGGAGCGACCCGAAAGTTGAGGAACCCGGGACCGGCGACGTCGACCTGCTCGACGGCGGGCGGCGCCGCAGCGCGGATTGCGGTCGCGAGACGCTCGGCGGCCACCCGGGGGGCGACGCCGGCCGGCTTCGCGACCTGCAACGCGATGTTCGTGGACCAGTCGCCATGCTCGCGTTGCTTCGGGAGATCGAGCGCGACGCCGCCAGCCGGCTCGGGGAAGCCGACCTCGGTGAGCGCGGCGCGCAAGACATGGAGGAGTTGGTCGCGAATCACGGGCGCGGGCCCGGTACGGCGCACCGGGTGCTGCATGGTACTGCTCGCCCCCGTAGGGAGTCCTGAGACATTCGCCTAGGGTCGCGGGGTGACGCCGTTACCCGAGCCTCACCTGCGAGCGGTGGTTTCGCCTGATGCGGACAGCTTGTCGGGCGACGGCCTCGCCTTGGCGTATGCCGCGCTCGACCGAGTGCGCTCGGAGCACCGCCTGGATCGGCTCACCGTCGCCGTCGAGGACGCGCGGCTGGGCCACCAGCTGTTGGTCGTGCCCCGTGGCGCGGTGGCGCCGGCCGACCTGGACGAAGAGGGCGCGTGGTGCGCCGAGCCGGCGCTGGCCGAGGTATCAAGCGACCTCGAGCTGGCCGTCGCACTGTGTCGGCTGGCGGTGCGGGCCGCGGCGCAGGACAACCTGCCGGCGAGTCCCCTCGATGCGCTCGAGGTGGCGCTGCGTCGCCTCGACGGCGTGGAGGCGGTCGCCCTCGACGATGCCGGCGACATCGTGGTCGTCCAAGCCGGACCCGGGGCGCCACCGACCTTAAGCCGTGCCGTGCTCGAGATCGTCAAGGAACGCCTCGATCAGACGGTGGTGGTTGAGCTCATCGGGCGGGGCGGCGAGGCGGGTCGCGCTCCGGTTCAGCCCGACGCGATTTCCTGGGTACCGGGGGCGCCGCTGGAGGTGGTCGCGGTCCGCACGGAACCCGAAACCGGCGAACTTGAGGTGCACCTGCGGGGCGGCGACGTCCGCACGGTGGGCCGGACGCCAAGCCGCGGGCTGGTCGGCGCCGTCGCCGCGACGCTTGAGGCGTGGCACGCCCGGCCCGACGCCCCGGGGCGGGCGATTGGATGGGCGCGCACGGTCGAAACGTCGAGCGATGGACGCTTCGTCGTTGCCGTCGCGCTCGAGGATACGCGGCGAGTGACCGTCGCACACGGCATCGGCTCGGGCCCGAACCCGCTCGAAGCCGCGGTCGCGGCGACCGTCGACGCGCTGATCCGCTGAGTCGCTGGAAGATCTCGGGCACGACCCCGGTTCAGATGGTGACAACCTCAGCGAGCCAACTCGTCACGGCTTTCTCAACCGCGCCGGCGTCGCTGAACGTTTCCATGCGCTCGAAGCCGTTGGCGACATCGGAGGTGACACGCATGTGAGCGCGGAGCGTCTGGTCTGACCCTGGTTCTACCCACGCCCGGATGATCAGGAGGCCGGTGCGATCGCGGTCCACCGGTGCAGTGTGGGCGCGACGCTGTGACGGTGCTGTTACGACCGAGAAAGGTCGGCGATGAGGGCCTGGAGCTGGGGGGTGGGCTCGAGCCCGAGTTCGGTCCGCAGCTGGGCTCGGTAGCGTTCGAACTCCCGAATCGCCTCGGATTGGTTCCCTTCGGCGAGGTGGGCCCGGATGAGCGTGCTGCGGGGGCTCTCGCGGAGCGGATCGGCCCGCACCGCCGCGAGGGCTGCCCCGGCGGCGTCCCCAAATTGTCCGCCGTCGGTGAAGCGCTGGGCGAGGGCTTCCAGGGCGTGGAGCCGGAGCTGGCGCCAGTCTTCGGCCTCCAGCACAACCCAGTCGTCGTACCAGTCGGGCAGCAGATCCGCCGAGAGTGCGTCGATCGACGAGGCGCTGAGATCCGCCCGGGGTGGTAGGGCGTCGATGTCGAGCAGACGATGCGCGAGCGAACGAGCCTCGCGAATATCGACCGTGACCGACTCACCGAGCCGCAGATCGAGTGGGTTGACCAACACCGCTTGGCGGTTCCACTCGCTCAGCCGCGAGATCGCGGACCGGAGGCTTGAGTGGGCGTGGTCCTCGGAGGCTTCGGGCCAGAGCGTGCCGGCCACGGTCGCGCGCATGACGGCCCGGTCGCGTAACGCGAGGAAGGCCAGGAGGCGCTGGGAGCTCCCCGCTTCTGCGGGGAGCGCTTCGTCACCCACAAAGAACTCAAAGGTCCCGAGCACGGAGACCTTCAGCGGGTCCGCGCCGATTTGTCCGTTATGGGGAGCCGAACCGATCGGACTGTCTGAATTCGGGAACACGCAATCTAGAACGGTAGTCCCCCTGGAGACGCTCGACAAACAGGCGTTCCAGACCTCGCGTCGGGCGGGCCACCGATGCTCGCCGCGCCGGGCGCCTCCAGGCTCCGTGAAGGGGTCATGCGGCCCAAGCGCCGCAAAACGTGGCAAAGGCCACCGTCGAACTCGAGCGCCAAGTCGGCGGGGCCGCGCCGACGTCCCAAATAGCCTAAAACCCCCCCTCGCCCTCGTCCTCGTCCTCGTCGGGGTGGAAGACAACTTGCGGTGTCTGGTGGGTGGGCCTTCTTGGGAACGGACTTGGCGGATTTGGGAACGTGGCTGGTATGCCGACCAGTACACCCCGAGCTCGGGTGGCGGCCTCGGCCAGGGCGAAGCCGCCGGCTCTGCACGCCATCGCCACGGTCACGGCGCCAGCAGCTTCGTCACGTCGGCCCGCGGGTCGGCAACCAGCCGGCGCAGGAGCCGCTCGAAGACACGCCGGTAGTCGGCGCCGTCGTGGCGGTCGTGCACCAGGCGGGAGCCCGCGGCCCCAAGACGGGCCCGGGCATCGGGAGAAAGGCGCAGGAAGTTGCGCAGGGCATCGGCCAGCGCTTCGAGATCGCGGGGAGCGAAGAGCAGCCCGTTCTCGCCGTGGCGGACGAGCTCGGGAATGCCCCAGACGTTGGCGGCGACGACCGGAAGGCCAAACGCCATGGCCTCCAACAAGACGCGTGGCATCGACTCGAGATCGGAGGGCAGGACGAACCCGTCGGCGGCTACGTACCACCGATACGGCTCCGGCTCGAGCGCCTGGAGCTTGATCCGCTCCCCAAGCCCGAGACGCTGGACCAGCTCCCGTACCCCCCGGGCGTACACAGTCTCGGTCTCGCCGACTAAGACGAGCCGCGCCCGAGGGAACTCCTCTGCGACGGACGCGAAGGCGGCCGCCAACATCGCCTGACCCTTCCGCGGTTCGAACGTGCCGACGCAGACGAGCACGACCTCATCGTCGAAGCCCGCCATACGGCGCACGTCGGCCCGCTCGACCGATCTGGCGAACAGCCCGATCGCCTCAACGTCGACGCCGTAGTGCAGCGTGGCCAACCGGTCGCCGCCAACCACCTTGGCGTAGGCGTCTCGGGTCGCGTCCGCCTCGAACAGCACGACGGCGGTCTCGGCGAGGGTGGCCGCGTTGGCCGCCGCCAGCGTCGGCGGCACACCATCCCCGTGCGTGACCAGCCAGTAATCCTCGAGCGTGTAGCTCTCGTGGATGGCCCACACTGCGGGAAGATCGAGTCGACAGGCGACATCAGCGCCAATGGCGGCGATCAGCGTGTTGACGATCACGACCCTCGCGCCAAAGGCGCGGACGAGGCCCGCGAGCTCGACCACACGGGCCGCGTAGGCGACAGTCTCCGGAAACGGATAGTCGGTCACGTGAACGGCAGCACCCAGCCGCTCGAGCTCGCCACGCAACGGTCCGTCCTGGCCGGCGACGACAAGGCAGGACACGTCAGCATTCTTCAGCAGGTCTCGTAACAGCTCTTGGAGATACAGCTGGCTGCCACCCAACACCAGGTTGTGCGTGAACACCACGACGCGGAGCGGACCGCCGACAGCCGCGGCCGGACTGTCGTCGAGGGCAGCGATGACCTCGGATCGGCTTCCACTCGGTCTCAACGGGGGCGGAGATGCGACGCGGGCGTCGACGCCCACCAGTGCGGCGCGATTCCCGTCGACGGTCACCAGCTCGACCTCGATGCGAACACGACTGCCGGGCTCACCGTCGACCGTGATGATGTGCTCGAAACCGGCAACCGGTGCGCACGGCTCCGTGCGGCGCGCGGCGATGTCTGGCCGGGGCGCGGCGAAGGGCCGCGCCAGACCGGCGTCCCGGCCGTTGACGCGCACCGCAAGCCGTCCGAGGTGCGCACCGTCGGCGAGGGCCCATCCCGCGATGTTCACCCGACCTGCGGGCACCGTCACGCCAGGGCCTGGCTTCTCGATTCCGGCTGCCCTCGAGATCCTCCGTGCGGGGGTGACGGTCACGCGGACCGGCGAGAGATACTCCACCTCGCCTCGCGCCGACGTCGCGATTGCGCCGAGGACCACGTCTCGCTCTGAGAAATCGACGAGATCAACCAGCGCGCTCCAGCCACAGCGGCTCGAACCGGCCGTTTCCGGCCGACTCCGGACCACATCTCGGGGAGCCGGACCGAGGTCGGCGCTGGCGGTGACGTGGCCGTCGATCATCACCGAGCAAGAGGTCAATGCGTCGTGCGCAAACCAGGCCCAGCCCGATACCTCGACGACATCCGCAGGCAATCGACGAGGAACCTGAACGGCGCCGCTACAGCGGCGGGGGCGGACGCGCCGGCTTGCTCGGAGCGCGACCAGCAGCGACCGACCGGTGCGTGCCACCGCGGCTCGGGCTCGGGTGAGGTTACGGTTCACGGCTGGCGGGCGGGTTGTCGTTGCCATCGGGTCATTCGTAGCGCTCCGGCGCTTTTCCGTGGCCCGCGATTGAACCCACCACCGCGCCGGCCGCGTTCGCGGTGGCCATCGCGGCGACGATCGCCAGCTCGGCCTGGCGGCGGGGCGTCGGTGGCTGTCGGGCCCGACCCATGCGCCAGACCATCTGAGGAAGGTGCGTGACGACCCATCGGACCAGCTCGCGCCGGCGGCCCGGCTCGAGTCGATCAACGGAGTAGCCGTACGCGGCGCGCGTGACCGTGTATGCGTTGCGGATCGAACCCGCAACACCGAGGTCTTGATCGTGGTGGATCACGATGCCGTCGTCGGCAACCATCTGTCCCTCTTCGAAGAGCCGATTGGCGAGACCGTCGAGGGAGCCCGGCCGGTCGTCGAGGGCCGAGAGCACCTCGCGTTTCAGTGACAGCGTGGCCAGCGGGGGTGGTCGCCAGTTCGGGACGGCCGGCATTGGTGGAATGTACGGACCGGCGAAAGCGATGAAGTTTGCCCGGCCCGATGCCGATTGGTTGGCATCGTTCACCAGGCAGCCGACGATCGCCGGGCTCGTCGGGTGCTCCGCGTGGGCGCGCAGGACGGCCTTCCACCAGCCTCTCGCCGGGAGCGAGTGATCCTCCCCGATCGCGACGATGGAGCCGCGGGCTTCGCGCACGGCGCGCAGACGGAGTCGCAGCATGTCGTCGTCCGAAACTGGGATCGCCCGGACTCCTGCAGGTGGTTTCGGATCCGGCCCGTTGCCGAGGCCCACGACAACCAGTTCACCTTCCACGTCCCGGAGCTCCGGGAGCATGGCGGTGACGAGGGGCTCGACGGCGGGCCATCCGTGCCGCGTCGGCACCACGAGCGAGAGTGTCGGGCGCATCACGTCATTTTGGTCGCGGCGCAATGGCGAGTCGAGTTGACCGCCCGCGGTGCGTGAGCAGCCTTCACGGAGCGCATTGGGAGTGACTCAGTCGCTCACGTATCCCCTCGTCGAGCGACGGGGACGTGCGTGGTCGTCCGCGGGCGACGACGACACGAAGAGGTGGCACGCAGTCTCCGCCCATCTCGAAGACACCCTCTGGCTCGGCCGCGCCCATAGCGGCGGCCACACCCGCCAGCACCTCAACGGTCTCGACGATGCCCCTCATGGTCGACGGCCTCACCCGGCACCGCCGGCGGCGACCCGACGCCGACCAACTCGCCACCTCCACCGGCGGGCCCCGCAGACCCCCCCCGATTACCCGACGCTGCTCCGACATGGCACAACGAGGCGAGGAGCCCTCAGACGCATCCTGAGCAGCTCCCCCGCGTACCACGACGACGGAATCACCTCGGGTGCGGCACCGCCACGGGGCTTTGTCCCGGGTATTCTCCAACCCCGGCCCTCGCGACCGCAGCCCTCAGAGGTCCCGCTGTTCCATGAAATCAAGGTTGCGGAACGAGGGCGGACCGTCGGAGAGCTTCATCATCTCTTCGGAGATCTTTTGCGTCTCCGGCAGGTCATTGTTTTGCATCGCCGCTTCGTAAGAGGGAAAACGGATCATCCAAATGTAGGTCCCGGGCTTGTCCCGATCCTGGGTGATGGTCATCGACGTTGCGGTGCGCTTGCCCTTGGTTTCCTCCCGCCATTTCTTGTCGAGGGCCATGACCTCCTCGAGGTGTGACGTCTGAAACTCAAGGATCTGAAGAAACTCCATGCCGCTACTTCTCCTGAGGTCGAATCCGTGACCCCGCAAGTATGCGGGAGAGTGAGTCTACGTCGACCGGTTCACGTTGGCGCCTGCTCATCCAGTCAATGACCCGCGGCTCGGCGGACCGAGCCAGACTGACGATCTGATGCATCGCGAGTCATTGGGCCGATACGGGCCCGAACTGTGAAGTCGAAGAACGTGTGGAGGTTGAAGGGTGTCATTAGTCGATCACGCGGCGCGTGTGTACTCGTTGATGAGTCCGTCGAGGCGCCGGCGGCAGATTACTTCGCCGTGACCGAGTCGAGCTCCTAATGGAGCGTCGGGTGCGACG
>Ga0182024_10001293_pt1 | contig 64712 bp, 59 predicted proteins | sample P32metaG_FD_120480 | JGI IMG/M metagenome (GOLD analysis project Ga0182024, IMG submission 120480) | Permafrost microbial communities from Stordalen Mire, Sweden - P3-2 metaG (Illumina Assembly) | ecosystem: Environmental > Terrestrial > Soil > Wetlands > Permafrost | place: Sweden: Stordalen... | reverse complement strand
GCATCGATGACCCGGCATACATGATCATCCGGAATCAACTCTTCCAAGGTGACTGGAAAAAGAGTTCCCTGCGTACGGCCTTCACCCTGCACAAAGCCCATAAGAAAATGCCCTCGCTTTCACAAGGGCATTTTCTCATTTATTTTTGGGCGGTCAACAGGGTTTCGTAACAGTCTGGTATGGGTGGCCCTTTACTCCACGAAACCGTTCAGCAAATGTTTCCGCGTAGCAATGTGTGCAACCAGGACTAACTTTAGTACACCCTCGAACGGGATTCCATGTTGTGTCGGTCCATTCTATTTTTGTTTTTGTCACAATGAGTACCAAGTCTCTACCGAATTGTACATCCCAGACTTTCGCCTTTCAATCGCCTATGGGCAATAGCGGTACCTTGCGAATCCCCAAGTCTTACTATTCCTTCTGCGATTTCGTCAGGGAATATACCCCAGGAGCTTCATGCGACGGCACATTTCTATGCAAACACTCGTTTGCCTGGTGTAGCAAGGCGCCGGTCTACTGGCCACACGGCCCGCGCCACCACGCCGGCTCACCGCGAAGAGGCTTCAAATCACAAGTCGCGCGGTGGAGTTAATGGGCTAGGTAAAGGCAGAATTCAGCCTTTGCGGCTCACTGCCTGGGAATTTGCGCGACGGGGCTATTCAACTCATTGCGAATGACTTCAATCGATTGCTCCGGCGGGCCCACGCGGCGATAGTGGGTGACCTCGGTTCGCTCGTGAACACCGAATCCGAACAGAAATTTTCTGCCATCCACGTCATACGTATACAGCGTAGGCAGCCACACGCCGGGCGCCACTTCCGACTGCTCCATCACAAAATGGCCGCCGTGATAAATTTTTCCGGCAATTCCGCCGGCAAAGGTGATGTCGCTGGTGATGTCGCCCTCGAGCCGCTCGAACTGCGCCTCATCCTCACCCACCCAGAGTGTGGCGCGTACGTGTTCGAACGTCACGGCGAGGCGATTGTTGGGCTTGTAGTTCGGATCGGGTTCGAGGAGGAATTTGTCAAGCGTTCGCGAACCGCCGGGGGCGTAGGGGTCGGGACGTGTCTCGCGGCCGGCCCAGGTCATGCGAAACGCTTTTGAAGCTGTATCCACGAATTCGGCCTCGTCGCGACGGCGCTTTTCGAATTTGACGAGGTCCTGTTTGTAACGTTCATTGGGATGGATGGCGAGATCAAGCGCGCCCACCGCGTATTGCAACTCACGCCGGTACAGGTCCTGGGAAACGGGCGAGCCATTTTCGGCGACCTGCAGTTTCATGGTGCCGGTTCCGGAAAACAGGATGCGATCGGTGCGGTCCGTTGGCGTTCCAGAGCTTTCCCCCGGTTTGCGGGTCACGACATGCTCGATCCGTTCGAACTCCTCGATTGCGTGATCGTTCTTGTGCTGATTTTCCACCGCTCGAGCAATCAGGGACCGAATCTGCTGGTCACTAGGCCCAGGGTTGGCAGTAATGATGGCGTCCTGCCCGCCTGCCAAGGAGCGCGCCGTGGGCACAACCCACCATAGCGCCAGGACGGCCAGAGCCGTCCGCAAGGACGCCTTATGCGAGATACGAATCATAAGCTGTTAGGCAGCACAGAGGCCGGGGCCTCCGCATTGCTTATAATCAGATTGTACGGCGGATTTCGAGGTTGTACTTGCATGTTTCTGGATTGCGATGCGAAGGGGATAGGGTCAATCGGCCGAGAGATGAGTCGCGCTGCTCCGCGGGTACGAAAACCGGGATTGCCAATCCCTTCATTCTTAAAGTATAAGGATTAAATAAAGAAGGGGCGATCCAGGTCGATTCGCCCCTCCCCATGCGGCCCGGCCTGTCGGAGGAAGGCCGAACCAGATGTACTCTTGATGTGTAGGATTGAACTCTGGTTTCAAAAAAAAGTTGCGGTAGTGATTAATTTAATTTTAAGGGACTTTGGCCCTCCAGGCGGGCTTGGTCCCAGGAGGTAATCCAGGAGCTGTTTTCCGGTCTCGAAGAGGGAGTTAGGCGCACAACGAGCAATTAACGCGTGGCAAAAGGCTTGCGTCAAGGTCGTTCTGGTCTTCCCGGGAAGTTATTGCCATGCCGGGACAGAGAACTAGCTGGTTTTCGGCGCTTGCGTGATCACTCGCGGGGAGGGCGGCGTAAAATTTCCGCGCTGCGGTTTTTCCTGCTTCGGTTTCTTCTTTTCGCGTTTTCGAGCGTTTTTGTTTCCCATACCGATAGCTTGCCATAAATCAGGGCGTCATGCCATGCCGAAGGATGTCGATTTTCGCTGGCGCGGGACTTTTTATTTCTTTCGTCTCTGCTTCGCGTTTTGCGGAGGGAGCGCATACAATGGCCAGAACCATGCCTCGACCAGATGAGCCGCGCGCACCTATTACCGAAGCCGATCTCCTGGCACATTTGTCGCGTTCCCGGAAACCGCAAAGCCTACGCGAGATCGCGGCGGCGCTAGAGCTGCGTCACTCCGGGCGGCGCGCTATGGTGAAGCTCGCGCGAAAGATGAAAAAGCGCGGCGAAATCCATGAGTACCCGAACGGAAGAGTCGCTCTGCCGACGGAAAAACAAACCGCGCAGCATGGCTCTGCGCCGAATCCTCCGCGGGGGCCACAACCCGGCGCGCATCAGCAGAAAGGAACGCAGAATTCCACCAAATTCCAGCCGGGTTCGCAGCAGTCTCGGCGCGAGCCCGGCGCGGTGGTGCGCCCGGAGGTGAATCAACTGACCGGGCGGCTGGTCGCGCATCGCGATGGCTATGGCTTCGTAGTGCCGGACACGCCGCGAAAAGATCTGGACGGCGATCTCTTCATCGGCCGTGATTCCCTGGGCGACGCGATGCATGGAGACCACGTCCTGGCCAGCATCGAACGCCGCGGGCGCTTCGCGGACCGCGCTTCACGCGCCGAAGGCCGCATCCTGCGCGTGCTCGATCGCGCGCACGCCACCGTCGTGGGCCTGTTCCGGTATGGTTCGCGGGGCAACACCGTAGCTCCCTACGAATCGCGCATTCTGCAGGAAATTATTATTCCGCCGGGCGATGAATTGACGCCGGAGTTGCAGGGAAAGTTGGGTATGCACCAGCCGAAGCGGAGCCTGCGGCTGCAGGAACTCGACGGCGCCGTCGTCAACGTGGAATTGACGCGCTTCCCGCGCGGCGGAGTGGCTGCGTCGGGCCGCGTGATCGAAATTCTGGGGAAGCCCGGCGATTTTGGCGTGGACGTGGAAATCCTGATTCGCAAGCATCACCTTCCGCACGAGTTTTTCGCGGAAGTCCAGGCGGAGGCCGTTGCCGCGGCGCATCCGGTGGGCGATGCGGAACGAGCGGCGCGGCGCGATTTCCGCGATCTGCCCATCGTCACAATTGATGGAGAGACGGCGCGTGATTTTGACGACGCCGTGTACGTGAAACGCCTCGAGAACGGGAACTGGCAATTGCAGGTGCACATTGCCGACGTCTCTCATTACGTGCGGCGCGGATCGGCGCTGGATCGCGAGGCGCGGCTGCGCGGCACCTCCGTTTATTTTCCCAATCGCGCCGTGCCGATGCTGCCGGAGGAACTCTCGAATGGAATCTGCTCGCTGGTTCCTCATGAGGACCGCCTGGTGATGAGCGCGATCATGGAACTGGACTCGAACGGCGAAATCGTCGTGTCGGATTTCGCCCGCGGCGTGATTCGCTCCGCCGAGCGCATGACGTATACGGCGGTGAATGCGGTGCTGCAGAACGACCCTGCTGCAACCGCGCAGTACGCGCACCTGGCGGGGAATTTTCGCGACATGCGCGATCTGGCCCTGATTCTGAACGCACGGCGCGCGCGCCTGGGCTCGATTGATTTCGATCTGCCCGAGCAGGTGATCGAATTCGACGAAGCGGGAAAGATGATCGGCATCGTCCGCAGCGAACGCAACATCGCGCACCGCTTGATCGAGGAATTCATGCTGACGGCAAACCAGGCGGTCGCGCGTTATCTGGAGCGGCGCGGCATCGGGTCGCTGCACCGCGTCCACGAAAAACCCGATCCCAAGAAAATTCTGGAGATCGAGGAACTGGCGCACGCGTTCGGCTATTCGCTGGGGATCGAAAATCTTGCCGAGCGCGCCGTGGCTGTGAAACACGGAAGCGTGCGCCGGGAACGGCTCGATCGCGGCAAGCGCGGACGCCATGGTTCCCGCAAGTGGGACGGCGGCCGCGAAAAGCAGATGACCGTTTCAGTACCGGCAATGGATATCGCCATTCGGCCCGAGCATTACCAGCGTCTGGCCGAAAAAATCGCGGGCAAGCCGGAGGAACGCATCGTCTCCTACCTGATGCTGCGTTCGCTCAAGCAGGCGCGCTACGCCGCCGACGCGCTGGGACACTTTGCTCTAGCGTTCAATGAATACACCCATTTCACGTCGCCGATCCGGCGCTATCCCGACTTGATCGTCCACCGCGTGCTCAAGTGGGCGCTCGATAATCCGGATGCGCGGCCCTCAGCCGCGGCGGCTCAAGGATCGAACAAAGAGGAATCAACTTTCGGGCCGTATCGCCGCGGCGAACTCGACGCCATCGCCGAAGAAACGTCCGAAACCGAGCGCCGCGCCGAAACGGCCGAACGCGAATTGATGGCCTGGAAAACAGCGCAGTTCATGGAGCAGCATCTGGGCGAGGAATACGACGCGCTGATTATTTCCGTGCAGAAATTCGGATTTTTCGTCGAGCTGACCGAAATCTTCGTCGAAGGCCTGGTCGCCATCGACCGCATCGAGGAACTTACCGGCGAGCAGGTCTTCTATCGCGAGCGCGATCGCGCCATTGTTTCCGGAAGCGGCGGCGGCCCTCGCGGATCGCAACCCCAGCGGGGGGGAACCGGAAAGAAAAAGTCCGGGCGCGAATTCAGCGGTCAACACGTCTGGAAACTAGGCGACCGCATCCGCGTCCGCGCCGAACGTATTGACCCGGTCCGGCGCAGGGTCGAGTTTTCACCATTGTGAGGCTCAAAAGATGAGCTTTGACCTGGGTGTTTGGTATTCCGAATCGCCTCTCTCTGATAAAGAGGCTGGGGACACCTATTTGAGCCTATGTAATGGGGTTCGGACGGCCACGAAAGCTTCTCCGGCGGTCGGTGTCTTTTACAGAGAGTTGACCAACCGATACCCGGAGTTGGGTTCAGTTTCTGAGCATGAGATTGACTCGTGCCCTTGGAATTGCGCCTTCGACAAATCGGATGGACATGTTCTGATATGCATCGCTTGGTCGCGAGCTGAGGAAATGTTTCCTATTGTTGTTACGATGGCCGGCAAGCAGGGGCTGGTCTGCTATGACGCCCAGGCAGATAAAGTTTATTTGCCAACTCGATTGAAATCTCCTCATTGACGGCTTCGTTCCTTCAGCAGGAGGGCAATTGACCCGTGCCTGTCAAGGGAACTACAATACAACTAGTTTAAACTAGTTGTATTGGAGGCCCGATGAAATCTATTGGAGCGTTCGAGGCCAAGACGCACTTATCCGAATTGCTGGAGCGGGTGAGCCGTGGCGAAAAATTCACGATTACCAGGCATGGAGTTCCCACGGCTGTGCTGGTTCCTGCCACAGAGGCGGCGCCCAAACTGACGCACCAGGAAGTCGTTGCGGGCATGCGCGCTCTGCGCAAGCGGGTCAAGCCCGGCAAAATGAGCGTTCGTGACATGGTCAAAGAAGGCCGGCGGTTTTGACGGACAGGGTTAAAGGGATTGTGATCGACGCATCGGTGGCGCTGGCCTGGTGTTTCCCCGATGAGGCGAACGACTATGCCGACGGCGTACTGGTCGCGCTCGAAGACCAAACGATCATCGTCCCAGCCGTCTGGCCGCTCGAAGTTGCAAATGCCCTGCTCGTCGGAGAACGCCGCAAGCGCATTCGGCTCCCGGAGGTTCGACGTTTCGTCGACCTGCTTAAGGGATTGGACATCGTCGTGGACGCTCAACCCGTCGCCGATACCGTGAGTAATATTTTGCCCATGGCACGGGAGTACGACCTTTCATCCTACGACGCGGCCTACCTGGATGTTGCCGTCCGTCAGGATGTACCGCTTGCCACGCTTGACGGCGCTCTGCAGAAAGCGGCCCTCAAGGCCGGAATCAAGATTTTTGATATTTGAAAAGCTCTTAGATTGTCTCACCGCCAGCCCCGTTTTATCTTTTTTCGCGCGGCGATTTCGATTAATGTAAGTGGTCCTTACCGGGAGGTGAGCCGTGGCGGTTCGCACATGTCCACATTGCAAGACCGAAATTTCGGGGCCAATCGTGATTGCGTTTTCGTTTGGCGTCGAGTGTCCCAAGTGCGAGACGCGCCTCGAAGTTGCGCCCGGCGCGCGGACGATCTCGACGATTTGCGGACTTGCGGCAGGGGCCATCGCCTGGCGGCTGTCCATCAATGCGGGCGGAGATTTGGGAGCTGTGCTCCCAACGCTCTACGCATTTCTGGCGTTTGGGATTGTTTCGCCGCTGGTCTTGATGTTCACCGCGAATCTGAGGAACGCTCCTCTGATTCCTGTCGCTGAACCGGCGCACGATCACGGGGCCACAAGTCACGGTTCGACCGGCCACGATGCCGGAGGCCACGGCGGAGGGCATCACTAGGCCCAGGCGATCCCAAATTGTGCGGGAGAGCGCCTTCTGCTATCCCGTCCATTTCCAGCAGATACAGACTAAAGTACCAATCCAATTCCCCCAATCGTACTATTGCCCGCTCAGAATGCTGCCGCCATACTCCATTCATGGCAAAGTACTCGGAGTTGTTGGGACGCAGGATTCAAGTGACCTACCGCGCGGCGGACATCGTGCTCCCCGCAACCGGCAATTTGGCAGCCGATTCCGGGAAATCCATCTTCCTTGAAGAGAGCTACCAGCAACAAGGGAATATGAAAACCTTCCGCTGGGAAATTCCCTACATGTGCATTGTCAACTTGAACGAATGCCCCGAAATTCCGAGCCCATCGGCTTCTCCGAAAGCGCAGTACGAAGCTGAACATGAGTCGGCTCGCGAACATGGGGCCTTACAGTTCAAGAATCGCCCAGCCTGACCCGTCTTTCGGACTTTTTCCTCACCTCGTCATAATTTCCAAACGATTTTTGACCCGACTCCTATAGACTTTCCCCTCGATCATGTGGGAGGGTCGGTTCATGAAACCTACCGTTGGATTCATTGGATTGGGATTGATGGGGCGCCCGATGGCGGCGAATTTGTTGAAGGCGGGCTGCGAGCTCACCGTGTGGAACCGCACGGCTTCGCGCGCGGATTCGCTCGTCGCGCAGGGAGCGAAGCTCGCCGCCTCGCCGCGCGATCTCGCCGCAGCGTCGGAAGTGATTTTCACGATTGTCAGCGATCCGCCGGCGCTGGAGTCGGTGTTGTGGGGGGATTCGGGAGTTTTCGCGGGGATGCGAAGCGGGAGCGTGCTGGTGGAATCGAGCACGGTTTCGCCCGACCTAGAAAAACGCGCCGCTGCAGCCGCGGTGGCAAAAGGTGCCGACTTTCTGGAAGCGCCCGTGACTGGCGGCACATGGGGAGCGGAAAAAGGCGACTTGGTGTTTATGGTCGGCGGCAACGCGGAAACGCTTCAACGTGTTGAAACCGTAATGAGCGCGATGGGCAAACGCTTTTTCCACCTCGGGCCGGTTGGCGCGGGGCAGACGGTTAAGCTCGCGATGAATCTGCTGCTCGCCTTGGAAGTGGAGGCGTTCGCGGAGGCGCTCGCCCTGGTCACGCACGCGGGAATCGCCGGAGATAAACTTTTCGAAGTGATGCAATCCAGCATGGGCCGCTCAGGACTGCTGGACCTGAAAGGGGCGATGATGCTGAAGGGCGAATACAAGCCGAGCTTCCCGCTGAGGCTGATGCACAAGGACATGAGCCTCGCACTCGATCTCGCCAATCAATTGGGAGTGCCCCTGCCCGCCGCTGCCGCCGCGCGCGAAATCCTGAGCGCGACGAAAGGGGCCGCGAAAGAAGACGTGGACTTTTCCGCGATTGCCGGATTCTGGCAGAAGAGTTGAGTCAGTAGCCAACATTGTAGGGGCACGGCATGCCGCGCCCTACGGATTCGCGTCGGGCGGCAGGAAGCACATCGGCATGTCGCGCGAAGTGCGGAGTCCCGCTGAAGCATCGAGAATCGCCGGGATGCAATTCACGACCACGGAAGCGGTAGCGATGTCTCCATGCGTGCCGCCGGGAATCGTGAGGGAGAGATTGGGATTGCCGATGATTTCGACCGAATCGCGAGGGTCCTGCGCGCCGACGAACATCTGCAATTCCATGTAGATTTTTTCCACACGGCCTGCATAGCCGCGCGCGATCTGGTGCACGCCGGCAGCCTGTCCTGCGGCAACTTCCAGAAAATTGGTTTTTATGTGCTCGCGCGCGACGACCGGTTCGATCGTTTCGGTAATTTCATCCACGTTCAGGCCCAGCGCGTCGGACACCATCGCCACAGACTCCGGCAGGCCATGATGCTTGATCTTCCCGGCGGCAACTTGCGCGCGGAATTCCTCGACGCTCATCCCCGCGCCCACCTTTTTCTGGAGCGGCAGGCGGCGCTTCGCTGCGTCCACGATGCGGATGGCGCGCGCGAATTCAATTTCCTGCGACGCCGCGCTCAGGGTGATCAGCAGTTTGTCCATCACGAAGCCGGGATTGACGCCGGTGCCGATCAAAGCGACGCCCCACGTCTTGGCTTCGGCGTCCAGCTGCGCCGCGAGTTCCGGATATTTGCGGTACGGGTAGGACAGCTCCTCGCACGTCGAGACGACGCAGGATTCCGCCGCAAGGCATGCCATCAGCTGGTCCATCACGCTGGGCAGGTGCGTCGAGGTCGAATGGATCACCACGTCTGCGGATTCACCCAGCATCTCCGCGGCGTCGCTCGTGATCGGCACGCCCCACGGCGCGTCGGGAGCGCCCACCACATCGCCCAGGTCCAGTCCCGCCTTGGCCGGATCGGAATCGATGGCCCCGATCAATTCGATGGATTTTTTTTCATGCATCAGCCGCGCAATCGCTGCTCCGATGGGGCCGACGCCGTATTGCACCGCGCGAATTTTCTTCTTCAAAGTGGCTCCGTGGAAAAAGCGTTTTCGCCAGCGTCCCGGGCGGCGGGTACTTCGTCCAACAAAATTGGAGCGACCACCATAAAGCAATCCCGCGCCGGGTTCAACCGGATTCGTCACCGATCAATCATTTTTTATTTTGGAGAATATCAAAAGCTGCCCGTCCCAAAAAGTGGGACGAATCGGCCAGCCTCAAATCAGGCGTTACTTAATTCGCCGGTTGGACGCGAAACATGTTCCAGGATGAGCGGGCGTTCCCTTGCCGCACTTGCAAGGGGGGCTGATAATGCTTGGGCAACCGGATTTCGGAATGATGGGAGGCCTTTATGGCAATTTCAAAGCTGTCGGAAGCCCAGATCACGGAGGAACTAAAGAAGCTCGCCGGCTGGAGCGTGGTGAAGGGAAACCTGCACCGCGTATTCGAGTTCAAGGATTTTTCGCAGGCGTTCGCCTTCATGACGCGGGTGGCGCTCGCCGCCGAGAAGATGGATCATCATCCTGATTGGTCGAATTCCTGGAACAAAGTTACGGTTGATTTGGCTACGCACAGCGCCGGCGGCCTGACCAAAAATGATTTCGATCTGGCCGCGAAGATGCAACAGATTTATGGCGGTTGAACCCTCAATCTCGTGGCAGGAATCCAAAGCAACCAGTGACTTCACAAATCACCAGTCACTAATCACAAGTCACCGGTCACCTTGCCTCACTCACCCCTGCGAATTCGTAATGACCTGAGCGGCGCGGAAAACGACCGCGAGCAACTCCACGGCCACGCGGCAATAGACTATCCATAACAACATCGCTGCGAAGCCCAGGATCAGCGCCAGCAAGCCATCCGAAGTGGACGTGTGAAACCCGCTGAAAACGAACCAGACTGCGGCGATCAAGCCGATCAGCAAATGCACGCCGTAAAGCATCTTGAGCATGCGGGGTGTCAGCATGCGCTCAAACGAAAAATCCATCAGGTTCTCGATCAGGCTCTTTTCCCGGGGGATTGCCTGCTGCTCGACGTAGGTCGGTGCGGTAGCCATGACGTGATACCTCCAATAAGAAATGTCCGGGCGGGGAATTTATCGTACACAAATATTTAGGGGCACGACGCGCGGCAGGGTACAGGAGCGCTAAAGATATAGCTGGCCGATGAGACAGGGCGCCCGGGGCGGGCATAAAATCCACCTTCCTTCCGATTGCCGAGCGCCCGTTGTCGTGCTAGCATCCGCGTTTCGGAGGCTGCTCTCAGGCTCCTCTGACCGCGCCTCCGTCCGGCCCTTCTCATAAAGCGATCAGGGTGAAACCTTCACGTGGTTCGTTCAGGGTGAACCCTTCACGTGCATCGTTCAGGGTGAACTGTTCACGTGAATTGATCGGGGTAATTTACAAACTACGCCACGACCCCTTCCCGAATATGGCCGCGGCGTCCAGGGGGGAAAATGAAAGCCTATGCAACGCAATCCATACGCAATGTGGGCATTGCCGGTCACGGCGACACGGGAAAAACCCAGATGGTGTCGTCGTTATTGTTTACCGCGGGGATGACCACCCGGCTGGGAAAGGTCGGAGAAGGAAACACAGTCACCGACTGGGATGAAGAAGAAATCGCGCGCAAGATCACGATTCAAACCGGGCAGGCGTACGCCGAGTGGACGCCCAGCGGTGGGACCGACACCGTAAAAATTAATTTTCTTGACACGCCGGGCCATAGCACGTTTTTGAACGACACGCGGGCGTCGCTGGTGGCTGCTGACGCCGCGCTGATCGTGGTGGACGCGCTCGCGGGAGTGCAGGTGGGCACCGAAAAAGTGTGGGACTACGCCACCGAGTACGATTTGCCGCGCGCGTTCGCGGTCAATTGGATGGACCGCGAGCTGGCAACTTACGATCTGGCGATGGAATCCCTCGCGCACGTGTTCGGCCGTAACGTCGTGCCCCTGCAGTTGCCGATCGGCGCGGAGAAAAATTTCCGCGGCGTCGTTGACCTGATCACGATGAAGGCGCACGTTTACACGCCGAGTGGCGACGGCAAACCCGCGATTGAGGAAATTCCCGCAGATCTGGCCGACGCCGCGAAGGTCGCGCACGAATCGCTGGTCGAAATGGTCGCCGAGGGTGACGACGCGTTGATGGAGGAATTTTTCGAGAAGGGCACGCTTCCGATGGAAGACCTGATGAAGGGTCTGCGCGACGCGTTCCAGGCGAAGCGGATTTACCCGGTCGTGCTGACCTGCGCTCTGCACAATATCGGAAGCGCCACGCTGCTCGATCTGCTCGCGAACGTGTTTCCCGACCCGGCGAGGCGCGGTGTCGCGATCGGTTACAGCGAGACGGGCGCAAAAGGAAAAGAGTTGCACCGAAAGACCAGCGACGCCGAGCCGGTTTCCATCTTCGTGTACAAGACTCTGGCCGACACGTTCGCCGGGCGCATCAGTTATTTCAAGGTAATGTCAGGCGTGCTGAAGAACGATGCCACGCTTCAGAATTTCACGCGCAACTCGAGCGAACGGCTGCAGCACATCCAGATCATGCAGGGCAAGACGGCATCCGCCGTGGCCGAATTGCACGCTGGAGACCTGGGCGCCATCGCCAAGCTCAGAGAGACGTTCACCGGCGATACACTGGGCGACAAGTCGTCGCCGATGCACTATCCGCCGCCACACCTTCCCGAGCCTTCGATTACTTTTGCCGTGGAACCCAAGACGCGCGCCGACGAGGACCGAATCGGCCCGGCCATCCACCGGATTCTGGAAGAAGACCCCTCCCTGCATTTTTCGCGCGACCCGCAGACCAAGGAATTTCTGCTCGCGGGTTCCGGCCAGCAGCATATCGAGGTGGTTGTCGCCAAGCTCCACAAACGCTATCACGTAGACCTGACGCTCAAGCCGCCCAAGGTGCCCTATCGCGAGACGATCCGGGGCAAAGCCGATGCCGAGGGCAAGCATAAGAAGCAAACCGGCGGGCACGGCCAGTTTGGCGTCTGCCGCATTCGAATGGAGCCGGCGGCACGCGGCGCGGGCGTTGAGTTCGTGGACGACATCTTCGGAGGGGCGATCCCCAAGAACTGGATTCCTTCGGTCGAGAAGGGGATTCGCGCCTCGGCCGAACGCGGTTACCTGGCCGGCTTTCCGGTCGTGGACTTCCGGGCAACGCTCTACGATGGCAAATACCACGACGTGGACAGCTCCGACATGGCTTTCCAGATCGCAGGGTCGCTTGCGTTCAAGGAGGCGATCAAGCAGGCCAAACCGGCTCTTCTCGAGCCGATCATGAACGTCGAGGTCAGCTCGCCAGACCAGTTTTCGGGTGACATTATGGGCGACCTCAGTTCGCGGCGCGGCAGGATCAGCGGCAGCGAGGCCAGGGGTTCGAGCGTGGTCATCAAAGCGCAGGTGCCGTTTGCAGAGATGCTTAGTTATTCCACCGGACTGACTTCGATGACGCAGGGGCGCGCCAGCTACTCGATGGAATTCTCGCATTACGATTACGTGCCGAACGAAATCGCCGAAAAAGTGGTCGCGGCGGCAAAGGCAGCCCGGGGAGTCCCGGTGGAGGAAGAGGCCTAAAAGCTGGGGAAAGCAAGTAAACAGGCAATGTGGATTGGATTGCCCATGTACTGTTTGGGGGTGGTAATTCCACAAAGTGACACTTTTTCGCTCCGTGTGGCTTTTGGGGTTTTCGCCGGGCAGACGCGCTCGATTCCCAAACAGGGGAAATAGATTTTCTATGGGCCAAAAAGGCGGCCATTTTTGCAGGAAACCAATAACCAAAGATTGCAACAGTCCCATTATTTTCATGGGGTTAATGCAAACTAACGATGGTACAGATTGCCTATTGACCCGGCATAGGTCAATTGGTCTAGAATGGGGTCGCAGGCTTCCTTTTGGCAGGGATTTGCTTCTAACATTGGTAGACGGCTTGCTCTCTTATTACCCGTAGTCAAAGCAATTGACTCTTTTGGCCATTATGGGATATCGCGCGCAAAAATCGGCAGGCTGGCTTTTGGCGGCCGTGGGTCTGTGTGCCGGTTTTGCGGGATGTGATGATTCTGCCCGAACTCCTGTTCAAGTCCGAACGCCCCAGATTGCATTGCCCGTTCAGACCGCGCCCCTGCCGGAACTACCAGTCAACTCACAACTCAGGTATATCGTTCCACTTGGCACCATGGCGCCTGACGGGCCGAAATGGCTCTCGGCGCAAAGTCAGGCTTCATTCAACGCAGGGGAGCAGGATTTCCGCGCCGGATTCCTGGGGAAAGCCCGGGAGGAGTTTGACCAGTCACTCGATGTATTGCTTGCGAGCGGATTCGATCTGGATGGCGACCCAGGTCTGAGCGAGCTTTATCACCACATCGTGGATACAGTTAGCGCGGACGAACTAGAAGCGTTCCGGGAAGGCGATGGCTTCCGCGAACAAAAGGCCACTCCGGCGCCCATTGATGAAATCGCCGAAGAGCCCATCCCTGAGCCTGAAAAGTTTGATCCCAACCTCCGCGGACGCGCCGAGGGCGAAATTGCGTCCATACCGCACGATCTTCCGCTCACAGTGAACGATCAGGTTCTGGCCTATCTGAATTATTTCCAGGGTCCTCGTGGGAGCGCGATCGTGGAAACCGGCCTTCGCCGCGCTGGACGATACCGCGCGATGGTGGAGCAGGCCCTGCGCGAAGAGGGAGTGCCGGAAGACCTGATTTATCTCGCCCAGGCCGAAAGCGCCTTTCAGCCTCAGGCGGTATCAAAAGCAGGCGCGCGCGGAATGTGGCAGTTCATGTCATTTGCCGGGCGGAAGTATGGTTTGAACAAGACCTGGTGGGTGGACGAACGGCAGGACCCGGAACAAGCGACACACGCCGCGGCGCGCGACCTTCGCGACCTGTACGACCAGTTCGGCGACTGGTACCTGGCAATGGCTGCATACAATTCTGGAGCGGGAACCGTCCAGCACGCCATCGAACGCACCGGATACGCGGATTTCTGGGAGCTCTACAAGCGAAACGTCCTGCCGAAGGAAACTCAGAATTACGTTCCGATTATTCTTGCTCTGACGCTGATCTCAAAGGACCCCGCGCGCTACGGCATCGATTACCAGCCTGAGGATCCGCTTAAGGCTGATGCGGTCAAGCCCGGACAGCCCATTGATCTTCGCCTGGTGGCCGAAACGATTGACACGGACCTGGAAACGCTACGCAGTCTGAATCCCGAATTATTGCGTCTGGTTACCCCCGCCGATCCCGAGTTTGTAATTAAGATTCCCGAAGGGACGACGGAACGTTTCTTTGCCGAAATCGCCGCCATTCCCCCTGAAAAGTGGGTGAGCTGGCGCCGCCACAAGGTTGAGGAAGGCGAAACGATTTCCGCCATCGCCAAGCGGTACCGCGTTTCAACATCGGAAATTGCGGATGCGAATGACCTGCAAGCCAGCACGCCACTGGAAGAGGGGCAGAACCTGATTATTCCGGCGGCGGAGCGATCCGAAGCCGCCACGGGCAAATTAATCCGGTACCGCGTGCGACGCACGGACACCGTCAGCACCATCGCAGACGAGTTCGATGTGACCACTGCTGAAATCAAAAAGTGGAATCATCTGCGATCCGATTATGTAACACGCGGCGCTTCGCTCCGGATCTATCCGGGCGGGATGGACCAGCCGCCGCAGACGAAGTCCCGTGGGACAGAAACCGCGTCGAACGCGAATACAGTCGTTGCTGCCCACCGCACTGCCCCGAAAAATGTCCCTGTAATGGAAGCGCGGTCCACTCCAGTTGTTCATCAAGTGAAGCCCGGAGAGACGCTGTGGTCCATCGCGCGGGCTTACCGCACCACCGTGGAAGCGCTCCAATCCGGAAACAAATATTTGTTCAGCCGGCCCCTGCAAGTGGGCGATACGCTGACGATCCTCTCGCCGCGCTAGGCCAAATCTAATCAAGCTCAAAATGAAGGGGCAATTGCGCGGTCGAGTGTCTGTCTCTGCGCCAAATCTTACCAGGAACACATGATTGCTTAAGGTAGTCCCCTATGCTATTTTCGATCTGGGAAAGGAGTACACTATGTCCGAAAATAATGTTGGTTCAAAAGTAAGCTTCTTCCTGGTGGGTCTGGGAATTGGGGCTTTGGTAGGGATTCTGTTCGCGCCGAAATCCGGCGAGGAAACGCGGGAATATTTGTCCCAGAAGGCCGATGAAGGCCGCGAATATGCGCAGCGCAAAGCGCGGGAACTTCGCGAGCGCGCAGATGACCTGGTTGAGCGAGGCAAGACCGCGGCAGCGCGCCAGAAAGAAAATCTTTCCGCGGCAGTGGATGCAGGCCGCGAAGCCTATCAACGGGAGAAAGCCAAAGCGCAGTAATCGCGTCGAGGTGAATGCATGGAAAGCTGGATGCCGCTTTTCGTAATTGTGACGGCGCTTGCAGTCGTGTTGCAGGCGATCATGCTGATCGCCCTGTTTGTACAAATGCGCCGCACTGCCGCGCGCGTGGAGCAAACTACAGCCGACCTCAACGCGCGCATCACGCCGATTCTTTCGCGGGTCCAGCTTCTCGTAGAAGATGTCTCCCCGCGCATTTCGGGGATCGTCGCGGACGCTTCGGAGATCAGCCGGTTAACGCGAAGCCAGGCGCAACGAGTGGATCGCATCATGAGCGAAACGCTGGAGCGGCTGCGTCTACAGCTGATCCACGTCGACCAGATTTTGACCGGCACGATGGAAGCCGTGGAGGACGCGGGGGCGCGACTCCGGCAAACGGTCTGGGGCCCGGTCGTCAAAGCGACCGCGCTGGTTCGAGGCATTCAAACGGGTCTCGAGTTCTTTCGCGCGGCCCGGCAGGGGCGCGAGCCGGTAGACCCGCAGAGCAAGCAGCAGCAGGACGAAGGAATGTTTATTTAACTTAGTAGCACAGGCTTCACAGGCTGCGGAAAAAGTCGATTCAGAGCGGGTTCTAGTAGCACAGGCACTCTTGCCTGTGCTGAATTTGAAGCACTTACATTCAGCACACAGCCAAGAGTGGCTGTGCTACTAGACTTTTTCCGCAACCTGTTCAGCCTGTGTGTTTCTGAATCGCAAATTCCTAAGAACGCTGGCCCGTCCGGCAGGCGGGCTGAAGCCTACGCTACTTGATCCACCCGCCACCGAGAACGATATCTCCCGAATAAAATACAGCGGCCTGACCCGGAGTAATGGCGCGTTGCGGCTGGTCAAATTTGACGCGCGCGGAAGTGTAACTTCGAGGTTCAATTGTTGCAGCGGCAGGCTCGTGACGATGCCGAATTTTCACCGAGGCGCGGACCGGCGATTCCAGCGCCGCAAATGAAATCCAGTTGATATCGCGCACTTCGCAAACATCGGACCGCAACTCACCATCGTCGCCCACCACGACGCGATTTGAGGCGCGGTCGAGCTCAACCACATAGAGCGGTCGGCCGGCCGCGATGCCCAGCCCCCTGCGCTGTCCCACCGTGTAGTGATGGACTCCGCGGTGGCGCCCGATTACTTCTCCACTCGTCGTCACGAGGTCGCCTTCATCCTCCGGCAGCGATTCCCCACGCTCGCCCAGGTAGGCGTCGATGAACTTGACGTAGTTCCCCGAGGGCACGAAGCAAATTTCCTGGCTTTCCGCCTTCTCCGCCACGGGAAGGGCGGCGCGGCGCGCGATTTCCCGCACCTGGGTTTTGCCCAATTCTCCCAGAGGAAAATCCGTGCGCGACATCTGTTCCTGCGTAAGTCCCCAAAGAAAATACGTCTGGTCCTTCGCGTCATCGGCGGCGCGCAGGAGTTCGTAGCGCCCTGACGCCTCATTGCGGCGAATTCGCGCGTAGTGGCCGGTGGCCAGGCGGTCGGCTCCGATCTCCCGCGCCGTCACCAGCAGAGGATCGAACTTTACGTGGTTGTTGCACAACGTGCAGGGAATCGGCGTGCGGCCCGCGAGATACTCCTGGACAAACGGCTGCACGACGGTCTCCTCGAATCGCTTTTCGTAATTCACGACGTAATGCGGCATGCCCAGGTGCTGCGCCACGCGCTTCGCGTCGTAAACGTCGTTAAGGGAGCAGCAGCGCTGGCCCCGTGCGCCATCGCGATCGAGCTCAGGCAGGCGGCGCTGGTTCCAGAGTTGCATCGTCAAGCCGACGACTGCATGCCCGCGCTCGACCAGGATGGCAGCTACGGCGGAACTGTCCACGCCGCCGCTCATTGCGACGGCAGTCATGGTGCCGGGATTTTGGTTCAATTCCATCATTCCATTATACATGGTGCAGTGGAGGGCGCGGCATGCCGTTCACGGTGAACACTCACGGTGAACCGTGCCCTTACAAAACCGAGTCTCGGAATATTAGTAATGGATCAGGCGTATTGGATCAGACGATGATCGGCTTCTTGTACGTCGGGGAAATCAGGCGGAGCCGTTCGATCACAGCAGGAATGGTTTCAAGAGCGTAATCAATTTCCTGGTCGGTGGTTTGATGCCCCAGGCTAAGGCGCAACGTCGCGCGGGCATCTTCCGGCGCAAGGCCGATGGCCGTCAGCACGTGAGACGGCTCCATGGCGCCTGACGAACAAGCCGCTCCGGTCGAACAGGCGATTCCCCTGAGGTCGAGCGCAATGACCATGGATTCGCCCTGGATAAAAGGAAGCGTCAAATTTGTCGTGTTGGGCGTTCGCTGCGCCCGAAAACCGTTGACTCTGGCGTAAGTGATCCGATCGAGGAGCCCCTTCTCGAGACCGTCCCTCAACGCGGTGAGACGCTGGCTTTCCTCCTGCAAATGCATCACGGCGAAGTCCGAAGCCGCTCCCATGCCGGCGATGGCGGCAACATCTTCGGTACCGGGGCGCTGGTCGCGCTCGGAATGGCCGCCGTACATCAAGGGAACGATGCTGGTTCCTTTTCTCGCGTATAAAGCGCCGACGCCCTTGGGGCCGTAGAACTTATGCGCGGAAATCGAAAGCAGGTGCACGCCGAGTTCGCGCACATCGATCGGGATTTTCCCGGCAGCCTGCACGGCGTCGGTGTGGAGGGTGACGCCCGCTTCCGCCGCGATCCTGCCAATCTCCGCAATCGGCTCGATCGTTCCCAGTTCGTTGTTCGCGAGCATGATGGTGATCAGCACGGTGTCAGGGCGAATCGCGCGCCGAACATCCTCAGGATTTACGACGCCATCGCTGTCCACCGGCAGGATCGTGACCGCGACGCCGCGCTTCGCCAATTCTCGGCAGGGATCCAAAACCGCGAGGTGTTCAATCGCGGAGGTAATCACGTGCTTGGACCCGCCCATCGCCGCTGCTACGACGCCCAAAATGGCATGATTATTCGATTCCGTGCCGCCGCTTGAGAACGTGACCTCGGCGGGACGCGCCCCCAAAAGACGAGCGACCGAAATCCGCGCCTGCTCCACGGCCCCGCGCGCGCTCTGTCCAAAAGTGTGGATCGAGCTCGCGTTGCCATACTCTTCTCTGAAGTATGGAAGCATCGCGGCGAGCACTTCCGGAGCTACCGGCGTGGTCGCATTATGATCGAAATAAATCCGCTTCATCTGGAGCTTTCCAATCGACTGAAAGGCAAACTCTTAGGTCACGCAATCAGAATATCGTTCAGGGTTGGGGTGGTCAAGGCGCCGCGCAAAGCGTGGCGATTCGAGCACGTCGCCTTGACACGCGAGTTCCTCTCCGATAGCGTGCAAAAGGAGTAACACCGGGCGTTGGTTCCCATATTTGCGTGCGAGCAGCGAAAGGAAGACTTTCTTTGTCCGATCCCATCATCACTCTCACCACCGATTTTGGCACGAACGACCATCTGGTCGGGACCATGAAGGGCGTCATCCTGAATATTCATCCTGCGGCTCACATCGTGGATATCAATCATCACGTTACGCCGTTCGATATTCTTGATGGAGCTCTCTCGATTGCAAGCGCCTGCAGTTATTTTCCGGCGCGCACGATTCACGTTGTGGTCGTCGATCCCGGCGTGGGAACCGAGCGCCGACCGCTGCTGGTGAGCGGAGAGAAACAGTACTTCGTCGCTCCAGACAACGGTGTGCTCTCCACGATTTTTGAGCGGGAGACCTGCATCGTCCGTCACATCACCGCCGAGCATTATTTCCTGAATCCCATCAGCCCCACCTTCCATGGTCGCGATGTTTTCGCGCCCACCGCGGCGTGGCTCGCAAAAGCCTTTCAGACGGAAGCATTCGGTGAGGAAATTACGGATTACGTGCGATTTACGGTGCCAAAAGCCAAGACTGCCGGCCAGACAGTGAAAGGCGTCGTGTTGCGCGTGGACGCGTTTGGGAACCTGATGACCAACCTTACGGCTGAAATCGTTCCGGAAACAGCGGTCGCCTCGGGCGCCATCAAGCTCTCCGTGAATGGCAAGGAAGTCAGGAAAATCGCCCGGACGTTTGGAGACGGAAACCCTGGAGAGCCGATCGCCCTGTTCGGTTCAGCGGGCTACCTTGAAATTGCAGTCAACCGCGGCAATGCAGCTCGCACGCTGGGCGTGAACCGCGGCGCGGAAGTTACGCTTGATTTGAGTTAGCCCACAATTCATGCAAGGAATGAGGTTTCCAGTAGCGTAGGCTTTAGCCTGCGCGGGTTTGATTGGATTTATTCGGAACGGCGCGCAGGCTGAAGAGTCTGTGTGGCAGCTACAAATCGTGGCCACAAATTGTGTGATGCCAACTATCGCATCACAAGATATTGTGGTGGCGGCACCAAAAACCTAAGTAGCAACACAGACTCTGAAGCCTACGCTACCAAAACCTACCTCGGCAAATCCATCGTCATCAGAAATGCGCGTGTACGTGGGTCCAGCCAATCGCGCAGGGCGTCTCCCAGCAGATTAAATGCAAGAACCGCTGCCATGATCCCGAGCGCCGGAAAAATCACGAGGTGCGGAGCATCGAACAGGTGATTGCGCGCGTCATTCAGCATCGCTCCCCAACTCGGCGTTGGAGCCACGACTCCAAGTCCCAGAAAACTTAGCGTCGATTCCGCGAGGATCGCGCCTGCCATGCCAATTGTCGCTTGAATCAGTACTGGCTGCAAAGTGTTCGGCAGCAAGTGGCGCAGCAGGATCCGCGTGTGCGATGCGCCCAGAGATCGCGCCGCAAGGATGAATTCCATTTCGCGTACTTTGAGCACCTGCGCGCGTGCCAAACGTGCGTAGCCCGCCCAGCCCGTGATGACCAGCGCGAAAATCACCTTGTCCAGCCCCGGTCCCAGGAACGCCGCGAACGCAATCGCGAGCAGAATTCCCGGAAACGAAAGAAAGGAATTGATCACGACAATGTTGATGAAGTGATCGAACCCTCCGCCGAAATATCCGGCCAGCGAACCCAGCGTCAGCCCGACGATTCCAGCTCCGAGCACGACCGACACGCCGACAAGCAGTGAAACTCGCGCGCCATATAACGTCCGAGACAAAACGTCGCGGCCCAATTCGTCCGTCCCCATCCAATGATGCGCGCTAGGCGACAGTAATCTCTCCGGAAGACTCTGCGTGGACGGGTTGCTCGGCGCGATCCACGGCGCAAAGACCGCTGCCAGCAAGAGCAGGAGGCTCACGGCTAGCCCCCAGCGTCCCAGCCCGCTGGTGCGAAAAAACTGGCGAAATTGCGATTCCTTTTTCATGCGATGCCCTCGAATTTAGCTAAAACATTCATTGCAATCGCACCCTCGGATCCACGACGGCGTAGACCATGTCGGTGAGAAGATTCACCGCGACATACGAGAGAGCGATCACCAGAATGCATCCCTGCAGCAAAGGATAATCGCGCGCGGAAATGGCCTGGACAGCGAGCCGCCCAATCCCCGGCCATGAAAAAATAGACTCGGTGACAATCGTTCCGGCGAGCAGGGAGCCGAATTGCAATCCAATGATCGTGATCACCGGAATCAGCGCGTTGGGAAACGCATGCCGGAAGAGGACGGCCGTTTCCGAAATTCCCTTGGCGCGGGCCGTACGCACGTAGTCGCTCGAAAGTTCTTCGATCATGGACCCGCGAACCATGCGAGTGAGAATCGCGGCCAGCGCCGCGCCCAGTGTGATCGAGGGCAGGATCAAGTGGCTTGCGCCGCCGCGCCCCGATACGGGCAGCCAGCCAATCTCCACCGAAAACACCAGAATCAAAACGGGGCCGAGCGCAAAATTGGGAACGGAAAGTCCCAGCAAAGTAAAAAATGAAGTCGCGCGATCTTCGCGGCTTCCGCGCTTCCACGCGGAGAAAACGCCGGCCGGAATGGCTATGGCGATACAAACCAGCAGCGCTGCAAACGACAATTCGATGGTCGCGGGGAAGCGATCCAGCACGATCGATCGCACCGGAGCGGAAAAGCGAATCGAGCGTCCCCAATCGCCGCGCGCAAGCCCTTCCAGGTATAGCGCGTACTGAACGCCGATCGGTTGGTCGAGCCCCAGCGAATGGCGCAACTGTGAGATGTCCTCGACTCGGGCGTCCTGCCCCAGCATTTGCAGGACGGGATCGCCCGGCACAATGTGAATCATCAGAAAAACCATCGTGAGGATGAGCCACAAGGCGGGAATCGTGTAGAGAATCCGCAGCAGGATGTGCCGAATCATTCGCGTTTCCGCGCATTCTCGGCGATGGGTTTCTCGACGGGCGTCGATGTCGGTGCGGAAGCTGGCGGATCTCCGGGCGGTTTTAATTTCTGAATCTTGACGCGGGCCACCCGGCGGCGATCCATCTCCACCACCGTGAAGCGATAGCCGCCAAAATCAAAACTTTCTCCGCCGCGGGGAATAAATCCGAGTTGCGCGAGGACGAAACCTCCCGCCGTGGCGTAGGAGGGATCCTCCGGCAGCAGGATGTTGTATTGGGTTTCAAGGTCGCGGAGGCTGAGCGAGGCATCGAAGATCATGGCCGCGTCCGCGCCGTGCCCTACGACGAGCGGCCTCTCGACCACGTCGTATTCATCGTGAATTTCGCCGACCAGCTGCTCAAGAATGTCCTCAAGAGTAATCAGTCCCAATATAGTACCGAATTCATCAACTACCATCGCCATCCAGCCGTGGCGGGAGCGCAGCTCGACCAGCAATTCGTTCGCGGGCTTGCTCTCGGGCACGATGACGACTTCATGCAACAGGCGCCGCAGGTCGAACTCGGGCGCGGACCAGCCTTCCTCGGCGCGGCGCTCGCGGTCGAGCAGCACCCAGACGACATCTTTGATATGGATGTAGCCGAGGACGTGGTCGCCTGCGCCTTCAAACACCGGCAGGCGCGAACGCTGTGTGGTGACGAACACGCGCATGACATCGTCCAGCGTGGCGTCGGCGGTGACTGAATGCACGTCGGGTCGCGGCACCATCAGCTCGCGGACTTGCATGCGGTCGAGTTCGATCGAGCCGAGAATGAATTTCTCCTCTTCCGGGCCGATCAAGCCTCGTTCACGCGACTGCTGTATTTGAATCTGCAGTTCTTCGGCGGAGTGCACCTGTGTGTGGCTCTGGCGCTCGCGAAATCCCAGTCCGGCCAGGATCCATCGGCTGGTTCCGTCGAGCAAGTCAATCGCCAGGCTGAATGCGCCCAGATACCACTGGAAGGGGCGAGCCACCAGCAAGGCGACGCGTCCTGCTTGCTGCAAACTGATGCTCTTGGGGACGAGTTCGCCGAAAACCACGTGCAGGAATGTAAGCAGAAGAAAAGCCGCAGCAAGCGATATGGCGTGGACGAGAACTACGGTGTGGCGCCCCGGGATGCCTTCGAACATGGGGCTCAACAGCGCGGCAAGGGTAGCTTCGCCAAGCGCGCCCAGCCCCAGGCTGGTAAGAGTGATTCCGACTTGCACGCCGGAAACCACGCGGTCAAGCTTTCCGAGCAGATCCAAAACGATCTTCGCGCGCGCGTCGCCTTCCTCCATCAATTGATGGACGCGCGACAAACGAACGGCTACCAGCGAAAACTCCACAGCCGCGAAGAAGCCGTTTACGGCCACGAGCGCAAAAAGTCCGACGATTCGCAGCGCGATCAAACCAAGTGTTCCCCTGGCGCCCAATTCTAGCAGCTCCGGCACCTCGGCCCAAGAAGCTCTGCGGCGAAAGCGCGTATTAGTTTCCAGTAGGACAGACACTCTTGTCTGTCAAAGGCCACATGCGTGCAACGTGGCATCCCCCTTCCTTGTGTTGGTGTGTTGCGCAGAATAAACTGGTGGGTCCTTACAAGGAAAATGATTTGCGCATAATTCGCTACATTGTGCTGACGATCGTCCTGCTCCTGGCCGGGGCAGCATGTTTCGCGTGGTTGGGGGTGTATCGCGCTTTGCCGCAGACCGATGGCACGGCCACGCTCGACGGGCTATCACAGGCCGTCACGGTGGATCGCGACGAGTGGGGCGTTCCGCACATTCGGGCAAATTCGCCTGAAGACCTCGTTGAAGCACAGGGATATGTCGCCGCTCAGGATCGCCTGTGGCAGATGGACGTCCTGCGGCGTATGGGCGCGGGTGAGCTTTCTGAAATCTTTGGACAAGCCGCGCTGCCTACCGACGAAGAGTTTCGGAGACTGGGACTGCGGCAGGCCGCCGAACGCGACGCCGCAAATCTCTCCGGAGACGACCGCATGGTCCTTGAAGCCTACGCGCGCGGCGTGAATCGCTTCATCGAAAGCCACCCGCATAGTTTGCCCATCGAGTTTTTCCTGTTGCGCTACAAACCCAGGCCGTGGACGCCCATCGATTCCATGGTGATCCTCGGATACATGTACCAGACGTTGACGACCGTGTGGCCGAGAGAAATTAATCGCGAAATTGTTTCCGTGCGCGTGGACGCCGATCGCGTGGCGGAGATGTACGCGGAAGATTCTCCCGACGATCGCGTTGTCGTGGGAGCCGAACCACAAACAAACGCCAAACCGACAATCGCTCCCGCGAGTCGTGGGAAATTACCTGGGGCTGCCAGTCGATCGAGCGTCCCGGAAACAGCGGCCGAAGATCCCGACAGTGGCATCTCCGGCATGTGGGAAAAGGCGCAGGGAATCCTGGCGTCTTTTGCCGAGGAATCTCGCGAAACCCTCGGAAGTAATAACTGGGTGGTGGACGGCACGCATACTGCTTCGAGGAAACCTTTGCTGGCGAACGATACGCACCTCGATCTGGCCATGCCTTCCATCTGGACCATCGTGCATTTGACCGCTCCGGGATGGAATGTGAAGGGGTTCGCATTGCCGGGGGAGCCGATGGTTCTGATCGGACATAACGACCGCATCGCCTGGGGTTTCTCAAATAACGGCGCCGACGTGCAGGACCTGTACCAGGAGCGATTCAACGATGCGCGCCAGTACCTCGTGAACGGAAAATTTGTGGATGCCGAGGTGAGAAGCGAACGCATCAAGGTGCGCGGAAAACCTGACGTGCTGATTGATGTGATTTCGACGCGGCACGGTCCCATTGTGCGAAGCGAAGCTGGCCAGATGTATGCGCTGAAATGGACCGCTCTGCAGCCGGGAGCCCTGAGCCACAGTTATGAGTGGATGGGACGAGCGAAAAACTGGCAGGAATTTCGCGAAGCGCTGCGCGACGTATCCGGTCCCGCGCAGAACGTCGTCTACGCGGACGTGGACGGGAATATCGGATACATCCTCGCGGCATGGATTCCGATTCGCAAAAGCGGCCGCGGCGAAGTTCCCGTTTTTGGCGATACCGACGAATACGAGTGGACCGGATACATCCCGTTCGATGATCTTCCGCAGGCGTTCAATCCTCCAGGCGGGATTATCGTCACCGCTAATGCGAGGGTCGTCGGCCGCGGATACAAATACTACATTACCGATCGCTGGGAATCTCCCTACCGAACGGAACGCATTTACGACCTGCTCAAAGATCGAAAAGACCTCCAGCCGTCGGACATGAACGCGATTCAAAACGATATCCTGGCGATCAATGACAAGACTCTGGCAGATGCGTTCGTGCATGCCGCGGAAAATGCCAAGCCCAGCGATCCTCGCACCGCCGAGATTATTACGCGCCTCGCAAAGTGGGACGGTAGGGCAACCGCCGATTCGGTCGAGACGAGCTTCGTCGAAGTCGCGCGTGACGCATTGGTCAGGAACCTGCTCGAACCTTACCTCAGCGCTGAAACCGATCTCTACCAGTGGCGCGGCAGCGTGCTGGTAGACCGGATTTTGCGCGAACGACCCGCAAAATGGCTGCCCTCCGACTATCACAGCTATGATGATTTGCTGATCGCTTCCGGAGATCAGGCCACCGCGCTGCTCGAAGCCAGCACGCACAGCAAGGAAATCTCCACGTGGCAGATCGGCAAAATTAATCGCCTGACGATGAATCATCCGTTAGGGCAGTCCGGGTTCCTGCACCGGTTTCTCAGCATCGGTCCGTTGGACCAATCCGGCAGCGCGTATGCTCCCAAGGCGATGACTCATACTCACGGCCCTGTGATGCGGTTTGTCGCGGACCTTTCGAATTGGGACAAGTCGCTGATGGAAATCAGTTCCGGAGAGTCCGGGGAATTCGGAAGCGAACACTACAAAGATCAGTTCCCCGAATGGTTTGCCGGCCGAGGAATTATTTCGCCGTTCAGCGAGGCCGCGGAAGAGAAAGTTCGCGTGCATCGCTTGACCCTTACGCCTGCCGGGGCGCATTGATCATGCCGGAAGCGCCTGAAGTCGAGGCCGTAGCACGAACCTTGCGGCCACTGGTGATCGGCAGGAAGATACGAAGCGTGCACATTCGTCGCGCGGTCGCCTCACGCGAAAGGAGTCTCGCAGGCTGCACAAAGCGGTTGTTTCGGTTCTTGCGCGTGCATTAGAATGTTGCCTCCATCCGCGGCCCGACTTTGGAAATCCGCTAAGGTGGCTTAACGGATTGGAAAGCGGGCCAACGGTATTAAAAATGACAACCGCAAATCCAGCATCCACAAAAAAAGGCGACGCCGCGAAGAAGCCCGATTTCGAATACTCACTTACGCGCCTGGAAGAAATCGTCGGCAAGCTCGAAAGCGCGAACCTCTCGCTGGACGACGCCATGAAGCTGTTCGAAGAAGGCGTGCAACTCTCGCGTGATTGCCAGAAATACCTGGAGCAGGCCGAGGGCAAAGTGGAAATTCTGCTCAAGAAGGCCGGCGCCGAAATGGCCGCGGAACCCTTCGATCCCGGAGCCGGGGAAGAATCCTAACTCGATGCACCCGGCTACCGCTTCCGAGCCGCACGCTCTCCTGAATCTCTGATGAACCTTCCGGCATTTTTCGAGGAAGATCGCGCCGCGGTGGATGCCGCCCTCGACCGGTTGATGCCCGGCGAAGACGCGCCGCCCCCGTCCATTCATCGTGCCATGCGCTATTGCGTGCAGGCGGGCGGGAAGCGCGTGCGTCCGATTTTGTGCCTGGAATCCGCGCGCATATTTTCCGATGACGTCGCCCCGGTTCTTCCCGTAGCGTGTGCGATGGAATTCATTCACACCTATTCGCTGATTCATGACGACCTGCCGGCTCTCGACAATGATGATCTGCGGCGCGGCAAACCTACATGCCACAAAAAATTCGGGGAAGCAAACGCCATCCTTGCCGGCGACGCCCTGTTGACGCTGGCGTTCGAAACGCTGGCGAACGCGCCAATCGAGCCGGCACGCCGCGTGGCCGTGCTGTCTCACGTAGCGGCGTCGGCAGGCACCGTAAACGGCATGGTGGGCGGCCAGGTGGCCGATCTCGAAGCCGAAGGGCGGGCGGTCCAGCCCGCAGAACTTGAATATATTCACCGTTCGAAAACGGCGGCCTTGATTCGAGCGTCCATCGTCGCGGGAGCGATCAGCGGCGGAGCGGATGAGGAAAATGTGACGCGCCTCAAGCGCTTCGGTGAAACCATCGGCTGGGCGTTCCAAGTGGTGGACGATATTCTGGATGTCGAGGAGTCCTCCGCCGCGCTGGGGAAAACGGCCGGAAAAGACGCGGCGCAGAAAAAGGCGACCTATCCCGCGCTTTTTGGCCTTGAGAAATCGCGGCAATTTGCGGCGGACCTGGAGTCGCGCGCCATGGCGGAACTGGCACTTTATGGCGCGCGCGCCGCGCGGTTGCGGGAAGTTGCGCAGATGATTGTACATCGCCGGGCGTAGCGGCCCGTTTTGCTTCATGTAGCGCTCGCCTGAAGGCGGGCGCTACAAAAACCTGGGGCCGCATTTATCAGGAATCTGTTGATTCAACGCCGTGCCATCCAAATCAAAACCCGAAAAAAAACGGCTCGACGTGCTGGTTGTCGAGCGCGGCCTCGCGGAATCCCGGGAAAAAGCGCAGGCCATGATTCTGGCCGGTGAAGTGCGCGTCAATGGAACGCGAAGAGACAAAGCGGGGATGCAGGTCTCCGCGAACGCGCTCATCGAGTTCAGCGGAACCTCCGCAAAATATGCGAGCCGCGCAGGTCTCAAGCTTGAAGGTGCGCTTGAAGAGTTCGGCGTCGAAGTGACCGGAAGAATCTGCCTCGACATCGGCGCCTCCACCGGAGGATTTACGGATTGCCTCCTGCAGCATGGCGCAAAACGCGTCTATGCGGTGGACGTAACGCCGGAGCAGATGGCCTGGCGCCTGCAGAAAGACGCACGCGTAAAGCAAATCGGAGAAAACGCGCGGAATTTGGAGCCCGGGCAAATCCAGGACGCGGCGGACCTGGTCACCGTGGACGTCTCATTCATTTCCGTGGCGAAGGTTTTGCCGGCGGTCGTGGCGGCTGCCGGACCCGGCGCCGAGTACTTGATCCTGGTGAAGCCGCAGTTTGAACTGGACCGTGCGGACATCGGCGCCGGGGGGATCGTTCGCGAGGCTGCACTGCACGAGCGGGCCATCGAACGCGTTCGGGCCGCGGCAGTCGCCGCGGGCTTGCGGATTGATGGCGTGCGCGCGAGCCGCCTGACGGGGGCGGAGGGTAATCAGGAATTTTTTCTTCACGCGTGGAAGATACCGCAAGTTGCCGCCGAATGAAAAACCCGGAAATAAGTTTCCGAAATAAATGCTAGAGTAGAATCCGACTGAGACGCATGCCGGCCCATGCCAAAACGATTGGAACCGTGGGAATTATTTCCCGCCCTCGCCGCGAAGACATCGCGCGCGTAGTGCCGCCTCTGATCGCCTGGTTGCGCTCTCACGATGTGAAAGTGGTCTGCGATTCGGAAACCACCGGATGCATTGGCGCGCTTGCAGGTGATACCCAGGAGCGCGAACATCTTGCGCTTTGTTCCGACCTCCTGATCGTGCTGGGCGGGGACGGCACGTTGCTCTCCGCGGCGCGGATGGCGGCCGAGCGCAAAGTCCCCATCCTGGCTGTCAATCTCGGCGGCCTCGGCTTCCTGACGACGGTATCGCAGGACGAGATCTACGTGATCCTCGAGGAAATCTTCAGCGGCAAACACCGCGTGAGCGAACGAGTGATGATCGAAGCCGAAATCGTTCGCGGTGGCTTGACGATCCGCCGGCAGATCGCGCTCAACGACGCGGTGCTGAACAAGGCGGCGCTCGCTCGCATCATGGATTTGGAACTCCGGATCGACGATGAATATGTCACGACATACAAGGCCGACGGATTAATTCTTTCCACTCCTACCGGATCGACCGCATATTCGCTCGCGGCGGGAGGGCCCATCGTCTATCCAATCGTCGAGGCGTTCGTGGTTACGCCGATTTGCCCGCATACGCTGACGAACCGCCCGCTGGTGATACCCGACTCCGCAAAAATAGAGATCGATTTCAAAGCCGAGGACGACGCCGTTTTCCTCACGCTCGACGGGCAAGTCGGCATTGAGCTGACGCGCGGCGACCATATCGTCGTGCGAAAGGCGCAGGAAAAGTTATTTTTGGTGCGGCCCGCCAAAAAAACATATTTCGGAATCCTGCGAAGCAAATTGAAGTGGGGCGAGCGGTGAGAACGGCTTTGGAACCACGGATGCACACGGATCAACACGGATAAAACCAAATCATATTTCTTGAAATCCCTCGGACTCTTTCGTTTTCCTACCATCTCTTTTTCTTATTCTTTCATCGCCTTTTTCTTTTATCGATGCTTATCTGTGTGTATCCGTGGTTACGAAGCCGTTGTTTTACTACTCACCACGGATGAGATCAGCGCGCGATTCGCGGCGGCGGATTACTTGGATCCGGCGGCCCTCCACCAGGATTTCTGCGGGACGCGGGCGCGAATTGTAATTGGACGCTTCGACAAAACCGTAGGCACCTGCTCCCCACAGAACCAGCAGATCGCCCGGCGCGACTTTTCCCAGCGGCCAATCCTGAACGAAGCAGTCGCCCGATTCACAAACAGGTCCAACGATGTCGGCACGGTCGAGCTTTCCAGCGGCTTTCCTGGCTCGGGTGATCGGATGCGTGGCGCCGTAAAGCACGGGCCGCATGAAGTCGTTCATCGCGCCGTCCACTACGACGAAAGTTTTTCCAAGGGTTTGTTTGGTGTAAAGCACGCGCATCAGAATCACTCCTGCGGGACCCACCAGCGAACGCCCCGGCTCGATGAGCAAGTGGCACCCGAGCGGCCGAACGGCCCGGGCCAGCTCGCGTGCGAAGGCGGCCTTCTCCGGCGGATGCTCGGAGGTGTAGCGGATGCCAAGCCCGCCTCCGCAGTCGAGATAGCGGAGCGTTATTCCTGCGCGGCCCAATTCACGTACAAATCCGGCGAGGCGAGCCACCGCGCGGCGATAAGGCGCGAGCGACAGAATCTGCGAACCAATGTGCGCGCTGATTCCCTGCCACACAATCCACTTGGAAGCACGGTGCTCCAAATACAGTTTTCGCGCCGCGTCCCAGTCAATTCCAAATTTGTGGCGATGATGCCCCGTCGAGATGTGTGGATGGCCGCCCGCCTCGACGTCTGGATTGACGCGAATTGCGGCGGCGGCCCGGACTTTCAGACGCGAGGCTTCCGACGCGAGCAGATCGAGTTCAGCCGCGGATTCCACATTGAAAAGCAGGATGCGCGCGCGCAGCGCCTCGCGGATTTCTTCGCGCGATTTGCCCGCGCCGGAAAAGACGATCCGATTTCCCGGAACTCCGGCGCGCTGCAGACGATAGAGTTCTCCGCCCGAAACGATGTCAAATCCGCTGCCCAGCGCGGCGAACAGGCGCAAAATGCCCAGATTTGAATTGGCCTTCACCGCGTAACAGATCGTGTGTGGAAGCGAGCCGAACGAGGAATCCATGCGGCGATAGGCCTGTTCGATGCTCGCGTGGCTGTAAAGATAAGACGGCGTCCCGCCCTGCTCCGCGACCTGCTCGACGGGAACTCCCTCGCAAAACAGGCGCGATCCGCGATAGGAAAATCCGGGAGTGTAGCGCGCCGGGTCGGTCACACTTGTCACCCGGGGTGGACGCGAATGGGAGGTGGGCGCGCTCACTTGACTTTCATCACCACCAGGGTGCGATCATCCGTGATGGGGCCTCCCGCGGTAAATTCCTGCACTTCTTCCAGAATGCGGTCCGCCAGTTCAGCCGAAGCCATTTGCGTATTCGATGCCAGCAGTTTTTTCAACCGCTCGGTGCCGAAGAATTTTCCCTCCCGATTACTCGCTTCCGTAATCCCGTCCGAATAGAAAAGGAGAATATCTCCGGTGGTGAGCCGAACGCTCCACTCATCGTAGGTAGCATCGTCAAAGATTCCGATCGGAAATCCGACCAGGTTGATTAGCTCGACGCGGCCATCCTTCCAGAGCAATGGCTGCGATTGACCGGCATTGGCGACGCGGAGTTTGCGGCGCGCTTTCTGCCAAGTGGCAAAGCAAATTGTCATGAATCGGCCGTCCACGCGCCGGACGGAGACCAATTGATTCAACTGGCGAAGAAGCTCCGCCGGCTGGAGCTTATGAGGAGAAAGGCTGCGCAGGATTCCCGTCGCGATTGCGCCGTAAAGAGCGGCGGCGCTGCCCTTTCCGCTGACGTCTCCCAAGGCAATGCCCAATTGTTGCGTGCCGTAGGGAAGAAAGTCGTACAAGTCGCCGCAAACTTCGCGGGCGGAGAGAATGCGCGCCGTGATGTCGAGTCCAAAATCCGCAGTGGGAACAGGACGCAACAACGCGTTTTGCAGGCGCTGCGCCGCGGTGAGTTCACGCTCCATGCGCGCTTCGTCGCGCGCGAGTTGTTCGTAGAGCCGCGCGTTCTCGAGTGAGACAGCCAAATTCGACGCCAGAATCTTGAGCGTCTGGAGGTGGTCTTCAGTGAAGTAATTGATCTGCGGGCTTTCCAGGTCCAGCACGCCAACCACCTGGCCCTTGTGAATCATCGGCACGGCCAGTTCGGATCGCGTCTCCGGATTGACCATAATGTAGCGCGAGTCGAGTGTAACGTCCGGGACCAGGACAGGCTGCGCGGTGGAGACCGCTGTCATGACGATTCCTTCGTGTGCGGTGGCCCGCAATTTTCCCGGCGTCCGTTGGCCATATTTAATGTCCAGGCGATGGCGGTACAGTTTCGTTGCGGGATCGTACAGGAAAATGTCCAGGATTTGATAATCAATCACGCGCTTCACGAGTTCGGCGGCGTGGCGCAGCAGCTCCTCCACGGAGAGAATGGAATTGGCTTCGCGCGCCACCTCGTTGAGGATCAGCAGCGTATCGGCCTGGGTGCGAACGCGTTCAAACAGGCGCGCATTTTCAATGGCGATGGCCAGACGGCTGGCCATCAGCGTCATGATGTTTTGCTGGTCGCGGGTGAAGTAATCCACTTGCGTGCTCTGGATGTCCAGCACGCCGATGGATTGCCCTTTGACGACCAGTGGAACCACCAGCTCGGACCGCACCGTGTCAATAATGTTGATATACCGGGGATCTTCGCGGACGTCGGGCACGCGAACCGTGCGTCGCGTCGCCGCGGCAATGCCCGTGATTCCCTGGCCGATCGGAATCTGCCAATCCTTGCTGGCTTCATTGCCATAGCCGATCGTGAAGCGGTGATAGAGCTTCTGCGAAGTTTCGTCCAGGAGCATCACGCTGAAAATTTCGTAATCCACCAGGCGCTTCACGATCGCGGCGGTCTTGCGCAACACCTCGTCGAGGTCGAGCGAGGAGTTGATTTCCTCGCTAAGTTCGACCAGCGTCGCGAGGACCTCCGCGGGCATGTTTGGCGGCATTTGGCTTTGTACGGGTTCCATAAACTTTGCGTGTACACCGAGCAGAAGACAGACAGCAGCCCTCCGCGCGGCTCCCCAGAATCAAATAGTATAGCAGGGGGTGATTACGGGCTTGTGAAAAAGCGCATCCATAAATCGCTTTGCCGGACAAAATTTAAGGGGTCCTATAGTAAAATCAACCGCCTCGCCAAATTTGAAAAGGAGTAAGGGAGATGGTCCAACGAAACGTGGCTGCATCGCAATATTTCTCGGCTGCAACGCGTGCCCTTTTGGGTGTGGCGTTGCTGTCATTGGCTTGTAGCCTCGGGGCTCAGGATCAGCCCGCCCCCGTGAAGCCCTGGGTCGCGCCCGCCGATGCGAGGGCGGTGAAAAATCCCGTCCCGGTTACACCGGCAGGTTTGGCCGAGGCGGCAAAAATATTCAAGGACAATTGTGTGATGTGTCACGGCGAGAAGGGCATGGGCGACGGGGAATCCGCCAAAACTCTTAATCGAAAACCCGCCAATTTTACGGACAAAGCGATGATGAGGCAGGAAACCGACGGCGCGCTGTTCTGGAAAATGAGCCAGGGACGTTCGCCGATGCCGAGTTGGGAGGATGTTTTCTCGGATACGCAACGCTGGGAACTCGTGAATTACCTGCGCCAGCTGACCAAGAATGCGAACGCCGGCAAATAGAATCAGGGCGATGTTCAGTAGCGTAGGCTTCAGCCTGCGCGCTTTTTATTTGCCGCGAGCAGAAAAAACCGCGCAGGCTGAAGCCTACGCTACTGGTCAATAGGAAGTCGCTGCAGGCGCCGAAGCAGGAGGAGCGGCACCGCCGGCCTGCTCCATGATTTTAACGCTGGCGCTGGCTCCGATCCGCGTCGCTCCCGCGCAGACCATTTTCTTGAGGTCCTCGAAACTTCGCACGCCGCCCGCGGCCTTTACCCCGATTTCCGAGCCTACAACGGCGCGCATCAGAGCGACGTCTTCAGCAGTTGCCCCGGAGGTGCTGAAGCCGGTTGAAGTCTTCACGAAATCGGCGCCCGCCTGTTTGCACGCGATTGAAGCGCGCACCTTTTCCTCGACGGTAAGAAGCGCCGTTTCCAAAATTACTTTGCAGATTGCGCCGCCGCGATGGCTCGCTTCCACGACGCCTCGAATATCGGATTGAACCACGTCGTCCTGCCCGGATTTCAGCGCGCCGATATTGATGACCATGTCAATTTCCTGCGCGCCCAGCTTGATCGCTTCTTCAGCCTCGTAGATTTTTACCTGGGGAAGAGTCGCGCCGAGCGGGAAGCCGACCACCGTGCATACTTTCACTTTCGTGCCGCGCAGCAATTCGACGGCAAGCGGCACGTACCAGGGATTGATGCACACCGATGCGAAGCCAAACTTCGCGGCTTCCTGGCAGAGTTTGCGAATTTCGTCGCGCGAGGCTTCCGGCTTCAGCAGAGTGTGGTCAATCAAGCCGGCAAATCCGGCGTCCAGCTCGACCACCTTTGGACCGCAGGAAATACGGTCGGCTCCGGCGTTGACTACGGCTTGCGTCTTTCGCGCGCATTTTTCTGCACAGTTCAGGTCGCAGTCGGCGCAAATCTCGTCATCACCATTGGCGCTGGCGGGCGGCGGAATGCGCGAGCCGCCAAGATACCGCACCACCTCTTCTGTGATGAGGCGGACGACCTGTTCGAATTCGCTTTGATCCAAGGGTCCCAATCCCCTGCTTTCCTAATCGGAAGCCCGAAAGCCGAGCCAAGTAGATCGTGATTTGTGGATCGGACCTTCAGGTCCGACATACCAGAACTCCGTTGAACGGGGCTATTAAGCCCTGCGGCTTCAGGGGCTAAAGCCCTGAATCTCCTTTGCAGCTTAATGTCGGAGCTGAAGCTCCGACCCACAAAGCCAATCGTTCAGCCGGGATTTCTCAAGCACCTTACTGGCGTTACCTTGAATTTCGCGCTATTACTTTTTACCCGTGTGCCGTTCTTCGATGCTTCGGATCTTATCCACGCGGCGCTGGTGGCGGCCTCCCGCGAAGGGCGTCGAGAGCCAGACCGCGAGGATTTCCCTGGCAGCTTCCTGCGAGATCAGCTTGGCGCCCAGCGTCAGCACATTCGCGTCGTTGTGCTCGCGGCTGTTGCGTGCCGTCGCGCGATCATAGCACAGCGCCGCACGCGCTCCGGGCACCTTGTTGGCTGCGATCGAACTGCCAATGCCCGCGCTGTCGAGGACGACGCCCAGCCACGCGTCACCTCGCACAACGGCGCGGGCAACCGCTTCGGCGAAATCAGGATAATCCACTGCGGCAGTGCTGTCGGTACCCAGATCAAGGAATTGGTAGCCCCAATCGCGGAGATGGCCCTTCAGCAACTCTTTCAGCTCGAAGCCGCCGTGATCGGCGGCGATCGCTACGATGCGCGCGGATTTTTCAGGCTCGGAGGAAGCATGTGTTCCCGTGGCGGGAGCTGCGCCCGAAGCCTCAATTCGAAAAGTGATCCCGCGCCGCTCGGCCTCCTCACGAGCCAGGGGAGTGATGATCGTGTCCGGCGTCACGGCCAGTTCGCCGTTTTGCGGGACGCGTTCCAAATCCCCTGCTGTGACCAGTGGTTTCATGATGATCGGCGCGGCATGTAGAATCCTGCCGCAGTTCTAAGACGGGGGAAGCGAAAGAACGCAAACATCCTTGAGATTACGGTAGCGCTCGGCATAGTCGAGCCCATAGCCGACAACGAATTCGTTGGGTATCTGGAACCCGATGTAGTCGGCCTTCACATCCTTCTTGATGCGGCGCTCGGGCTTGTCGAGCAACGCGGCAATTTTCAGGCTCAGAGGTTTTCGTTGCTGCAGGACGCGCATCAGGTAGCCGAGCGTGATGCCCGTGTCCAGAATGTCTTCCACAACGATGACGTTGAGGCCCTCGATGCTGGTGTCGAGATCCTTGATCAATCGGACTTGACCCGAAGTCTGGCTGCCATGCCCGTAGCTGGAAAGGGCCATGAAGTCGAGCGACACTTCGGTGTGAATCTGGCGGATCAGGTCCGACATAAAAATGGCCGCGCCCTTGAGGACCCCGATCAGGTGGACGCGCTGGCCCTTATAATCCTTCGAAATCTGGTGACCCATCTCGCGGACACGCTTCTGGATCGCGCTGCTCCGCAAAAGAATTTTCAAGTGCTCCTGCCCATGACCATGCACTGAGGATCACCTCCACTCGGGTCCGGGCTCCCTGCCTGCCGATTGGCAGGAGCCTGGAGCCCGGCAGAACAAACTTGGGGAGCGGTTACTCTAGCGCAGGGATGGGGAAAGCTCAAGGATTCCGGATGAGTTTCATGTGTCACCCCTGACGGGGTTTTTCTTTTTATCCGATCCACATTCCCACCGCTCCCCTTCGCTTCGTTCAGGGCAAGCGCGGTGGGCTACATTCTGTCGTCCCCCGGGACTCTAAGAAAAATGCAATCAGTCTACTACCGCGGGCAGAGCCACCTCAGTGCAGGATCGGATTTGATTCGACGGCTTCGCCGTGGCAACCTTGATCACCACTTATGCCTGGAGAAAATCAGAATTGGAAGCAACGCCGCGTCATCGTCACGGGCGGCGCGGGATTCATCGGCAGCGTGCTGGTCTGGGAACTCAATCGCCGGGGTTGCACCGATATTGTGGTTGTGGACGTTCCGGGGAGAAGCGAATTGCGCGGCAACCTTGGGGGATTGCGTTACTCCGAATTCCTAGACGCCGGAGAATTGCACACGCGTCTCGCATCGGGTTCGCTCGGAAGAATCGATTTTATTTTTCACCTGGGCGCGTGTTCCTCGACGACGGAAACCAATGAGGCGTACCTGCGCGAAAACAACTACGAATATTCGCGGAGGCTTGCGGAGTGGGCCCTGGGCTCGGGCGCGCGTTTCGTCTACGCCTCTTCAGCTGCAACCTATGGAGACGGATCTGCGGGCATGGACGATTCCGACCCGCGTCAGCTCGAACACCTGCGGCCCTTGAATCTTTATGGCCTCTCAAAACACTGGATGGACCTGCATGCCTGGCGGCAGGGCTGGCTCGATCGCATCGTAGGCCTGAAATATTTTAACGTCTTCGGCCCCAACGAATATCACAAGGGCGATATGCGAAGCGTCGTCTGTAAAAGTTATACAGAGGCGCTTCAGACCGGCGTGATTCATTTATTCAAGAGCTATCGCCCGGAGTACGCGGACGGCGAACAGCGACGCGACTTCCTTTACGTCAAGGATGCCGTAGCCATCACGCTGCACCTGGCCGAGAATCGCGGCGCGAATGGGATTTTCAATGTTGGCTCGGGAACTTCGCATACGTGGAATGAGCTGGCGCGTGTAGTCTTCGCAGCACTGGGTCGCGAGCCGCGCATCGAATACGTGGCGATGCCGGAAGCGATCCGCGACAAATATCAATATTTTACGCAAGCGAATATAGGGAAGCTGCTTTTCACCGGCTATACGCAACCCATTACTCCCTTCAATGAGGCGGTGCGGGATTATGTGGTGAATTATCTGTTGCCGGCCCGCACTGTCGGAGTAGCGTAGGCTTTAGCCTGCGCGGTTTTGATCTTGCCGTGCTGGCAGAATTGCGCGCAGGCTGAAGAGTCTGTGTGGCAACTACAAATCGTAACCACAAATTGTGTGATGCCAACTATCGCATCACAAGATATTGTGGTGGCGGCACCAAAAACCTAAGTAGCCACACAGACTCTGAAGCCTACGCTACTAAAACCGGCTTCGTTGATAATCCTCGAAAGATCCCCTCATGCAAAAATAACGCCCGCATAGCCGACGACTTCCTGCAAATCGCCATTCACCTCTCCCGATGTGGCGTAGCGCACAAGGTCAGCATGAGTTGCGCCCAGCGCGCGCGCGGCGGCGAGCATGGCAACCGTTGCGCCATACCCGCACATGGAAATACTTTCGTTTCGTACCGTTTCGAAAAGTTCGCGCGGCTCGAGCGCGAGGATGCGGTCAATCGCCTTGCGGTCCTTCACGCGAGTGATTTCGTCGGATTCGTAGTGGTTCATGTCTGAACTGGCGATGAGAAGAATCGGATCGTCCTCGGCCTGAATGACTTCCGCGATGGCTTGCCCGAGGGATACAAGGTCATCGTATTGGACCGTGCCAATCACGATGGGAACAAATGAAAAGGATGGAACAATGCGTTGCAGGAACGGCAACTGCACTTCGAGCGAATGCTCCGAGCTGTGGGCGATCGCATCTTCACGCAGCAACGGGCAAGCGCGCGAAAGCTTTCCCGCGAGACGCGCATCAATCGGGGCGAGGCCAAGGGGAGTTTGCCACGCGCCATCTGAAAGAATCGCCATCGGCGCGCCGCGAGGAAAATGCCGCGGGCCGATCAGGATCACGCGCGCAGGGATTTCCACGCGTTGATAAACCTCTCCCGCCACGCGGCCCGAATAAATGTATCCCGCGTGCGGCACCAGACAGGCAAGGGCACGGATTTTCTTTGGAGCTTCGGCGGCAAACAGGAAATCAAGTTCTTCGCGAAGGAGAACGGGATCTTCGGGATAAAACCGGCCGGCGACGGCGGGGGGACGAATCATGATGTACCCCGAAAAGAAATGATGGGCTTCAGACCGGTTTCGAGGGTTTACCTTTGATTTTCACGGCGACTTCGGAACGAGGCATGTACCGAATGACAACCCTGTCTCCGTACTGATACGCGCTGTTATTGAACATGGCCTGCATCCGGGGCCGAATCTGATCGGAATAAACGAATGTATGTATTTCGCGCATGTTATCAGGATTGCGGACCTGAATGGCGTTGATCATCATGTGCAAAACTTCGAAGCGTCCCTTGACGGGCTTCTCCGCAGGCGCCGGTTTCGATTTGACAATCATCGGCGCGGACACGGTTTGAGCGGGCGCGGAGCTTGCGGCAAGGAAAAATGCGAACGCCGCAACCAGAACAATGGCGAATTGGTTATTGCGAGTCATCGAGCGAGATTTTCAGCGACTTCAGAAAGCGTAAATCCTGCGGCGTCATTTCCAGCTTCGGTACTTTCCGTTCTTCCTGGAGGATTTCCTGGTCGACCTGGATGTGCAGCGACTCCAGAAAACGCCGGTCGTTCGGAGTAATTTTCGTGTCGTTGGCGTCGCGGTGCGCGAGGCCGATTGTGGCGTCGAGCTTCAGCACGATGTCAAACCCGGCCGCGCGCACTTCGGAAATCGCTTCGGTGATGCGCGGGGACTCCGACACGGTGTCATTGATCGCATGGCCCAGCTCGCGCAGTAATTGTTTTAGGTTATCGTCCAGTTGCACGACGTCTCCCTTCAGAAATCCACTTCTATTGGAATTGTAGGTCTCCGAGGACTGGGATACAAGTCCTTACGGGCACGGGGGCGTGTCCAATTCGACCATGGCCGGAAGGACAGTAGAAATAAGGCCCTGATTTAGCGGCTCTAGAAGCTGTTCGGCGAACAAGAATAAGGAAGAAAATTATTCCTGTTCGGTCCAGGCGTCGGGCGCGGCTTCTTCAAAACGCGTGAAGGCGTTGCGGAAAACGAAATGAATTCGGTCGGTGGGGCCGTTGCGCTGCTTGGCGATCAGAAGCTCCGTCTTGGCGCGTTCCTCGGGAGCCTCGTCGGGCTTAAACGCATTCGGACGGTGAATGAACATCACGACGTCGGCATCCTGTTCGATGGCGCCGGATTCGCGTAGATCGGATAGCTGGGGTCGCCGGTCCTCGCGTTCATTTGCGCGTGTGAGCTGCGAAAGGACCAGCACAGGAACTTTGAGTTCCTTGGCCAATCCTTTGAGGCCGCGGGTAATGCTGGAAACTTCTTCGTTGCGATTCCCGAAACGTCCGCGCCCGGAAACCAGCTGCAAATAATCCACGACCACGAGCGAGAGGCCCTTGTCGCGCTTCAGGCGGCGCAACTTCGCGCCCATTTCCACGACCGTTGCGGATCCGCTATCGTCGATCCAGAGCGGGGCCTCGGCCAGGCGCGAAAGCGAGACGGGAATTTTCCCGCCATCCTCGCGGCTCAGGTGGCCCGTCCGGAATTTGTGCGAATCAATTTGCGCGTCCGAGGAAAGCAAACGCAGCAGCAGAGACTCCTTGGACATTTCAAGGCTGAAGATGGCAACGGGCTTGTTTCCCCTCATCGCTACGTTTTCCGCGATGTTGAGCGCGAGCGCCGTCTTCCCCATCGAAGGCCGCGCCGCAAGGATCAGCAACTCCGATGGCTGAAAGCCGGAAGTGAGATTATCGAGCTGGTGGTAGCCGCTGGAAAGTCCGGTGATGCGCTTGCCTTCATTGAAAATTTGCGAGATGCGCTCAAAATTTTCGCGGACGACGTCGCGCACTCCCACCAGGCCCAAGCGCACGCGATCTTCCGCAAGCTGGAAAATCAGTGACTCCGCCCGGTCGAGGATCGCGTCGGCGTCCTCCTCGGCTTCGAGCGCCTGCTGCTGGATGGAATGCGTGGTGTGAATCAACGCGCGCAGCACCGATTTTTCCTTCACGATGCGCGCGTAATGCTCGATGTTGGTGACGTGCGGCACTCCATCCATCAACTGCGCGATGTAGGCCGGGCCGCCGCAGGATTCAAGTTCGCCGCTGCGGTTGAGCTGATCGGTGAGCGTCACCAGGTCAATGGCCTGTTGCGTTTCACCCAGCGCGATCATCTGCTGGTAAATGCGCCGGTGATGATCGTGGAAGAAATCTTCGGGCTTGAGTTTCTCGATCGCCGGGTTCAGCGCGTTGTTGTCGAGAAGGATCGCGCCCAGAATGCTGCGCTCCGCCTCCATATTTTGGGGCATCGGACGTTCGAGAGACGTAGTGGGGGTGGCCATTTTCGAGTTAGCGTTTAGTTCGCCTTAGTTTCGCCCAAAAATGCCCGTGTAGCAAGAGGGCTGTCAATCGGCTGGTTCGTCCCAGTTTGAAATCACCCAGATTTCCGTGAAGTGCTTATGCTTGCGATCGTGGCCGTGGTCCTCGGCAAGCATTTCGCGGAGCTTGTTCGGCAGGTCAGCCGACTTTTTGGCGGACGCCACATGTTTCTTGCACTCCTGATGGTAGCCAATTCCAAAACGGGCCCCGCAGCAATCGCAGAGTTCAAACGTTTCGATCGTGTACGACGGATATCGTGCCAAATCCTTGTCGAGTATCGCCACTGGACTGTTTACATCGTTGGTCATGTCATCCTCCGCTGGATTGAGGATTCCTTGGCGCCCCGGGTGCGGGCTCTACTTCTAAGATGCACGTCCCGATCAGATCGGGTGTACAGCCCGCCGAAAATTGCTGGTCGCGAGGCATGGCACGTCTTGGGGCGAAGCCAGGACCGGAGACCGCCGTGAGATGAAAGTCTAGCCTGCCTGCGGACAGGCAAGCTGGAAAATGTTAACTGTGCCCTGTGGATTTCAGGTGAGGCTGTGAATAACTTTTCGAAATTAACTTGCAATTCACAATGTGAAAAAGGTGAGGAAATCCTGTGCGGATGCGAAGAAAAGACAAAGGCCACCGCGGCCCGTCAAATCAAGCGCGGTGGCCCGAAAAAGATCGAATTCGAGGCCTATCCTTCTTTGACGACGACCACTTTGAATTGCGCGGTCACGCCGTGCACCAGCTTTACGGTGACGATGGATTCGCCAAGGGTTTTGATCGGCTCTTCCAGGACAATGTGGCGCTTGTCAATTTCAAAGCCTTGCGCCGCAAGCCCTTCGGCAAGATCCCCGGACGTAACCGAGCCGAACAAATGGTCGGTTTCGCCGGCCTTGCGCGCGAACTGGAGCGTCACGTTGTTGAGCTGCGCGGCCTGCTTCTCGGCCGCATCTTTCTCGGTAGCCGTGCGCTTGGAGAGTGTGATGCGAATTTTCTCGAGGCGTTTGATATTGGCTGGCGAAGCTTCGAGCGCGAGTTTATGAGGCAGCAGATAGTTGCGCGCGTACCCCGGGGCGACTTCAACGACTTCGCCGCGTGTGCCCAGCTTTTCGACGTCTTCCTGCAGAATGATTTGCATGGCTTCCTCTATTTCGGCGGCTCCATTCGGAGTCCGCGTCCGTTCTCGATTTTCAAGGCCAGCGGCTAAAGCCGCATGCTCTCTAATTCTTAACGGCACGGCTGAAGCCGTGCCCTACAACTCGTTCGGAATCGTCAAACTTAGAGTTCCGTCGCGAACGGCAGCAGAGCGATGTTGCGCGCCCGCTTGATTGCTTCGCCGAGCCACCGCTGGTGGCGTGAGCAGGTGCCCGTCATGCGGCGCGGCAGAATCTTTCCGCGTTCCTGCACGAAGGGCTGGAGCATCTCGACCTTTTTGTAGTCGATGAAATCCACGCGCTCGACGCAGAAGCGGCAAACTTTCTTCTTGCGGAAAAACTGGCGCTTGCCTCCGCGGCGCGGGCCACCGGGACCGCCACCGGGACCGCCGGGACCTCCGCCCTCTCGGCGCTGGCCTCCTCCTCCGCCTCCAAAACCTTCACGGCGGCCACCGCCTCCTCCGCCGGAGTGTCCTTCGGACCGGTGACCACCGCCACCGCCTCCAGGTCGCGGGCCGCTAGGTGCAGGCGAGGGACTCGGAACAACTGCATCGGACGTGGGAGCCGGTGTTTCATTTGGTGCTGGTACAGGCTGATCGGACATCGTGTTTCCTCTCTCTTAAAAAAATCATTCCGCCAGCGGCTAAAGCCGCATTGCATCTATACGCTTTGTGGCACGGCTGAAGCCGTGCCCTAGAAACCATCGCGTGTTTCCACGCGGGCACAATTAACTTGCCGCCGGTTGCTCGGCTGGCGGCGGAACCTGTTGCGGTGGAGCGGGCGCCGGAGTCGACCCTGGAGCCGCTTGCTTGCGCGGGCGGCGGCTGGCGCGGCGTTCGCGATGCTTCACGAGTTTCTGCTGGCGCTTCAGTTCTTCGTCGAGGCGGATCGTCTGGTACTTGATGACCGGGTCGGAAACCTTCAGGCGCCGCTCGAGTTCCTTGATGATGTCGCCCGTACCGCCGCGGATGACCATGTAAACGTAGAAACCCTCGCGGTGTTTCGACACGCGATAGGCCAGGCGGCGCGTGCCCCATTTCTCGGTCTTCTCGACTCTGCCGCCGTGTTCGGTGGCGGAATGCTCGAGCGTCGCGATAACCTTGGCGATGTCTTCCTCCGGCGTGGCCGGACGGCAAATAAAAATCAAGTCGTACTGACGTTCTTCCATAGCTCAATGACTCCGTTTCTCAAACTTTGATTCTCAAACCCTGCTTGCTGGAAACTATTTTTAATTCTCTTCTTCATCTTCACCGGGCGGCGGCACGCGGCGGTTGAAGCGGTTCATCGCGGCGGCAATTCCCTCCGTAACGATCACTTTCACCGCTTCGGCGCCCTGTTCGATTTCCTCGGCCACCAGATCTTCCTCGTCGCGGCGAATCTGCCGCAGCACGTATTCCTTCAAATCGCCCCGGAAGTCCTCGGGCTGCACGCCCATGCGCACGCGAGGAAATTCTGTTGTGCCCAGCGCGCCGATGACGGACTTGAGCCCGTTGTGGCCGCCTGCCGTGCCTCGCTCTCGAACGCGAATCATCCCCCAGGGCAGCGCGATATCGTCGCAAATCACAATCACGTCCGAAGGCTCGCACTCGGCGCGTCCGAGCAACTCGCGCACCGCAAGGCCGCTCAGATTCATCATCGTCTGTGGCTTTGCAAGAGCTACTTCGTGTCCCGCGATACTTCCCAGGCCAACAAACGACTTCGACTCGGGCCGCGTCACACGGATGCCGGCCTGCTCGGCCAGCATGTCCACGACCAGAAAACCCAGGTTGTGCGGCGTCCAGGCGTATTCGATGCCCGGATTGCCGAGGCCAACGATCAGGCGCATTCGTATACTCGCCGCACGGACTTGAGAAGTTACTTCTTCTTTTCCTTCTCGGCAGCGGGAGCTTGTTCGCCTTCTTCTCCCTCTTCGTCCTTCTTGCCCTTCTTGATGACCTCGGGCTCGGCCGGAGTTGCTGCTTCAGCAGCCACCGCTTCGACAGGCTTCTCTTCCTCGACGCGCAACGTGACGACGTGCGAGAGCACGCGCGTGGGATCGGTAAGAATCTTGATTTTTGCCGGATCGACCTGGATGTCCGATGCGCGAAGCTGCATCCCGATCATCAGGCCCGAAATATCCATGCGGAATTCGGTCGGGATATCGCTGGGCAGGCACTCAATTTCGACTTCGCGGGTGACGATTTCAAACACGCCGCCCTGCAGCTTGACGCCCTGCGCTTCACCAAACGTGTGCACCGGCACCTTGACGTGCATGCGCACATCCATGGCGATGCGGAGCAAGTCCACGTGAAGCAGATGCCCCTTCACCGGGTCCACCAGCCAGTCTTTCAGGATCGCGGTCTGCTCGTCGTCCTTGATCTTGATCTTGAAAATTGTGTTGTGCCCTGAAGCGGACCGCAAGATTGCGGCCACCTGCTTGGCATTGATCTCAAGCGCCTGCGATTTGCCCTTGCCGCCATAAATGACCGCGGGAACTTGTCCCGTAAGGCGGACGCGCCGCGCGGCGTTTTTGCCCCGTGTCTCCCGGGGCGATGCTTCTACAATGATCTGGTCCATAAGTCCTTCCCCATTTCATAACTAAATTTCACAAACCAATTTTGCTAGAAAAACAATTCGCTGATCGAAGATTCCTCATGAATCGAGTGAATCCCGCGCGCCAGGAGTCCCGCGACGCTCAAAACTTTAATTCGTGGAACTTGTTTGGCCGCTTCGCTGAGCGGCACCGAATCGGTGACGACAACTTCCTCGATCGCCGACGCGCAAATCCGCTGCACGGCCGGCCCCGACAGGACGGGATGAGTACACGCAGCGTACACTTTTGTCGCGCCTTCCTTCAGCAAAGCTTCGGCCGTCTTCACCAGCGTGCCAGCGGTATCAATGATGTCGTCAATGATCAGTGTTTCGCGTCCGTGGACATCGCCGATCAGGTGCATGACTTCGCTGACGTCAATATCCACGCGGCGCTTATCCACGATAGCCAGCGGCGAGTCCAGCTTTTTTGCAAACGCGCGCGCCCTTTCCACGCCTCCGGCATCGGGAGAAACCACCGTCAGCTTCTTGAAATTCTTGGTCTTGAAATAATCAATCAGGACGGGCGACGCGTAGAGATGGTCCACCGGAACATTGAAATATCCCTGAATCTGCGGGGCGTGCAGGTCGAGCGTCAATGCGCGATTCGCCCCGGCAGTTTCCAGCAAGTCCGCGACAAGTTTTGCGGAGATCGGAACACGAGGCTTATCCTTGCGGTCCTGGCGCGCGTAGCAGTAGTAGGGCATCACGGCGGTGATTCGCCAGGCCGAAGCGCGCTTGAATGCGTCAATCATCATCAACAATTCCATCAGGTGAAAATCCGCGGGATTCGATCCGGGCTGGACCACAAAGACGTCCGCGCCTCGCACATTCTCCAGAATCTGAAAATAGACTTCGCCATCGCTGAATTTCCCCAGCTTGGCCTCGCCGGGCTTCACGCCCAGATGGCGGCAGATTTCCTCGGCCAGACGCGGGTTCGCGCTGCCGCAAAAAATTTTGAACTTGTCGTCGGTCAAGTGTATCCCTATGAATTAACGGGCGTGGGCTCTACTTTTATAATGCACGCTTCAAGTGAAGCGTGGAGCCCGCAAAAATAAACGAACAGCTCAGGCAAGATCCGGGCCGCCCAATTTCCGGCGGTACTCCACCCTCGAAAGAGTCGAGCAGGTAAAAACCTGGTCTTTCGGAAACGCCCGTGCAGCTCGGCGCGCCATCGCTGGGTTTTGGAATATTCCAAACACCGCCGAACCGCTACCCGCCAGCGAGGCCCCTGCAGCTCCTTGCCGAAGCAACTCCCGCTTGATTGCAGCCAGGCGGGGATACCGCGGAAAAACAGCAACCTCAAAATCGTTTGTGAGGGCTGCCCCCTGCGGGCTCCAGCACAGAGCACAGAACCGCATTAGTTTAGTGGCGTCCGGCCCCTTTGTCAATTGTTCTGGAAGCCACTGGTAGGCCTCCCTCGTAGGAACGGCAATATTGTGGGGAGAAACGACCAGCAGGCTGCTCCGAGGCAGGTCAGGAAGGGGGTAGATCTCATCGCCGCGGCCAATTCCCACTGCGCGCCCCCCGAGCAGAAAGAAAGGGACATCCGCGCCAAGTCCGGCGGCGATTTGCGTCAGGTGGGCAATCTCAATGGACTTTCCCGTCAGACGCAGCAATCCGACGAGCGCTGCTGACGCGTCGCTCGATCCCCCGCCCAGGCCGCGCCCTACGGGAATGCGCTTGGTCAGCACTGCGCGGACGCCTCGCCTGACGCCCAACTCCCGCATCAACTCATGGATTGCCCGGTAGACCAGGTTGTCGCTGCCGGGCTCCGCGGCCAGGGTCGAATTTCCGGCGATGCGCAGGTCAATGCCGGGACTTCGCTGCACTTCGAGCTCAATCGTATCGTGCAAAGAAATCGCCTGGAAGATAGTGCGAAGCTCGTGATAGCCGTCCGCGCGACGTCTGACGATGTCGAGACACAGATTGACCTTTGCGTAGGCAGGAACGCGGACCGATTTCATAGGGAGGTATGCTACTACGGCTTGGCGCCGGAGGGCGATTTCTGCTGCGCGGTCCGGCGCTTCAGGGCCGCCATTTTTTGTTCCATTTCGGCGAGCTTGGCCGGCTCAAAATCACCCGGCAGTACGCGGTGCCATTCATCGAGCGATTTCTGGAACTGCGCCTCGGCGAGATCGTCCTTACCCATTTTGGAATACAGTTCGCCCAGGTGGCTCAGGATTGTGGGATCGTGGCTTTCCCGCGTGGCTGCCTTGCGAAGATATTCCTCCGCTTCGGGGAATTTGTTTTGCTTGAAGTAGGCCCACCCCAGGCTGTCCTGGTAAGCCGCATTGTCGGGATCATCCACCAGGGCGCGTTTGATCATGTCGGTGGCTTCCTCGAGGCGAATTCCCCGGTCGGCCAGCATGTACCCGTAATAGTTCAGTACGGATGAATTGCGGGGATTTACGTCGAGCACTTTGCGGAATTGTTCCTCGGCCTGGTCATATTTTTTCTGGCGCTCGAAGATGGCTCCGAGCATAAAACCGATCATTTCATTCTGGTCTTTGTCAGGAGATGCCGAGGCAATCTTTTCCGCCGAGTGGACGGACTGCTCGGCATCGTTCCACTGCTGGCCCTGCTCATACACTTGCGCGAGGTCGAGCTGAATTTCGAAATCTTCCGCCGTGCCGTCGAGCAATTGCCGAAGCTGCGTCGCGGCCTGGTCGGTCTGCGCGTTTTCGCCGTAGAGCAGTGCTTGCGAGACGCGCAGCTGGCGGTCTTTCGGATAGGCTGCGAGCGCTTTATTTGAAGCATCAAGCGCCTTCGGAATATCGCGCGCATCGCGGTAGGTGTCGATAATCAACGCTCGCGCGCGGCGATCTTCTTCGGGGCCCAGCTTGAGCATTTCATTGAACGTGTTGACCGCCGCGACGTAATTGCTCGTTTCACGATAGAGCTGCCCGAGCTGCTGATAGAGAATCGCAAGCGTCCGCCGGCGTTCCGGAGTGAACTCGGACTGCGACTTCACGCCCGCAACGGCTTCCGAAAGCACCTTGATCGAATCTTCAAAGCGGCCCTCGGCCTCATAAATGGAAGACTCGTAATAGATCACTTCCAGATTTCCCGGGGCGCGCTGTTTGGCGAGCAACACATTCTGCTCAGCCTTATCGAGCTGCTTCATTTGCCGGTAGATCTCGGCCAGGCGCAGGTAATTGTCCGGATCGTCCGCATCCATCTGCACCAGGCGCTGGTACTGTTCGAGCGCTTCGGGATATTTTTCCTCGCTCAGCAGCGTTTGCGCGAGCCCCCGGCGGTGCGTGACTTCGTCCGGCTCGAAGTCGGTGGCCTTGCGATAGGCCTGTTCGGCGTTGGGAAGATCGTGGACTTGATTGTAAGCATCGCCCAGCATGTCCCAGAGGCGGCCGGTGGGCGCGCGCTGCAGGATTTGCTGCAACGAGGAAATGGCCTCCTCCGACTTGCCCTCGTCGAGCAATAGCTGCGTGAGCTGCTCGACGCCATTCTCATTTTCCGGTTCGCGCGCGAGCAGGGTGCGCAGCACGGCTTCCGCCTGGTCATGCTGGTTTTGAAGGCGATAGAGCCGGGCGAGCCATAAAGCGGCATCGCTGTCGGTAGGATCAATGCGCAGAATTTCGTGATATTGCTCCGTTGCTCGAGAAAGAGTGTCTTTTTGTCCCGAAGTGTCGCTCAAGTCGCCCAGCGTCCGGACATAAATGCGCGCCAGCAAACGCCGCGCGGAAAGATTGTTCGGGTCCTTGGCGATCATGGATTGCGCTTCGAGTACCGCGTCGCGGATGTGCTGCGACTGAAAATACATTTCAGCCAGTTCGTTTCCGATTTGCGGGCTGTTCGGATCGACGCCGTAAGCTTTTTTATAGAATTCGATGGATTTGTTGGCGTCTTCGGCGTGGCCCGTGACTTCGTATTCCTGCTGGTAATAATGGCCCATCGCGTAATCCAGATAGGCCTCGGAGGCCTGGTCAACGTCCAGTGGTTTGGCGGCCTGCGCGGCAGGCTGTGGATTCGCTGCGGGAGGCGCAGCAGATTGAGCGGCGGTCGCGCAAGGAACGGCCATGGCGACAAATAATGGGAGAAGGCCGTAAAAACTTTGGCTGCTTTTCATGTCGTCACCGCGAAAAAATTATCCGCCACGCCCGTATGCGGGTCAAAACGGTTCCGTCAACAGGTTTCCATATGCTTAGCACGCAAGGAAACCAAAGTGCCGGTTTGATCCAGCCCGCGCACGTGACCGTAAATCTATGATGCGCGGTTGGCCCGTATGGTTCCCATTGTATTACTTTTCAATCCCAGAATCCGCACCTCAATGTTTGAAGTGGCGTATGCGTCCTTAAATTAAGTCAGTGGGAATTTTTTGGAACTGCCCGTCCGGCCAGGCGGTCCACTCTTTGGTCCCACGGGCTGGCGAGCACGGGTTGTATCTGCTCGCGGAACTGCCTGGTATGTGCAGCGGCTTCGTGGGCGTCGAACGCCTGCTGGTTCTCCCACTGTTCCACGATTACGAAGTGATTGGTCCGCCCGATTTCGGAGTAGAGTTCTACCCGCAGCGCTCCCTTGTCTTTGCGAGTATCTTCGACATATTGCGACAGGATTGGCCCGGCAACATTCGGCGGCATTGTGTCGAAGTGCGCCACCACATAGATTTTTTCACGCCCGCCTGCGCTTTGGGCGCAAATCCCTGGCGCGAAAAGCGCCGCCATCAGCATCACACGTGCGAAGAGCCAGATCGGATGGCGTCGCGCCAAATTGAGTTTCAATGGATTGATCATGTGCGGGCTCCCTTGCAGCGCACTACCTGCGCTTTAACGGAAACCTCCCGGAGGAATCGCTTCGAAGATCTTATGCAGCCGCTCATCGAATGGGCCGGCGAGCATGGGAGCGAGCTGGTCGCGAAACTGCTTGCTGCGAGGATCGGCTTCGTGCGCGTCGAAATCCGCCTGGTTGTCCCAAACCTCAACCAGCGTAAAATGATTGGTTCGTGAAATCTGAACGTAGAGTTCAATGCGCTCGGCGCCTTTTTCCTTGCGGGTCTGCTCCGCATATTGTTGCAGTAACTTCGCGCCGCCGGGGTTGTTCGGCAAAACGTCGACGTGGGTCACGACGTAAATTCTGTCCTTCATCGCCTGGTCCTGCGCAAAAAGACGCATAGGGAAAGAAGTGGCGGCGAGAGCGAACACCACAAATATCCAGCAGAGGCGTTTCCGCGCCAAGGTCAATTTCGATGGATTCAACATTGTTTTCTCCCTTGCCACGGGTCACTCATCTTTCCAGGTGGAAAGCAGGAAAATCGCATCACAGCGTGATCGGGATCATAGTCCAGGGCATAAGCGGAATCAATCACGGCTGAACGTCGAGTCATAAACATAAAAATCGATCGTTACCGTAATCCGCTGAGGAAAAATTTCAGTGCCGGAAATGCCGCACGCCGGTGAATACCATGGCGATTCCCAGTCTGTCCGCGGCCGCAATGACGTCTGCGTCACGAACCGAGCCACCCGGCTGGATCACGGCTGTGGCGCCCGCTTTCCCTGCCTCCTCGAGTCCATCGGGGAACGGAAAGAACGCATCGGAGGCCACGGCAGTTCCGGCAAGCGGCAGTTGCGCTTTCATCGCCGCGATTTTTACGGAATCGACGCGGCTCATCTGGCCCGCGCCTACGGCGACGGTTTGTCCGGCGCGCGCAAACACGATCGCGTTCGACTTCACATGCTTGCAGACTTTCCAGCCGAAGAGCATCGCTTCGATTTCATCCGGCGTGGGCGCTCGCTTAGTAACGACTTTCAAGTCGTTTGCGACAAGTTCATGCCGGTCCTGCTCCTGCACCAGGACGCCCCCTGAAATTCGTTTCAACTCGTGTTCGGCGTCGCGCGATGAGGAATCTCCGGCGGAGAGCTCGAGCAGCCGCAGATTTTTCTTGGCGGCAAATCTTTCGAGCGCCACCGCATCGTAACCCGGCGCGACGATGCATTCGACGAACAGTTTCGCGACTTCTTCGGCCGTGGCTGCGTCGATCGGACGATTGAACGCCATGACGCCGCCATACGCCGAGACCGGATCGCAGGCCAACGCCTTCATATATGCGGCGAGTAGCGTTTCCTGCTCCGCCGCGCCGCACGGGTTGCTGTGCTTGACGATCACCGCCGCGGGCCGGTGAAATTCCAGGGTGAGTTCCAGTGCCGATTCAAGATCCGCAAAATTATTGTAGGAAAGTTCCTTGCCCTGCAATTGGCGCGCCGACGCAAGACCGGCCGCGCTCGCTCCCGCCGGGACATACAGCGCCGCGCGCTGGTGTGGGTTTTCTCCATACCGCAATTCCTGACGTCGTGTGTAAGCGAAATGCAGACGGGAAGGCAGAGCGGGTCCTGAACTGAGGTGGATCGAACCGCCGGCGGCCGTGAGTCGCTCGAGTTCCGTGGCGATTATTCCGTCATAACGCGCCGTCAGCGCAAACGCCTTGCGCGCCAGTTCCAGGCGCGTCGCCAGGGTTACATCACCGTGCGTGGAAATTTCGGCGGCAATCGCCGGATAATCCGCCGGATCGGTGACCACCGCAACGCGTTCGAAATTCTTCGCAGCGGAGCGCACCATGGTCGGGCCGCCGATGTCGATGTTCTCGATCAGTTCCTCGGGCGTGAGGCCGGGCTTTGCGGCGGTGGCTTCAAAGGGATAAAGATTCACGACGACCAGATCTATCGGCGCGATCTTGTGCTCGGCAATTTGCTCGAGATCGCCTGCGTCGCCGCGGCGAAACAAAATACCGCCGTGAACCTTGGGGTGCAGAGTCTTCACGCGCCCGCCAAGCATCTCAGGCCATCCGGTCAGCTCGGCGACGCCGCGGACCACGATTCCGGCTTCACGCAACAGCCGCGCCGTGCCGCCGGTTGAAACGATCTCGATGCCGCGCGCCGCAAGCTGGCGCACGAAATCGGCAAGTCCAGTTTTGTCATAAACGCTCACGAGAGCGCGTTCAACCGGCACACAATCCTCCAGAGGGCTCCAGGGTCAGCGGCGAAACGGCTATTGTAATCGCGGCGCGTGGAATCGAAAAGCGGGAATCGCTGTGATTTCATTTCCACCCTCTCCTGTTTCGTCTTTCCAATTGCCGTAGCCACGCATTACACTCTGTTTCCGTTTGTTTTTGGAGGACCGCATGTCCCTGGTGGATGTACTGATCGGCAAGCCCCTGGCGACGTCCGACGAGCGCGCCGAACAGATTGGCGCTGTTGCTGGGATCCCGATCTTTGGCCTCGATGCGCTCAGCTCGGCGGCGTACGGTCCTGAGGCCGCGCTCACGCTGCTGATTCCGCTGGGCGCCGCGGGCGTCGCTTACATTGTGCCCGTAAGCTTCAGCATCATTTTGTTGCTGACCATCGTCTATTTTTCCTATCGGCAGACCATTGCGGCTTATCCCGGAGGGGGAGGCTCCTATACCGTCGCATCGCAAAACCTCGGTTCGCATGCCGGACTGCTGGCCGCGGCTGCTCTGCTTCTCGATTACACGCTGACCGCTGCTGTAGGCATTTCGGCCGGGGTAGGCGCGCTGGTTTCCGCCGTGCCGCAATTTCAGCCGCACACGCTTGCGATTTGCCTTGGGATTTTGGTGGTGGTCACGATCGTGAACCTTCGCGGTGTCCGGGAAGCGGGGTTTATCTTCATGATCCCGACCTATGCGTTTCTCGGCTCCCTTCTCGGCGTCATAATCATCGGAATTTCAAAAACGGTCCTTGCGGGAGGGCACCCGGTTGCTGTTTCCGCGCCACCTGCGAGTCTTTTTGGTCCTGCCACGACGGCGGTGAGTTTGTGGTTGCTCCTCCAGGTATTTTCGAACGGGTGCACGGCAATGACTGGCGTCGAGGCGGTCAGCAACGGCGTGCGTGCCTTCCGCGAACCGACCGTGCGCAACGCGCAACGCACTCTGACGGTGATCATAGGACTGCTGGCCGTTCTCCTTGCTGGAATCGCATTCCTGGTTCGCGCCTACGGTATACAGGCGACCGATCCCGGCAAGCCGGGTTACCAGAGCGTGATTTCGATGCTGGTGGCGGCGGTGACAGGGCGGGGCTGGTTCTATTATTTCGCGATTGGTTCCGTGCTCCTGATCTTGTCGCTCTCCGCGAACACGGCGTTCGCTGATTTTCCGCGCTTATGTAAGGCCGTGGCGCAGGATGGATTCCTGCCGCATTCGTTTGGCTACCGTGGGCGCCGGCTGGTGTATTCGCAGGGGATCATCGTGCTGACCGTACTTACGGCTATCCTGTTGACGGTGTTTGGCGGCGTGACGGACCGGCTGATCCCGCTGTTTGCGATCGGGGCGTTTCTTGCGTTCACACTATCGCAGGCGGGGATGGTGGAGCACTGGCACAAGGCGCGAGGGCGGGACGCCATCCGGAGCATGATCATAAACGGGCTGGGCGCTTTTGCCACGGGCATCACTCTGCTCGTCGTGCTGGTCGCCAAATTTACCTCGGGCGCATGGGTCAGCATGCTGCTGATCGCCGGGATGATGACCACGATGATGGTCGTGCGCCGGCATTACCGCGAGGTCGCCATCGAACTCGAATGTACCGTACCCTTGCAAATCGAAAGCATCGGCTCTCCGATCGTGATCGTGCCCATTCAGAGCTGGTCAAAGGTTTCTCAACGCGCGATCGAGTTTGCGCTGACGCTTTCGCGAGACATACACGCCGTACACGTCGGCACGGAAGACGAAGCAAATGACCTGCAGGAAAACTGGGACCGGCTCATCGGCGGGCCGGTGACACGGGCGGGCGGCACGGCGCCTACGCTGGTGGTTCTGCCTTCGCCCTACCGGCTGGTCATCAAGCCAATCCTCGAATATGTCATGCAAACTGAGGCGGACAATCCGGGAAGGCAAATCGCGGTGATTGTGCCGGAACTGGTCGAACGGCACTGGTACCACTACCCGCTGCATAACCAGCGCGCCGAATTGTTGAAAGCGCTCCTGCTGGTGAAGGGCAGCCGCAACATCGTGCTGATCAACGTGCCGTGGTACATCAGCGCCTGAGAAGCGCTCGTGGAGTTCTTCGCAACTGACTTGCGGCTCCGGTCACGATTTCACACGGGCTTTCAGCAGGGCGTGCTTGCCTTCGAGGGCCACAATGTATTCAACCTCACCGGCATTTTTCTGCTTCTTGAGCTGGTCGGTTTTTTCGCGTACGAACGATTGAAACGCTTCCAGCGTCAGTCTTTCCGTGCTTTCACTGGCGAGTTCCTTGGCGTTGCGGAAGGCGGTGAAGAGCTGCTCGACTTTTTTCTTTTCGTGGTCGGGATCTTTGCAGGAGATGGCGAACGGAAATTCGGTGACGGCGGAATGCTGCTTTTCGCCGCCGCGCTTGCGTGACCGTTCCTTTTCAATCTCCCTGGCGGCTGCCCCAAAGTGCCTCTCCACTGTGCCTTCCTCTTTTTTCTTCAGCCGCTTGCGAAACATTTCTTTGTACTTCGAATGGGTCTGCGCCAGACTGCTGTAGTGGAAGCGCTGGGTATAGCTCATGCCCGCGCCCCGGTCGCTATAGCGTTTGAGCATGGAATCAATGCGCCACTCGGTCTCGGTGGGAGGGCGAACTTTCCCTCCGCCGAAGTATTGCTCGTAGTCAATCTTCAGCTGGCGAATATCCTTCTCGAGTTGGGCGAGGTCTTCGTCGATGGTCGGCATAACGTGCCAGGGATAGCACTTCGATGCTAAGCGGCATGGGAGGAAGGGTCAACGCGCTCGGCATGTTCCGGTGCGGAACAGATAATGCTTCAAGGTAGCGTAGGCTTCAGCCTGCGCGATTTTGGGTTTCTAACCCCAACTGCGCGCAGGCTGAAGCCTACGCTACCAAGACGAGTTATTCGAACAGGTGACCGGGGAGAGTTGTCAGGGATCGAACGCCTGTGCTCCAATGCTTTTGCAAATGCTTGCAGCCGTCACCCGCCGAAGCCGAATTGCGGTCGTTCAAAAACCGATGCCGCGCTTACACCCCGGCTGGGCGCTGGTCCGCGTCCGCCTGGCGGGAATCTGCAATACGGACATCGAAATTCTGCGCGGGTATCATGATTTTCAAGGAACGCTTGGCCATGAATTCGTCGGCGAGGTCGTGCGCGTCGCGGGCGAAACGGGTCCGGGCTGTACTTGCAGCCCGGCTTCAGTAAAAGACAAAAACTGGGTCGGGCGGCGGGTCGTGGGAGAGATTAATATTGCCTGCGCCGGTTTGTCGTCGCGCGGAGGCGGGGTCGGGAGACTGTGCAGCTATTGCCGGCGCGGAATCCCCACGCATTGCAAGCGCCGCCGCGTGCTGGGAATTATCGGCCACGACGGCGCGTTCGCTGAATATCTGACGTTGCCCATCGTAAATCTGCACGTCGTGCATCACGGAATTCCCGATAGCGCAGCCGTGTTCACAGAGCCGCTGGCTGCGGCATGTGAAATCCTGGAACAGGTGGACATCAGCGCGCACAACGAAGCCTGCGTTCTCGGCGACGGCAAACTCGCGCAACTAATTGCGCGGGTATTGCGAGCCTCCGGCGTACGAGTGGTAATGATCGGCAAGCACGCGAACAAGCTGGCCTTCGCGCATCTTGCGGGCATTGCGACAATTCGGTCGTTCAGCCGAGCGGCGCGACGTGCGAATGCGTTCACGTTGGTTGTGGAGGCGACAGGCTCGCCCTCCGGGCTGATGATGGCGCAGCGGATCACCGCGCCGCGCGGCACGCTCGTCCTCAAGTCCACGTTTCACGGCGCTGCGCCTGTCGAAACATGGCCAATCGTGGTAAAGGAACTTACTGTCATCGGTTCGCGCTGTGGGCCGTTCCCGGCTGCGCTGGCTCTGCTGCGTTCAGGACGCGTGGACCCGCGGCCGCTGATTTCGCGCGTTTTCGAATTGAACGACGCGGCCAAGGCGATTCGCTATGCGCAAAAGCCGGGCGTAATGAAAGTGTTGCTCCGGTAACTCGCCAGTTTCTGAAAACAGATGTGGACTGAACATGTCTGATCGAAAACTCGCAAATATTGCCACCCCACATTTCTTGACATTCATTCGAATAGCCACCTAGACTAAATCTTTCCGAACACACTATGAGCGAAGCGGAACACAAAACGATCGTTGTAGGTGTCACCGGCGCTTCGGGCGCGGTGCTGGCGCAGGCGGCGCTGCGGCTGCTCGAAGCCGATGCGCGCGTGGCGCGGATTCATCTGGTCGTCACGGACACGGGAGCGCGCCTGCTGGCGCATGAACTTAGCATTGCTACCAGTGATGCGAAGAAGCTCCCTTCGCTGCTGATAGGCGCGCGCGCGGAGAAGACGGAAGTCCTGCCAAACAAGGACGTGGGTGCTTCGATAGCATCCGGCAGCTATCCGGTGGATGCCATGGTCGTAGTTCCTTGCTCAATGGGCATGCTGGCGACGATTTCGGCGGGGACCAGCGATGACTTGATCGCGCGCGCCGCCGATGTTTGCCTGAAGGAAGGACGCCGGCTGGTGCTTTGCGTGCGCGACACACCGTTCAGCAGGATTCATCTGGAAAATATGTTGCGCGCGCAGCAAGCCGGCGCGGTGATCATGCCGGCGATTGTGTCCTTCTACCATCAGCCGAAAACGATTGACGATCTGGCCGCGCAATATGTGTATCGCGTCCTCGCGCAGATGGGTTTGCCGCAGGAGCAGGCGTATCGCTGGGAGGGGCAAGGAAAGAGCAATGCACGCGAGGTTTGAGCATTTAGTAGCGTAGACTTCAGTCTGCGCGATTTTAGATTTTCGCAAACTAAACCCGCGCAGACTAAAGTCTACGCTACTGAAAGGCTTCCGGAGTTTGTGGTGACACATAGCCGCATCCGCACGATCCTCGAGATGATTAAGTTCGAGCACTCGGTCTTCGCGCTGCCGTTTGCGCTGACCGGAGCGCTGCTTGCCGCACGCTATGCGCCAATTCCCGGGATGGTTTCAGGACTGCCCTCCTGGCGGCAGATCGTATGGATCGTCGTCGCCATGGTGGGAGCACGCTCGTGGGCGATGACGCTGAACCGCATCATTGACCTGCGCTATGACCGCGAGAATCCCCGCACGAAGACGCGCGCTCTTGCAACCGGCGCGCTCACCGTGGGATTCGCGTGGTTTTTTGCGGCGGCTGCTGCGGCGGTGCTAGTGATCGCCGCGTGGCAACTCAATCGTCTGGCGCTCGAACTTTCTCCCGTCGCGCTCGCCGTGCTGTTTTTCTACTCCTACACTAAGCGGTTCACGTCATGGTCGCACCTGGTGCTGGGATTCTGCCTGGGAATGTCACCGGCGGCGGCATGGATTGCCATCGCGGGCTCGCTCGACGCGCGGATGTTGATCCTGTGCGGAGCGGTGACACTGTGGGTCGGCGGCTTCGACGTTCTCTATGCCTGCCAGGACGTCGAATACGACAAGTCGGTGGATCTGTTTTCCGTGCCGAAGCGCTTCGGGATTGCGCACGCTCTGATGATTGCACGCGCCATGCATGTGGTGATGATTGCGCTGCTGGCGTGGCTGGCGTGGAGTTTTCATCTCCCATGGCCGGCATGGGCGGGGATCGCCGTTGTGGCTTCGCTGCTTGCCTACGAGCACTCGCTGGTTTCGCCGAACGACTTGAGCCGGATGAATGCTGCGTTTTTCGCGGTGAACGGTTATATTAGTATTTTGTTTTTGTTGTTCTGGGGCGCGGCGGTGGCTGTGGCGCATCCTTAAGAATTTAGTAGCGTAGGCTTCAGCCTGCGCGGGTTTTTCACTCGCAATTCAAAAGCGCGCAGGCTGAAGCCTACGCCACTAGACCCATGACCGAATTACAAATCAACGACGAGCGACTAACCCCCATCGCCGACAAGGTGCTCGCCGGAGAACGCCTGGGATTTGAAGACGGCCTGGCGCTCTATCGTTCGCCCGACTTGCTGGCCGTCGGCTGGCTCGCGAATTACGTCCGCGAGAAGCGCTACGGCAATACGTGCTTCTTCAACGTGAACCGGCACATCAATCCGACCAACGTATGCGTCGCGCATTGCAAGCTGTGCGCCTTTGGCCGCGATCCCAATGCTCCCGGCGCTTACACATTTGCGCTCGAAGAAATTTACCACCGCGCCGAACAAGGCGTGCGCGAAGGCGCGACCGAATTCCACATGGTCGGCGGACTGCACCCCGATCTGCCGTTTGAATATTTTCTCGACCTGATGCGCGGGCTGAAAAAGCGCTGCCCGACTGTGCACTTGAAGGCGTTCACGATGGTCGAGGTGGGATATTTCTCGCGCATCTCGAAGCTTTCGATTCGCGACACGCTGATTGCCCTCAAAGAAGCAGGCGTGGATTCGCTTCCCGGCGGCGGCGCGGAGATTTTTCACCCGCGCGTGCGAAAAATTATCTGCGACCACAAAGTCAGCGGACAGCAGTGGCTCAATATCGCGCGTACGGCGCACCAGATCGGGCTGCGCTCCAACGCCACGATGCTGTACGGCCACGTCGAGACTGAAGAAGAGCGCGTGGACCATCTGCTCAAACTGCGAGAGCTGCAGGACGAAACGCACGGCTTTGCGGCGTTCATTCCGCTGGCGTTTCACCCGGCGAATACGGGGCTTGCACACTTGCCGCCGCCGACGGGCTACCACGACCTGAAATCCATTGCGATTTCGCGGCTCCTGCTCGACAACTTCGATCACATCAAGGCGTATTGGGTGATGCTCACGCCGAGCATCGCGCAGATCGCGCTGCGCTTCGGCGCGGACGACATTGACGGCACCGTTGTCGAGGAAAAGATTTATCACGACGCCGGAGCCAGGACGGCTGAGTTCACTCCGCGCGTCGAACTCGAACGCCTGATTCGCGAAGCCGGCCGCGTCCCCGTCGAGCGCGACACCCTCTACCGCCCCGTCGACCGCTCGAAAATGCCTCCTCTGCCCGGCCCGAAGCCCGACGTCACGCTTTCGATCAACCTGTAGAGATTTCTGGACGTTTCTTTGACTGGCGAAGGCCATGATCCATCATTCATGAATAGTATTGAACTATCATGAGAACGCATGTAATCTCTTCTTTGAGGTTTATGTTATGAGACGGCAATTTGTCCTGGACAAGAAATCAAGTCAGCTTTTGGAAGAGTTGGCCGAAACTCGCGCTGGGAATCGAAGCCTGGTCGTGCGCGAGGCTATCGGCCTCTATGCCGCGATGGAGGCATCGTTGGAAGAAATTGAATCTAATCCTGAATTCGTGAAGATGATGGAAAGGAGTGCTGCGGATATTCGCGAAGGGCGAGTCTATTCACAAGAAGAAGTTGAGCGCCATTTCGCCAAGAAAAGAAAGCGACGCTAGTGGCTAAAATTGTTTGGCCGGAATATATTCGAGAGTTGTTGGACGCACTTCCGCCGGGTGATGTAGACCTGATCGTTGAAAAAACCAAGCCGCTTAAACGATTTCCTCAAATGTACCCCGTGAGACCGAAAGGCAGATTCCGACGTCACCGATGGTTATTAGCCGTTCGTTGGATTGTTTATTACCGCGTAGTGGACGAAATTGTGTTCATTCGTGCCTTATGGCCCGCTCAGATACCATAGAACTCAACTGAGGCGATCACTCCTTGCGGGACGCGGGATGACCCGCTGCTAGTCTCTTGCTTCGCAAAATCTCCCAAGCCAACAGCGCATAAAACGGCCCGTAGCACAGCCACTGGAAGAACGGGTCGAACTGCCACACGCCCAGCGCGCGGTAGTTGATGAAAATTTTGTACGACAGAAATTGCAGGATCGTAAGCAGCAGCCACGCCGGGCTGGGGAAAAAGCACAGCAGCGGCACGATCCACGTGAAGTACCACGAGTAACCGTTGGGTGCGAACAGCAGCACGGTGCCGATCAGCAGAAACGCTGCGCGCGTGGGATCTGTGCGGCGAACCGCGAGCCAGACCGCGAGTCCCAGCACAGCGCCTTCGCCAACGCCGGCGGCAACTTCGTGCGATCCCGAAAACCACAGCAGCACCGGATAAATGCTCGAATGATAGTTTCGCCAGATTACCTGGTAATACTTGAGCATGCCAAGAAACTCGCGCCAGCCGTTGCGGTACGGCCAGACGCACACGGCGGCAAAGGCTGCGCAACCCGCGGCGGCGAGCCAGCCACGCAGTTTTGTTGGCCATCCCGCGCGAATGAGGGCCAGCGGCAGCAGCGTCGCGGGGAACGCTTTCGCCAGCGCCCCGGCCGTTAACGTGAGCGTTGACATTGCCGGAAACCGCCGTATAATCAGCAGCGTAGCGACGACCGCGGCGATCGCGAGCGCGTCATTGTGGCCGCTGGAAGCGAATTCGACCACGACCAGCGGATTCCAGGCGTAAATCGCTATCTGGTAGTTCCGTCCCCCAGTCGAACGGATCCACCCGGCCAGCATCGCCGCGACAGCAAGATCGGCGAGCAGAAACGGCAGTTTGAAGCCAACCGGGCCAGGCAACACGCGCCATGTCGCGCGGAAAATAAGCTCAGACAATGGCGGGTACATCGTAGGAATTTCCGGCGCGGGCATACCGTACCCGCCCGCCGCGGCGGCCCAGCCCGGATCCCGCAGAGGCGCAAGGCGCGGATCAATCGGCGCTACTTTGTAAGGATTCCAGCCCTCGTTCTGGACGTGGCCGTCCCAGCGGTACCGGTGAAGGTCGGTCGAGAGCGAAGGCGGATAGGGAAACAACGTGAGCCGAAACGCGAGCGCGCCGAGCAGAACGATCCACATCACGGCACGGTTTTCTCGCGTGTGTTCGAGGGCGTAGACCGCGATGAAGTACAGAACTCCCGCGCCCAGCGCCAGGGCGATGAATTCGGGGATGTGAAGCGAGAGGTCCCCGAGGCGGGCCATCACGGCAAACACGGCTTCGAGCGCGAGGATGGCGATGATGGCAACCAGGACTTGAGGACTTATTTTTTTCAGGTTCAACGGTTGATCTTTCCGGCAGCGGTTGTTTGCCGGCTGACGTTTTGCAAGGGGGGATGTTCGTTTTGAATTTCTCGCAACATGCTCTCGGTCTTTTCGCGGCGGCGGCGCAGAGCCCGTTCTCGAATTACTGGTCCAAACTCACGGACCCGAACCGCAATCCCTTCCGCGGATTATATCAACTCAATACATTCGACTTGGCGATCATGATTCCGTACTTCCTGGTGCTCGTGATTCTTGCGGCGTACGGCATGCATCGCTACTACCTGGTATACGGATATTTCAAGAATCGCAAAAACGTCCCCGGCCCGCCGCCTCCGGTCACCGAGTGGCCCAAGGTTACCATACAGCTTCCGATCTACAATGAGCGCTACGTCATCGAGCGGCTCGTGGACGCGGTCGCGCGCTTCGACTATCCGCACGAATTGCTCGACATTCAGGTGCTGGACGATTCGACCGATGAAACCGTGGAGGTCGCGCGCGCGTGCGTCGAGCGGTACCAGGCGCTGGGATTGCCGATCCGTTATTTGCATCGCAACGACCGCACCGGCTTCAAAGCCGGAGCGCTGGCCGCGGGCATGGAATCCGCGACCGGTGAATTTGTCGCCATCTTTGACGCCGATTTTGTGCCGTCGCCGGATTTTTTGCGCCGCACGCTTCCTTACTTTGCGGACAAAAAGATCGCCATGGTCCAGACGCGCTGGACGTATCTCAACCGCAATTACTCCGCTCTCACCGAGGTGGAAACGATCCTGCTCGACGGCCATTTTGTGATGGAGCACGGCGCGCGTTCGCGCAGCGGCGATTTCTTCAACTTCAATGGCACCGCGGGCGTGTGGCGGCGCCACGTGATCGACGAAGCGGGCGGCTGGCAGCACGATACGCTCACCGAGGATACCGATCTCTCCTACCGCGCGCAGCTTCTCGGCTGGAAGTTTCTCTATTTGCCGGACATCGAATGCGCCTCCGAATTGCCCGTCGAGATGAACGCCTTCAAGGCGCAGCAGGCGCGCTGGGCAAAGGGCCTGATGCAGACGGCGAAGAAAATCCTGCCGCGCGTGCTGCGCTCGAACGAACCCACGCACGTCAAAGCGGAAGCCGTGTTCCACCTCACAGCCAACATCAGCTATCCGTTCATGATCATTCTTTCGACGCTGCTGCTGCCCGCGATGATTGTGCGTTTCTATCAGGGCTGGTTCCAGATGCTGTTCATTGACCTGCCGCTATTCATCGCGTCGAGCTGCTCGATTTCCGGGTTCTACCTGGCGTCGCAGCGCGCGCTCTATCCGAAGACCTGGAAGCGCTCGATCATTTACGTGCCTCTGGTCATGGCCGTCGGCATCGGCCTTTCGGTGCGCAATGCCAAGGCTGTGATCGAGGCGATTTTCGGGGTGAAGTCCGATTTCGCCCGCACGCCGAAATTCAATATTGATGGCCAGAGCGGCACGTGGAAGAAAAAACTCTACCGCAACCGCGCGGGATGGATGCCGTACCTCGAAATCGGCCTGGGCCTCTACTTCGCCTCAACAATTGTTTACGCCATCCAGAATGAGAATTACGCCACCGCGCCGTTCCTGTTTCTCTTTGTCTGGGGATTCCTCTACACCGGAGTGATGTCGGTGGCGCAGGGCTGGATCGAGCGATTCCGCTTCGGCGCCCGGCCTGTGCCTGCCTCAGAGGCTCGTCCGGCTGCTTCCGGAGCGCCCGGGTTTTAGTTTTTGCATCAAGTAGCACAGGCTTCACAGGTCGCGGAAAAAGTCGATTCAGAGCGGGTTCTCGTAGCACAGGCACTCTTGCCTGTGCTGAATTTGCAGCACTTACATTCAGCACACAGCCAAGAGTGGCTGTGCTACTAGACTTTTTCCGCAACCTGTTCAGCCTGTGTGCATTCTCACGTTAAGCCCAAAAAGCACACAGGCTGCAGCCTGTGCTACTTGACGCCGTGATATTTTTGTCAAACGCTATCCAGAGCCAGGTGACACCATGAATCGTCGAAACTCACTCTTTCGCAGCAGCATTGTCCTTCTCTTGCTGGCGAGTCTCGCGCCGATGGTCCGCGCGTGGGAGCGCGAGCCGAACGCCGTTTATGCCGAGCGGCGCGCGAAGGTGGTCGCTGCGGTTAACGCACCGATCGTGATTTTCGGCTACACGGGGCACGAAGAAGCGAATCCCTCGTACGTCTTCATGCAGGAGGAAAATTTCTATTACCTCACCGGGCACAACGAAGAGGGCGCGGCGCTTCTGCTCGTTCCCGAATCGGCGGTCCAGAAAGGCTGGACCGGGCCGCGCGAGATTCTGTATCTGCCACCGCGGGACCTGGCCGAGGAAAAATGGAATGGGCCGCGCATGGGTCCGGACGATCCTGGCATCAAGGAGAAAACCAGCTTTGCCGACGTCGAAACGTTCGCAAAGCTGCACGACACGCTGGTCGGCCTCGCCAAAAATTTCCCGGGGATTTATACCGAACTGCCGGTTCCCGATGAGGATGGCTATCCGCACGAAGCGATCTGGTCCAAATGGGTGAGCGAAGCGGCGCCTTTGGCCACGCTCAAGGATGTCGCCCCGGCGGTCGAGACGCTGCGCGCGATCAAATCTCCCGGCGAACTCGCGTTGCTCCAGAAGGCGGTTGACGCCTCCGTGGACGCGCATTTCGCCGCTATGAAGATGATGCACTCGGGCCTCTACGAATATCAGGTCGCGGCGAAAATGATTGAGATTCACATGGACGCCGGTTGTGAGACCGAAGCCTACGCGCCCATCGTCGGCTCGGGTTTTAACTCCACTGTTCTGCACTACAACAAGCTCGATCGCCAGATTGATGGCGGCGAAGTTGTGCTGCTCGATGTGGCCGGTCAATACTCGGGCTACGCGGCGGACGTCACGCGCACGCTGCCCGCGGACGGAAAATTCACGCCGCGCCAGCGCGAGATTTATGAGATCGTCCTCGGCGCACAGAATGCCGCGCTCGCCGCTCTCAAGCCAGGAGCGACATTTGGCAGCCTCCAGAAAATCGCCATGGATTACATCAACTCGCACGGGAAGGACAAGGAAGACCGCACGCTCGGCCGGTACTACATCCACGGCCTGAGCCATCACATCGGGCTCAACGTGCACGATCCCAGCGGACCTTCGCGCCCGCTCGAGGCCGGAATGGTCATCACCGTCGAGCCGGGAATCTACATCCCTGAAGAAAACCTGGGAGTGCGTATTGAAGACGACGTGCTCATCACTCCCACCGGCAATAAGGTGCTCACCGCGCGCCTGCCGCGCGCGCCCGATGAGATCGAAAAAATCATGGCCGAAGGTAAGACCGAACGCGAAAAGCAACGGCAGTGAGTGTCCGCAAGTAATCTTTGTGGGTCGCGGCTCCGCTGTTTGTGTAAATGTCCTTTTCGCCGTGATTCCGAACCCGCTTCAGTGGGTAAGGAATCCCGCTTCGGTTTAATCCCGGGAAAAGAGAGATTCCTCACCCCGACCTGGTCGGGGCGAGGAATGACAATCTCTCAGTTTTCCTTAGCTCTAAAGCCGCGACGCACAAAGCCCATCGCAGAACGGCGCTTTGCACCGAAACGCCCGCCCGAGCATCGAATGAGTGGTCTCTACCAGATTACCGATCATGGGGGGAAATCATGGACGAGCAATCGGGGACAGTCACAAATACGTTAGTGAAAATTTTGGGAACGCCGGGTTCCGCGACCGCGTATGCCATCCGCGATTTTCTTCATCGCAGCGATGTGCCGTTTGAGTGGGTTCAACTGGCGAACGACGAGGAGGCGCGCACGCAAGCCGGCGTCGATCATCTTCGGGACTCACGCCTGCCGGTTTGCATTTTTGCCGACGGCACTCGCATCGAGTGTCCCAGCCTTCGGCAGATCACCGAGAAACTGGGTTGGTTCCGCTCGCCGCTCCATTCCGAATACGACCTTGCCATTTACGGAGGCGGCCCGGCCGGTTTGAGCGCCGCCGTCTATGGCGCTTCTGAGGGACTCAAGACAGTTCTGATTGAGCGATCGGCGATCGGCGGGCAAGCGGGATCGAGCTCCAAGATCGAAAACTACCTCGGGTTTCCAAAAGGAATCAGCGGAGCGGATCTGGCCGAACGCGCGCGCGAGCAGGCCTGCCGATTTGGCGCGGAGATTCTTCTGGCGAGGGAGGGCGTCCGCGGAGAATTTTCCGCCGGGAAGGGAACGGGCTACCTTGCCGACGGCACCAAAATTGTAGCCCGAGCCGCAATTTGCGCCACCGGCGTTGCCTACCGCCGGCTCGGCCTGCCGAACGAGGACGACTATCTCGGATCAGGCCTCTATTACGGCGCCGGGGCCAGCGAAGCTCCGCTGGTGAAGGACAAGCACGTGATCGTGGTGGGCGGCGGCAACTCGGCGGGACAGGCGGCCATGCATTTTGCTCCACTCGCGGCGCGCGTGAGTCTCGTCATCCGCGGCGAATGCCTCAGAAAAACGCTTTCGCAGTATCTGGTGGATCGTGTGCACGCCACGCCGAATGTAGAAGTGCTGACGCGAACTGACGTTGTCCAGCTGGCAGGAGAAAAATTCCTGAAGGAAGTCACCCTCAAGAATCGCGTCACAGGGGAAGAACGCAAAATTGAAACTGACTGGCTGTTTGTCTGCATCGGCGGCGAGCCCCACACCGCCTGGGCGGTCGAAGCCGGGATTGTGCGTGATGACGCGGGCTACCTGGTGACAGGACCCGACTTGTTTCGCGAGGGGAAGCCGCCTGCCAACTGGCCTCTCGACCGCAGTCCGTATTACCTGGAAACCAGCGTTCCGGGAATGTTCGCGGCCGGCGATGTTCGCCACGGATCGGTGAAGCGATGCGCGTCTGCGGTCGGCGAGGGCGCCATGGCCGTAGCGTTCGTGCACCGTTATCTGGCGGAGGGGTAAGGGCCATCTGAGAAACAAATTCAACCGGTTGTCGCGCCAACATTGAGGGGCGGGTTGGTAGCACAGGCTTCAGCCTGTGAGCTTTTGAATTTCTGCGAAGCACACATGCTGAAGAGTCTGTGTGGCTACTTAGGTTTTTGGTGCCGCCACCACAATATCTTGTGATGCGATAGTTGGCATCACACAATTTGTGGCCACGATTTGTAGTTGCCACACAGACTCTGAAGCCT
>Ga0182024_10001292_pt1 | contig 64740 bp, 62 predicted proteins | sample P32metaG_FD_120480 | JGI IMG/M metagenome (GOLD analysis project Ga0182024, IMG submission 120480) | Permafrost microbial communities from Stordalen Mire, Sweden - P3-2 metaG (Illumina Assembly) | ecosystem: Environmental > Terrestrial > Soil > Wetlands > Permafrost | place: Sweden: Stordalen... | reverse complement strand
TCCGTGATACTCCCATTCGCGTCATACCCCGGCCCCGACATCTGATTGTTCCCCGAATTCACCGCTATCGGATAAGCGGTTCCATTCAAAACCTTCCCCGTCAGATTCCCGAACCCGTCATACGCGTAGCTGGTGGTCAGCGTGTTGGCGGTGACACACGGGTCCGGCTCCGTCACTGTCACCAGATTCCCCAAAACGTCGGTCGTGAACTGCTTCCACTTCCCCGCCGGATCGGTCACCGTCGTCTGATTGCCCAGGTACGAAGTAGTCGTAGTGCTCGCCCCGTCCGGCTTGCCGCACGCTCAGCGTCCGTCCAATGCCATCGTAGGTATAAACGGTCGAATACACCGTACCTCCCGGCGCATAAGGCTGCGACACCGATTGGATCTTCGCCAGCGGCGAACACGCGCACGGCGCATACACCGTAGTCACCACCGACTGAATATTACTGCTGCTCGGGCCGCGCTCGACCTTCACTGTTCGACCAAGCCCGTCCAGCGTCGTCCGGGTGAAGCCGTTCGGCCCCACCTGCGTCTGCCATACCGGAGTCACTCCGGCGGCGGAGTAGCCATACGTGACGGTCGGCGTACCGTACGTGCCATAAGGGGAAGTCCCGGTCGAGGGCCTCCCATAACTGTCATACGTCATGTACATCTGCTCGCCGTTCGACCCCGTCGTCTGCGTGATCCCGAGCCAGGAATTGTAGCTCAGCGAAACGGATTCAGACCCCGCTGAAATCGTACTCGGCGCCGCCGCCGTATACCCCGTACTCGCGCTCAATGTAACGCTCGTCCCTGGCCCGTCGGATCGAAGCATGGATTCCGCCACCCCACCCAGGTAATAGGAGCAGGTAGATCTCGCCGGGGTGACAGCCGCCGTAACCAGCCCTGACCCGTAAGGGCCATTCGGCCATCCTGCCCACATGCCAAAATTTCCGGAACTGTAGCCGTTGGGGCAACCCAGCGCTGAATACACCGAATACCCGCTCATTTGATCGTAATAATTCTGAATCAGATTATTCGTCCCGCTGGCCGAAGTCAGCGTCGAAAGATTTAGCCGGTCGCGGATATAGGCGGAAATGTACGAGCTGGTGTTGAGATAAGTGCTGTTGTACGTTTGCAGCGCCGTCGTCGAATTGTTGTACGGATAAACGATCGACTGCGTGACATTGCCGTACATATCCAGCGTCTGCGCAGTCGTCGCCGATTGCGCCGTAATGCCGTCATGCACACTCGTTTTCTGCGCAATATAGGGATTTCCTGGCTGGCCGGTAGGAGCCGGTCCCTGCGCCCAGGTATACGTATCCTGTGTAAGCGTCGTTCCTCCCGCCGTCGCCGACTGCGTAAATGTCGAAGTCAGGCCAACCTGCCAGGGGTTCGTGGTGCCGGTCACAAACGTCCACTTCTTCGCCCCGTTGCCACTCGCATCCGCCAGCGTCGTGTCGGCGTGGACCGTCTGGATAGTGCCACCGGAATCGGAATGCGAAAACGGGTAACTCCAGACGTTGGAACCAGCCGCATCCGCAGCCAGGTAACGCGTCCCCACCTCCCGCAACAGCCGGCTTCCCGCATAGTGCGCGTCAATGTAATTCCAGCCGAGGTGGCCGCCCCACGGGAACGTCACCTGCGTCAGTTCCGACGCTCCCGCTACCGACCCCGAACCCGTGTCGTACAGGAATGAATAGCTGCCGGCCACCGGGACCGTGATGCTGTCCAGTTGCCGCGTGGTCACGCCGCTATAGCTCGCGTCATCCCCGAACGCCGGCTCAACCGCCACTGGCGCCGACCCGTAAGAAAACCCGCTATAGGTCTCGGCCACCAACCCGATGTAGTTGCCGATGTCGTGAAGATGAGGAATCGTATCCCCCGACGCCGTCGCGTAGTCGAAATAGTATGTCGCCACGCAATTGCAGTAGTTGTAATACACGGCCCGGGAATCTACGATTGTCGAAACCCGCGCGCTGCTGTTACTGGTCGAAAAGGGCACGGTCGGCGATGGCTGATAGTTGACCACGATATAGTTTCCGCTGGAGTCCTCAATGACGGTCGGATACATGGTCCCGGCGTCCTGCTCGGCGCCGCCCGATACAGACCCCATGGTCCAGAATGTGCCGTTTTTAAAATGCAGAACATTGGCGTTGGCATCGAACCAAACATAAATCCCCTGGGTCGAAGACCATATGCCTGCGGGACACGGCATAGCATTGCAGGTATTCTGATCGAGCCGGTATTCCGCGCCCGTGCCATCCGTGAATACGTAGTGATGGATGCCGTTGCCGTATCCCGCGTAATAGGGTGTGATCGACCCGATCTGCATCTTCCACCCGAAGCCATACCCCACGTCCGTGCCCAGTTGCCAGTTCGTGCCGTTGTCCTGTCTCCAGTTCTGCGAGTTATAGGTCAGCCCAAGCGGCACGGTCCACCCCGGCCTGCCCATGGGACTCACCAGCGGCTGGGAATAATTGAGATTGCCGCTCAGCGTGTCGATCTGTTCGCCCCCGCCGCCCCAGTAACTGCCGGTCACGTAGTCGCCAACGCGTCGCGGATCCACCGCCCCGGCAGGTGGCGTCGTCACCGTAAACGTGGTCGCCGTGCTTGTGTTTCCGTGATAGTCGACAGCGGAAATCGAATAGGTGTATGTCGTCGAGGGCGAGACGGAGAAATCCTCGAATTCCGCACCCAGCGAGAATCCCATGGGATTGTTGATATTCGGATTACTGATGTCGCTTCGCGAAACCGTATAACCATAGACGCCAACGCCACTGGGATCGTCGCTGACGCCTTGCCATTGCAGTGACACCGAGTTGGGAAGGATACTGGGCCGAATTCCTGTCTGAACCACTGCGTATGGCGCGACCGTATCGTGATGCCCGATCTGTATGTTCGTAAAGCCCACGTCCTGCTGATAGAGATCATTGCCGGCTCCGCCGATTCCCGGCTGGCCGTACGTTAACGTAAGCTGCGAGGTGCTCAGAACCAAGTGATTGTTGATGAATACCCATAAGTTTGTTCCCCAGATCACCGACCGCATTGTGGACAGGTACAAGTTGCCGCCCAGCGTGGTCGCGGCCAGTTGACTGCCTCCCTCTTGTATCGCCACTTGCTGACCTGTAATTGAAACTGTGACAGAGCCACCCCGCAGGTAATGCGTGTATGCGCCGCCGGTCGGAGGGGCCTGGTAGATGACGCTCGACACCTCGTAATCGTTCGGGTTGACGCCGGAGACGGTCGGAACATAGTAAAAGGAGCCGGAGCCAAAGAGCCCAAATCCGATATTTCCACCCTGGTTGTTCGTGATCTCAAACCCGTCGTAACAGCAGTTCGTAGTCCAGTGAGCGGGGTCCGGATAATCCGGCAGCGGGCTTGAGCTCCAGTCATACCCATACTGAGCGAACGCGCAACTGGCCCCGGCCAGCGCCAGAACGAACAGCCGCGCCTTCACTGCGCCACCACCTGAAACGTATCCAGATTGAAGTCTTTCCGGTACTGCTGCATTGCCGCATTGATAGTGGCTTTGCTGTCCTTGCCGATCTCGAATACCTTGACCTCCGGCCTCGTATCGGCCAGGATTGCGTTAAAGGCGTTGTGATCGACGGCGACGACGTGAATAATCGCCATCGTCTTGTCGTCGGTAAGCTGCATGCTCCACGAGATGATACCTGGCCGCACCGGAGCCGTGACCGGAGCGACAGGCTGAGACGTCGCACCACCTGAGACGGGCTGAGGCGCGGGTGGGCCCGAGACAGGCTGCGACGGTGCGGAAGACACGGCATTGGCCGCGGGCGCTGCCGTTCCCGTAGTTCCGGGAGAACCAGTCGTGCCTGTTGTCGCCGATGCTGCGGTCGCGGCGGCCATTCCCGCCACCACGTATTCCGGTACGATCGGGTCGGCCGCCTGACCCGAGCCCGTCAAATGCACCAGACAAATCAACCGGTAATACCGGTTCATCGGATCGACGGCGTGCTGTGCAAGCAAAAGTTCGCAGAGACTCACAAAAGTCAGGATGAATACCACGTTGCGACGGAGCATATTGGTAAACATTACTCCTGGTGTTTTCCGATTTCAAGAGAATAATTCATGAATCGGGAAATTTAATGTTCCGCGCCTTCAACTGGCCAACAGGGCTATATCGCTCTGCCCCCAAAAGCGAGTCACAGCGAAATTCCAACTCTATTTCCCGTATTTTCAATAAACCTTCCCCCAAAATCCCCGAAATCTATTGACAGCGCCGATATCCTCGAATCAGGGAAGCACTTCATTGATGCCTCTCCCACTTCAACGAACAAAAGGGAACAAAAGGACCGATATGCTCTCAGCAGCCAAACTCGCAGCCAATCAAGCCAACGCGCAGCTCTCGACCGGGCCCACCTCGGAAACCGGACGCGCAACCTCCTCGAAGAACGCCACGAAAGCCGGCCTCTTCTCCAACAGCGATTTCGTCCTCCCCGGCGACGAACCCCTCTACAACGAGCTCGACGAAGCTCTCCGTGCCGACCTCGTCCCGCAAGGCTACCTCGAACATCACCTCGTCGATGAAATCCGCCGCGTCATGTGGCGTCTGCGCCGCTGCGGCGAAGTCGAAGCCGCCATGGCGGTCACCTGTTCCGAAACTCTCACGGACGCGATGCAAAACGAAGCCACCGCCCACCTCCAGCATTCCGTCGATCGCGCGCGCTCGCAGTGCCATCGCCTCTTCAACCGCTGCACCGCTGAACTGCGTAAACTCCAGACCGAGCGCCAGATCCGCAACGAAACCATGGAAGCCGGTACCGTTGTCAGCCATTTTGGTCTCAGCGACATGCGCGCCATCGGCAAAGCGATTCACGAACAGACTAACCTCAACCTCAGCCAAAACAAACTGAAGCAGATGGACTCCGACGCCGCTTTCAGCGCCGTCCTGAGCCAGATGGTCGCCATTCCCGATATCCCGGAGATCTTTGACGCGTACAAAACGCCCGTGACAAAACAAACCCAAACCGCGCGCAACGCGGAATGCCCCTGCAAATCGGGTCTGAAATACAAGCGCTGCTGCGGCAAAAACGCCCCGGCCATGTTACACGCGGCTTAGGCTTTTTCTTATCCGTGTTTATCTGTGTTCATCTGTGGCCATTTTGGTTTTTTGATCTTTGCTACAGTGATCTCGTGGTAGCACGTAACGCAGGTATCCGCGATTTCGACTGGCCCATGGTCATCGTGATCGTCATTATCTGCGCGCTGGGCGTCCTGCAGATTTTCAGCGCCACGCACGACACCGTCTGGCAGGGCTCCTGGTGGAAACAGATTCTATACATCGCCACCGGCTTCGCCCTGATGTGGGCGGCGGCCAAAGTCGATTACCACTCTCTCATCGCCCAGGCTTACCCGGCCTACCTGGCCTCGGTCGTTCTGCTGCTCGCCGTCCTGCTCATTGGTAAGACCGCGTTTCACTCCACGCGCTGGATCGCGCTGCCGGCCGGAATCCATTTGCAGGTTTCCGAATTCGCCAAGTTCGTGATCGTGCTCCTCGTCGCGCGCTTTCTGGTCGACCGGCGCGGCGACGTCCTCGAAATGCGCGACTTCCTGAAGCTCGCCGGCCTGATCGTCGTCCCCATGGCGCTGATCGCGAAGGAGCCCGATCTCGGAACCGCGCTCACCTATATTCCGATTCTGGCGATCGGCGTTATGCTCGCCGGCATGCGCTGGAAGTACTGGGTGATCATTGGCGTGGTCGCGCTCGTCGTGCTTCCGCTTGGCTATACCAGGCTCCAGCCCTACCAGCGGGCTCGGATCGCCAGTTTTCTCGATCCCGAGCGCGATCCCCAGGGCACGGGCTACCAGTTGATCCAGTCGAAAATCGCGGTTGGCGCCGGGGGCACCTGGGGGAAAGGCGTCACCAAAGGCAGCCAGACCCAGCTGCGCTTCCTCCCCGTGCCGCATACGGACTTCATTTTCTCCGCTTTTGCTGAGGAACACGGCTTTATCGGGGTCATGGCGGTGTTGGCGCTGTACTTCATTTTATTGATGCAGGTGGTCCAGAACGGACAGACTGCCTCGGACCGGGCGGGCATGTATATTTGCATGGGGGTTGCGGCGCTGCTTTTATTTCATATACTGGTAAATGTGGGAATGGTAATCGGGAGAATGCCCGTGACCGGTATCCCGTTGCCGCTGATGAGTTATGGCGGATCGAGCGTGTGGTCGACGTTTCTGATGCTCGGCCTTGTAAATAGTGTTCGGATAAGAAGATTTGTGAATTAACGGTTTTACCGAGCCGCGACTGTGAAGGAGCGGTAACAAAATTTTAAGACAGGTAGTCGGGATCCAGTACAAGGGAGACTTTTCGGATCGGATCGGCGCTCTTATATATAAAGGAGCGCAGGTCTTCCGCCGTCGCGAAGTAGCGGGGGGTGCTCCGACAAAAGATGGGTTCCCTGGGCCGATGTTGGGTGTTGAGCGCCGGCGCGCCGATCGCCACAGTTGGTGAGGAGCGAAAGCCGGGCATGAAGTGCCAACGGAATCTCCACCCTCCGGCAGCGTGAGTTTTGTTTTTATGGCCGTCCGGCGCCGCGCACACGCGGTCCGGTCGCGGCAACGGGCGATCCTTACGCAGGGCGCAGCACGTCGATAAATCGGAGCCGGAATCTCCCGGCAGGGCAGGAGCCCGACGGGAGAAGAAGGCATGTCGAAAGAACTAATCGTCGCAACGGGACGCCACGAGACAAGAGTCGCGATCCTTGAAGACGACCAGCTGGTGGAAGTTTTCCACGAGCGCGAAAAAGAGTATTCCCTCGCCGGCAGTATCCATAAAGGGCGCGTCACCAGAGTGTTGCCCGGAATGCAGTCCGCTTTCGTGGACATCGGGCTCGAACGGGACGCTTTTCTGTACGTCTCCGATTTTTTTGAGGACAACGACGAATACGACGCCGTAGTCAGCACCGCGGAAGAGAAGGTTCTCAAGCTGGAGAAGGGCGGAGCTTCGGCTCCGCCAGTCGAGAGTCCGCGTACGCTCGCGGCTTCCGCGGGCGAATCGGTTGACGCCGAATTGCCGGTGGACCGCGCGCAAAGTCAGCCTGCCCGCGAAGGCAGACCGGCCGAAGCCCGGCCCGATCAGAATCGTGGTGATCAGAATCGGGGCGACCAGAACCGCGATCGTGGAGGCCGTGGACGGCGTGGACGGCGTCGTGGCGGCCGTGCACCTGGTGGAATTCCGGAATCGAAGTATTTCACGCCCGTGGGTGACAGACAGAGCGGCGAGAGGCAGGGCGGTGAGAGGCAGAGCGGCGATCGGCATTCGACGCCAACTGAGTCGCGGGCCGTCGAGCAGCACGAAGAGCATACGTCCGCGGAAGAGACCGCGCATCATCACGAAGATAGCCCGCGCACGGAGCGGTTCGTACTTCCCGGTGAGTCGCTGGCGAAGTACACAGGGCCGGACCGCGACATCGAGCCAGCCATCCCGGTGGAACATCATCTCGCCGGACTCACGTGGTCGGCTCCCGGGGGCGAGACGGCGGCCGTTGAAGCGTTGGCTCCTGTTGAAGAAATCGAGCGCCCGGAACTGATCCCGACGCCCGATGCACCGGTCGATACCCTCACAGAGGAAGACGAGGAGACGATTCTGGCGGCAGCAGAAGCTGTCGAAGCGATACAGGAAGAAGTGATCGACGACATCGCAAGCGGCGCTCTGCTTTCGGACGCCGAGGCGGAGGATGACGAGGACGAGCCGGGTGAGTCGTCGGAAGAACAGGCACCCGAAGGTGCGGCAACAGAACTCGTTGCCGGCGCAGAAGGCGAAGAAGGCGCCGAGCCCGCGCGGACTCCCATCAGCCTGACCGCGCAATTGCGCGAGCAGGGACATCGGTATCCGCATCGCGTATCGCGCCGCTCGCGCCGCAGAGGCGGCCGGAATCGTGGTGACGATCGGGGCCCCAAGCCCGAAGGCGCGCCCGAGACCGCGGCTGAAGCTTTACCCGTCGCCGAAGCCATCCATGTGGATGGTGACGTGGACGGAGCGGCGATCGACGCTGCGCTCGAAGGAGCCAGCCCCGTGCAGGCGCTGGTGATCGAAGAAAAAACTCCGGCCGTGCGCGAAGAACGCAGGCCTGACCGCGGTCGTGATCGCGAACGTGGCGGACGTGGGCGCGACCGTGAAAGCGGCGGCCGTGAGAGGAACCGCGAGGCTGGCCGGGATGGAGGCAAAGAGCGCGACACGGAGCGTCCGGATCGCGAGCGTCCCGTCCTGCCGTCGATTTCCGACCTTCTTAAAGAGGGACAGGAAATCATCGTACAGATTTCCAAGGAACCGCTGGGCCAAAAGGGCGCGCGCATCACGTCGCACATTGCGCTGCCCGGCCGGTTCGTCGTCTACATGCCGACCGTGGATCACGCCGGTGTTTCGCGCAAGATCCCGTCCGACGAAGAGCGCCACCGGCTGAAGCGTGTTCTGCAGACTCATCGCCAGGGAATTCCGGGTGGTTACATCTGCCGTACCGCGGCGGAAGGCAAGAGCGAAGAAGAGTTGAAGAGCGACATGCATTTCCTCTACAACCTCTGGCTCGATATGCGCCAGAAGGCGGAGAAGAAACCCGCTCCCGTGTTGTTGCATCACGATCTGGATCTGGTGCAGCGCATCCTGCGCGATCAGCTGACCACGTCTTTCAAGACGATCTGGGTGGATAACGAAGAGCATTACGAGAGCATTCTGAGGTTTGTGGAGCGGTTCCAGCCGGCGCTGGTCGGCCGCGTGAAACTGTATACACGGGCGAACCCGATCTTCGACGAGTTCGGAATTACCGCCGAACTCGAAAAGGCTCTGCGCCCGAAAGTCTGGCTGAAATCGGGCGGTTACATCGTGATCAATCAGACCGAAGCGCTGGTGGCGATCGATATCAACACCGGCAAGTATGTCGGGAAATCGAATCGTCTGGAAGACACGATCGTCAAGATCAATACGGATGCCATCAAAGAGATTGTCCGGCAGATCCGGTTGCGGGATCTGGGCGGAATTATCGTCGTCGATTTTATAGATATGGACGAACGGAAGAACCGGCAGAAGGTCATGATCGCGCTCGAAGATGCGATGCGCGTGGATCGCGCGCCATACAAGATCCTGCAGTTTAACGATTTCGGGCTGGTGGCGATTACGCGCAAGCGCGTGAAGCAATCGCTCGAGCGGACGCTCTGCGCTCCGTGCGCGTACTGCGAAGGCGCGGGTTATATCAAGAGCCCGCAGACTGTGATTACGGAGATTCTGTCGGAAGCGCAGCGGCTACGCAAGACGGTGGCGGATCAACAGGGCAACCTGATGCTCCGGGTGAATCCGGAAGTGGCCAAGGTGCTGAAGAGCAACCACAATTCATTCCTCCAGGAAGTGGAGGAAATTCTGGGCAAGAGCGTGATGGTGAAGAGCGATCCGTTGCTGCACCAGACGAAGTTCGATCTGGCTTAAACGACGTATGCGTTACGCACGGTTCGGGCTGATTGCCGGCATGTTTTGCGGGTCGGCATTCACCCAAACCGTGGCACTGCCGACGTTCGATGTGGCATCCATCAAGTTGGCGGCGCCGGGTGAGACGTCCATCTACCGCTTTGAGCACGGGCGGGCGACCTTTGTGAACTTTTCGCTGAAGGATCTGATGCTGGTCGGCTGGCATGTCCTGCCCTTTCAGGTTTCCGGCGGCCCGGCCTGAATTCCGAGCGCTATGACGTTGAAGCGAAGGCCGGAAATAATCCCGATCAGGCCGAATCCCGACTGATGTTGCAGTCTCTGCTGGCCGATCGTTTCCATCTCGCCGCGCATCGCGAAACGAAAGAGCTTCCCATCTATGCGTTGACGATGGCGCGGGTCGACGGGCGGATCGGGCACGGACTTGTCGAATCGACTCCGGGCGCGTGCACTCCGACCGCCGATGATTTTCCGCCTGCGCCCGCAGCGGATCAGACTCCCTGGTGCGGAGTGAAGGGGACGTATCAGGCCGCTGCCAACGGCGGCCGATTCCTGGAACTGCGCGCACGGGGTATTACGCTCGCGAGGCTGGCGAGAAATCTCAGTTCCGTGCTGCAGTTCCACGTAGAAGACGAAACGGGATCCGCGGGGACGTTCGACGTAACGCTCGATTACTCGCTCGACAGCGATCTGCTCTCACAGTTCGCGGCGCCGCCACTGTCAACGGCTCTGCAGGAGCAACTGGGTCTGAAGCTGGGGTCGCGCAACGGCCCGGTCGAGGTGTATGTCATCGATCACGCGGAGCACCCGTCGGCGAACTGATCCGGCGGTCGCGGTTGCGTCGCGCGTCGCGGAAATATTTCAATTTTCAACCTCGCGCGCCCGGGTGCCGGGCCAACCCATCGGATGAAAATGGGTGGCCCAGCGCCGGACATGGCGCGTTTTACAAAACGAACCCAGTCAGGTCCGTTGTCCGGCCGGTCGGCCTCCGCAGCCCGGACACACTTCGGGCATGGCCGCGAATGCCGGTCAATATTCGGTTGTCAGAACAATCGGCCGGGGCCCCTTGTCAGGGACGGCCTTTAGATATCCATCAATCCCTGATTGCAGTAGAGCACATCGCGTCAAGGGCTGGATGGTTATGTTATTGATTCTATTTGGAAAATCTCTTGTGACTTAAGAAGGTTGCTTCGACTGGCGCGGCAGGCCTATAGTGCGTGCGCTACGTTGTTCCACAGAGGTGTGGGAAATGCGGCTTTAAGCCGTTATTCCACCACAGTTTCCTGGGCGGCTGACTTCACGCTCTCATTCCCTGCCTGATCGACAGCGCTCACCTGATAGCTGTATTTCGCGCCGGAGACGACGTCTTTATCGCTGTAATCCGCGCTCAGGAGACCATCGGCGATCTTCCTGCCATCGCGGTACACGCGATACCCCGCGAGATCGGCGTCCGCGACGCGATCCCAGCTGAGTTCCACGGTGCGCGTGCCGGAAATCACGACGAGTCCGGCGGGCGCGGCGGGAGGAAAGGTGTCTTTCGGAGTGAAGGTAATCGTCTCCGACGGATCGCTTTCCATCCAGTTGTCGCCGATCTTGCGTACGGACTGCACGTGATACTGCCAGGGTTTGCCGTAATCGGCGGCCTTATCGTCGAACGACGCGACTGTGCTTTCGCCAAGCAGCGTCCAGTCGATGTCGTCGGGGCGCTTGCGGAAGATGCGATAGTCGGGGGCGTCGGCCGCCCACTGCAGATGGACGGCGTCCGGCGCATTCGACGGCTGTAGATCCCGGGGAACAGGCAGCGGAGGCAAAACTTCGAGCGACACGATGGACCATCCGTCATTCCGCCCCTGCGGACCATGTACGACCACGCCGATAGCGGTTAACTTGCCGGTGTAGTTCGATGCATCGATTTCAATGGTGCGATCAAGCAGGGCTTTGTTCGCAGTGGTTGTGACAGGCACGACGCGCTTCGCGGCCCGCTTTTTCGCCCCGGAGCCGCCTGTGGCTCCGCTCGCACCCTTTGCCGCCTGCGCACCCGAAGTGGATTTGGCGCCGCCTGGCAGGAGCTTGCGAATGCCGCCACGCGCGGTTGCACCCGAAGCACCCCGCGCCGCGGGGTGCCATGCGGGCACGGGCACACGCGTAGCGCTGGCTTCCCACGCATCCTGATTCCACGGTGAAGGCGCAACGCCGATGCGCAGTTCGATGTCCGGGGGCGTGGAAATCGGCAAACCTTCCGTGGTCTCATCCGGCAGCGTAAACGTGACTATAATTTTTGCGCCGCGCTCCACGGCCGCGAGATCCGCCGCTTTCAGGGGACGCCGGAGAGCCGGCGGTTTCGGTTCCCCCGCGTAGCCGCAGCCGGAGAGGACGAACGCCGACGCGGCCAATACCGGAACCAGAAAGAGTGCGGGGCGCATCAGAGAATGTAGCGGCTCAGATCCTGGTCTTTCACGATGCCGGACAGCTGCTTTCGCACGTAGGCGGCGTCCACCTTCACGGTTTTCTTTCGCAGATCGGGACCTTCAAAGGAAATTTCTTCCAGCAGTTTTTCCATGATGGTGTGAAGCCGGCGAGCGCCAATGTTTTCCGCGCTTTCATTCACCTGCGCGGCATATTTGGCGACTTCTTCGAGCGCATCGTCCGTGATGGTGAGCTTAATGCCCTCGGTTTCGAGCAGCGCCGTGTACTGCTTCGCCAGAGCATTTTTCGGTTCTTTCAGGATGCGGACGAAATCCGCTACGGTGAGCGATTTCAGTTCCACACGAATCGGGAAGCGGCCCTGCAATTCCGGAATCATGTCGCTCGGCTTCGAGACGTGAAACGCACCGGCGGCGATGAACAAAATGTGGTCCGTTTTCACGAAACCGTGGCGCGTATTGACGGTTGTACCTTCGACGATCGGGAGAATGTCGCGCTGGACGCCTTCGCGGCTCACATCCGGGCCGTGACCGCCCTCGCGGCCGGCGATTTTGTCGATTTCATCCAGAAAAATAATGCCGCTCGATTCCACGCGTTCGAGCGCAAGGCGAGTCACCTGATCCATATCGATCAGCTTCTGTTCCTCTTCCTGCACCAGATATTCCAGCGCTTCATCAACGCGCATCGGACGCTTCTTTGAGCGCCCCCCGAACATGGCGGGCAGCATTTCGCGCAGATTCAGGCCCATTTCTTCCAGGTTTACGTTGCTGGCGATTTCAAACGACGGCGCGCGGTCTTTTACTTCCACTTCGACGATGCGCTCATCGAGTTTGCCCTCGCGCAGGCGTTCCCGCAGTTTTTCGCGCGTCTTCTCGTTATCCGCGCCATTTTCACCGGCCGGGGGAATGAGCAGATCGATGATACGATTCTCCGCGTTGGTCTCGGCGCGCTCACCGATTTCTTCCAGTTTTTGCCCGCGCACCATGTCGATCGAGATATCCACCAGATCGCGAATCATGGACTCCACGTCGCGGCCGACGTAGCCGACTTCGGTAAACTTGCTGGCCTCGACCTTCATGAACGGAGAATTCGCCAGCTTCGCGAGGCGGCGCGCCAACTCCGTTTTGCCCACACCCGTTGGCCCGATCATGAGGATGTTCTTCGGCATCACCTCATCGGCCATATCGGGCGGCAGCTTCTGGCGGCGCAGACGATTGCGCAGCGCTATCGCGACCGCTCGTTTGGCATCCGGCTGTCCGATGACGTGCTTATCGAGCTCGCGGACGGTTTCGCGCGGGGTGAGTTCGTCGAGGACGGGACCTTCGTCGACGGATTGAGATGGCAGGTAGATCACCATGTCAGGCGAGTTCCTCGTATGTCACGTTGTCGTTCGTATAGATGCATGTCTTGCCGGCGATCTTCATGGATTCTTCGACGATCTGCCGCGCCGTCAGCTTCGTGTGGCGCATCAGCGCGGTCGCGGCGGAATGGGCGAAGGGACCGCCCGAGCCGATGGCGGCGACATTCTCATCCGGCTCGATTACGTCGCCATTGCCGCTCACGATGAAGGTGTTGCCGGCGTCAGCCACGAGCAACAAGGCCTCCAGATGGCGCAGGATTTTGTCGGTCCGCCAGTCTTTCGCCAACTCCACCACGGAGCGGGGCAGATTGCCATTGAACTGTTCGAGTTTGGCTTCAAAACGGGCGAACAGAGAAAAAGCGTCCGCGGTGGAACCGGCAAAACCGGCCACGATGCGATCGTTGTACAATCGCCGAAGCTTGCGCGCCGTCGCTTTCAGCACTTCGTGCCCGAGCGTTACCTGGCCATCGGCGGCCATGACGACTTTGCCGTCGCGGCGCACGCAAAGCACCGTTGTAGAGCGAATTCGCTGTTTCATGTAGTGAAGTTTCAGTGTAGCGCAGGAATCCGGCAGGCCTCTCTTTACGCGGGAGAAGCCGACCGTGTAAACTGCAAATTAACGAGCCTTCTAAGAGGAAATCTAATGGCGTTCATGGACGAAAACTCACGAGTGCACGCATGGGAAATGAGCCCACCGAAGCGGAATCCGGACGATATGAGCTTTGACGAGTTGCAGGAGGAAGAACTCGAAGAAGAAGAGGACGACGACCTCACCGACGACGAGGACGAAGAATCGGAAGACCTCGACGACGTTGAGGACGCGAATCTCGACGAAGAAGAAGAGTTTGAGGACGAGGACGAGGATGACCTCGATGAAGACGACCTCGACGAGGAAGACGAAGAGGACGACGACGAAGACGAATAGCCTCGCCAGTTCCGTATTGGATCCGGGTCAAATCGCCTGGATTGAATCCCGCGCAAAGGTATCCCGCTTTTCGGGGAAGTCTGTGCGGTAGTGGGCTCCGCGACTCTCTTCGCGCCATAAAGCGGACCGCGCGATCAGCCCGGCAGCCTCAAAGATATTGCGCAGCCCTATGGCGGGCAGTGTTGGCGTGTCGACGCGGAGCGATTGCATCTTTTCCAGGGCCGCAATGGCCGACTCCAGGCCCTCACGATTCCGGATAATACCGCAATGGTTCCACGTCAGATCGCGTAGTTCCGACACGGAAATATCGGGCGCCACCCAGACAGGACGGTCAGATCCGTCGGCGTGCGAGCCATCATGGTTTCGCATGGCGCGGCCCGCCCGCGCTCCGAAAACCAGACCTTCCAGCAGCGAATTGCTGGCTAACCGATTGGCGCCGTGCACGCCGGTGCAGGCAACTTCGCCCGCCGCGTACAGACCCGGAATGGAGGTGCGGCCGTCGAGATCCGTGCGCACGCCGCCCATGGCGTAGTGAGCGGCGGGGTGAACGGGGGCGGCCTCGCGTCCGAGGTCCAGACCGAGAGCGAGACAGGTTTCGAAGATGCGGGGGAAGCGGTCGCGAATAAATTCGCTGCCACGCGCGGTCAGATCCAGCCACACGTGTGGCGAACCGGTGCGGTGCATTTCCGCGACGATCGCGCGGGAAACGACGTCACGCGGGGCGAGGTCGCGCATTTCATGGTAGCGGCCCATGAAGGCTTCGCCATCGCGGTTGCGCAACAGCGCTCCCTCGCCGCGCAGCGCTTCGGAAAGCAGGAAGCGCGGCGCTCCTTCCAGATGGAGCGCGGTCGGGTGGAACTGGACGAATTCCATATTGGAGATTTCCGCGCCCGCTCGCCAGGCCATGGCTACGCCGTCGCCTGTGGCCACGGCGGGGTTGGTGGTTTCGCGATAAACGCAACCGAGGCCGCCGGTGGCAAGGAGCACCGCGCGCGCACGTATGTCGAGCAATTGGCCGCTGGATTCCTGGAGGGCAACAGCGCCGCCCGCTCCATCGGGGCCCATAAGGAGATCCACGACCGCCGAGTAGGTTGCGAAGCTGACGGTGGGGAGGGACGCGGCCTTCTTATAAAGAGCCCGGGCGATTTCGTGGCCGGTGGAATCGCCGTGGGCATGGAGGACGCGATTGCGGCTGTGCGCGCCCTCGCGAGCAAAAACCAGCCTGGAGCCTTCGCCTTCCGATTCGCGGTCGAATTCCGCGCCCCAGTCAATCAGTTCCTGAATTGCGGCGGGAGCTTCCTCGACGAGGGCGTGGACGGCCCGCACGTTGCAGAGACCGTCGCCGGCGTAGATAGTGTCCTGTTCGTGCAGTTCAACGCGGTCGTCGTCATTCAGGGCTGCGGCAATGCCACCCTGGGCGTACTCGGACGACGATTCACGCAGCGAGTCTTTCGCGATGACAAGAACCGTACCTGCCTGCGCCAGCTCGATGGCGGCACGCATTCCGGCGACGCCGGCTCCAATCACGAGAAAGTCGCAGTCAATCGCCAATGTGAATTTTAGCAATGCGGAGAGGCGGGGTTACAGATAAGCGCTAACTTGAGGAAGCGATGACTCTCGAATCGTTGGATGCAGTTGCTATCCGGAAGCTCCTGCCACCCGTACGAGGTGCGACTTTACGTCAAGGTGACTTGCCCCAACGGGACTTCCTGCGAGCGTCGCATAGCGACGCCTTTTCCCGAGTCGGCGACGATCCGACCGCAGAGGACTGAGATCTCCTTCAGTGCTCCGCTTAATATGGAGTGAGTCTTTAACAGCGCAGGTATACGACAGGACGACCCACCACCCGACGTGCGCGTATGGATAACAAAGGTCCTTTTTCGGAATTCGAATTGCTCTTGAGGGTCTGTGCTGCAAAGAACGTTCGTCTGTCTTTTGCTGGCGGCTGCGGCCGGTTTAGCCGCGCCTCCAGACTTCCTTCTGGGAATCAACTATAGCGAATGGGGACCGTACTACGGCGTGGGCAACGGCCTCCAAATCGCCGCCGATAGCTCCGGGGCGCTTTACATTCTGTCGCAATGTACACTCACAGATACACTCAACGGTCCCTCCTGTTTAACAAAATATGGCGCAGACGGGAAGACAGTCTCGTGGCAGAACCACCTGGGGGTCTTCGCCCGCAGCATGGCTGTCGACCCCGGCGGCGACGTTTATCTGAGCCTGCCATCGTCGGTCGAAAAGCTGGGGGCAGATGGGACCACCGTGCTCTGGAGCCTCCCCATCACGATCGTAAGCGCCTTGACGGTCGACACCACCGGGCGTGCGTTTTTGCTCACTGGATCGAGCGTCATCCGCCTGAACGCGGCGGGCACGATTGACGCGACATTTGACCTTCCGTTCATTTCGGGGATGCCGGAGGCTCTGGCTGTTGACCCGACCGGTTCCTATATCCTGGTCGCGATCCGGGTTTATCCCTCCGATACGTTCGCTCTGCTTGGGCCAGCCAGCCCCTGGGTCACATTTGCGCCACCGCTGGGAACACTTTTCCCGGGTATCTCCGTCGCTCCTGGAGGCGATGCAGTCGTTTATGGCACGGATCTTAGCGGAAATCGGTCTCTGCAACGCTTCGATACAACCGGCGCGGTGGTCTTCACGAAGGCCATCCCCTCGCAGACGGAGCCCGCATCGTCCAACGAGGAGGCACCCGGAAATCTGGCCCTGGACGCCGCGGGCAATGCCTACATCACAAGCTACACGGCCGCGTTCGGGACTCCGGTCAGGAACAGTCTTGCGCCCTGTGGCTCGGCATGGCTCGGCGTGTATGCTCCCGATGGCTCGGCTTTGCAGATTACTTACCTCCCCGGCGCCACCAGCACCGAGTTTGCCTTCGGGCTCATTGCCATCGGTGGCTCCTCCGTATTCGTCCTGGATGTGGCCGATACTACGTTTAACCCGACTCAAACCGGCCCATTTCCGCAGTATCCGTTTGGCTCCCAAGGCTCATCGGCATCGTCCGCGCTCATCAGCCTTGTCCCCAACCCCAACGCACAAACCGTGCCGCTCGCCTGCGTCGCCAATGCCGCCACGTTCGTGACGAACACGGCGATCACTCCCGGTGAGTTGGTGGCCTTATACGGAAACAGTCTCGGACCCGCACAAGGCGTTGGACCCGAAGCCACACTCCAGAGTCCGTACCCGACTCAGGCCGGGGGTACGCAGGTGACCTTCGACGGCAAACCCGCACCGCTCCTTTGGGTGCAGGACTCCCAGGTGAACGCGGCCGTTCCGTGGTCTGTGGCCGGACCGACCACACAGATCTGTGTGACTTACAACAACACTCAGACCAACTGCCTCACCATGCCGGTAGCGCAGTCCGCGCCGGGCGTGTTTACCGTAGATGGCGTGCATGCTGTGGCGCTGAATCAGGATGGCACAATGAACTCCGCGTCCAACCCGGCTCCGCGGAATTCCATCGTGGCGATCTGAGCAACCGGTCTCGGCCCCATCAGTCCGTCGCAGCCCGACGGCTCGCTGGTGGGAACACCGCTCCCCGTCAATGCCGACCAGGTCTCGCTGGGAACATTGTTCTGCATCGGTACGGGCTGCCCCGTCACGTTTCTCTCCGCCATCCCAACCACTTACGCCGGACCCGCACCCACGCAAATCGCCGGCATGACGCAGATTAATTTCAACCTGGGCGAATCCCCTCCAACCTCTTTTGTCGTCGCCGCCGCTGCATCTACTGGTGGGTATAGCAATACTTTCCAGATCTACGTTGCCGGTCAATAAATTTGCCGGTGGCGTCAGGAAATCGCACCATCCCGTGCGCTACAGACTGGGGGGCGCTGGTTTCTGTCGGTGAGCGCTTGCACTGGCCGGTCATGAGGGATGTCGCAACGCCAGGCGTCGATCCAAATCAAGGCGGCGCATCGCGTTCTCAGGAATAGCGGCGCCGTAGCAACATGTTCGTGGAGATTCCTTGTGTATTTTGGGGATTGTGCCCGGATCACGCGCTACTCGTACAAAGCTCGGATTCAGTCGGTGCGAAGGATCGCTCCCGCGAAACGGCGCTCGTATAACGCCCTATCCATGGAACTGAACTTGCAGGGTTCCGCGAATCCGCCTGTGTCGGCGGCGATCCGGAAACGATTTTGCCATGAACTAAGTTAACGCCTTTGTTTAGCGGGGTAACAGGTCCTCCATCGATTTCCCGAATGCGCGAGATCAGTTCTTTCGTTTTACGCATTCCACGGAATGACGGATAATGTAATTGAGCACAAGGAACGCGTGGTTCATCGCGAACCGCCCCCTGGTTGTTCCTTTCAGCCGCTCCTCGTCCTATCTTAAACGGCAGATTCAGCGGCTTCCGCGCATGATGCGGCGGCATGTCCTGAATTACGCCCTGCTGGATTAATCGACAAGAAAAGATCAAAAGGAGGTTATCTATGCGCGCCTTCACGGTGCTGACAGTCGGAGTGTGTCTGGTGTTCGGTTTACAGGCATCAGAATGGGCGTCGCGGGAACAGGCGGCGCGGATTGCGATGCAGGGACACGATTACGACTCGGCGGCGCAGCTGTTCGGTGAGTCCGTGGGGCTGGCGACTACACCCATGGAGCGCGCGACCGCCCTGGCGTCGTACGGCATCGCGCTGAACCGGGCCGGCCGAAATGCAGAAGCGAAAGCCGCGCTCGAACGAGCACTGGAGGCGTGGACGGGAACGGCTGCGGAAGGTCGGGCCGTTGCGGCGGCCGTTTTGGGTTCGGTGGACCGAAGCCTCGGCGATTATCAGGATGCGGAACGCGTGTTCCGGGATGCGATGGCGGACACCTCCGCCAGTTCGGGTGAACGTGCGACGCTGATGGTGAATCTGGCCGATCTTCTGCGCGAACAAGCGCGCGAAACCGAAGCTCGTGAGGTCCTGAATGAAGCCGGCCGGTTGACCGGGCTGTCGCAGGACCAGCAAACCAGTGTGTTGGTGGAGACGGCTGAACTGACGCGCGATATGCACCTTTGGAGTGAGAGCATCGCGGAGTGGAACAGGATCGGTGAGATCGCCGGTAACGAGCGCTCTTCCGGGCTGGAGGCCGTGTTTACAGGCGGGCTTGGAGAAACCTGGTTTGCCGCAGGTAACCTGGTGCGTGCGGAGCCACTGCTTCGGCGTTCGCTTCAGTTGCTTCGAAACGAACCTGGCGTATCGTACTGTCAGGTAGCAACGGCGCTGTCACTGATGGCGCGTCTCTATATCGACGAGGATAAGCTGGCGCTTGCCGAAGAGGCTCTCGACGAAGCGCTCGCGAAGGACGAAGACAGTTTGGGTCCGGGGCACCCTCAGGTAGCGTCCCTGCTGGAACTGAGAGCCGACATTCTGTCGCGAAGAGGAGAAGCGCAGTCGGCGCGTGAAGATCTGGAGCGAGCGCAAGCGATTATGAGCAGCCATTTCGGCGGGGAATCGACTGCCGTGGCTGGCGTGTTTGCGGCCCTCGGCGATGTGGAACAGCGGGATCATCGGCCAGCGGTCGCCGCGGTGCAATACCGCATGGCGATGGATTTGCTGCGGAACCGGCCGGACCGTATGAGGTTTGGCTCCCCACTCGTAGTCCGATATGCCGCAGCGCTGAAGGCCGCGCACAAACCCGCGGAGGCGCAGGCGTTGCTCCGAAGCTTTGCGGGCCTGGACACGTCAAACACCTCGGTCACGACGGGCGCACAGAGTTTCCGCGACAAGTGAGTAGCGGGGCCGCCGGTCTTATGCGTAGCGGAGCAATGCCTTGAAGCCGTAATCCATGTGCTGCTGGATATGGCAGTGAAACAGGGTGGGCCCCGGCTGGTCGGCGGTGAAATCCACGCTGGCGCGACCATACGTGGGCACGACGACCGTGTCCTTGATCACGCCCGAGGTGGCTTTGCCATAGATCTCGGCGATTTCCAGCTGGTGGCGATGCACGTGTAACGGATGCGCGTCGTCGGTGCGGTTATGAAGCGTGAGGCGGTAACGGGTGCCCTGTTTGAGCAGAAACTCCTGCTCGTGCGGATAGGGTTTGCCGTTCACAGTGAAGCTGTTGAACCTACCCGCGCCGCGCGGCACTTTCACGAAAACCATGTCGAGGGTCTCGGTGGGCGCGGGTTGGGAGGGCGGCTTGCCGAAGATTGTGTAGTCCCACCTGGGTGGAGGCGGCGGCACCCACTGCGGGGTGCGGCGCTGGTTGGCATATTCGATGACAATGCCGAGTCCACCTTCACGGACGGGATCCTCGGGTGCACCCATGATCCAGACCCCCGGTTGGTCCATCGCCACCCAGGCGTCGATCCGCTCGCCCGGGCCCAGCATCAGAACATCCACGGCCGCAGGCACGGGGACGGGGTTCCCATCCAGCGCGACGACGTTGAATTTGTGGCCGGGCAGCGCGAGGTGGCGGTTCTCGATGGCGCTGGCATTCAGGAAATGAAACATGACGCGCTCGCCGGGACGCACGCGGATCGGCTCGCCGGCGCCGAGCGCCTTGTCGTTGATGGAAAAAATATCAGCGGCGACTTCCCATCCCGGCGGGCGGGTATCGAGGATAGCCGGCTTTTCCGGCTGCTTCATCAGGGGATCGAGATCGTCGTTATCCATCAACTGATCGGTGAAGTAGGGCTCCCAGTCGCGCAGGGCGAGATAGTGCTCCTGATCGAAGTTGCCGGGGTTGTTCGCACCCTCGACAATCAGGAAGCCAAACATGCCGGTGTAACTGCCCCGGTGGAGGTCGTCCATCGACATGGTGTGGGTGTGGTACCAGCGGGTGCCGGCGGGCGTGGGTGTGAACTTGTAGCTGCGGCTTCCGTGCGGCGGAACGACGGGGGTGCCTTCTTCCTCGGAACCATCGACGTCGGAGGGAATGAGCAGGCCGTGAAAATGAACATACTCCGGAACGTCGGTCTCGTTCACGACGTTCACGGTGACAGGCACGCCTTCCTTCATGCGCAGCCTCGGACCGGGCGACGTGCCGTTGTAGCCGATAGTGCTGAGAATGCGGTTGGGAGCGAGTTCAACGGTGACGGGGGCGATCCTCAGCGTGAAATCGGCCCCTGTCATTTCGGGCGCGGCAAGCGGCAGTGCAGGCGGGGCTTGCATCTGCATCGGCATTTGTTGGGCTGTCAGGGGGCTGGTTGCGGCAGCCAGCCCGGCGATCCTGAGAAAGTCGCGTCGTTGCATAAGCAAAAAATTCGGCGAGAGAACTGCCGAAGTGAACCTTCGACCATAGTAACGTCCGTATTGCTTCAGCCGACCGCCGCCCGTCACGAAACCTGGAATGCGTTCGTTAAAACCGGGATTCCGGGGCGCGAAAACGCTACACTGGAAGGCAATTGGAATGCTTAAGACCCGGAAATCCGCCGCCGTTGCAGATGCGTCCGCCGCAGTGGGGCTGCGGCTCACGCGTCAACGGCAAATCCTGCTGGATCTGATCGATAAGACGGGGCGGCACCTGGATGCCGAGAGTCTTTTTCACCTGGCGCGCGAGAAAGATCCGCGGCTGAACCGGGTGACCGTCTACCGGACGCTGAAGTTGCTGAAGGAAGGCGGCCTGGTGGATGAGCTGGACCTGATGCATCAGGCAGGCGAGCAGCACTACTACGAAACCCGCCGCAAGCAGGAGCATGCGCATGTCATCTGCCTCAGTTGCGGCAAGGTGGAAGAATTCTTCGGGGAACCGCTCCAGCGGCTGCGGCGCCAGATTGAAGCGCATTTCGGCTTTCAGATTGTGCTGGCAAGGACCGAGGTGGGTGGCTATTGTCCGCATTGCCAGATGATGCGAGCGAGAGAGATGGAACAGGCGGCGAGCGTAATTCCGCCGGCCAAACGAAGGCGAGCTTCGACCGTTAAAGCCAGCCACCCGGTTTAGGGCTCATCTATGGCGCACCAGGGCTGGCCTGCACCAAGGCAGGGGAACCGCCTGCCCCACACAGAATCTTCAACGGCCGGAGGAGCGGCATGAGAAACCCGCGACGACGCCTACGGCGGCCGCGATGGCAAGGCTTCCCACGGGATTCCGGCGCACGCTATGTCGAACGCTGCCGAGGATCTTCCCACTGCCAAACGGGGCTTTGACACAAGCGGTGCGGACAAAACCAGCGGTGGAATCCAGTTTCTTCCCAGCCCCGTTGGCAATATCGTGGATTGTGTCCGCGCTCTCGTTTCCGGCGGCGCGAATCGAATCGGCGGCCGATTCGAGCGTGTCCGCCGTGCGTTTGCGGACATCGTCCGCCTTGTCCTGAAAGGATTTTATGTTGGATTGTACGGTGCTCATTTTTCTTTTCCTTCCTTACTCTCTTACCTGGGCGCCGGGACGGTGAGTCGGCTTATCGGTGACAAGAAAGTCCGCCGAAGCCTCGCCCGCCGAGGCGATGTCGTCCGCTCCGGTGTTCTCCAGTAAAGCTTTGGCGCGCTTCACCCATTCCGAACTGTCGCAATGGACCGAAAGAAGGATGCCACCCTCCTTGATGCGGCCTTCGTAACGTTTGGCTTCGTACTCGGGCATACCCAACCCGACAAGAGCGCCGACAAGACCGCCGACCGTTCCACCGACTCCGACTCCCGCGAGTATGGCCATTATCGGACCCGCCGCGATAAACGGGCCAATGCCCGGAATTGCCAGCAGGCCAATTCCGACCAACCATCCGAGAGCGCCGCCAACGACGGCACCGGAACCTCCCCCGGTAACGGCGCCCTCCGGCGCCTTCGTGTCTTTGCTGATCGCAAAATCCTTCGAGCCCTGATTATGCGGGTACAGAACGGAGATGTCCATGCTGCGAAAGCCGCCCTGTTTTAATGCATCGATTGCCTCTTCGATGCCGCTCCGATCTTTGTACAGCCCGTAGACAGATGTGTTTGACATGGTGTTTCTCCTTATATGTCCGAAGCACGTTCGTGGCCATCTGCAGATGAAGCAGCAACTGGCAGAACTGCGGTAATAAGGGGCGGCGCAGCTGTTATTTGGCGGCTTGCAGCTTGTCGAGAACGGCGATGAACTGATTCAGGTTGACCGGATCGGGCGGGGTGGTATGTTCTACCGGTTCATTCTTCAGGCGTGAGAGAATATTGCGCGGGAAGAAATCGTCACCGGACGCTTGCTTTACGATCTCCTCCCAAATCGGGATCGCCGTCTGTTTCTTCCCGTCCAGAATCAAGGCATATCCCTGAGCGGTGAGGCGAATGCCTGCAAGTTGCGGCGCTGCAAGGAGGTGCGCGGCCCGGGACTCCCATTCGGCAGCGGACGCCGTGGGCATTGCGGCAAATCGTAACAGCACGTCGTTGGGCGTGAGGCTGGTTGTGCCGCTATCGGCCAGGTCTTTCAGAGCCGCGGCGCGGTCTCCCGCCAGAAGGTCCCAAAGAGCGAGTTGAGCTGCGATGGCTGCACTGACGGCCGGCGGCCTCGCGGCCTTCTTCGTGGTCAACAGAGCGCGAGCTTGCGGACCGCGGCCGGTTCGATACAGCCAGTCGCCAACGAACAGATCGATTGACGGGTCATTGGCCTTTTCACGCGCTTGTCTGAATTTTTCGAATGCGGCGTCCGCTCCGGCTTTGTCACGTGAGAAGAACCTGGCCCACGCGGCCTTGTACATTTCCCCGCCATTGAGGAAGGCCGGAGCTTTCACCGAGGCGGCGGAATAGTTGGCAGCGGCCTCGGAGAATTTGCCGAACCAGTATTGAACGTCACCCTCGGAATCGAGCGGGTTGGCATCATTAGGCCTCAGCCCGGCATATTCGCGAACGGCCGCGAGCGCGCCGGGATAATCGCCGCTCCAGGAAAGCGTATAACCGAGTTGATTCCATGCGTTCACATCACCGGGCGCGTTCACCGTGAGCTTCTTCCAAGCCGTGGCGGCCCGGCTGAAGTTACCGGCGTTGATCTCGGCCGCGGCGAGAGAGCGTGTCAGATCGGCGTCGCCGACGTCGAACTCAGCCACCTTTTCCATGGCGGCCAATCTGGTGGAGCGATCAGCACCCAGAGCGGCATCTTCGAAATCGAGCCAGGCTCCGTCGAGGGGCGCAATTTTCTGCGCACGGGCCCGCGCGATGGCATTCGATGCACCGCTGCGATCCCCCCGCGCCTGAAACGTCCGGGCGAGCGAAACCCAGGCGCGACCGAAGCCGGGGTCGAGCGCCACTGCCCGCTCCAGCAGCGGAGGGGCATCCGGTACGGCTCCCTGGACCGCTGTGCAATAGAGGCGGAACGCCTCAGGGTTAGCTGTAGCCGGTGGTCCGGCCTGCGGCGAAAACTCGTGAGCCAGGAGCTTCAGGGCATCGAACGGCGAGGTTGAGGTGGCCGACAGCGTGCGGACGGTTTTGTGAGTGGACGCGTCTTCTTCCGAAGCCGTGACCCGCACGCCGGAAGCGGTATGTTCCACGTAGCCCGCGACGATTCGATTCGCGCCCGCGACGAGGGCGGCAGCGCGTCCCTCCGATTCCCCCGGCGCGCCGGCCACGCGCGCACCCAGCGTCAGACTCGTGCGCTGAACGGCGTCCGGGGTCAACACATCGCCGGCGCCGCCGCCCAGAGTTCCCCGCAGGGATCTCGCCAGATACTCGCTGGCGCCACAGCCCAGCCAGTCCAGCGAAGGATCGCCGGAGAGATTTTCAAACGCGAGGAAAGCGTAATGCGGCGGCGGACCGGCCTCTTTATGGCCGCAAGCGGTGAAAAGGGCGGCCAGGAACACGGCCGGGAAAATGCGGCAGACCGGAAATCCACGACGGCGAGAGGGTTTCGTCAGGGCGGCGGCATCGCGGAAGAACTCAGACACAGACAGCGGGGCAGCGGGATCGCTAAAGTACACGCGGCTCCAGCGCCATCAATTCAATGAACTCGGGTTTGTCGAGAAGATCGGAGAACTCGGGGGACTTCCTCACCTTATCTTTGTCCTTGAAGCCTTCTTCAAATGAATGGCGAAGATACTGCATTGCGAGTTCGTCTTTGCCAAGTTTTGCGTACAGGCGCGCCAATTCAAAATGATAGCGGGCACGATCCGCCACGGTCCGATCCTGCATTTCCGTGCCAACGATGCCATGGTGTTCGAAAATATCCGGATCGAGCGCGATGGCTTTGTCGTAGGCCTCCATCATCAGGGGAAACTTGCCCTGTGAATAGTAAGCTGTGCCGAGATTGCTCCAGAACGACGCTTTGTCGGGCGCCAGCGCGAGAGCGCGCTTATACCGAGTGATCGCGGTCCGGTATTTCTTCTGCGCGTAAAACACGGTGCCGAGATTATTGATGGCTTCGGCGTATTTTTTGTCGACCTTCAGGGCGTGTTCGTAACTCGCACGGGCGAGGTTCAACTCGCCAAGGTTGTGCCATGCGATGCCGATTTTATTCCAGGTGACGGGCGAATTCTGCGGCCCGTTTTTGTAAGAGGCGATGGCTTCGCGGAACATCCTGCGCACCATGTAGAGATCGCCGCGATCCTCGGGGGACAGGGGCGCAAAGGTAGGCTGGGGCGGAGGTGTTTGCGCACAGGCAAGAACGCCGAGCAGAAGAAGCGACGGTATTTTGATGGAAACCACTTGCGGGCTCCTGTTGACTTCTATTGGAACATACTTCAACAATCGACGGGGAGGCAGCGAGGTTCTTTCGTTTATCCGAGCCGCCCGTTGGGCCTGAGACCAGCCTCACGACGGCCAGGAATCCAGCCAGAGTTGCAGCGTCAGATCATGGCGCGCTTCGTGGCTGAGGAGGTTCGGGCGAAGCTCCCTGTAATAGCGTTCTTTGAGAATCTCCGGCGACAGGCGCCGGGCTCGCGCGAGTTGCTGGACGTCGTCGCGATCCCGATCGTAATTCCGCTCCAGCTTCGACAGCGCGAGGTCGTGAGCTTCGAGCGCGTGAAGTCGCAGATGAGGCCAGGTTCCGGGAAACATGGGCACGAGCCGCTGTTCGTAGTCTTCGGGCGGGGTAGCGACCGTAACAGCATCGAGGTACAGCTTGTGCTTCCGGTGCAGGGTTGGGCCCTTTCCCGCGATTTCGATTAAGCGGCCCGAAACATTCGGGACAATGCCCAAAAAGTCGACATCGCTCGTGGTCCGGGCAACGCCGTAGAGTTGCGTAACCACAAAGCCGCCGCAGCAGTGCAGATGAATCTCCTCCCGTGAGAAGAGCGTCAACTTCCCCGAAAAAGGATCGCCACGGCTCCGGGGGCTGCTCAACTGTTCGCATAGGGAAGTTGCTCAGTTGTGATACCGGTCAGCAGATTCCAATGAGCGGCACAGATAGAGCGGTTTGCCCGCAGCCATTTGCGTTCGGACTCCTGCATTGAGTCGCGACACAGCGTTCCTTCGGAAGCGAGCCGGGCTTCTTCAAGCTCGTTTTCCCAGCGGGTTAACTGCGGAGACGCGCCCGCCAACTCCCGTGAAAGATGAACAAGGTAACCCAGACGGTTTTGTGCGTTTTGCAGCTTCACCCGGTCCCGCAGCCATTCCCAGTTCAGATCCGGATACGTTTTCAGAACCCAGGGCAGCGCTTCAACGAGCCGGGTATCGAGGTCGCGTTGAATAACCACGCTGAGAACGACATCGGCGGGATTACTAGTCTGTCTGGCACGCAAGTGTTCAAAACCGGGGTAGCCAAGGGAAGCCAGCCGGTTCTGAAGGTCGTCGGGCCGGCTCTGCTGAGCGACAAATAACTCGGGAAGCGGGAGGGCTGTGGGCGGGAGTTTGTACAGGCGCGCGGCTTTGCGGGCGAGTGGAGCGCCGGCGGTTCTTAGCCCCGTTTCCAGCTGCGACAGGTAAGGCTGCGACACTTTCAGGGAGCGAGCGGCCATGACCTGGGTCAAGCCGCTTTTGTTGCGCCCCTTCGTCCACTGCTCCGCCGTCATTCCAGTGGCTCCCCCTGTCAGTTAATATAGCATACATTGCTATATTCTGAATTGCTGAGAACGCTTTGCCAGGCCATTCACCTTAACACTGGATCGCCCGAAGCGCTATTTCCAGCGCCTCTTCCTTCGTAGTGACACGGCCCTCCAGTTGCGCGTCTTCCGCCTCCCGCAGCGCGGTGGCGAATGCCGGGCCGGGCCGGCAGCCGGCGGCGATGAGATCGTGTCCGGTTACGAGCGGCACCGGGCGCAGTTGTTCGGGCGGGACTTCACGTTGCTTTTCCCGTGCGAAATCGTAATTCGCAAGACTGCCGTGGCTCGAAAGGCAATCGAGACGATGCAGTTCGAGATGCTCTTCGAACTTCGGCATGCGCAGAAAGCGTTTGATTTTGCTTTCCCGCATGTTCGGGACGTCTTTGAATCGCATGTGATTGTCGATCAGTGCTTCCACCTGTTCGATGACGCCATTAGGAAAGCGCAGACGATTGAGCAACGCGTGGGCGATCTTCACGCCTTTCTCGACCTGGCCGTCGAAGCGGATGCGGTCGGCGATGCGAAACGTGGCGGGCTTACCGATATCGTGCAGGAGCACGCCGAGGGCGAGTTCGAGCGAGGGCTGATGCAGGCCTTGCAGCATGATGAGCGTGTGGATCCAGACGTCGCCTTCCGGATGGAATTCGGGTGGCTGCTCCACGCCTTTGAGCGCCGCCACTTCCGGCAGCACTTCGCGCAATAGCCCGGAGGCATCCAGCAATTCAAGGCCGCTGCGCGCGCCGCCCTCCGTGAGGATGCGGGAGATTTCATCGCGCACTCGCTCGATGGAAATATTGCGGATGGCCGGCGCGAGGGACTGCATGGCGGCGAATGTGGCTGGCTCGATCGTGAAATCGAGCCGCGCCGCAAAGCGTATGGCACGGAGCAGACGCAGATGGTCTTCTTCAAAGCGGCGCATGGGGTCGCCGATCGCACGGATGGTTCGGGCAGCTAAATCGGCGCGCCCGCCGACGTAATCGAGGATGTCGCCGTTAACGGGATCGAGCAACAACGCGTTTATCGTGAAGTCGCGGCGCAGTACGTCCTGTTCCGGGCTGGCTTCAAAGTGGACGGAAGAGGGACGCCGGCCATCGGAATAGTCGATGTCGCTGCGGAAGGTCGCGACTTCGACATGGGCGCTGTCCTGATGCACCAGGACGACGCCGAAATGAGCGCCTACCTGGCCGGCGTGCGGGAAAAGTTGCAGGATCTCCGCCGGCTTCGCGGAAGTCGCGACATCGAAATCTTTCGGCGCGAACCCCAGCAGCAAATCGCGCACGCAGCCGCCCACCAGCCAGGCGGAATTTCCGCGCGCGCGCAGCCGCTCGACGATCGATCTGGCGAGTGTCTCGTTTGTCACATTCACTACACTCCCATGCTAATCTGGAACGAGCCGAATTCTTCGTGAGACTCTTCACGATGTGAGCGGGGGACCCATGCACGATACGGGGGCGAAGTCCGGAATCAGGACGGAGTACTTTCAAGCTCCAGCCCGTCAGCTAACCCCGCAGGCCAAATTTGAGAGTTGTTGCCCTGCAATGGGAACGGAAATCAGGAGATCCTTTTGACACAGTCTGAGCCTCGCGGCGATTCGATAAAAACCGCGAGAGTCGTTGTCGCCACCACCGTTGCCCTGGCGTTTATTTCTTTCTGGAGTGCGTCGGCCATCGTATTGAGCGATCTGGCGTCGTCGGCCTTTTATGCCGGCGGCATTGCGGAGCACGCGATCGGCAGGAGCGCGCCGTGGTTCGTGCTGGCCGTCATGTTGTTCAGTTTTGCCGTGCGGTCGGTCTACATGGAGAGTTCCTCCATGTTCGTGCGCGGCGGCGTCTACGTTGTGGTGCGCGATGCGATGGGACCGTTCATCGCCCGCATTTCCGTTTCTTCTCTGTTGTTCGACTATATTCTGACCGGACCGATCAGCGTGGTCAGCGCGGGACAGTATCTGGCGGGCCTGACCAACCAGGTCTGCAAGATGATGCATTCGAACCTGCAGGTCTCGCCGAACTGGTTTTCCGCCGGCTTCGCGGTGCTGGTGACGATGTACTTCTGGTGGCTGAACATTAAAGGCATCCATGAATCGAGCGCCAAGGCGCTGCGGATCATGCAGATCACGACCGTCATGGTGGTGATCTTCATCGTCTGGTGTCCGCTGACGCTCATGCTGCATGGCGCGGCTCAGATTCCGCCGGCTCCGCTCCCGCATAATCTGCACTTCACGGACGAGTCGCTGGGCTGGTTCAAAGGGACCATCTTTCCGGCCATCTCCATGGTGGCCGTCATCATCGCGTTCGGACACTCGCTGCTCTCGATGAGCGGCTTCGAAACGCTCGCACAGGTCTATCGCGAGATCGCTTACCCGAAGCTGAAGAATCTGCGCATCACGGGCAATCTCGTCTGTATCTACTCGGTGATCTGCACCGGCGTGATCACCGTTTTCGCGGCGATGATCATTCCGGATTCGGTGCGCCCTCAATACGTGGACAATCTGCTGGGCGGACTGGCGATGTACCTGGCGGGACCGCAGATTTTGCGGCTGGTGTTCCAGGTGTTCGTGGTGTTTGTTGGCGTGATCATTCTTTCGGGAGCGGTCAACACTTCCATGATCGGCGCCAATGGCGTGATGAATCGGGTTGCCGAGGATGGCGTGCTGGTGGATTGGTTCCGCAAGCCGCACAAGAAGTTCGGCACGACATCGCGCATCATCAATCTGATTTCAATTCTGCAGATTTTCACGATCTTACTCAGCGGAGGCGACGTTTATCTGCTCGGTGAAGCGTATGCGTTCGGCGTGGTGTGGAGCTTCTTCCTGAAATCGCTGGGCGTGCTGGTGCTGCGATATCACCGTAAGGATCAGGAATACAAGTTCCCGTTCAACCTGAAAATAGGCGGGGTTGAGATTCCGGTGGGCCTTGGGGCGACTACCCTGCTGCTGGGAATGACGGCCGTCGCCAATCTGTTTTCCAAGAAAAACGCGACCATTTACGGCATCCTGTTCACCGTGGTTCTGTTCGTGATCTTCACTGTTTCCGAACACATTAACCGGAAGAAGATGCACGGCGTGAAACACGGCCTCGAAGAATTCAATCTGGAATTGCAGCCGGAACTGGCGACGAGAAGCCTGAAGGCGCGGCCGGGTTCCATCCTTGTTGCCGTACGCGAGGCGACCAATCTGGCGCATCTGAAGATGGTGGTGGAAAAGACGAATCTGCGCAGGCACGACATTGTGGTGATGACGGTGCGGCAGATTACGTCTGGCGCGGGCGAATACCAACTGGCGGAGAATCAGCTCTTCACGGACTACGAGCGGGAACTGTTCACGAATGTGGTCAACCTGGCCGAGAAGGAAGGCAAGACCGTGGAACTGCTGGTGGTACCGAGCAGAGATCCATTCGAAGCGATTGTACAGACGGCATCGAAGATCCAGGCCACGCGGGTAGTGGTGGGGTCGTCATTGCGTATGGATACGGCCGATCTGGCGCAGCGAATTGGCTTGGCGTGGGAGGCATTGCCGGAGCCGCGGCATCCGTTTTCGCTTGAAGTGATTTCGCCGGAGAGGAAGGCGTTCTTCGTCAATCTGGGTCCGCATCCGCCACGATTGTGGCCGGAAGATCTGGCGCGGCTGCACGGTCTGTGGCTGAAGCTGACGGAGAACGAGTTCAACGCCAAGCTGCATCATCGCGATGTGGTTGGGGTGGCGTTGCAAAGGCTGCAACGCGATATCGACAACCCCGAGCGGCATGCGGAAGCAGTTGCGGATATTCAGGAAGAGTTGAAGCACCACTAACGGCGGGTGAGGGACCTTTCGAGGCTTGTTATGGCGATTGCCGGTTCGCGTGTAATCGCCTTCTCGACAGCAGTATTTAGGTCCTTTTTGAGATAGAGTCATCAGACCCTTTATGAGACCTTAGGTGGATTGCGTTCCGAGCCAGCCGAAGCAGTAGTCTCGCAGTCGGTTGTCCGGATGCTACCTCCATGAACGAGCGCCCGTTCGCGCAGGCCCACCCGGTGCGCCAGCCCTCAAAAAATCCGGCAAGGGACATCGCGAGCATTACGCCGAATGACAGGAACGCGCCTCCGAGGGAAACCGCAATGATGAGCGGGCTATCTGTCATCTCAGAGGCACCCGGTTCCATCATTTTCCAAAACGCCCATATGATCAAGAGAATGGAAGCAACAAACGGCGCGGCTACGACCTGATAAACAAAAACGAACGGGAACGTTCCCGCCATCGCGAAGCAGAGTGGCCGAGACAAATGGCGAGTTCGCGCTGCAAGAGCCATCACGCCCGCCGCGAGCCACGTAAGGCAGGCGAAAAAGATCCAGATCATTAAGGCCAATAAATAGGCAAAAATAGGAGACATACCGCGATACGACAGTTTAGTTGACTTCTGCCGCAAAAAATGAGAACGCCTTCGAATCGGCGTGACGCAAAGAGCCCGTTATGGGATGTGGGGCTGTCATTGTGCGCGACGGTTCAGGATGGCTGGCACGTCCCGCGCGCCATGAACAACCGCCAGAATTTCCATCGGGGTTCTTGCCGCTACGTAAAGGATGAGGTACGCGCCCACCGGCCAGAAGCGAATCGGGGATTGCAGCAGATCTTCTCTCACATGGCCCAGTCGCGGCTGTTTGGCAAGAAGTCGAAAGGCATCGACAAAACGAACCATCATCCGGTGAGCGGAATCGGGGCTGTCTTTAGCGATGTGATCGCGAATCTCCCGCAGATCCCCTTCAACGTAAGGGCCGAAGACGTACCGGCTCACCGCAGCGGGATTTCGGCAATCAGGCGGGCCATGACTTCTTCACCATCCGAAGTATTGCCGGCATTCAGCGATGCCATCCGTTCCGCAATGGCAGCCCTGAACTCGGCGACTTGCGCCCGTCTCAGGTTTGCTTCAGCGACCAACCTTTCGAGATACTGGCCGACGGAAACGCCCTGCGCCTGAGCTGTCTCAGTCAATTGGTTTTCAATGTCGCGGGACAATTCGATTGTCATGCGGGCTCCTGAAGACAGAATAGCAAGAGAGAACGGCAAGAACACCGCTCCGATCACTGAGCATTCGGGCGGGGCTCAAATCTAAGCGAACTGAAGGCGGCCTTTGGGGACGGGGACCGTCCGACCCAATTCGCGTGTTGTTTCCAGCCATTCGGCGATCACGATTTCGGTATTGGCGAGCGCCTCCTGTCGTGTTGCGCCGTCCGCGGCGCAGCCAGCCAGTTCCGGCACCTCGATGATGAAGGCCTCGTCTCCAGAGCTCCAATACAGATTAATTTGGTATCTCGTCATTGCACGAAAAGCTACCCGTACAAACCCATCCGCTGTTTCACAAGCTGCACGGTTGAATTCGCGATTGGCGTGACGGCTTCAGCGCCCGAGCGCAGCACGCCATCCAGATAGCCGGCATCGGACGTGATTTCGCGATAACGCTGCTGTAGCGGCTCCAGCTTTGAGACCACCATCTCCGCGACCTGTTTCTTCAGGTCGCCGTAACGCATGCCCGTAAAGTGCGCGCGCATCTGGTCATTCGACCATTCGGCAAACGCCTGAAAAATATTCAGAAGATTCGCAACGCCCGGTCCCATGGTTTCGAAATCCACGCCGCTCGCGGAATCGGTCGTCGCACGCATGATCGTTTTTTTTATGCGCTCGGGAGGGTCAAGCAGAGCCACTGCATGGCCCGCTCCCGTCGCCGATTTGCTCATCTTCGCGCCCGGGTCGTCAAGCCCCATAATGCGCGCTCCCACCGAGGGAAGCCTTGTTGCGGGCATCACAAACGTTTCGCCGTAGAGTGAGTTAAAGCGCTGCGCAATGTCGCGCGTCAGTTCCAGATGCTGCATCTGATCTTCGCCTACAGGCACGATCGCGGCCTGGTAAAGCAAAATATCGGCGGCCATCAGCACGGGATATTGAAAGAGGCCGTCGCCGATCGATTCCTGCAACGCGGACTTCGCCTTGAACTGCGTCATCCGTTCGAGCCAACCCATCGGCGTTACGCAGGTGAGCAACCAGGCGAGTTCAGCATGCGCCGGCACGGAAGACTGGACGACGATCCGCGAATGTTTCGGATCGATGCCCGCGGCGAGAAACAGCGCGGCCAGATCGCGGATGCTCGCGCGCAATTCATCGGGCTTCTGATAAACCGTAACCGCGTGCAGATCGACGATGCAGAAGATGCTCTCGTAATCGTGCTGGATGCGGACCCAGTTGGAAAGAGCGCCGAGATAGTTGCCGATGTGCAGGTTACCGGATGGCTGCACGCCGGACAGAACACGTGGAATCATGTGAATGGGGACGAAGATCCATCGTAACAGGAGCGTGAATCGCCTCCGGCGACAGCTTGGCGCGTTCCATCTTGATACACCCGCATCAACCAAAACCGGAGTAGGATATAGGAACCACCGATTCAAACTATTCGTCATGATCAGAATCGCTGTCGTCGGAGGAGGCCCGGGCGGGCTCTTTACGGCGAGGCTACTTGAGGAGAAGCACAAAGACTTCTGCCAGATCACAATCTTCGAAGCATCCGACAGAACCGGCGGCAAGATCGTCACCAGGCAGTTCGATTCCGCGCCTGTCTCGTACGAAGCGGGCGTCGCAGAGTTGTACAACTACGCGCAGGTTGGGCCCGACCCGTTGCTCCAGCTGGTAAACAAACTGGATCTCAGGACTGTCGCGATGGATGGACAGACCGTCGTGCTCGATGGGCGGATTTTGAACAATTCGGGCGATATTCGGCGCTGGTGCGGGCAATCGACGCTGGATGCGATCCGGAAATTCCGCGAGCGTTGCAACGAAGCACTGCCGCTCAACGCCTGGTATGAAAGCGATTGCCATTACGACAACTCGCATCCGTGGGCTGACCGGTCATGCGAGGAAATTCTCGATGGAGTCGAAAACCCTCAAGCGCGAAAGTATCTCAAAGTTGCCGCGCGCAGCGATCTGGCCACCGAGCCTCATCTCACCAACGGCCTGAACGGCCTTAAGAATTTCCTGATGGACGTGCCGGGTTACATCGGGCTCTATTCCGTGGTGGGCGGCCTGGAACAGGTGGTGGCTCGCGTCCGCGAACGTCTCACGCACACGCGGATTGAAGTAAATTGCCCGGTAGCGCAGATCGAGAAGAACGACGAGACGTATCGGGTCACTTACCAGTACGGTCACGACGATTTCGATGCCGTGTTCGTGGCTCTTCCGCATAACTGGCTGGGGAGCGTCGAGTGGGCCGGCGAATCATTGCGAAAAGCGATGTCGCGCTTCATCGCTTACTACGACCGTCCAGGTCATTATCTGCGCGTGTCGATTCTTTTTCGAAAGCCGTTCTGGCGGGATCGGATTTCAGGCTCGTGGTTCATGCTGGATGCGTTCGGTGGCTGCTGCGTGTACGACGAAGGAACACGGCACGACGCCGGGGATTTCGGCGTACTGGCCTGGCTGATTCCCGGAACCGATGCGCTCTCCATGAGTGGTTTTGACGACGTAAGGCTGGCGAACACCGTAATGGCTTCGCTGCCGAAACCTCTCGATAGCGACGCCGCATCGTTGTTCATGGAGGCGAAAATTCATCGCTGGCCGGCCGCGGTGAGCGCGCAACCTGGTGGCATGCCGGTAAGAGATACGAGGTCCGCGCATCTGCCAGAACCGCGGCAGCATCCGGGGCTTTTCATGGTTGGCGATTATCTCTTCGATTCGACGGTGAACGGCGTTCTGGATTCCGCGGATTTCGCGACCGATCTGCTGAGTTCCTGGATTTCGACGGCACGGCAGGCAGCGGCGTAAACAGACCCGGCGATGACCGTTGAAGACGAATGCGAACAGGAGGAAACCAGAGCGACCGGCGGCGCGCTGCGGACGGTCTTCGGCTTCCTGCATCCGTATTACCGGGAGCACCGCGGCACCCTGGCGCTGCTGACGCTGTGTGTTGCCGCCGAGACCGGCTACAACGTCGCATTTCCGCTCTGCCTGAAGTACCTGATCGACGACGTCCTGCTGAAACAGGACCAGGCAGCACTGGTGTGGATTCTGGTGGTTCTCGGATCGCTCGCAGTCATTATTTCCGCTGTCAGCGCTTTGATGGAATATCTCAACGCGCAGCTGGCTGCCACGGTCGTTCGCGATATCCGGCACCGGCTTTTCGGACATCTGCAGACGCTCTCGCTTCAGTTTTACGCGGCTACGAGTTCCGGCGACGTGCTGTCGCGCTTTTCAACCGACCTTGGTGAAGTGGAAGAGGCCGTGCGCTATTGGGTTGGCGGAGCCCTGACGCCCGCTCTCGAACTCGTGGCCGCGACGGTCCTGTTGTTTTGTCTGAGCTGGCATCTGGCGCTGGCAGCGATGCTCATCTGGCCTCTCACGACGATCGGGCCAAAGATATTCTCCCGCCGCACGGTCGAAGCCACCTGGCGCAAAAAGGAATTCGAAGCGGCCACGCTCGCCGTCGTGCAGGAAAGCGTTTCGGCGCAGCCAGTCATCCAGGCGTTCGGACTTCGTAATTTGGCACAAACGTGGTTTCGGCAGCGCAGCGTTCCCCTGGCGCGAACATCCGGCCGCGTCAACTTCCTCGCGGCGATGAGCGAACGGTCCGTGAGCACCGCCGTCCTGCTGCTTCACGTGCTGATCGTGGGAATCGGCGCCTGGCTGGCCTTCCACAAGCGCATCTCCATCGGCACTCTGGTTAGCTTTGAAGGCGTTTTCTGGGAGCTCAGCTACAACATCGAACACATCGGCCGGTTCCTTCCCACCGTGATGGAGACGGCAGGCGCGATCCACCACATGAACGATCTCCTCGGCCGTAAACCAACCGTTGTGGATAGGCCGGACGCCATCGTACTCCCACGGCTGCAACGCGAGATCGCATTCGAAGACGTGACGTTTCGCTATCCGAATACCGGCAGCGGAGATGGAAGCGATGAATCGCGGCTGAAGAACGTGACGCTGCGAATTCCCTTCGGCTCCAAAGTCGGCGTAGTGGGCCCCAGCGGTTCAGGCAAGAGCACGATATTGAGCCTGATCCTGAGGCTGTACGATCCGACAAGCGGTTGTGTGCGCATCGATGGCCACGATGTGTGCGACGTGGCGCGGGAATCGCTTTGCGCCCAGATTGGCGTGGTCTTTCAGGAAAGCTTCCTGTTCAACATCAGCATCCGCGAAAACATCCGCATTGGCCGGCAGGACGCGACCGATGCCGAGGTCAAAACCGCCGCCAGAGCCGCAGAAATTCACGATTTCATCGAGAGCCTGCCGCATGGCTACGACACGCTCGCGGGAGAACGTGGCGGTCTCATGTCGGGGGGTCAGCGGCAGCGCATTGCGATCGCCCGCGCGATTATCCGCAATCCCGCGATTCTGATTCTGGATGAGGCCACATCCGCGCTCGATCCGGCCACGGAAAGCGCAATCATGGCAACGCTGAACCGGTTAGCGGCAGGGCGAACAACGATTTTCACGACACATCGGCTGGCGGCGATGGCCGAAGCCGACACACTGTTTGTGCTGTTTGAAGGAATGCTGGGACGGGCGGGAAGCCCGCGGGAACTGTTCGCACAGGCAAAAGCGAATATATAAACCTGGCTGCGGGAAAAACGGCCAGGGAAAACGGGTCAGGCCGGAAGCGTCGCTGATTCCAGCGCCAATTGTTCCGCGGACGACAGTTCGTCGATCTCGAAGCCCCCCTCGGTATTCTCGCCGGGTTCTCCTTTTTTCTTGTCCAGTCGTTTGGCAAACTTCTCGCGCTGTTTCTCCGCACGAGCCATCTCTTTTTGCCGTTTTTTTAAGGTGGTGTTAGATCTTCCTGCCATAGGCTCTTCCTTTAGGTTACGCGATCCGAATCGCTGGTCCGGACCACCCGAATTCCGCCCGGCAGCCACACGGATCTGTTCAGTCCCGCGCGGACTGCCAACCCTGAGTTTACGATGCCCCAGGAAGCCATAAGGTTTCAGGAAAGCGGCAGGCCGCCGGCCACCCTGGCGGGCCGGTTCACCGCCCTTCGCAGGTTTGGGAGTGCTAACCTTCGGGTTCCCATGGCTCTGGATTTAACAATTGAAAAGCTGGTCTACGGCGGCGAAGGTCTGGGCCGTGTGGACGGCGAAGTCGTTTTCACGCCGTTCGTGCTGCCCGGCGAGGTGGTACAGGTCGCGCCTCCGGCATCGAAAAAGCATGCAAACCGGGCAAATCTGATCGGCGTCATGCAGCCCTCGCAGGATCGCGTGGAGCCCCTGTGCACCATCTTCGGCGAGTGCGGCGGCTGTCACTACCAGCACGTGGATTATCCCGCGCAGTTGCGCCTGAAGCGCGGCATTCTGGCCGAAACGCTGCGGCGCGGCGCAAAAATCGATTTCGCCGAAGATCGCATCGCCGTCATTTCGGGTGACGCCTGGGGCTACCGCAACCGCACTCAGTTTCATATCGAAGGCGGAAAAGTTGGCTACCGGCAGATGCGGTCGCAGAAGCTGATTCCGGCGGCGGAATGCCCGATTAGTTCGCCCAAAATCAACGAAGCCCTGGCGAAGCTGAATCGAATGGTGAAGGATCGCCGTTGGCCAAAGTTCGTCACCTCGCTCGAAGTCTTCACCGACGAGGTTCAGGTGCAGTGGAACGTGCAGGAAGCGACCCAGCCGGTCGCAAAGCACTTCTTCGAATGGCTGGCCAGGGAAGTTCCCGGCACCGTGCCCGGCGAACTCGAATACGAAGTCAACGGCGATGTCTTCAGCATCGCGGGCAATTCATTTTTTCAGGTGAATCGGTCGCTGATCGGTTGCCTGGCAGACCTGGCAATCGGCGAAGAAACAGGCGGCAGCGCGTGGGATCTTTACGCGGGCGCCGGCTTGTTCAGCGTGCCTCTGGCGCGGAAGTTCGCTAAAGTCACGGCCGTGGAATCGGGCCGCGCGGTTGACGACCTGCAACGCAATACGCGGCGGGCAGGAGTCGATGTGGAGACGATTCGTCAGAATTCCGAGGCATTCCTGATCGAAGCGAACGAGGCTCCCGATTTCATCCTGGCGGATCCGCCGCGCGCCGGCCTGGGAGCGGCAGCAGTGACCCGGCTTCTGGAACTGAGTCCGAAAAAGATTGTGATTGTGGCCTGCGATCCCTCGACGCTGGCGCGCGATCTGGCCGGGCTGAAGGAACGCTACGAGATCGAGCGGCTGGCCATGGTGGATCTGTTCCCGCAGACTTTCCACATCGAGACGATTATTGGACTGGCGCGGCGGGATTGAGATTACTTCCTACCGGCGATCGTCCCTCGGCAGAATAATCCACGCAACAATGTAAATAATCAGACCCGGCGACGGCGGCAGCAGAAACAACGCAACCCAGATCAGGCGCACCAGCGTCACATCCATGTCGAAGTACTCGGCAAACCCCGCGCAGACGCCCGCGATCTTTTTCTCCGACATCACTCGCCGTAGCCGCTTCGGCGGCGCTGAAGCGGTAGTGCCACTGGCCGAATAGCCAGCCGCCGCAGGGTTTCCCATGCCCGCGCCCACGGCGCCCGGCTCGGTGGATGCCCCACAACCGGTGCAATAGCGAGATTCGTCTGAGTTCCGTTCGCCGCATCTTGTGCAATACATAAGTCGTCTCGATTCGATTAAACCACAATTCCTCAGCGTCCAAACGCCAGCCGTAACCCCAGTTTAGGCGGCAATCCCGCCGCCGCAATCTTGCGTTCCGTAGCCAGATGATCGTACGGCACGCGGCGCAATTCGACTTCCCTGGCAGCACTATCGAAAATCGCATATGCCGCCCGTGGATCGCCATCCCGCGGTTGCCCGACCGACCCCGGATTAATCAGGTACCCCGCATCCGACTCAAGAGCAATACGAACTTCCGGAATCGGAGTCAGCGGCGACGAAATACCGCGTATGCGGCCACCCAGACGGACAAACGCGCCCTGCACGTGCGTATGGCCGAAGAAAAACGGCAACCCGCTCACATCCATCCCCGACAGAAAGGAGAATATCTGCGAAACCTCTTTCATACTGGACACATATTCGTCTTCATCGCGCGGCGAGCCATGCACCAGGACCAGACTTTCGTCCACTAACCGTGGCCCCTGGGGCAGTTCACGCAGATAGGTACGATTGGCCGGCGTCAGATGTTCCATCGTCCAGCGTGCGGAAGTCTGGGCCAGATCCGTAAACAGATCCAGGCTGTCCAGCCCCGCGCAGACACGGTCATGGTTGCCCCGAATCACAGCCGCCAGATTCTCGCGGGCCCAGGCGATCACGTAGTTCGAGTCCGGCCCGTAATCGCAAAGGTCGCCGCAGCAGATCGCACAGTCGTACTTGCTCCGCGCGTGCCGGATCACAGCTTCCAGAGCCTCCCGATTGCCATGGATATCGCTGACGATGAGATAGCGCACGGTCAGGCCCGCCGCAGGCGCAGCAGCGCAATCTCAGGAGGCGCGCCCAGCCGGATAGGCATACCTATGGTGCCGATTCCATTGGTCACGAAGCAACTGCCTGGAGCCTCCCCAACCCTCCCCTGCCGATAAAGTCCCGATATAAACGGCGTGCGGAACCGCGCCGGGTTGATGTTTTGATGAAGAATTTCCACGTTGATCTGACCGCCGTGCGTATGCCCGCTGAGGACCGCCTGAAACCCACGCTGCATCGCGACGGGGAAAACGTCGGGATTGTGGGAAAGGAGAAGATTCGCCGCACCGGGAACGATCAGCCGCTCCGCGCCGGGCAGATAGTTCGCGCGTGCGCCGCTCCGCTGGTAATCCACGCCCGCAATATTGAGAACCGCCTGACCGCGATGAATCTGAGTGGCAGTACCGCGCAGAAAAACCTGCCCGGCAAGGCCCGCCTTGCGCGCCAGATACTTGCGGCAACCGATGTATTCCTCGTGATTGCCCATGCAGCCGAGAACGCCGTCGCTGGCCCGCAGTCGAACCAGTTCGCGAATCGCGTCATTCAGCGGATCGCCCAGCTCGGAAATCAGATCGCCCGTGAAAACCGCCAGATCCGCGTGTAATTCGTTGGCCATATCGATCACACGGCCAGCCTGGCTCACGCTCAAAAACGGGCTGACGTGCAGGTCGCTCACCTGGACGATGCGAAACCCATCCAGATCGGGATGCAGGTCCGGCACCGGGAGATCCAGTTCGCGGGTGCCGAACTGGTTTCGCTCCACGAACGCGCCATATCCGATAACCGCGGAGGGTAATGCGACGGCGGCCACCCCAGCGGCGCGAAGCCAGCGGCGGCGAGCCGGCGAATATAGCCCGGGAATTCTCGCGTCCAGGGACCGGACGACTTTCCGGCCCGCCATGCCGAGCCACGACAGCAGAATCCAGCAGTATCCTACGCCCACAATAGCGGCCCGCAGGCCGACCGGAATAGCCCGGCTGGTGTAAACCGTCCCGGACCCCGTGAGAAACAGCGCGGCCAGCGTTGCGCACCACAGGAACATAAGCGCCGAAACCACGGTAACCCACGCCGAACCGCTCCAACTCGCACGCCGCCGGATCAGGTACCTCCGCCCCATCGCAATCTGGAGCACCAGCAGCAGCGCCGTAATGTACTCTACGGAGCCGCCATAATGTGAATGTGTCACGCCAGCTTCGATTGTAGCGGGGCCTTCGCCAGCCATCCCTGCGCAACCACCGCAAGCGCTGCGCACACGGCGGTTTCAGCTCGCAATACCAGCGGACCCAGCGAGACACCGCGCCATCCCGACTCATCAAACTGCCGGCGCTCGGGATCTGTCCAGCCGCCTTCGGGCCCGATCAGCACGGCTGTCGAATCGCCCGGCTGCGGACGAAACGCCTCGGCAAGCGGTGGCGCGCCCGGCCGCTCGTCGCACCAGAACCGATGCGCGGAATCGTCGTTCAGCGCCACGCTCATTTTCACCGGAGCCGCAACTTCCGGTATCTGCAAACGCCTTGATTGCTCGCTCGCTTCGTGCGCAATTCGCCGCCAGCGCTCCGCCCGCTTCTGACCGCCTTCGAACAGGCCGCGCTCGCTGCGAACCGCCGCAACCGGCACGATCCTTGTGATGCCCAGCTCCGTGGCCTTCTCCACCGCCCATTCGAACCGGTCGAACTTGATCAGCGCGAGATAGAGCGTAATACCGGGCGCGGGTGGCCCGGCATCGAGTTCCCCTGTCACGTCGAACCGCACCAGATCGCGCCGCGCGCTGGCCACCGTAGCCAGCCAGACGCGGCTATTGTCCGTAATTTCAAATGCCTGGCCCACCTCCACGCGAAGCACTCGCGTCAGGTGCTGTGCGCTCTCGCCCGAGATTTCCGCCGAGCCATCGCGAACCTGATCCACAAAGAATCGCCGTCGTGCCATGTACAATATTTACGCTATCCCTTTAATCCGAAAATGATTGCGCTGCTGAGAGGGACCCTGATTGAGAAACACCCGAATCAGGTCGTGATTGACGTCGGTGGCGTGGGCTACGAAGTCACCATTCCCATTTCCACGTTTTCGAAGCTCCCGGATGCCGGGGCTCAGACCGTTTTGCGTATCCACACACATGTGCGCGAAGATATGTTCGCGCTCTACGGTTTCCTCGCGCAGGACGAAAAAACGCTCTTTGAAAAGCTGATCGGCGTCAGCAATATCGGGCCGGGGCTCGCCATCAAAGTGCTCAGCGGCATGGCGATTGACGAACTGATCAACGGAATTCGGCGCGGCGAAGTTGAGCGGCTGGTGCGGATTCCCGGCGTAGGACGCAAGACGGCGGAGCGCATGGTGCTGGAACTGCGCGACAAGCTGCCCGTGCCTGGCGGCGAAGAACCCGCGACCGCCACGCCGTCGCTCTCCTCCATCGAAGAAGATGTCCTGTCGGCGCTGTCGAATCTGGGTTGCGCCCGTCCCGCTGCGGAAGTGGCAGTTCGCAAGGCGCGCGCAGCAGGAGCTCCGGCTGAGTTCGAGCCCCTGTTCCGCCGCTCTCTGGAGCTGGTGCGCTGATGTCCAACGACCGCCTGGTATCCGCCTCGTCGATCGACGAAGACCTTCAGTTCGAAGCGGGTCTGCGCCCGCGCCGTCTCGCCGATTTCACGGGCCAGACTCGCCTCAAAGAGAATCTGCAGATCGCCATCGAAGCCGCCCGCAAACGCGGCGAGGCCATGGATCACGTCCTGCTCTACGGCCCGCCAGGCTTGGGCAAAACGACGCTGGCCTCCATCATCGCGCAGGAGCTGGAGGTCGCCTTCACGCAGACATCGGGACCTGTGATGCAGAAAAAGCTGGACCTTTCCGGCCTGCTCAGCACCATCCAGCCGCGGCAGGTTTTCTTCATCGACGAAGTTCACCGCCTGCTGCCCGACGTGGAGGAGATGCTGTACTCCGCACTGGAGGATTTTCATCTCGATATCCTGATCGGCACCGGCCCCGGCGCCCGCACGCACTCGATGCCGTTGCAGAAGTTCACGGCAATCGGCGCCACCACGCGGCAGGGCCTGGTCAGTGCACCCATGCGCAGCCGCTTCGGCCTCGTACTGCGGCTGAACCACTACGATGTTGCCGATCTCACGATCATCGTGAACCGCTCGGCGCGATTGCTCGAAACGCCCATAGACCCCGAAGGCGCGGAAGAGATTGCCCGGCGTGCGCGCGGAACGCCGCGTATCGCCAACCGGCTGCTGCGGCGCGTTCGCGATTACGCGGAAGTGCGGGCGCGCGGCCACATCACGAAAGATGTCGCGATGACGGCGCTCGACATGCTCGAAGTGGATCGCTTCGGTCTCGATGAAATCGACCAGAAGATCATGCGGACCGTTCTGGAAAAATTCGGCGGAGGCCCGGTGGGCGTGAATACCATCGCGGCGTCGATTGGTGAAGAATCCGAAACAATTGAGGAAGTCTACGAGCCGTATCTCATTCAGCTCGGCTTTCTGCACCGTTCGCCGCGCGGCCGCATCGCCACGGAACGCGCTTACGATTACTTCAATGTGCCGCGACGATTCGGCGGCGTGGAGCGGCAGCCGGAGCTGTTTTGAAGGTCGTCTACCTTGGTCTGGGCTCCAACATGGGCACCCGCGAGGCGCACCTGCAACAGGCCCTGAATAAACTGCAAGCGCGCGATCTACGCTTCCGGCGCGCCAGCAGCCTGTATGAAACGGAACCGATGGGATTGCGCGAGCAACCCTGGTTCCTGAATCAGGTCGCGGAATTTGAGACGGAGTTACACCCGTTGCAGTTGCTGCGGCGTATCCACCACGTTGAAAAAACGCTTGGACGTAAACGCGTCATCCTGAACGGCCCGCGCACTATCGATATCGATATTCTGCTCTACGGCGACACAATCCTGAAGACCACCGGCCTCGAAATACCCCATCCCCGATATCGGGAACGTCGTTTCGTACTCGAGCCCCTGGCGGAGCTCAACCCAACCTTGAAAGACCCGGAAACCGGCCAAACCACCGCCGCAATGCTGGACGCAGTTCGCGGCCAAGCCGTCCTCCGTAGGGGGCTGGACACGCGGCGATAGCCGCGTCTATTCGGATCTGGCACTACGTCGTGCGAAATGAGTAGCGTCGAGCCCCGCGCAAAGACGACAATAGGGACCAGGCCAATGGATTCTCCACCAACGCTGCCTTTAGCCGGCAATCCGGTTACGCGCCACACCCCGCCCGTCGGCATTTCGGACATTCTGCTGGCGATTTTGTTTGGTGCGCTGATTTTTTTCGCGCATGACCTGGCGCAGAAGGCCCTGCTGCTGGGACTGGCGGTCCTTCAGCTGGTCGAAGGGCGCGTGCCTTTTCTGAGAACGCCGCAGGGCCGCATGATCTCCGTATTTCTTCAACTGGCTCTCGGATTCGAGCTGATACGCGAGACCAACACCACCAACAATCTGGACAGCGCTTACTACCCGATTCTGTTGCTGCCCGTAGTTTCCACGGCAACTTACCTGGGCGTCGTCGCCACCGTGATCGCCTCAGTAGCGGCGATGGCGGCCTCGCTGTCTTTCCTCCTTTTCATCGATTGGAAAACGGTTGAGTTGTCGTCTGAGGGCTGGCACTCACTTGCTATTCGTTGCCTGCTGCTGGCCGCCACCGCCGTGCTCGTGAACGCCCTCGGCAACGTGATCCGCACGGAATCCGCCCGCAACAAAGCCACTGCCGAGAAGCTGGCCATCGCGAATCAAAACCTGGTCGCCGCGGAAGCTGCCATGCGCCGCGCGGAACGTCTGGCAGCCCTCGGGCAACTCACCGCCGGTCTCGCGCATGAACTGCGCAACCCGCTCGCCAGCATCAAAGGCTCGGCGGATCTGCTGGCCCGCACCTCGGGCGAGCGCGATACCATGTCGCGCGAACTTGGAGAAATCATCAGCTCGGAAGTCGACCGCACGAATCTTCTCGTCACGCGTTTCCTGGCCTTCGCCCGGCCACTCGAACCGCAACGCGAAATGGTCGATATCGCGGAGATTGTCGATCGCGCCGCCGGTCACGCGGGCGTGGCGATTGATCGTCATTACGAGAAAGCCCCGAAAATCCCGCTCGACCCCGCGCTCATAGAACAGGTCTTTATCAATCTCCTGACGAATGCGGCGCAGGCGTCCGAACCTGGACAGCCTGTCAGTGTTCTGATCTCACCGGCGGCAAATGCAGTCGAAATCGCCGTGACTGATCGCGGCTGCGGCATCCCGCCCGACAAAATCGAAACAATCTTCAACCCCTTCTTTACGACGAAACAGGAGGGCGTCGGCCTTGGCCTGGCTATCGTCGCGAAAATCGTGGATAGCCACGGCGGTAAAATGACGGTCGATAGCGAGCCGGGGAAAGGCAGCACATTCCGCCTCCGTCTGCCCGTCGAATGATGAAAATCGCCAAATGAAAAAACGAATCCTGGTCGTTGAAGACGAAGACAAGCTGCGCCGCATCGTGGAGCTTCAGTTGCTCGACGCCGGTTTTGACGTGGACAAGGCCGCGAAGGCTGAAGAAGCCCTGCCCCTGATCGACCGCGCCGATCTCATCCTGACCGACTACAAACTCCCAGGTATGACCGGCCTTGAGATGCTGCACATCATCCGGCGGCAGAATTCGGTAATCCCGGTGATCGTCATGACGGCGTTCGGCACCATCGAGAACGCCGTGGAAGCCATGAAAGCCGGCGCTGCTGATTTTCTGCCGAAGCCTTTTTCGCTCGATCACCTGACAACCGTCGTCAACCGCGCGCTCGAAGTACGGAATCTGCGCGACGAAAACGTCCGCCTGAAAGAAGAGCTGGGCAAGAAGTACAACTGGGATAACATCGTCGGACGCAGTCCCGTGATGCAGCAGATTTTTGCGTCGGTGATGCGCGTCGCGCCCTCGCGGGCAACCGTATTGCTGGCCGGCGAAAGCGGCGTTGGTAAAGATCTGATCGCGCGCGCCATCCATTTCCACTCGCCGCGGCGCGACCGCCCTTTCGTTAAGATCAACTGCACCGCGCTCCCGGAAAACCTGATGGAAAGCGAGCTCTTCGGCTATGAAAAAGGCGCCTTCACTGGCGCAAATCTGGCGAAAGCGGGCAAATTCGAGCAGGCCGATTCGGGCACCGTCATGCTGGATGAAATCGGCGACGTGCCGGGAAATATTCAGGTCAAGCTGCTGCGCGTGCTCCAGGAACGCGAAGTGGAACGCCTCGGCAGCAACAAGACCCTGCATATCGACGTTCGCGTGATCGCCGCCACGAATCGCGATCTCCGTGCCGCCCTCGAAGACGGCACCTTCCGCGAAGACCTCTATTACCGGCTCAATGTGGTCCCCATCGAGATCCCGCCGTTGCGCGAGCGCAAGGAAGATATCCCGTACCTGGTGCATTTTTTCGTGGACAAGCTGGCGCGCGAAAATGGCGGCCGCGTTCGCAGCATCACGGATGCTGCCATCGATAAACTCATGCTGTATTCCTGGCCCGGCAATGTGCGCGAAATCGAAAACGTGATCGAGCGCAGCATCGTGATGACGACAGGAGAAAAGCTCGATGCCGATGACATCCGGCTCGACATGAATCTTCGCCCGCGTCAGCAGGCCGGAGAAATGGGCCTTCCGGCGGGCATGAGTCTCGACGCCTATGAGCAGGAACTGATTCGCAACGCCCTGAAGCAGGCCAATAACAACAAGAGCCAGGCGGCGCGAATCCTCGGCCTGACGCGCAACTCTTTGCGCTACAGGTTAACCCAGATGGGTATTGAAAGCTGATCTTGAAAAGACTACTCCTCGCGCCCGCATGCATTCTGGCGCTGCTGGCTTCAACCTCTGCCGCGCAAAAGCCAGCCCCCCCGCCGCTATCCGATTACGTCGGCACCTACGCTTACGGGCCTGGCCGAACCGTCGAAATCGTCGTGGGAGACCAGCTCTTCGCCGTACTGGACGGCGCGAAATATCGGCTCAAGCCCGATGTTACCGACGTGTTCGTCAATAATGGAGGCCAGAAAATCCCCTTCCGCCGCGGCCCCAACGGCAAGATAACCGGGTTTGAAGAATCCGGCACATTTTACCCCCGCGTGTCGCTCACGGTTACGAAGGCTTCGCGCGCTCTCGCCGTGCCGCGCCCGGCCGGACAGAATTCACCTGCTTCATATCGTTATCGTCCGCCTGTCGATGCGCACGATGGAATTCCGGTCGGAGACATTGCGCAATCCGACCTCGGCCTGGCCACAGCTAACGCCATCTCGCGGGCGGTGCTCGACTACACCTACAGAGACGTGCATAGCGTCCTCCTGTTCCAGCACGGCAAGCTCGTCATGGAAGAGTATTTTTACGGCTACAACGCCGCGCGTCAGCATCAGATGCGTTCTCTCACCAAATCGGTCGTCAGCGCCGTTGCCGGCATCGCTATCGACGGCGGTGCTATTTCACGCGTGGACGAAAGAGTGCTCCCGCACATGACATACAGCGCCTACGCGAATCCCGATCCCCGGAAAGCCACGATGACGCTGGGAAATTTCCTCTCCATGAGCTCCGGTCTCGACTGCAACGACCACAGCAACACATCGCCCGGCCGCGAAACGGTGATCGACGACCAGCCCGATTGGGTGAAGGCCACGCTTGACCTGCCGATGATCGACAATCCCGGAAGCCATGGCTACTACTGTTCCGGGGGTGTCGCCGTGGTCGGACGAATGGTCGAAAATGCCACGCACCAGAAGCTCCCGGATTTCGCGCAGGCTAAGCTCTTCGGCCCGCTCGGCATCAAACGCAACGATTGGTTCTGGAACTACGACCTGACCAGCGCCAACAAGGAATACTCGCAGATACACCTCCGTCCGCGCGACATGCTTAAGCTCGGAATGTTATTCGCGAACGGCGGCCAATGGGAGGGCCGTCAGGTGATTTCTTCAGCCTGGGTGAAGACGGCCCTTGCCGAACACAGCCAGGTCGATGGCACGAGCTATGGCTATTTCTGGTGGAGACCCTGGCTGAACGTGCCAGTGCCGAACAACCCGGCTCCGCGGCGCGTAGACATGATGGCGGCCCAGGGCAACGGCGGACAGAAGATTTACCTGTTGCCGCAATACGATTTCATGGCGGTATTTACCGCCGGCGATTACAATTCCGATGGCGCACCGCCCAACCGAATCATGATCGATATTATTCTGCCCGCGTTAATCGCGGCGCATCCGCCGAAATGATCCACATCGTCCGGCTCGGCACACCGCGAAAGCCGAAAGAAGGTTTACGTATCGGAACAGTGCGCAGACCGCCGCGCGGAGTAAAGAAGTCCGATTTCTCAAAGCTCGATTATTACGATGTGTGGTTCCCGAACCTTTCACCGGTTCCGGATCTCGTAAAGCAAGCCCTGGCCGCGACAACGGAGCGGGAAATCCTGGCCTTCCGGAAATAATTCCGTCACGAGATGAACCATCCCGACAGGTCCCGCGAACTGGACGTCCTGGCGGCACTATCGCACCACACCAATCTGTCGCTCGGCTGTACTGCAAAGACGACCATCGCTGTCACCGGTACGTACTGCGGGAACTACTCAAAGAACGCGGCGCGAGCGTTGCCTGATCGCGGATCTGCGCACCGGACCGCGCCGAAATGTCGTTCTATATTAGCATATGCTAATATTCATATATGCAAGATGCGTTGCGCCGCTTCAAAGCCGACATCTTCCAGGCTCTCGCCCACCCCACTCGTATCGCCATTCTTGAACTCCTGAGCGATGGAGAGCTCTCCGCCGGGGAACTCATCGAGAAACTCGGCATGGAACAGGCCAATGTCTCGCAGCACCTCGCGGTGTTGCGTTCAAAGCAACTCGTTTCCAATCGCAGGGCCGGAAATCAGGTCTTCTACTCGGTGCGCGACCGAATCATCATCGAAGTCCTGACGCTGATGCGCAAATACTTCCACGCCCATCTCGCGGAGGCGTTAGGGATGCTCGACGAAATGGAAAAGCCGCTGGAAGCCGCCCGATGACTGTTCCGCGGCGGTGGCTACCCCGCTCCATCGAGTGTTTGAAAGGGTATACAGCCGGGCAATTCACGCAGGATCTCATCGCCGGCCTGACCGTTGGTCTGGTGGCGCTGCCGTTAGCGATGGCCTTCGCGATTGCGTCGGGTGTCACGCCGCAGGCCGGGCTTTACACAGCGGTAGTGGCGGGTTTTATCATCTCGGCGCTGGGTGGCTCGCGCACGCAGATCGGCGGCCCCACGGGCGCGTTCGTCGTCATTGTCGCCGGCATTGTGGCGAAGTTCGGCGTGGCCGGGCTGGAGATGGTTGGAATCATGGCTGGCTTCCTGTTGCTCGTCATGGGTTTCACTGGCCTGGGTACAGCGGTGAAATTCATTCCGCGCCCCGTGATCATCGGGTTCACCAACGGAATCGCGCTTCTGATCGCATCCACCCAGATCAAGGACTTTCTCGGCCTCACTACGCCGCCGGTCCCCGGCGACTTCCTCGCCCGGATGGGGATGCTTCTCCATTATGCGGAAACCACGCGGTGGCAAACCGTCGCGGTGGCCTCGACTTCGCTCGCCATTATCCTGCTCGGGCCGCGGTTGACGAAGCGAGTGCCTGGCTCGATCGTGGCGCTTCTGCTTTCAACGGCTCTGGTGGCGCGTTTCCATTTACCGATAGAAACCATCGGCAGCAAGTTCGGCGGCATCCCACAGGGCTTTCCTGATTTTGCGCTGCCCGCTTTCCACGCCGCTCAGATTCTTCCTCTACTTCCGTCCGCCTTCACCGTTGCCCTGCTCGCAGCCGTCGAGAGTCTGCTCTCCGCTGTCGTTGCCGATGGCATGAGTGGAGATCGCCACAACTCGAATATCGAACTCGTGGCCCAGGGCTTCGCAAATATAGTTTCTCCACTTTTCGGCGGCATCCCCGCCACGGGGGCAATCGCGCGCACAGCAACGAATATCCGCTCCGGGGCGCTGACGCCTCTGGCCGGAATGATTCACGCGCTCACGCTTCTGGCTATCCTCCTGGTCGCGGCGCCGCTGGCTCGCTTCGTACCGCTCGCGACGCTCGCCGCCGTGCTTTTCGTCGTCGCCTGGAACATGGGAGAGTGGCGTGAGATCGCCACGATCCTCCGTCTGTCGAAGACCGATATCGCCGTCTGGATTACGACGTTTAGTTTGACGGTATTCGCGGACCTGACTGTTGCCGTTGGAGTCGGGATGGCGCTTGCAGCGTTGCTCTACATCCACCGCATCGCGGAAACCACGACGGTCACGCCCGTCACGCGTCAATACCTGGAGGACGGTCAGGCGCACATTCTTCAGGACAAGGACATTCCCGCGAATGTGACCATCCTCCGGATTCACGGCCCTTTTCTCTTCGGCACGACGGAAAAGCTTGTCGAGGCCGGCAGAGATCTGAGTCAGTTCGGTGACGTGGTAATCCTTCGCCTTCGTAACATGACGGCGCTCGACGCCACAGGTATTCACGCTCTTGAGCAGTTTCGCGATCGCCTGAACAAGGTGGGCAAGGTGCTGCTGCTCTGCGGAGCCAGAGATCAGCCATCCAGTCTGCTGTCCCGCTCTGACTTGATGAAGCGCATCGGCGCTCAGAACGTCTTACCTCATGTCGAGGCCGCATTGGAACGTGCGCGGCAGATGGATGGAGACTTCGCAGGCGTCGGCCGGGAATTGGCGCTGGAAATGGTCAATCGCCCACTCTGAGTGCGGACGCGCTGCTGCGCGTGCCCCAGGAACCGGGCTCTCATCCCGGTCTCTGGAGCTTTTGCGGTCGAGATACCGAGACGAGGATGGTTGTAGCCATAAAGTGAAAAGAGTGAACTTCAACTCGTGAGTTTCTTCAGAATGTGCTTCGAGAGCAACTCGTTGATCTCCCGATGCCTCGGCACGGGCTGAACGGCACCCGTTTTAAGATTGTGATACCAATCGTGATTTCCGCCGTGCCGAACGAAGACACATCCGGCTTGCGGATCAGGTCGGCGCGTTTCATCCGAGAGTCAATTCAGCAACCCTGCGAATTCCTGCGATCTCTCCGCTGGACAGATCGGCATACAAGTCGCGAAGATTCTCCTGGAGTTGCTCCAGCGATTCTCCCTGCGTCATGTAGTCTGGAAACTCCTCGAAGTAGCCGAGCCACATCCCATGGTCTTGCCAATGGACGTACCGGGCAATATTCATGGTTTAATTGTACAGCGATGAAGGCTTGGTGGCGAGGGCTGTTCGCTAGCCGCGATCCATTCGAAACGCCACAACCGCCAGCGGCGGCAACGTGACGGTGATCGTACAAGGCCGCCCGTGACGCGGTTCGTCCACCGACATCACCCCACCCGCATTCCCGCAGTTGCTACCGCCGAACATCGCGGCGTCGGAATTCAGAATCTCCCGATAGAACCCCGCCGCCGGCACGCCGATCGCATATTTCGGACGAGGCACCGGCGTGAAGTTGCAAGCGACCACCACACAATCCGCCTTATCCTCCGCACGCCGCAGGAACGAAATCGAAGATTGATCCACGTCTGAAAAATCAATCCATTCAAACCCTGTGTGTTCCGAATCGATCTGATAGAGCGCAGGCTGCGTCCGGTACAGCTGATTCAACTCGCGCACATACGCGCGTAACCCGTCGTGAATCGGGAACCGCAACAAATCCCACGGCACGCTGGAATTCGAATCCCACTCGTCGTAACTCCCGATATCGCATCCCATAAACAACAGCTTCTTGCCGGGATGCGCAAACATATAACCCAGAAACGCGCGCGCATTGGCGAACTTCTGCCACTGATCGCCGGGCATTTTCCCGATCAGAGACCCCTTGCCGTAAACCACCTCGTCATGCGAAATCGGCAGCAGGAAATTCTCCGTGAATGCATACAGCATGCTGAACGTGATGTTGTTGTGGTGATACTTCCGATGCACCGGATCTTCGCTGAAGTAGTGGAGCATATCGTGCATCCAGCCCATATTCCACTTCATCGTGAAACCCAGACCACCCGCATACACGGGCCGCGAAACGCCCGGAAATGACGTCGATTCCTCCGCGATGGTGAACGCGCCCGGCACGGTATGCGCCTGTTCGTTGAAGCGCCGCAGAAATTCGATAGCCTCCAGATTCTCCCGTCCCCCAAAGCGATTCGGCATCCACTCGCCTTCCTTGCGCGAGTAATCCAGATACAGCATGGAAGCCACCGCGTCTACGCGTAATCCGTCGATGTGATATCTCTTCAGCCAGAACAGCGCGTTCGCCACCAGGAATTCGCGGACTTCGTTGCGCCCGAAATTGAAAATCAGAGTACCCCAGTCGCGGTGCTCGCCTTGCTGCGGGTCCGCGTGTTCGTACAATGCCGTCCCGTCGAAATACGCGAGGCCATGCGCATCTTTCGGAAAGTGCGCGGGCACCCAATCCATAATCACACCGAGGCTGGCCTGGTGGCAGGCATCCACAAAATACATGAAATCCGCAGGCCCGCCAAAACGCGCGGTGGGTGCAAAGTAACCCGTCACCTGATAACCCCACGACCCCGAAAACGGATGCTCCTGAATCGGCATCAGTTCGATGTGCGTGTAACCCATCCCCGTCACATATTCGACGAGCGCCGTGGCCATTTCACGGTACGTGAGCGGCTCACCCGCCGGTCCGCGCCGCCACGATTCCAGATGCACCTCGTAAACCGAAATCGGCGACTTCAGCCAGTTGCGCTTGCCGCGAGACTCCATCCAGGCCGCATCGTTCCATTGGTGCTGGTCCAGATCGCACACCACCGAAGCCGATTTCGGCGGCTTCTCGCTGGCGAAGCCAAACGGATCGGCTTTGAGCTGCTGGTAGCCGCGATGACGCGAGCGGACCAGATATTTATACGAATCGCCGGCCTTTGCGCCCGGCAGAAAAATCTCCCAGACACCCGCATCGCGCCGGCGCATCGGATGGCGTCGCGTATCCCAGGCATTAAAATCGCCCGCAACCGAAACCGTCTCGGCATTCGGCGCCCACACGGCGAAACGCACGCCCGCCACGCCATCGATGGTCATGCAATGCGCGCCCATCGTATTCCACGATTCGTAGAGCTTGCCTTCCGAATGCAGATGCAGATCGAAGCTGGTGATGATCGTGCCGAACCGATAGGGATCTTCGATGATGGCGGTAACGCCCTGCCAATCCTGCAAGCTGTACTGATAGCGCGAAGGCGCGCCCGGCATTGTGGCCAGAAAGAAACCTTCCTTGTGCAGGCGCTCCATGGGAATGCGGGTCCCGTCGGCCAGCAGCACGCTGGCGGATTCCGCCTGCGGCAAAAACGCGCGCAGGGTCCACGCATCGCGCGAAGGCACGCCATGAGGGCCGAGGACCGCGAACGGATCGGAGCAGTAGCCGCCAGCCACAGCCTCGATGGCGGCGCTCCCTGCCGAAACGTCGCTCCCTTTCATTTTGTCGTCATTCATGAGAACTTCTATTCTATGGGCTTCGCCGAGTTGCATTTGCATCTGGAGGGAACAGTCGACCGGGAAACCGTGATGATGCTCGATCCGTCACTGGCCCGCGACGAGGTGGATCGCGTCTGGGCCTTCACCGATTTCGCCGGTTTTCTGGAGTGTTTCAAGTTCGTCGCGCGCCGTTTGCGCGGGCCGTCGGACTATGCGCTGGTGACGCGCCGCATGCTGGAGTCTTTGTCGCGCCAGGGCATCACCTACGCCGAAGTCACCCTCGGCGCCGGCGTCGTTCAATGGCTCGGATACGATTTCAACAGCGTCTGGCGGGCGATTCGGGAAGCGCAAAAAGAAGCGCATCACCAGTGGCCGGTCGAAGTCTGGTGGAATCTGGACGCCATTCGGCAGTTGGGCCCGGATCACGTAATGGAGATCGCAAAACTCACGGCGCATTACGTCGATGACGGCGTCGTGTCGTTCGGCATCGGCGGCGACGAGGTGCGCGGCCCTGCGGCGGAGTTCCGCGAAGCGTATCGGTACGCTAAAGACGCCGGCCTGCGCCTGACCGCCCACGCGGGTGAAACCGCTGGCCCGGAATCGGTACGCGACGCGCTCGATATTGGAGCGGAACGAATCGGCCACGGTATCCGGGCCGTCGAAGATCCCGATCTGCTGCGGCGCTTGCGCGAGGAAAAGATCCCGCTGGAGGTTTGCATCACCAGCAACGTGCGGACGGGCGCGGTCGCTTCGCTGGACGCCCATCCCGTGCGGCGATTAGTCGATGCAGGAGTGATCGTGACACTCAACACGGACGATCCCGGCATGTTCGGCTCGGATCTGGCGAACGAGTTCCGAATCGCAAAAGAGGTCTTCGGCTTGAGCGACGCTCAACTGGCCACGATTCGGCAAAATGCGATGGACTATCGCTTCAAAAAGTAGTGGTCACGATCTTCTGTGATCCACTCCCATCGATATTCAATCGCAAGCGCCGGGAACCCGTGCGTCCTGAATCAAATTATCTTTGACGTTCACGCGACGGTTAGAGCAATTTCACCGATTCTATAGACGTAATCCGCCGGCAACAAGCCAGAAGGTGGGTACCCGCTTCAGCGTGTACGGCCGGGCGACGCTCGGCCTCGTGGCGTTTCGCCGCGTCCTGATAGCCGCGGAAGACGTCTACGATAATTCCGAAACTGCTCTAAGCTCGATCGGTAATGCCGTTCCGGTTACAATGCCCGGCGACGTCATGCAAAATTGTCAAACCTCGCGTGAACTTTGAATTCGTGACGGTCCGCTCAAGTCAGCTGCCCGCAGACCTCGTTCAGGACCGCGTCGTTTGCTCAGGATGCAGAACAGAATCTTAACGTCGCGATGGGTCAACGAGTCCTTCCATGATGTCCAACAGGTCTGCGCTATTGCTGATATCAACACCGGGCAAGGTTCCCCCACCCCGCGTGGAAACAGGAAGCTCAAATCTCGTCCGTGGTACCCGCGTCTGTCCCTCTTCCGCTCCCGCAACGGGCGGGTCGACGCTGTCATCAGCTTTTGTCCCCATGCCCTCAGGTATCCCCCAGCCCGCGTGCCACAATCTGCGCAATATCCAGCAGTTTCGGCGGATTGTCCGACACCGCCTTCAGCGCATCCCGGAACATCGAAGCGCAGAACGGGCACGCCGCCGCTACGGTCTCCGCGCCAGTCTCTGTCAACTCCCGCGCGCGCGTCAGATTCACCCGTTCGCCCTTCTCTTCCCCAAGGAACATCTGCCCCCCGCCCGCGCCGCAACAGAACGATTTCTCCCGATTCCGCGGCGCTTCCACTACATCGACGGATCGCGCCAGCACATCACGCGGCTCGTCGTAAACACCGCGATATCTCCCCAGGTAGCACGGATCGTGATAGACGACTTTCTCCCGGCGCTCGCCGTCGGAGCCCGGCAACTGCGCGGCGTAACGCGAGAGCAACTCCGAGTGGTGCTCAATCTCCACGGTCTTCCCGGCCTCCTGCCAATCCGTGCTCATCGTGCGCACGCAATGCGGACAAATGCTGAGAAACTTCGGCGTCTTCTCTTTACTCACGCCCTCAATCGTCTGGATATTTTCTTCGGCGAGCGACGTAAACAACAGATCGTTCCCCAGCCGCCGCGCCGGATCGCCGTTACACTTCTCTTTGCGCAAAACTCCGAACGTGATTCCCAGATGCCGCAGCACTTTCACCAGCGCCAGCACTGTTTCCCGTCCCGCCGGATCGTAAGCCCCCATGCACCCGAGCCAAAGGCAGTATTCCTGCGTGCCATCGTAGATCGGCAGCCCACCCTTCTCGATAAACTTCATCCGTTCGCCCGACGCCATCCCCAGCGAATTGCCGTTGCGCTCCATCGCCAGGAACAGTTTGGTCCCGAAGGGATCTTCCCACGCACCCGTGTTCACGGCACCACGACGCAGTCCGATGATCGCCGGCAGGTGCTGAATCCCCACGGGGCACGACTCCTCGCAGGCGCCGCAGGTGGTGCACTGAAACACCGCTTCCTCCGAAATGTGTACTCCCAGCAGCGGACTCTCGGACGCTGGGCCTTCCGCGCGCAGATACCCGCGCAGCCCCAGGATTACTTCTTTCGGATTGAGTATCTTGCCAGTATTCGCCGCCGGACAGTGTTCCGTGCAGCGGCCGCACTCCACGCAGGAAAACGCCTGTAGCGCCTCAAGCTGCGTCACATCTTTGCCCGTGACCAGGCCGAAATCCTCATCGCCCGCAAGCTTGGGAATGTCGCTGAACCCTTCCCGCTTCATGAAAACCGTCAGCGGACTCAGCACTAAATGCAGATGCTTTGTATGTGGAATCAGCGGAAGAAAAGCCAACAGCGCCAGCGTATGCGCCCACCAGAAAATATGTCCGGACGATGTCGTTTCGCCCGACGCCAAACCACCCAGATAGGTGACCATCAGGATGAAAATCAGCGCCGCGATCACGCCCGATTCCGGCGCGAGCGCGCCCAGCCAGACTGGCCGCAGCACGTAACGCCGAAAAGCCAGGTACGCGATCGAGACCGCTACCGCGACCGCGAAAATCGCCGCCAGCCCGAAATAGAACGCGCCGAAGCCGGAGCGCGAAAGCAGAGGCTGGCCGAAACCCGTCGCGACATGGTTGATCGTGATCAGTGCGAATGCGCAGAACCCCCAGAAAACCAGCGCATGCGCCGCGCCCGCGACAGGCCGGTCTTTGATGACCTTGCCCTGCAAAAGCACTTCCCATACGAATCGCCGTAAACGCGGCAGCAGCGCTCCAAACCGGAAGCCGACGTCGGATTTCGCGGCCGCGATGATCCGCACGACCGGCGAAAAACGCACCCGGAAACCGGCGAGCGATGCGGCAATCAACAGCGCGAAGACGATCTTTTCAACTGTGGAGAACATGAAGGGAAGCCAAATGTTGAATCTAGCACCGCCGCCGGGCGCTGCGAAATTCCCGTGACTGTAACCCAAATAAAACCGTTAAAAATGACTGTTTTGCTGGTAATTTTCCGGTATAATGGATGTTACTTGAGGGATCATACAGGCATGAAGATTTCGGGCTTAATTGCAGCAATGTTTCTGATCGTTGGCACTTGCCAGGCTGATGCCGTTCTCGCCAACTTGCCGGGGACGGCACCCTACAACGGCGATGTCGCCACTCTCGGCGCCTCGGTCTGGGTTGCCGTCGGTGTGGAGACAGGCAGTACGGAGGTACAGTTTACCTCGCTGGAAGGCGAGTTTGCCTCCGGTAGTCCAGCGACTCTCACGGGGGGGATCTACTCAGACTCTTTGGGCGCTCCCGGAAGTATTGTTGGCACATTCGGTTCAGAGAGTATCGGCGGCACCAGTGAATCAACCGAGGGGTTTACGGAAACTGACAATATCATCGCCTTCAGCACGAGCGAGACTTTTACGACCGCGGGGACAGTCGATCTGCAGGCCAACACGAATTATTGGTTCGTGATAGAGGACGCACCACAGGGTGTAGCATGGCTGTCCGACAGTTCGAATTCAGGCGCAGGAACCGCGCCCCTGGCGAAGAACGGGAGCGGCTTCACTTTTCTCAGCTATCAGAGTACGAGCAACTCCGGCGGCAACTGGACTCCACTGGGGGCTGGAAATCCCACAATTGAAATTGACGCAACTTCGGTTTCCGCGCCGGAGCCCGCCAGCATTTTCCTCCTTTCCTGCGGTTGCGCCTGTCTGATCGTGTCGTGTCGCTTGCGCCGGGTTCGGTAGTTCCGCCGAAGTCCCCGTCATCGGTCAGCGCGTTAGAATGGACCGATGGCCGCACCTGATCCAACCCCGGACAATTTTGAGAGCTCGCTCGACGAACTCGAAAAAGTCGTGAAAGAGCTCGAATCGGGCGAACTCCCGCTGGACCGGTCGCTCGATCTGTTCTCTCGCGGCATGAAGCTGAGCGACACCTGCCGCAAGCAGCTCGAAGAAGCCGAAACCCGCGTCGAACAGCTGATCCGTAAGGAAGGCACCTATCAGTTGGAACCCTTCGGACCCGAAAAGTGACCCTGAAAGAATTCTTCTCTGAACAGCAGAGCCTGGTCGATGCGGCGCTCGACCGCTTCACTCCGGCGGAATCGGAACATCCGGCGACCATCCACCGCGCAATGCGGCACAGCCTGTTCGCCGGTGGCAAGCGCATTCGCCCGATCCTCTGCATTTCCGCGGCGGCCGCCGTTTCCGAAGACGCGTCCGCTGCGATTTACGCGGCGTGCTCGCTGGAGATGATCCACACCTATTCGCTCATCCACGACGATCTGCCGGCTCTCGATAACGACGATTTCCGGCGCGGCAAGCCCACGTGCCACAAGGTCTTCGGCGAAGCCATGGCGATTCTCGCGGGCGATGCGCTCTTCACGCTCGCGATCCAGACTCTGACTCGCATCGAAGGCACCGAGCCGGCCCGCGTAGTCGCGCTCATCCGCGAACTGTCATTCGCTTCCGGCACCGTCGATGGCATGATCGGCGGGCAGGTCACCGATATCGAAGGCGAGCGGCAACCGCCTACGCCGGAACTGCTCGACAGCATCCACCGCGCGAAAACCGGCGCACTTCTGCGCGCCAGCGTTCGGATGGGCGGAATTGCGGCCGGTGGCAACGCCGCGCAGATCGAAGCGCTTTCGCAATACGGCGAACATGTCGGCCTCGCTTTCCAGATTGTGGATGACATTCTGGATGTGGAGGAGTCCTCCGAAGCGCTCGGCAAGACCGCAGGGAAAGATGCCGCTCAGGGCAAGATCACATTCCCCGCCGTCTATGGTCTCGAAAGATCGCGCAAGATGGCGCAGGAGCAATGCCGGCTCTCACATGAAGCGCTCGCAGCTTTCGGCGATGGCGCGCAACGCCTGCGCGAGATTGCGGATCTGATCGTGCAACGGAAGTCGTGAAACCCCGTCTGGATCGCTGGATGGTTGAAAACGGCCTCGCGGAGACCTGCGAAAAGGCGCGTGGTCTGATTATGGCGGGCGAAGTTCTGATCGACGGACAGCGTGTCGATAAAGCCGGCCGTCTTGTTTCGCCGGGAGCGAAGGTTGAGGTCCGCGCGCAACTCCGCTATGTCAGCCGGGGCGGCTTCAAGCTGGAGGGCGCGCTGCAGCACTTCGCGATCGATCCCACCGGCGCAGTTTGCGCCGATATCGGAACCTCGACCGGCGGCTTTACCGATTGCCTTCTGCAACACGGGGCGGCGCGCGTTCACACCGTCGATACGGGCACGGGACAGATCGACTGGCGGCTGCGCAGCGATCCGCGCGTTATCCTGCACGAAGGCTTTAATGCCCGCCATCTCGAACTGACCGATCTGGGCGAGCCGGTCGACCTTGCGGTTTGCGACGTCAGCTTCATCTCCGCCACGCTCATCGTCCCGGCGATCGTGCGCGTGCTGAAGCCGGAAACAGGGCGAATGCTGGTGCTGGTGAAACCCCAATTTGAGGCGGCGCGCGAACAGGTCGGCAAGGGCGGAATCGTCCGCGACCCGGCGCTGCATGAGGCGTCATGCGCCAAAGTCCGCGCGTGTGTGGAAGAATCTAATTTCACTACCCAAATCATGGAAAGTCCGATCGCAGGCGCGGAAGGCAACAAGGAATTTCTCCTCTATGGGCATCGTTAAAACCGTCGGCATCTTCGCCAAGCCCAATGCGCCGGCCGCCACACGTCTGGTGCCGGAGCTACTTGCGTGGCTTGCCGAACGCGGCATCACGGTGCGCCTGGATGACGTGTCCGCAAGTTACGCGCAAGCCACGGGACTTCCCCGCCCTCACGTTCCCGATGGCTGCGATCTCGCCATCGTGCTCGGCGGCGATGGCACGCTGCTTTCCGCGGCGCGCGCCGTCGCAGGCCGCGCGATTCCCATACTGGCCGTCAATCTGGGCGGACTGGGTTTTCTGACCGCGATACCGATAAGCAATCTCTTCCCCGAACTCGAACGCGCTCTCACCGGCGAGCTTCAGCTCACGCGCCGGCAACTGCTGCACGTCGCCGTGCGCCGTGGCGACGCAATTGTGGCCGAGTACGACGCGCTCAACGACGTCGTCATCGCCAAGTCTTCCATCGCCCGCATTGTGGATCTGGATGTCTGGGCCGGCGACACGTTTGTCTGTGAATACAAGGCGGATGGCCTGATCGTCTCCACGCCGACCGGGTCCACCGCTTATTCGCTGGCCGCCGGCGGTCCTATTATTTTCCCGACCGTCAGCGCCGTCTGCGTGACGCCGATCTGCCCGCACACGCTCACGAACCGGCCGCTGATCATTCCCGCTGATTTGCCCGTACGCGTGGTGGGCCACATGAAAGACGAAGATTCGTTCCTCACCGTGGATGGCCAGGTCGGCGGCCTGCTGGAACCCGGCGACGCGGTGGAGTGCACGGCATCGACATCGGAAGTTCTTTTAGTTCATCCTCCCGACAAGACGTTCTTCGATGTGCTGCGTCAGAAGCTCAAGTGGGGCGAACGATAAATCCGGAACGCGTGATACCCTCAAATTTAGCCTGAAAATGGAAACTACCTCGCAACCCGTCGCCGAAACGATGCCACCCGTGAAGGTCTGGCTTCTCCCCGTGCTGGCGGGTTGGATCATCCCCGGCGCAGGCCACTTCATGCTGAAGAAGACGGGCCGCGGAGCTCTTCTCTTTGCTTCGGTACTGCTGATGTTCCTCTTCGGTCTTTCGATGAGCGGGATGATGTTCTCTCCGGAAAAAGGCCCGGACTATCTCACTTCGCTGATCAATTACGGTGGCTTTGTCTGCGATCTGGCGGCGGGCGGCATGTATATCCTGGCGGCGATGTTCGGGTACGCACAGCCGGATATGCCTGGCGACGTTCACGACTACGGAACGAAGTTTCTGGTCACGGCCGGGTTGCTGAATATTCTGGCAATGGTTGACGCGTATGAAATCGCGGCGGGCAAGAAGGACTAGGAATGCCAAAGATCAATCTCTCGCATTTTGAAGCGGCGTTTTTGTTCGCCCTGTTTGTCTCGGTCGTGATGGGAATCACGTCGAAGAAGACACAGAATGAGCGAGTGCATTACGGCGTCTATTGCTTTGGGTGTTTCATCATCGCGCTGTTCGGCATCGGCTGGGCGATGAAACTCGGCCACGGTTAACCGACAAGAATGAGATGGACGTCCATGACGTTCGTTCCTGTTGATCCTGTAATTACCAGGTCACCGAGCTTTTCGAAGAACGAGTAGGAATCGTTTTTCGCCAGCGCCTGCGACGCATCGACTTCCGACCGTCCGCAGGTTTCCCCATCCGCAATCGCTCCTGCTGCATCAGTCGGCCCGTCGGTTCCATCGGTGCCCGCGCTGAGGATCAGGGTGTCCCCGAGTCCCGAGATATCGATCGCAGCCGCCAGCGCGAACTCCTGATTGCGGCCACCTTTGCCCTTGCCGCGAATCGTCACGGTCGTCTCGCCACCCGAGACGATGCAGGCAGGCGTTCGCACCGGCTGGCCGTGCAGACGGATCTGCCGGGCGATGGCTGCGTGTGTCCGCGCGACATCGCGGGTTTCGCCCTCGAAGGTACTTGCGAGGATCAGTGTCTTGTATCCGAGAGCCTTCGCCTTCGCTGCGGCGACTTCGAGCGACTTCTGGTTGCTGCCGACGATCAGATTTTCTACATGCCTGAACAGCGGATCGCCGGGCTTTGGCGTCTCATTCGTTCCCTGCTCCAGTCGGGCGCGCACGGTCGCCGGTACGTGGGCGCGCAGATCGTAGCGATCGAGAACAGCCAGCGCGCCCGCAAACGTTGACGCGTCCGGAGCCGTTGGTCCGGAGCCGATCACGTCGAGTTGATCCCCCACCACGTCAGACAATGCCAGAGTCAGAACGCGCGCCGGAGCGGCGAGCTTCGCCAGCTGCCCGCCTTTGATGGCCGAGATATGTTTGCGGACGGCGTTGATTTCGTGGATGGTCGCGCCGCAGGCGAGCAGCAGCTTCGTCGTCTCTTGTTTCTCAGCCAGCGAAATCGGCGCGACGGGTGCGGGCAACAGCGCCGACGCTCCCCCGGAAAGCAGGCACAGAACCAGATCCTTCGCGCCTGCGTTTGCGCACAGTCCGGCGATTCGGGTCGCTGCAGCGACGCCGCGTTCATCGGGAACCGGATGGCCGCAGGGGCGGAGATCGATTCGGCGGGACTTCGCGGGATCGCCGTCCTTTACTGCGATACAACCGGCGGTGATTTTGCTGCCGAGGACGCGCTCGGCTGCGCGCGCCATGGTGCCGCCCGCCTTGCCGCCGCCTACGATGAAGATCCGTTCGTAGCGGTTGAGGTCGCGGCGGCTGCGCAGGGCGGCTTCCACCATGGCCGCGGGATTCGCGGCCGTGACGGCGGCTTTGAAGATGGCGCGGGCATCGCGGCGCAGGTTACGTCTCATGGCCGGACTCAATGCCAGAGCGGGAGATCGACGATCGCGCCCGCTGCTTCGGCTGATTCCAGATCCCCGTTGACCCGATAATCGGCGCGGCCATAGAGGACGCGGCGCTCGGCGTAAAGTTTGCGGAAAGCCTCCCTGTCGCGGGCGAGCGGCCTGGCATCGGTGTCAACAATCCTCGCTTCCGCCACTTCGAGCGAACAATCCAGCCACACCGAGATGCCGTTGTTGCCGAGGATCTCGTAATTCACCGACTGCACGAACGCTCCACCGCCCAGCGCAATCACCGTCGGAATCCCGCACTCTATCTTCCGCAGCCAGCGTTTGATGGCATCCGTTTCGATACGGCGAAACTCCGCTTCTCCGCGCTTCGCGAAGATGTTCGCTACCGTATCGTGCTCACGTTCTTCAATGTCGGTATCGAGGTCAACAAAGTCCCAGCCGAGGCGCTCGGCCACCATGCGGCCCACCGTAGTCTTGCCCGAACCCATGAAGCCGGTGATGTAAATGCCCGGAGTGCGCTTGAGCTTCAGGTGCATGTCACATCGCCTCCATACGGGATTCGACCAGCGCAGGAAAAAAACGATTAAACAAAACCAATATCCAGCCAATGCGCGGCGTCACCACGACACTGCGGCGCCGTTCGATTCCCTGCACGATGGCCTCCGCGCATTCCGTGGAAGTTACGGAGAATCGCTTGCCTTTCACGATGGTGGCGGGCGGCGCGGAGCCAGCGGCGTTCGCCTGAAAATCGGTATCGACATAGCCCGGAAATACGGCCATCACATTGACTCCGTGACGCCGGAGCTCCATTCGTTGCGTGGAGGTGAGTGACGACAGCGCGAATTTGCTGGCCGAATAGACGGATAGCCACGGCAGGCTGATCTGGCCCGCGATGGAACTGACGTTGACGAGCGTCCCCTTCGTTTGTTTCAGCCAGGGAGCGGCCAGTTGCGCCAGGTGGAGGGGCGCGAAGAAATTCAGATCGAACTGATTGCGGGCATCGTCAAGCGGGTTGTCGATGGCGCTGTAATATCCGCCACGGCCGGCGTTGTTAATCAGGATGTCCAGATGGCCGCGGCGCTCGATGGTCTTCGCGATAATGGCTTCGCGGCCTGCGTCGCGAGTCAGATCGCAGGGTACGACGAGGTCGTCCGGTCCGGCGACAGCGCGCAGTTTTTCCTCATTCCGCGCAACCAAAGTGAGCAACGCACCGCGCTTGCGAAGCGACGCCACCAGGCGCGCGCCAATGCCTTCGGAAGCGCCGGTCACAATCACGACTTTGCCCTGAAGCGAGTCCATAACTTTCGATGCGGAATGGCAATCATAACACCCGGACAGCTAACGGCCGGTGCGCCGATAGATGGAACTGAGGCCGGTTTGCTTCACCATCTTATACGCGCCGAGCCAGTCGTGGATTTCCGGGAACTGGTCCATGGCGAGCTTTGGATTGAGGCGGCTCAGGCCGTCCACAATGAAGGCGGGCCGCGAGACGGTCAGGTCGCGGCGGTTGCGCGCCGCCCATTCGGGCATAAGGGACACGCTTTCGGTGAGATGCCGATCCGCCGGAACGCCGGTGAGGGGCTGCGAATCCCAGTAGAGCCCGGCGACGGGTAGCCGCGTGTACGCGAAAACATCGGGGCGATAGCCCCAAACGAATAAGGTGTCGCCGGGGTGCTTGTTGGCATCGAGCCACTGGCTGACGGCGCGGCTGTCGCGGTCGAGCGCGGTGTCGCTCCAGTTGCTTTCGCGCGAGGTGAGCACATCGCGCGCGAGGACGATGTAGCGCGGACCGAAGCGGGTGAGCGGCACCAGCAACGTTGCGCCTGCCACCAGAACAACCACGCGCCAGCGAGTGGTGGCCGATGACGCCCACACGATTCCGTGCGCGGCGGCCACTGCCAGCACCGGCAGCAACTGCAGGAAATATCGATTGGAAAAGCGCGCGCCGGAGACGACCGCGAGGAACGAGACGACTGCCCAAACAGCGAGGAACTGCGTTGCGCGCGTGCGCTGTTTCCACCAGCAACAGACGCAGCCCAGAACCAGAACGGCGTGAAATCCAAACCAGTCGAGGGTTCGCCGCAGACCGTCGCCGATCGTCGATGCGGCTGGCGGAGTTTTCGCATAGAGCGCTCCCCATTTCCAGACTTGTTCGATGTACTGCGTGCCTGCGCCCTGAGCGAAGAGCGTTGCCATCGCAACCGCGTTGGGAATGAGGAAGCCGAGCAGCAGGAGCGGCACGCTGCGCCAGAGGATGATGCCGCACGCGGCGAGGACGAAGACGCCTTTGGGATTGAACAGGAACGCTATGCCGCACCATCCGCCCGCGGCGAGGGGTTTCGATTTCCAGGCGCACCAGATGGCGAGAAGATGCGGGAGAACCATGAAGAAATCGGGCGCAATGGGGATGATGCCGCCGGGGAGGTCGAAGTTGAGGAAGAAGGCGATCAGGCCGGTTGCGATCATGGCTTCGAGATCGCTGAACATTTCGCGGACGAAGCGGAATGCGGTGGCGCAAATGGCGAGGATATAGAGAGCGTCGAAGAGGCGCAGGGGCCAGCCGGTGGGCGCGCCGACGATAGCGTAGGTGAGGGCGCTGAGGGGGGGCTTATCGTACCAGAGGTCGCGATAGAGGATTTTGCCGTGGAGGAGTTGGATGGCTGATGCGAGGTGGTAGTCTTCGTCGGGCCAGAGGAGTTGGGAGTGGCAGAGACGGAGGATCAGCGTGATGGCGAAGAGGGCTGCGAAGAATTGCCGTGTGGTGCGGTTTGGCAAGCGTTCATTATAAGAGGGCAAGATGGCCACGGATGAACACAGATGCACACGGATAAGAAAAGGCATAAAAAATTAAGACACTTGTGCTGCAGCTGTTTTGTTGGTACGTCGTTGCGGCAGGGGGTGGGTTTGTTAATCCTCCGTATCCTGCCGCACATGAATTGAGCGGTATCTATATGACCAGCAGCCATGCGGTTAGTTAATGTTGATGCCCGCGCGGCATAGTGCTAATTTCGATAACTCCCGCCCTCTGGTATCGAACTCTACGTCTTTCGCTTGAG
>Ga0182024_10001291_pt1 | contig 64754 bp, 47 predicted proteins | sample P32metaG_FD_120480 | JGI IMG/M metagenome (GOLD analysis project Ga0182024, IMG submission 120480) | Permafrost microbial communities from Stordalen Mire, Sweden - P3-2 metaG (Illumina Assembly) | ecosystem: Environmental > Terrestrial > Soil > Wetlands > Permafrost | place: Sweden: Stordalen... | reverse complement strand
TGCCTCGTTCATAGAGTTGAAGAATCCGCTCACGCATGGGGACAGGTATGGCTCTCATGGCCACACACTCTGCCACATAACTGCGTTTCCGTAAAGCTACATAACTTATGGAAATGCTCTAGGCCTGATCGATCAAACGGTGGTGAATGGCATACAGCGCAAGTTCCAGGCGATCGGAAACGCCTAGCTTGTCGAAAATATTGTGGAGGTGGTTCTTCACGGTCTGCTCGCTGATGAAGAGTTTTTCGCCAATTTCCTTGTTGCGGTATCCCTGCGCGACGAGCTGGACAATTTCCTTTTCCCGGTCGCTCAACAGCGGCTTCTCGCGGCGCGGGCCGCCATCGGATGATTTTGAGAACGCCTTCATGACTTCCGCTGTCATGTGATTATCGAGCCAGATTTCACCGTTGTGGACTTTGTGAATGCTGCGTAGCAGCAGGTCCGTTGCGGATTGTTTCAGCACTACGCCGCGCGCTCCCAGGCGCATGGCGCGAACCACGTCCCGGTCATCTTCCGCGGCTGTAAGGACGACGACACGAGTAGGAAGTTGATCGAAATTAACTTCCTCCAAAACGGCAAGGCCGTCCTTGTCAGGCATGCGCAGGTCGAGCAGCAGAATGTCGGGTTTGAGCTTTGCAAGCATCTTGATACATTCGGTCCCGTTGGAGGCCTCGCCGACGATCGTAATTTCGTCATCCCCGTCAAGGAGTTTGCGCAAGCCTTCACGGAAGATGGCGTGATCATCCGCCATCAGGACTCGAATCTGTGGTTTTGTGGTTTTGGCCATATCAGCCGAGAGGAACCTCAACGGTCAAACGTGCGCCATGCCCTGGCGTGGATTCCACTGTTAACACACCACCAACGCTGCGTGTGCGCTCCTTGATCGAAATAGGCCCCAACCTTAGGCGGTCCAACTCATCGCCGGTAAACCGGCCCGCAAAGCTAAAGCCATCCCCGTTATCATCAACAACAAGGACAACCTGACTCTCATTCTGCCACAGTTTTACTACGACGTGTGAAGCATGCGCATGTTTTTTCACATTATGTAACGATTCTCTATATATCTGGAACAGATCCCTGCAAATACGATCGGGGAGCTGCAATTCGGCGGCATCAATGAGCAAATCCAGCGCCAGGTTTGCTTCATTGCGGAAACGCTCGGCAAAACCGCGCATCAGGTCCACCAAATCCGCGCTTTGGACCCGAAGCGGACGCATATCGGTAACCATGCGGCGCAGCTCATCTGTCTCATTCCGGACGGTTTGTTGCAGCGAAGTGAGCCCCTGGACCGCCTGTTCGGAATCGGCCGGCGCCTTTCGCCTCAGCACGTCAAGCTGGATGTCCACGCTCAGCAGGGTTTGCAGAATTCCGTCATGGATTTCGCGGGAGATACGGCTGCGCTCCCCTTCAATGGCGTGAGCCCGAATTTGGCGTAGATAAAAAAGATTCTGGAGCGGCTGGGCGAGATGCCGGACAATACTTTCCAGCCACTGCAAATCCTGCGAATGAAAACGCCGCCGCCCATTGCCCAGCATTAGGCGTCCCGCGGGGTGCCCGGCCAAATCCAGAGTAACTCCCATAACTGAATGCCAACCCAGTTCCTGCCTCATGGGGCCGGGCAAACGCGGAAGATCCTTCAGGCGGCGCCCATCATTCCGGTCCCAGCCGAAGCCATCCCCCGCGCCCTCCAGGTGATTCCAGCAAACGCTGGCTTCGGGGTGGTCGAGCAGAAAACCATCGCTTCGGGTCACGGGCAAGTTTTCCGGGGACAGCCGCGAATCGTCCCCCGCGCGCAAACGCCACACGAAAATGCGCTCAAGCTCGGTATCGCGGAAGGCAAGGATGGCCTCATCGCATTCGAAGGCCTGGATAAATTCATTCAGAACCAAACGCAGGGATTCCGCCATTCCCCGGTCCACTTCGAGCAGCCCCGTCAGGTGCGCTAGAAACTCCTGGTCCGCTGCATGGCGCCGTTGCCGGCTGCCAAGGAAGGACATGCCCGCCCCCGCGAAAAAAGTCCCCGTAGCGAGCGCGATCCACGAGACCATTTCTTCCCAGGCCAGCGGGCCGTTGATGGCAGTTCGAATCAGGAGTGCAAAAGTAACCACACCGCCCAGAATAACCGAGCGCCGCGTCCCCCAGCGAATGCCCGCAGCGAGCTCCACGAAAAGGAACACAAACCAGAACGCCACAACGGAATGGCTGAGGACAAGGAAGACAGCCAGGGCGGCCAAGTCGATCGCTATCGGGAACGGCACTTCGCCGATCCATTGCAGATTCTGAATCACCGCCAGAATTACCGACACGATCAAATAAATGGCGACGAATAAAACAGCATGCGGCCCCCGCTCTTCGGGAGGACGGTCGAGCAGGTCCACCAGCGCAAGCACCATGAAAATAGGCCTCGCGTAGGCAATCTGCCTTTCAAGGTGGCGCCGCTCGGCTGCGTGGGGTTGCATAAATGGCTGGAATTAATGGGACGAGAAACAGTCTAACAAGCCTGTTCAGTCGTGCAAGATGGAGTTCCTTCCCGGCAACTCCTACAGATACTGGCATCACCCGTGATTGCATGTGATTTTTGGCGCGAATATCTGAAATTCGAGCGATAATTGGCAGCATCCATTCGATACCATCGGAGCGCGGGATTGGAACATCGTTACACACGAAGCGAAGTCGAACGAATGATGGGCATCAGCCGCAGGGAGCTGAACTACTGGACTCGCCTCCGCTTGGTCCTTCCCCGCGCGCGCTGGGGCGAGAGATTTTTTAATTTTTCAGACCTCGTTGCGCTGGAAACCATCAAGCGCCTGGCCGCGCGCAGCGTGCCCGCAAGGCGGCTTCACCGCGCCATCGCCGCGCTGCAAAGGGAGCTGGGATCGACGCGGACTCCGCTGTCCATGTTGCGCATCTCCACCAATGGAAAACAGGTCGTCGTCCATTCGCCCACGGCGGAGGCGCGGCCCTTTGAGCCACTGACCGGACAATTTGTCCTGAATTTTGAAACTTCGGAACTCGCTAGGAAGCTCCATGCGATGGCCTCGAGATCGGCGGAAGAATGGTTCGAGCTTGGCCTGGCGAATGATTCCACTGCCGAATCGCTCGGACAGGCCGCGCTCGCGTATCGCAAGGCGGTGGACGCCGCGCCCGAGTGGGTGGAAGCGCACATCAACCTTGGAACGACTCTCTACCAGCTAGGCCGCATGGAGGAAGCACGTGTGGAGTTTGCGCTCGCGGTGGAGTTTGAACCGGAAAACGCGCTGGCTGAGTTCAACCTGGGCTGCGTTCTCGAACAGCTCGGCCAGACGAAAGACGCCATTCAGCACCTTGTCCGCGCAATCGAGATCTCGCCGGGGCTCGCCGACGCCCACCTGAATCTCGCCCTGGCCTACGAAAAGTCCGGCCAGACACAAAGCGCGATTCGCCATTTATCCCTCTACATCCGTTACGAGCCGAATGGCCCCTGGGCAGAGTTCGCGCGCTCGCGAATCGCCAGATACAACTCTCCCGGCCCTACCTCTCCTGCCGGGAAAGTGACGCCTTTTCGCCGCAAGCGTTAGCCGGAACGATCCGCCTTACAGATTTTCATTCTGAAAATTCGCCGAGAACCCTGTGGTTTCCAGATTCACTAGGTAAATTGAGATCAAGCGAGAGGTGTCGGTTCATTCCGGCGGATCAGAGGAACCACGGCGCACGCCATGACTGAAAACCCGCCTGGTGTCGTGTTACCGAAGAGGGTGACAAACGGATGCGTTTCTTCGGGTTGGAATAGGTCCAGCGAAAGGGCTGGGCGGTAGCGGCGCATCTTTCCTCGCAATTTTTTTCATCACTCAGAAAGGACGTCCCCAAGCAGAGGCCGAGCCGCTCTTACAATTACCGTGAATTCTCAAGAATGATCTTCATGCGTTCGTCCGTGTCGGACTCAAGCATGCCGATTGCCGCCTCAAGTTCGGTGAGCGAAACCAGGTGCGTTACCAGCGGCGAGAGTTTCACGATGCCGCGCGCGACCAGGTCAATCGATGCCGGGTAATCCTCGCTCCGGGCGGCTCTCGAACTCACCAGATTCAGCTCTTTGAAATAGAGCTGATAAAACGGAAGCTCGGCATGCGTTGCCGTCGGGATTCCGAATAGAAGCAAAGTCGCTCCCAACCGGGCCATTGAAATCGCGTCGGCAATCACCGGAGGCATTCCCGTGGTCTCAATGATCAAATCGGCGCCGCGACCACCGGTGATTTCGGAAACGCGATCCGCGCCTTCTGGGCTTCCGGGCAATGTGAAATCAGCCCCCAATTTTTCCGCCAGACTTCGCTTCCACGGGCTGCGCGTGATTCCGATGACCGGACTTGCTCCCCAGGCTTTGGCGATTTGCACGTGCAATTGCCCGGCCACGCCGAGACCCATCACGACGACACTCTGGCCAGGGAAAGTTTTGATCAGGCGATGCCCGTGAAGGCAGGTGGTGAGCACCTGAATCAACGGCGCGACCCGGCTTTCAACCGCGTCGGGCAGCGTAAACACATGGCTTCGCGGAGCCACAACGTAATCCGCAAAGCCGCCGTCCGTGTCACGCCCGAGGAGAAGTCCCTCGGGACACAGGTTAGTCTGCCCCGCGCGGCAATTCCCGCACATGCCGCAATAATTGACCGGATCGACGATGACGCGGTCTCCGGGACGGAGCGAATCATCGCCGCCCTCGACAACCTTGCCGATCATTTCATGCCCCATGATCAGGGGATAACGAACAGGGATCGCGCCTTTGAAAATCTTCAGGTCGGTGCCGCAGACGCCGCTATGGGTGACCCGGACCAGAACCTGGTCCTGGCCCAGCGTAGGACGCTCGACTTCGGCGGCCCGCAAGTCGCGCGGAGCTCGGAGAACCATTGCTTTCATTAAGGATCCTGCTCCCAAAATGCAACTAAACGTATTGTTGCAGTCGTAGGGGCATCCCGCCGCGGCGGGACCGTGCCCGTATGCCCGACAATCAGTCCCGCGGTTTTACGGATACTTACAATCTAAACGGAATTCTTTTCCACTTCGATCGAAGGAAATCCCACCTAGTCGCCCTTCGCCGCGCTGGCGACGCTGTGGGGCAGCGTCGCCCCGACAATCTTGCGGAACTCAGCGTCCGTCAGGAGACGCTTATTCATGAGCGAAAAATCCTTGACGGCGACGACCACGCGCATGGCCTCTTCGTCGGTAAATTGGATGCCCAGATTTCGCAGGCCCGCTTTCACGGAATCGATCCCGCTTCCCTTGCCCATGACGACGCGAACAGGAGCCTGGCCGACGACGTCCCAATGAAACGGGAAAAGTTCGGTGGCGTTCTCCACGCCGCAATTCTCAAACCAACTGGCGATGATCCCGGATTCGATCTGGAAGAGCGCGTCGCCGACGATGGGCCGGTTGCTGGCGACTGCGTGGCCGGAAAGTTTCTCGACGAGCTTTGCAAGCTTGTAAAACTTGTCGAATTTTAATCCGGTGTCAATCCCGTAGATGGTCAGAAGAGCCATCGCTGTCTCTTCCATTGGCACGTTTCCGGCGCGTTCGCCAATTCCCAGCACGGTCGAGTGGACGACTTCGACACCTTCGGCCAGCGCCATAATTGTGTTGGCTACGCCCATGCCAAAATCCATGTGGAAGTGGGCTTCCAGGCGCTTGTTGATGCGCGCTTTCACCGACCGCACGAAATACGAAATCGTATGCGGCGCGAGAACGCCGAATGTATCCACCAGCGAAAGAGCATCCATGTGGCCTTCGTTGGCCACGCGCGTGATCAGGTCGAGCACCCACTCCATCTCCGCGCGGCTGAAGTCGATCGGGAAAAACACCACCTCAAGGCCCTGCTGGTGCGCGTACGCAGTCGCCTCAATCGAAAGATCGATGGCCTTTTCGAGCGGCCACTTGTACGCATATTTGATGATGTGTTCGCTTGAAGGAACTTCCATCACGACGCCGGACACGCCGCAATCCACGGCGCGCTTGACGTCGTCCACCATGCAGCGGGAGAAAGCAAAAATTTGCGGCCCGAGGTTTCGCTTCACGATTTCCTTGATCGCCGCTTCATCGCTGGGCGACACCACGGGCATCCCGGCTTCGATCCGGTGAACGCCGGCTTCCGCCAGGCCTTCCGCGATCCTGATTTTTTCATCCTTGCTGAAGATGACTCCCGTTTGCTGCTCGCCGTCGCGCAGAGTCACGTCGTGAAATTTGATTTGCTTCGCGAAATGGAGCTGCTTCTGAACCGATTCCTCATAATTCCACGGGCTGGTGAACCACTGATCCGTTTTCCACGGTTGATTTGACATAATGACCTCCTCAAGAAATTAATATTTAATTGCTGCGAACGGCCTTCAGCGCATCCGGATTCACCGGATTGCGAGGGGGCTCGCCGGAAAGAACGCGAACCACCTCTTCGGCAGCCTTGGTTTGCAAATCCTCAAGCGCTTCGACCGAATAAAAACTTGTATGCGGCGTCAGGATCACGTTGTCCCGGCCAAACAGCGGCGAACTCACAGGCGGCTCCTGTTCCAGCACGTCGAGCGCCGCGCCCGCCAGATGACCGGCGTCGAGCGCGTTTGCCAGCGCGGCCTCATCGACCACGGGTCCGCGCGATGTATTCACCAAGAGCGCTCCCGGCTTCATCTGCCGGAATACTTCCGCATTAAACAGATGCCGTGTTTCGGGAAGCAACGGCGTATGAATCGAAATGTAATCCGATATTTTCACCAGGTCCGCGAACTCGACGCGCTCCACTCCCGCTTGGTCGAGCACCGTCTGCGGCACGAATGGATCATACGCCACCACGCGCAGCCCGAACGCTTTCGCCTTGGGCGCAACGAGCTGCGGAATCCTTCCGAATCCCACGAGGCCCAGGACCGTCCCGCGAAGCCGGTGGATCGGAACGACGGCGGCCATTTCCCATCGCCCCGCATGCGCGCGCGCACTTGAAAACGGAATCTTTCTCACCAGCGAAAGCAGCAGCGCCATCGCGTGGTCGGAAACTTCGTCAATACAGTAATCGGGAACCTTGGTGACAACGATTCCCGCGGCGGTCGCCGCAGCGATGTCCACATTGTCCACGCCAATCCCGAACCTCGAAATGATCCGGCAGCGTTTCATTTCCCGGATCATCTCCGCCGTGATTTTCGCGTAGGTCACGAGGAGCGCGTCAGCTTCTCGCGCCGCTTCCACGATTGCGGCGGGAGTGGGCTGCGCGGCCATGCGCAATTCCGCTCCAACCCGCGACACGACGCCTCGCGCCAGATCCAGGTTTGGAAAAACGGAATCGGAGACTGCAACCAGCCGTTGTGTCATGGTCAGCGCTTCATGGCCTCTTCCATGTGCTCCATCAGCGTGAAGACGACGGGGCCATTTGCGGAGACCAGCACGTTCTCCTCGAGGCGGCAGGTCTGCTGCAATCCCGGATGTCCCGCGAACGTCTCGATGGCGAAGTACATGTTTTCTTTGATCTCCGCGGGGAATTTCATCGAATAGGCCCGCGACATCCACATGCCCTCATAAAGCGTGATGCCGATGCTGTGCGCGAACTGTTGCAGCGTCACGGTTCCGTAAGTGTCGTCATCGTACTCGGGAAAAGCCGCCACCACGTCCGCGGTGGTGTTTCCCGGCTTGAGCTTTTCAAGGCCCGCATACATCGAGTCGTAAACTTCCCGGTACAGGTCAATTTCCTTCTGCGTCATCTTCATTCCCTGCGCGCCGCCGCACTTGAAGCAGCGAACGAAGTCGATGAAGTAGCCCGAGGGGCCCACGGCATTGATGTCCACGATCACCAGGTCGCCCTGTCGAATCAGTTTGTCAGTGGCCCAGCGGCGGTACGGGCTGGTGTTCCCTCCCGATGCGACGATGATGTCGTAGATGATTTCGCAGCCGCGCTCGAGCATGAATTCGTGCACCTTGGCTTCGATCTCGCGTTCGCGCACGCCGGGCTTGAGCCATTCGTACTTGATCTTCCACATGGCCGCATCGCCGATGCTCGAAGCCTGTTTGAGCAATTCGATTTCATCACGCGTCTTGACCACGCGCGCCGCCGAGACCGCCGGCCAGCCGTTCACGATTTTCAGCCCCGTCTTCTGAAACGCTTCGAGCGACGGCATGTCAAAATTGTCGATCCCGATGCGTTCCTTGGCCACGCCCTGCTCTTTCAAAACTTCCACCACGCTATCGGCCATTCGCCCGGCCATGTATGGCACCGCGCCCTCGGCCCATTGCCAGGTGATCGCGGGTCGTATGCGCCCATCCATCCATGGAAGATCGATTTCCGCGCAGTGCAGGTCGGAGCCCGCCGTCTCAAACAGAACAGGCTCCCCGCTGTGCGGCACGACCGCGTACCTGATGTTGATGTTATATTTCCAGTTTCCCTGGTAGGACGCCGTCGCGTAACGGATATTCGCGCCGGCAAACAAAACCAATGCTCCCAGATCATGCGCTTTCATTGAACCGCGCAGCTTCTCCAAACGCTCCTTGCGCAAGCGGTCAAAATCGACCCGGTGCTGCCAATCCGCTCCGGTCTGGCTGTAAACGCGGCGCGGATCCCACTCGTGAGGCTTCCCGATAAATCGTGTGTCCATAAGTTTTAGTTTTTAATATCCCTTCGTAAAGGAGGCTATGAATCGCAAATCCCTGATTTCCTGAATTTACACACAAAGTTGTAAATCCACGTTTGCGCAGGGGTAACACACACGCATATTCCTTAAGACAGGCAAATATTTTCACACATTCGTGCGAGGATGTGAACCCTTGCTGCTGAAAGAGTTTGAACGCGCTCTTGAAAGATTGCGCCCAGGTCACACCGCGGGGTCATTTCATCGATTGCTGCACCGGCTTCTTCTTCACGGCTACCGTTGACACCGCGGCTTTCTTCGGCGGCATCACTCCCTCGATCGCCCAGTGGAACGCGCGGTCTTCGCAATGATAATTTTCCGCCATATTCTGGTCTCCCGTTCCGTTGTAGACCTGAACCTGCGGGTACGGGCAGAGCGGCAGCGTGCGGTCGACGGTCCCGTTCTTCAAGTGGGACGCGATGATCTTTTCGGGCGCCACGCCATCTTCCACCCAATGGTCCAGCGCCATAACGATGTCGTGCTGGGCGTCCATTTGAGGCGGCAGGCCCTGGTTTGCGGCTCCGAAGACGTTTGGTCCCGGGCCGCCCGCGCAGTGATGCATGCCGGGCACCATGAACACGCGCATGAAGTCGCCCAACGCATAGGCGTTCGGCTCCGACGGCTTGTCTCCGTTCCCTTTCGTCATGGTATCGAGTACGTCTTCGTAATATTCGAGGGTTCGAAGCGGCGTGATCGAGTGGTCCGCCCAGCCGTGATACATGATCAGTTTTCCGCCGTGTGCACGGAACGCCGATAGATCGGGGTCGGAGTTATCCTGAGACGCAACCAGCGGAGTCAGCGCCGCCATACCGGTGTCAAAATTGAATTGCTTGATGGCGTCAAATTGCATGCCATAAATAAATTGCCGCATGAAGACATCCGCGAGCGACCAGGAGGACGAAGGCTTGCCGGCGTCGGTCCCGGTCCCTGTGATGAAGGCCGCGTAGTCGTCCTCATGTCCCGGAACGAACCCCGGATGAAGCTGAACGCCGGCGGAATTCACGGGGCCATGCAGGATCTTCGTCAGCGCCTTTACTTGACCCGAGGTCAGGCAATTTGCTCCGTCGCCGCTGGGGCACTGGATCACTTTGGGATCGAATTTGCAGCGCCCGGGGGTGATTAGCAAATCATTGATCGCGCCGCCGCTTTCGCGGCACGCATTCATCGTGGCTTTCTCAATCACCGGCAACTTTGCGGGAGGAATCGGAGCCGGATCGAGCGCCTGCGCGTCCCAGATAAATTGCATCATGAGCTGGGTCCGGTCGATGACGGGATCTCCGGTTACGGCGGCGTCAAAATCATCGGGATAGCGCTGGATCTCCGCCAGGCCCATTTTCCCGCCGTTCGAGCAGCCTACGTAGTACGACTTCTCCTCGTGCTGATTGTAATATGCGCGAAGGATCTCCTTGCCCATGAGCGTCACGACATGCGTGGCGAGATACGCGTAATTATTCTGCGCATCCAGGTTATTCACGGCCCAGTCGGTGTCTTTCGCCTCGTGTCCGGTGTCGGAACCCGCCGCGGCATAACCTTCGGTGAGCGCCTGGGTCAATCGTGGAATCACGCCGTTATATCCCCCGCCACCGGCGACGAAGTATTTGCCGTTCCATTTCGTGGTCGGCATCGAAATCTCAAACTGGATCGTGGAGTGCGGCAAATTGTGAATGCTCCCCAGGACCTTGCAGTACTCGGGAACTTTTCCATCCGCCGGAACGACCGCAGCGGAAATAATCTTGGTGTCTTTGAGCGACAGGTTTGCCATCGCCGCGCAATCCGCGGCGGACGCGGGCACCGCGCCCAGTGCGAACGCCGCAACGGCCAACATCGCGATCACAGCGAACGACGCGCTAATTTTGACGGCCGAATTCAGAAAGCGGGAAAAGAATGCAGAACCACTTTGCCGCCCTTCGCGATCTTTCATGATGTTCCTCCCGTAACTGGCTTATGGCGCGCCTCGGCCAAAAAGAGTTGTGCGCGCCCCTTGATTCATTGCAATGCACTGAATTCGTGAGCTAATCCTTGCCAAATGCAAGCAGCACGTTGCCGGGGATTCCATTCCGGATTCCGATGTATCCCGAACCGGCAAACAACATTCCTCCGGCAATCGTTGGTCCCGGGCCACCCATCGATCCACCCTTGCCCGGAACGCCGTTCACCGTATCGTAGTCATGCACCATGTTGTATTCCCAGATGACTTTTCCATCCGTCGTCGAGAGGGCGCGAAGAATTCCGTCCCACCCGCCTGAAAAAACGATGCCCTGAATCATTGTTGCTGCAGCCGCTTCTCCACGGCGCGGTGGATCCGCTGTCGGCGCCGGATCGAGCTTCGTAAGCCACTTGGTTTCCCCGGTTGCAAGCGGCAGCGCGGCAACCCCGCCGCTGGTCAGCGGAAAATAGGCGTTGTTGTCGTCGGCAGCTCCGCCAAAAACGATGAGTCCCACGTTGGTTGGCGCTTTCTCCGCGAGATTCACTTTCCAGATCATTGCGCCATTCTTGTCAGGATCGTGCGCGTAGACGTTGCCGCTTTTTTGACCGGCGATAATCACGCGGTGGCCGTCCGGCAGGGTCTTTAAAATCATGGACGCCCCGCCGAAATCGTAATCGGGCCCCACAACTTCCGGACAATTTTCGCCTTTGTTCGTAGGACCGCAGCCGGGAATCCACGCGTCGTTTTCCAGGTCCTGCGCGTCCCACAGGATTTTCCCCGTCTGCATATCAAACGCCATGATGGAATCTGTCGTTTTGGCGGCCGGTTCGGTGTAGCCATTGCCGATCCCGGCGTAGATCACGTGGCGCTTCGCGTCGATCGTCGGCGAATTCCACACCGCGCCGCCCGCGGGCGCCGAGAGCTGCACGCCAAGTGAATTTTTTCTGGTCGGCTCGGGTGCATCCGGGATCGTGTAGGTTTTCCAGATCTGCTTCCCGGTATTTGCATCAAGAGCCACCAGGCTTCCGCGGAACGTACAGCAGGCATACTGCGGGCTGCTCGCCGCGGATTCCTCCCACGAAGAAACCGGCACGTAGAGGCGGCCCTCATAGAGCGTGGGGGCGCCATCCACGTGCGACAACGGATGGTCATCCACATGCGCCTGCCAGAGCAATTCGCCATTCTGCGCGTTCACCGCATAGACATTCGATTTCATGTCGGCGAAATATGCCGCAGTCTTCGCAGCGCTCTGCCCGCTTGGCGGAGTGACATTCTTTCCGGGCCCCAGCACAATCGGAGTGTGCACTCCTGCCACCGACCGGAAAGACCAGTACACGCATCCTGTTTTTGCATTCAGCGAGTAAACGAAAGTGTTGTCGCTGCCCACGAAGACGCGTCCAGAAGCCAGCGTCGGCTGGCCGTACGTGTCAATTCCATTGGGAAACGCGAAAGCCCACTTGAGCTTCAATTGGGGAACATCGTCCGCGGTCAGGCCCGCATCCTTTGCATTCTGGAATCGAGTGTTCGCCATGTCGGCTCCCCACCCGTTCCATTCAGGTCCAGCCGACGGATCTTCCATTGGAGGATTCACCGAACACTGGTTCGACATTTTCTTTGCGTCCCCGGCGTCGCCCAGTCCCGGCGGGCGGCCCGCGAGAAACGTGGCGATGCTGCGCTTCTGTTCATCCGTCAAGCTTTGCGCCTGCGTGCTCATGACGCCGGTCGAAAGCACCGAGAGTATGGCGTCGGGAGAAAGTTGCATGAGCGTCTCCGGAGCCGGGGCGCGTTGCTCGCCGCCCGTCTGGCCGTGGCAGATCAAACAATTCTGCATGAACAGACGCTGTCCACCCTGCGTGCTGGCCTGGCCGAAAGCCTCGCGCGGTTGTGTAAAGCACACGAACACTCCTAAACATAGAAAGCCAATCAAGAATCGCTTCATTTGGGTGCACTTCTCCAAGGAAAGTCCTGCGCGCAGGTTGAATGCAAGGTTCAAATGATTTTTTGCCCTAAGGCTGTATAGCAACAATCACGACGAAGTGTCAACCGGATTGTCATGCTGGGAGAGCTCCGCAAAGCGCAAGCTGTGTCCGTTTTTTCGTCCGTGTTAGTTGGGCGCGGTCGTGAACGTCCATTCAACCGACTGCGGCAGGGAATTTCCGTTCGTGTCTTGCGCAGCCTCCACAGTCACTTTATAGGTGGTATCCGGCAAGAAGGCGTTCATTCCCAGGTACATAACCGCGATTGACTGATTCGCCTGGTTTCCTGCACCAGCCGGGCAGCCAGTGACTCCCGCTGGTGCAGCCGGGCATCGCAGACTGCCGGATAGCGGCGGGGTAATTTCGAAAACCACGGTCTGCATTGCTACGAGCCTGTTAAAAGTGACCGTGATGGCGCCGCCGCAGGGTCCAGTGGTGCCGGTCGGACAGGAAGTTATCGGCACGTCCGTTGCGTTGGCTGCCGGGTCAACCGAAGCTATTTCCAGGCTCGAAGTGGTCGTGGTGCTGGAACCCGACGCGCACCCGGAAAGCAGAATTGCACTCGCTGCTAAACAGAACTCCAACCATCGTGTTACTTTCATTTGTCGATCCCATTGTCCCTTTGCGACATGTCGATTGGACGGAGACCTGGAGTCTCCCGTCTGGAAAAGCCCTGGGCAAGTTTTGCCCAACATCCATAGATGCGTCCCGCTGATTTTTCGATACGATTTTTTGATTTTTGCGGCCTGGCATGGGAATCAATGATCTGAAGCAGGAATGTGGGCCCACAGGAGTTGAGGGATCGGGAGGGACGCTGGAAAAATGATGCAGCGGCGGCTTTCACGGGGTGCGGAAAAAGGGCGTTTGCCTTGTGGGTCATGCCTTCAGGCATGACGTAAAGGCTATGTTTCCTTCAGGGGTTTTTAACCCCTGAAGGTGATTGAAGTACCTTTTCCGCAGCCTGTTCAGCCAGTCGAAGCCGCCGCGCTTCCGCGCTTTCCTACTTGGCGTTAGCGTCTTTGTTGAGTTTGCGGATGTAATCGACCAGTTGCCAGCGTTCCTTTTCCGAGAGAATGTCTTTCCATGTTGGCATGGGATCCCGGCCTTCGCTCATTTTCCAGAATAGCGATCCGTCCGTCTCCATCGCCATCATCTTTGAGTCCGTGAAATTCGCTGGCGTCGGTTTCAGGCCTTTCCCGGCAATCCCATCTCCCTTGCCTTGTTCTCCATGGCAAATCATGCAATTCGTCTTGAAAGTCTGCTCTCCCGCCGCCAGGTTTTCGGGAGTCGCCGGGAACGGATTCTTGACTTGCCTTGCCGCGTCCGGCGCGGGCCAGGGCTTGCGATCATCCTGCGCCGCCAGCCGTCCTGCCCCAAGAGCAACCGTCGCCAAAACCGTGCAAACTGCCAAAGAGCGGATCAACCACCTTGAACTTGCCGTTTTCAGACCAGCCATCCGGATCACTCCATTTTATTTATGAGTTTTGAATGCAATCTATTTTCCGTGAACTGCGATCCCACCGCAAACGTACTCCTTGCAGCCGGAGTATTGTGAGGCGTCCGGAACGAATCGCCAACCGAAATTTCCGAATGTGTTGCTCTTATTTCTTCGCTTTCAAATACCAATCCAGGATCTGCTCGCCGGTCCAGTAGAGCACACCATTGAATTTGGCCGTGTACTCATAGATGGATTCCAGATACTTGATTCGCGAAGGCTGCCCGCTCAGGTAAGGATGAATGGCGATGGCCATGATCTTGGGCCGGTTTGCGCCTTCTTCGTAAAGGCGGTCGAACGTGTCTCTGCATTTTTGTGCGAAGTAAGGCGCTTCGTGATACTGCACCGCCATCACCGGGATGTCATTGGTCTCCATCGTGTACGGCAACGTGTAGAGGGGCCCGTGTTTCGTTTCAATTTCCGCCGGCTCGTCATCCCAGACCCAATCGCACGTGTATTTGATCCCGGCTTCTTTCAGGAAGTCGGGCGTGTCGTAAGTTTCCGTGAGGCCCGGCCCCATCCAGCCGATCGGAGCTTTTCCCGTGAACTCCTTGATCGTCGCGACGCTTTTCTGGATCATCGCCAATTGATCCGTTTCGCTGTGAATCGGACGCTGGTCGTAGCTGTGGCCCATGAATTCCCACCCGGAATCCTTGCACGCTTGCGCGACGCGCGGATAATCGAGGCAAACCTTCGCGTTGATGGACAGGGACGGCCGGATCTTGAGGCGTTCGTAGAGCGCGTGGAATCGCCAGAAGCCAACGCGCATGCCGTACTCGTGCCAACTCCAGTTGGGCACGTCCGGCAGCGTGGTCACACCGGTCGGCGGGACCAGAACCTGGCGCGGCATCGGCCGCGAAATGTCCCAAGTCTCGACGTTTACGATCGTCCAGACGACAATTCGTTCGCCGTTCGGAAGATTAATTTTCGGCCGATCGATAATGGCTGAATATTTTGCCCGGTCGCGAGGCAAGGTCATAACAAACACCGCCTGTCTGGTCTCAAGATTCGCGCCACTCGCCGTACGACGCGCAAATATTCCATTGAGGTCTGTACCAAAGCTTCTCCCGCGTTGTCAACTTTCATTCCCGCGGAGCGTCATTGTGTTTGCAAGTCGGTGGGCTTATCCGCTAGACTTCCTGCGTTCGAATCTGTTTTGTGCGAAAAGATTTTCTGATCTTAGGCAAGGTTTGCCCCATATCCCAAGGAACGAGGTGGTCCATGTCAAAGCCACGTAAAGAATCCAAGCCAGCCATAATCAGCAATAAAAATAAGAAGGACAAGCAAGGGCTAAGCCGCAGGGATCTTTTGAAAAACGCTGCGGGCGCCGTCGTAGCCGCGGCGGGAGCGGGATTGGTAAGCGCGATCTCCACGCGTGCCCAGGTCCAGGGATCGATGGCGGGCGGAGGATCGGTTCCACTTCGCTTGCCTCTTGGCGCAATGGATCATCTCGACCGGCATCAATACATTCACAATATGGAAATTCATTGCCACGTGCCGGGCGTAACGATTACGGGCGGTGAGCCCCTGGTGAACATGTGGGCCAAAGGCGCGCAAAGATTGCTCCCGGCCGGAGGTGGCTTCCTTAACATCAGCGAAGCCGAAAAGCCGGTAGTTCTCAATCAAAGGGTCTATCAAGGCGGCCTCTCGTGCGTTGCGTATAACAAAGATCTGAAGAAGTGGATCATGATGAATTCTTCGGCGCCGCCGCTCACCGCGCCTAACCCGCAATTCCCTCACGGCAAGTATGACCTGGACTATAAAACGAAATCGACCAGCTTCAGCGGTCTGCGGGGCATTCGCACCTACGACATCACCGACGCCACCAAGCCGAACTTGCTCGAAGAATTCAGTACCGGCGTAAAAGGCAGCGGCACGCACATGAATTTCTACGACGGAGGAAAATACGCCTACCTCGACTGCGGATGGGACGATCAGTTGCGCCTCGAAAGCACGGAGCGCCCCTACTCGAACGGTTTAATGATCGTTGATTTGTCCGACCCGTCGAATATCAAAGATGTTTCGCGATGGTGGGTGCCGGGCCAGCGGCTTGGAGAAGAAGAGGAATATAAGAAGTGGGTCTTTGCCGGCGACCAATCGTCGTGGACCTCCTGCCATGGAGGCCCGACCGTTCCCAAGCGCGTCGAGGACGGCGGAAACATCGGCTACGGAGGATTCGGCGCTTTCGGAATGTACGTCTTTGACTTCACCGACATCACGAAGCCAAAAGTTTTTGGGCGCGCATCTTTCGAACTCGAAGGGATGGGAGGAATTCCCTTCCACACCTGTTACCCGATCATTTCGGATGCGGCGCATCCGCGGCTGCAAAACCTGCTTCTCGGAATTTTTGAGTGCCTCGAATCGGATTGCCGCGAGCCGTTCCACACCAGCTACGTCGTGGACATCAAGGACAGGGCGAATCCGAAAATCATCGGATTGTTTCCGCGTCCGATGCCCGATCCTGCGGCGGAATACAGCGACTTCTGTTTCGCGCGCGGACGCTTCAGCTCGCATAATATTCAGGCGTGGGTTGCGCCGGGCACGATGCGTCCCGAAATTGTCGCGATGTCCTATTTTAACGCCGGGATCAGAATCTATGACATCTCGAATCCCACTGAGCCAAAGGAAGTCGCTTACTTCGTTCCTCCCGATCAGGGGGAAATAACAGGCACAAACGCCAACTGGGAATCCTGGCGCCGCGGGACTTCCGAATCGGTCTTCGTCGAATGGGATCGAAACCTGATTTGGCTCGCGACTCACGAAGGAACGTATTGCCTCTCCACTCCAGCCCTGGGCAAGCCTATTCTCGAACCCAGAAAAGTTCAGAAATGGACGGTCCCCCACTGCAACGTCGGCTGGGACGACCAGACGGCGAAGGCTTTTTACTTCGGCCGCTCGCTTAGCCAGATGGGCTAAGGTGATTCTGACCCGCCTATGGGATCTTGAACGACGCCGCAAGTCCACGGGCCAACGCCCGTGGACGGCGGCATTCCCGTTTCGAGTACGGCGGAGGGTGCCAAGAAAGGCCTCGTTTACAAGCGACCAAATTTGTACGGCGTGGCGAGCAATTTTCTCTGCTTGATCGGTTGGCTTCTGTTTGGATCGCAAATCGGAGAGGAGGGGGGGCCAAGTGTGGGTGTTCACTCGGCCCCAAGGTGGTTAGGTTTGAATCACGAGATAAGGTTAAGCTAGCCCACCAGCCCTGTCCAATTCCTTGTTTCTATGTGAATCATCACTTTCCGCGTTCATCTGGGAGTCACATAGGCTCCGCGGGAAGAATCGTTTCACAACCAGATTGCACGGCGTATACTCTGAGCCACTCGAAAATCCGGAATGAAAATTTCGGCCGGAAAGATTGCAAAATCATGTTGAATCATTTCTACGCCGTCGCGCGAAACGGGAGGAAAGAAAAATTCCGGATCAACTGACAGCGACTCTGACGCCTTCCGCTGAAATCCGCCCTGGAAAGACCGGCGTCGCCATCGGCATGTATTGCGTGCTACTGCTGGCGTACTCGCTAATGGCGGCGGACCGGTACCTCTTCCCTTTTCTCAATTCCGACGTGCGCAAGGAATTCGGCTTTTCCGTTCCCACGATCGGACTGCTCTCCACAATTTTCACGCTGGGTTTGGGAATCGGGGGATTGCCCACCGGCTATCTGCTTTCCAGGTTCTCACTCAAGAGCGTACTGATTCTGGGGATCGCGATTTTTTCCGGGGCCACGATGCTCACCACCGTCGCCACCGGATTTTGGACCATGCTCTTCTGCCTTGCAGTTACCGGAATCGGCATGGCCATGCTGGCGACTTCCATGTTTGCGCTGGCGGCGAGCTACTTCATCAAGTACCGCGCTGCTGCAATTGGATCGGTTAATTTTTGCTACGGTCTGGGCGGTTTTTACGCGCCGATCCTGGCCAGCGCGTTTCTGCTTTCCTACAAAGCGTGGCGCGCCCCCATGCTCGCGTTCGGGCTATTCGGCTTCGGTACGATTCTCCTGATCCTGCTGCTGGTGCGTTCCTGGTTCACAGAGACTCATCGCACCGCCCAGGCTCGCAAGGACACGGGAGGGGCCGACGCGCTGCTGAATAGAAACACGATCTTGCTGACGGCGCTGAGTTTGATACACGGGCTGAGCATGTACGGATTTCTTGGCATGTATCCGCTTTATCTCCGGGAAGGCCTTCATTTCGCGCCGCCCGTTGCCGCGAGTATCTACAAATTTTTCGGTGTTGGCGCTCTTGCTTCGATTTTATGCGGCTGGCTGGGAGATCGCCTTTCGCCGCGCGTCGTACTCAGCGGAGCTTTTCTGTGCAGCGCGGGCCTGGGCTACCTGTTTTTTCACGGATCGAATTCGGTCCTGGCCGCTTCGATCATGACATGCGCCTACGGAGTCGTGGCGAGTTCAATCCTGTATGTGAATCTTGCCGGCTATCACGTCAAAGCCGTTCGCGGCAACCTGGCGAGCCGCGCTTCAGGCATGTTCGTGACCAGCCTTTACGCCGCCGCAGCATTTGCCGGCCTGCTAATGGGCTGGATCGAAGCCAACCACGGTTGGCCGATGGCAGGTATGATTCAAATGTCCCTTCTTTCCCTGGTCGGCGCGGCCCTGGCTCTGGCTCTGCGGCCGAGCACGATGTCTCTGTAGGCAGTGGGTTGTAGCGTCGTAATAACGTCCCCTGTCTCATAGGGTGACATTTTCACTTTGCCGTTAAGGGGTGACAGAATTATGGAGCTAAGACACGAATTCTGAGAGCCTGTTCAATTTCGCATTTCGACATTACACGTCCAGCTCGATCGTATTCGGCTCATGCCTGATGCTGATGTGCCGATTTCAAAAGCTATCACCGGGCACCAGGTGCCTCGACGTTATCGCAAATGCTTTTAATTTGTTCAATGAGGCGCTTTCAGACTTCCAGGTATCTGGAGCTAGGAGATCCCGAGCATCAAAAAAGAGCCGAAACCGATTGGCGTCCAATCCCAAAAAGGCAGATGAGATCGAAGCTACCTTCCCGGAATGCCCGGAATATTCACCCGGATCTTGTAGATGCTGGTACGGGCCAAAATGTAGAGGGATTTCAGGTCGGGGTCCCCGAATTCGAGATTAGCAACCAGCTCGGGAGTGAAAATCGTTCCAAGATGTTTGCCATCGGGAGAAATGATCCAGATCCCACCGCAGCAGGATTCGTAAATGTTTCCCTTTGTGTCAACTTTCATGCCATCAGTAATTCCGGGAAGCTTGTCCGCTGTCATGTCGCTCAGTACTTTCATGTTCGGGACATCGACTGTGTCGTCAGCCCTTATGACATACTGTCGGACCAACCTGGCCCCATTGGCATAGAGGTATTTTTCGTCTGGGGAAAGCGCGAGCCCGTTCGCGCCATTAAGATCTTTGATAATGACCGAAGTTTTGCCGTCCTTCCACATAAACAGGCCGGTGTAATCGATGCCTTTCGTGGGGTCTTTGTCGCGGCCACGCAGGCCGCCAAATCCGTCGGTAAAGTAGATGGCCCCATCTTTTTTTACAACAATATCGTTGGTTCCGTTGAACATTTTCCCATCGACGCTATTGGTAAGTGTTACGCGCTTGCCGTTCTTTTCCAACCGGTCGACACCGCGTCCGCCCCAGGTGTCAAAAACCAGCCTGCCCTGCATATCAAGCGCTGTCCCGTTGGACCCGGGCATATTAAATTTCCGGTAACCTGGGTCATCCGGCTTTTTCCCGTTGGTCTGGTCCATCCCGTGATTCCAAATGTCGAAACCGGTGTAACCGCTATGGTCCAGATAAACGGAAACCTGGCCATCCATGGCCATCTTCAGGATCTCGTTCGCGGACATCTCACTGAAGACCAAATATCCGCTATTTTTGCCCTGGGGCACCCAAGTCGGTCCCTCGGTAAACAGAAAATAGTCGCCCTTCACCGTTTCCAGTTTGGCGTCGGTTGAGATTACGTCATCCAGTGTGGGATCGAGCTTGAGCACCGTGGGGGTGCTCCCAGACATTTGAGCTCGTACCGTGCCGAGCCCGGGGCCAATTGCCAGAAAGACAAGCAAAACCACCCACTTCTTATTCATACGTAGCCCCATCGAGACAGATTTGAGCAAATTTTTGTGTGAGAAACTGACCCTAGTTATAATACATCGCGTGAAGAGTCAAGCACATTTCGTTATGGCATCTTTCATGTTCATTGATGTGTATTTTTCTTCGACCTTGACAGTTTCGAGCGAGCAAAGCTAATATTCGCCAAGCGTTAGAATGCTCTGCAAGAACCGTCCCAAGATCAGAGGTGCCCATGAAACGAAGTGTGTTTCTCGTCTCGCTTGCATTTTTAGTCTTAGGTGGGATTCCGAAATTCGCTCTGGCGCAGCAAGCAGATACTACCGCCCCCCTGAATGATCAACAAGTGTTCGGACGGCGCGTGTTCAAGCAGCGCTGCGCGGTGTGCCATCTTCCCCCGGTTCCCGGCGCGAAAGTGTATGGACCGACATTGTTCAAGGAATTGATTGCCGGCAACGAAGTCTCCATCCGTGACATTATTATGAACGGCTCGAAGGGAAAGATGCCCGGTTTCAAATACGGGTTGGAAAAGCCCGAGGTTGACGCCATCATTGAGTATTTGAAAACGGTCGAAAAGCCCCGTCCTACGAAAACGGATAATTCTGGCGGCGTAATAGTAAATGATTAACCCTGGGGAATTAGCGAGCAGGAAAACGTTTAAGGAGGAGAGATGAAAGCGCGAAAAGCCTTACTGATAGTTGCGGCCCTGGTTGGCGTGGGTGCTTTGGGTTGGACATTGCTGGCGCCGAAGTCCCTCAGTGCCGCACCCGGAGGCATATTAACCGGAATGGTTAAGGCAGCCTCCGGAGAGAAGCTGAACGGCGCGACCGTCTCCGCCAGGCTCGATGGATCAACCATCACTACGTCCGTTTTTACGGACGAGCTGGGGAATTACTACTTCCCTGTCATGGACGCGGGGAAATATAGCGTCTGGGCCCAGGTAGAAACCTTCCAAACGGGAAAGGCCGAGGTTGCGCTATCTGCGACCCGCCATCAGGATTTTGCGCTGACACCCATGAAGGATTATGAGAAGCAATTGACGAGCGATGAGCTGTTCGCTTCCATGCCGGAGGCGACGCCGGACGAAAAGCGATTGAAACATACCTTCAAGACTTCCTGCACAAGCTGCCACCAGCCGGAATATATTTTTCAAAATCGTTTTGATGAGGATGGCTGGACCGCGATCATGAATTTGATGATGCATATTAGCGTCACCGGGCCTTTTGTGGGCCTGGATGCTCCAGGCGAACCTCACATCCTGTACCATGAAAAAGAAATGGCGGCATACCTGGCCAAGTTCCGTGGACCGAACAATGACGTCAAGTTCAAGTTGGCTCCACGTCCAACCGGTGAAGTAGCCAGGGCCATCATCACCGAGTATGAGGTTCCGCTGGACCCCATGGAGGGATATGACACAAAATATATGACCAACGATGGCAGCGACTGGTCGTTGGGAGCGCCATCGAAGTCGAATGGAGGCCACGGCGTTCACGATGCTCAGGCCGACCTCGATGGGAATATTTGGTTTGCAAATAACGTGTCAAGCCCCGACATTTCCTATGGCCGGATCGACGCGAAGACTGGTGAGGTCAAATTAATCAAGGTGCCGGGAAGAGGTGGTGCGGCGGCCCTAGGACATGGAATCACGCGGGATCAACAGGGCAACCTATGGGCCAACATAGGTGCCGGTCCGGAGCCGGGAAGTATTTCTGGCTTGGCCCGGATTGAACCCTCCACTCAAAAGATAGATATCTTCAGGCCCGACAAGGGCATGGAGGGAGTGGGTGGAACCATCGATGTCGACGGAAAAGGCTTCGTCTGGGCGTCGTCAAATACCGGAGCTCTTCGTTTCGATCCCAATACGCAGAAGTGGATGGCTTTCAAGTCCGTGACACAATTCGACGCGGATGGAAACCCGGATACCTACGGAGTCGCCGCTACTCGCGATGGAAATGGGTTCTGGGCAGAGATGGACAATGACATCGTGGGGAGAAGCGACGTCGAGACAGGCAAATCGGGTGAGATCAGACTGCCTCGGTTGAAAGAGTTGATGGACATGACATCGCCCGAGGAGCGTCAGATGAACCTCACCAGCGGAGCAACATTTAACGATGCGTCGATCGACGCAGAGGGCCCGCGTCGATTGGGCGCTGATAAGAATGGCGACGTGGTTTGGGTGGGTGACTCGTGGGGAGGCAATCTCGCCAGGATTGATACCAAGACGAATAAACTCACGATCGTTCCGCTCCCGTCCCCTTTCGACCATCCCTATCAAGTGGCTGTGGACTCCCACCACAATGTGTGGATCAACATGATGAATGACGACCGCGTTTTGAGGTACAACCCGACGACGTTGAAGTGGGACTCCTTCCCTCTTCCAACGCATGGAACGGAGTCACGGTTTATCTCTCTTCTGGAGAAAGACGGTAAGTTACAAGTGATCGTGCCTTACGCCGATGCCAGGAAGGTGGCCAGGATGATCATCCGAACCCCTGAAGAGATGCAGGCACTGAAGGCCCAGGCACAGCAACAGCAAGCACAGCGGTAAGAAATGAGGCAATCAAAGATATAGTGGTCAGCGGTCGCGGGCCAGCAGTAAAACCGGAAGTTGGCTCACGCCTTCGCCCAGTGCGAAGGCGTGAGCATCTTGGAGGTCTGTAAACAATGCGACGTGAAATTGCTGAGGACGCAGGTTTCTACAGCTATTTGCGGATCGGCCGGCGGAACCTGGTGAAGTCAATCGTCACCGTGGCTTGTGGTGGTGTCGCGGTTTTCTTTTTGGGTGGCTCGAACGGATGGGCCGCGTCTCCCCAAGTGGCTAACGTAGACACGGCAACCGTTACCTATGATTCTGGAGGAACGAATATCAGCGCGTTTATCGCCAAGCCGAACGGCGCAGGGAAGCACAGGGCGATCATTGTGGTTCATGACACCCAGGGTCTGAGCGATGATATTCGAGACACGGCGAAGATGTTTGCCGCAGAAGGTTTTGTAGCGCTAGCGCCTGATATGTTGTCCCGCTCCGGCGGGGCAAAGTCACCGGAACAAACTGTGGCAGCGGTTCGCGGGCTCGCGCCAATGGACACGGTTGCCGATTTGCAGGCCGCGTTCGCCTATCTGCTGAATAGTCCGGACGTCGACTCTGGCAAGATTTCCGTGGTCGGTTATGGCTGGGGCGGGTGGCGGAGCTTCATGCTGGCAACGGTCACGCCAAATCTCTATCGAGTGGTGATCTATTCTGGAGCAACGCCGATACCGGATCAGCCACTGAAGGATATCAAGAGTCCGGTTCTGGGGAACTACGGCCAATACGATTACCAAAACGCCGGCAACGTCATTTGGACAACAAAGACCATGAAGGAATTGGGGAAGAAATATACGTCCTACATCTACCCGAACGCCATGGCCGGATTCTATAACCCCAAGGGTCGCCAGTACGACGCCGAAGCGGCGAAAACTGCGTGGACCAGGACATTGGAATTCCTGAAATCATAGGTCAATCTCAATTCGACGAATCTCCATAGCCTCAAGAGATCAGGTACAGCCGGGACGCGGATGAACGTGAGCAGGGGTGTCTGTTACCCGAAGCAGATTGAAGCCAAAGGAGAGGCCCCATTCTCCACTCCCGCTACCATATTACCCAGATACTTATTCTGGTTTCTTCAATAGCGCCAACCCGCGATCAGACACAGATGCGGCTAAACTTGCCTGGACCAGGGCTCTGGAATTCTTGCGCTCGTAGAAGTTAAGCGGGAGGCCCCCGAAAAGGGGCCTCCAAATGCGACGTGCTGGCTATCGTCACCGATCGGCATCCCCGGCGAGTTCTCCCCGTGATATTCAGCGGGTTTTGTCACTGTTCGCTAAACAGATTCCTTTAAAGCCGGAACAGTTTCACCGCATTCGATGTAAAGATCCGGTCGCGGTCCGCCGCCGGAAGCTTCAATTCCTCGACCAGTTCCGTGGGCTTGTCCAGGTCCATAGCGGCATAATTGTCCGAACCGATGACGACGCGATCGATCCCGACGAGATCGATCAGAAAACGCAGCGTCTCCGGGTAGTAAGCGATTGTGTCGCGGAAGAACCGCCGGATGTAATCCCTAAACGGATGAGGCATTTTGATGTTTCTCTTTTCCAAACCGTACTGAATCCGGCCCGCAACGTACGGGAACGCCCCCCCGGCGTGCCCGAGCACAATATCCAGCTTCGGATACTTATCCAGCACGCCGTTCACGATAAATCTGGCCGCAGTGATGGTATGTTCAAAGGGATATCCGACCGTATTGTTTAAAAACGCCGGCCCCTGTAATCGATCTTCTCCGGCAACGAGGCCGATGGGATGAAAAATGAGCGGGTAACACAGTTCCTCTGCTCGAGCGAAAATGGGCTCGAATTCGGGCTTGAACAGATAATCCTTGGCGTCGTTGGAAGTTGGCAGGTGAACGCCCTTGATGCCCGGCTTTCCGGCCATCCGGTTCAATTCCATTAGCGCGAGGACCGGATCCTGTATCGGCATAGCCAGACCCGCAACGAAACGGTCCGGGTAGGCGTTGTGCGCCTCAACAGCCGCGTCATTGATAAGCTGTGCGAGGTGTGCACCGTCCGCCGGAGAGGCCCATTGTATCGCAGAGGTAAGAATCGTCAGGACGTGCATCTGAATGCCCTGCTCGTCCATGCGCTTGAGCCTTTTATCCAGATCGTAATTGTACGGGTTGGCGTTATTGACCGGCTTGCCCAGGTCCTTCATGGCCTTCAGATACGCTTCCGGCTGCCAGTGCGCGTGGCAGTCGATCACGGCGTGAGGGGTGGTCGAGCCTTGCGCCCACAATCGAGGAGTGCGACCGAACGCCGTCCACGCCGCGCTTGCTGCGGACAATTTTACGAAGTCGCGTCGGCTGAGTAGAGGATTCCGCGGAATTGCGTCTGAGTCATTCATCATCACACTAAGAATCATCCTGGCGGGCTCCATCACGAAGCCCGCCAGCCTCTCACGGTAGTGACTAGAACTGAATTCTCAGCGCAAGTTGAATCTCGCGCGAACTGCTGGGAGGAGTGGCAGTAACCGCCCCCGCACCGGCGGTGGGTGTTTCGATCCACTGCGGCGCGCCGTTTATTGTCGTTGCTGTCAAATTGCTACCCGTGTAGACCCCCTGCGCGGGAAGAATGAAGTTCGGGTGGTTGAAGAGATTAAAGATTTCCACCCGGAATTCCACTTCTCCGCCTTCTCCCAGGTATTTCACCGGAGTGTCCTTCACCACCGAGAAATTGACGTTGTTCGTTCCCGGGCCGCGAAACGCATCGCGGCTCACGTCACCCAAATATCCCGGAGGCTGCAGGATGAAGGCGCAGGGATCAAAAAACAGGCCCTGCGGCCCGAACGTTCCGAGCCGCTCCCCGGCCGTCGGGCATGGATCGATTCCATTCGCGGTCGAGAATCCATGTGTAACGCTATAAACTGATCGTCCCGGGGCGAGGTCCGGCCGGTCGCCGGTGTTTTGTGAATATGAACGATTAAAAGAGATTGACGGGCTAAAGGGATATCCGCTCTGTTCCGATATGATCGAACTCATCCACCAACCATTTACGACGCCGCCCAGCAACTTCTCGCTGGTGAAATTCGGCATGTGGTAAATCGCGTTGAGACGGAAATTATGCGTCACGTCGAATGCGGCGGGTCCTAAGTCCGAACGAGGGAATTGCGGGTCGGTGCCGGAGGTCGAGTTGTCCGCGCTCTGCTGACCCGAACCTTCATCGAGGTTCCTCGAGTAAGTGTAATTGGCCTGGAACTGGAAGCCTTTGCTCAACTGTTTCGTGACCCCCACTTGCAGCGAGTTGTACCACGAATTCGAGCAGCTGCACTGGAGGGTGATAGATTGCCAGTACGGGTTCACCCTGCCTAGGGGGCAGCTTATGGGTGCGCCGCCCGTGCCGAGTGTATTGGCCCACTCGTCGACACCAGGTGCGGCAAGTCCTTCAGCGATGCAGGGATTCCCCTCCTTGCGGTTCATGATGTCGAGGCCCCGTGTACCCACGTAGCCCACCGACAAACCGATGCCGAATGGCAGCTGCCGCTCGAGGGTCAAATTGCCTGTAATGACATGCGGGTTCGTCAGGTTGTATTGAAGGAGATTTAACGTATTCCCGATCGAGTTGGCCCCATAGGCGAACGGAATGACGAGCGCAGGAAACAATGAGGTCGAACTACCGGGAACGATCTTGGTGTTGGTGTTCGTAACGGTGCTAATGCTGGAACCAACGTTGTTGGCTACCGGCCCAACAGGCGTCGCGCCTGCGGCCTGAATCAACGCGGCGCCGAAGTTTCCGACGTCATAGAGCTCGGCAGCGCCGCCGCGCAAGGACGTCTTTCCGTCACCAAAGATATCCCAGGCAAAACCAACCCTTGGGCTCACGTCTCTGAACGAAGGATTTTGAATCGCCGAACCAGGGGTCGTGACCGAGTCGGTAAGGACATTACGCAGGTTCGCTCCCAGGCCATTTACTTCATGATAGTTAGGCGCAATGAACTCCCAGCGCAGGCCGGCGTTTACCGTAAGTCTCGCCGAAATGCGAATATCATCCTGCGCATAGAAACCGAGGGTTCCCGAGGTCCAGTTCCTTTGAATCTGTGCGCCGGGCGTAGTGGAACTGAAGGACGAATAGTCCGCACTCAAGAAGTCGGCCACGCTTGGAAATGATAGGCTGCCCCTGAGAGTATTTTGGAGTTCCATTCTCTGTTTCCAGTTCGTCTCAAGAAAGCCAAACTTCAATCCGTGCCGGCCCTTGGTGTAAAAGACGTCGTCGCTCCAAGCATAGATTTTCTGGTCATGATGGACGACGAGACCGGGCGAGAAGCCTTGAATCCCATTGCCAATAGAGAGGCTGCCGATCCCAAACTGCGGAAATCCCGGGACGTACGAACATCCCGACGTTATGGCTGCGCAAGGATATTCCGGCGTTGTGTTGTTATTCTCCAGAGGGGACCGGCTGATCGATGCCCTTGCCGTATTCAAAAGGCTCGTAGTGAAGATATGTGTCTCCGAGACGCTCGTGAACTGCGCCCCACTCGCCGGGTGATCTGCGACCAGCGGGTTGGGAGTCGGAGAAGGTTGGATTACGTTGGTCTTATCAATCGTGTACCGCGCGAAAGCCGTATCCTTATCGGAGAAGGTATGATCAATCCGAATCTGCCCGTAATTCTCGTCAGCTGTCCTGTCGAAGCCGTACGCGAAATTTCCAGCGACGCCGGGCGTCGAACTTGGGGGAGCCTCATTCGGTGCAGGGAATAATGACAATGGACCAGTAGTCGCGAGGAAAGGTGCAACTATCGCAGCCACGTTTCCCGACGGGTTCGTAGGCGTCAAGCCGCTGGTAACGACACCGCAAGGATTGCTGGTCAACAAACGGCAGTTAAGGGTTCCGTGGGTTCCGTCCCCAAGCGTTTCAAAATTTTCCGTCAAACCCTTGCGCTCCCGAATTCCTTCGAATGTTGCAAAAAAGAATGTCTTGTCCTTCTGAATGGGTCCGCCGAAGGAACCGCCAAAATTATTGCGCTTAAATGGTGGCAAGCGCCGCGGAACTCCCGCCAGAGTCGTTCCCGACGTCGCGGCGTTGTCAAAGAAATTCGCCGCATCGAGGTCGCTGTTCCGGATGTACTCGAAGCCCGAGCCATGGAATCGGTTTGTTCCGTTCTTGCTGACGAGGGTCGTCTGGCTGCCCATGAATAGGCCGTATTCCGCGCTGAAGTTATTCGTCACAACCTTGTATTCGCGAATGCCATCGACGCCCAGAGTTGTGCCATTGATCGAAGCCTGGGTTCCGCCATAAATGACCACCATAGGCGCGCCGTCCAGCATGTAGTTGTTGGAGCGAATCGTCGCGCCATTGCTGCTAAAAAATGTGCCCGCGACCGCGGCCGGTGAATTCCCGCCGAGGTTGGTGTGCTGCTCAATGCCGGGCTGGAGGAGTGTCAGATCAACCCAGTTGCGGCCATTCAAAGGCAAATCCGCCATCCTTTGTTCATTGACCAGGCTGCCCAAAGAGCCGTTCGTCGTGTTAACGACGGGCGCTTCGCCCGTCACAGTGACTTCCTGCGACGACGCGCCAACCTGCAGCGCGCTGTTCACCACCAATTCCTGTCCGACGTCGAGAGTTAGACCCGTCTCGGTCTCGGATTGGAACCCATCTTTTTCAATTTTCACGATGTAATGACCGACAGGCAAGGCGGGGACGCGAAACGCGCCATCGTCGCCCGTCGTTACTGTGCGGACGAAGTTGCTTTCGGTATTCGTGATTGTGACGTTAGCGGCCGGCACCAGTCCGCCGCTGGAGTCTTTCACGACGCCAAGAATTGTGCCTGTCGGGAGTTGAGCGAAAACCACGGAAGCAAAAATCAGAACGAAGAGCAAAGGAAAAACGATCTCCCGCTTATTGTGCATACCACCCCTCCCAAAATTTTAGATACTAAACCCACAAATGGTTACGAACATGGACCAGTCCCAGTAGTTTTGATTTACAGATGTTGGCGCGATCATATCCCTAACGCATACGATGTCAAGAAATTTATGACTTAGAGAGGAAGTTTTGACATTCAAAGTTGAACATTTTTCGTAATTTCCCAGGGCCCCGGAGTTGTCAAATTTTCTGACCACCCGTCGATCTATCAGCTTGATTCTCCTTGACAATCCTGACGGTGCATTGCATATTCCGCGTCACGCGAAGATTTGATCTATGAATTTCATGGGTGAGGATGTCATGAAAAAACTGTGGATGGCTCTGTCTGTATTTCTGCTCGTCGCCTCTGCAATCGCTTTCCCATACGCGCAAACGCCGAACGGTGCCTCCGTCGTCAAGTTGGATCCTTCGCTCGACGGCATAATTTCCGCCAGCGCGAAACTCGAACCACTGAAAACCGACTATTTCGGTTTCGTCGAAGGACCCTTGTGGGTGCCACAGGGCGCTGGCTATCTGCTCTTTAGCGATATTGCCGCGAACAAAATTTACAAATGGACTCCGGACGGAAACCTGTCCGTCTTCATGGAGAAAGCGGGCTTTAGTGGAACGAACGCGAACGACGTCGGCGCCCAGATGAACAACGGGCGACTTGAAGTAATCCTGGTCGGGTCCAACGCGCTGACGCTCGATAATGAGGGGCGGCTAATTATTTGCGCGGAAGGAGACCGCACCATGGTTCGCATTGAGAAGGACGGCACGCGTACTACGTTTGCCGACAGGTATGAAGGCAAACGGCTGAATGGTCCGAACGACGTCGTAGTCAAATCCGACGGCGCGATTTACTTTAGCGATCAGAATTCTGGTCTTCGCAACAGAGACAACAGTCCGGCTAAAGAGCTGCCGTACCACGGCGTCTTTATGTTCAAAGACAACACGCTCCAATTGCTCTCGAAGGACCCATCCGGCGCGGATCCGAACGGCCTGGCTTTCTCTCCCGACGAAAAATATCTGTATGTCAATGGCGGAGCACCGGGAGGCAAGAAGTACGTCATGCGCTTCGATGTAAAGCCTGACGACACGCTCACCAACGAAATGCTCTGGGCGGATATGAACGAAGACAAGGCCCCTGGTGGCCCCGACGGAATGAAGGTTGACAAGAAAGGAAATGTCTACGAATCGGGACCCGGAGGCATCTGGATAATTTCTCCCGAGGGCAAGCACCTTGGCACAATTCTCACTCCCGAAGTAGTTGCCAATCTTGCCTTTGGTGACGCGGACGGCAAGACGCTTTATGTGGTGGCCCGCCGCGGGTTGTATAAAATACGGGTCAACACCGAGGGAATTCGTCCGCAGCCGGCCATGAAATAGAAAATATTCGGGACTGTATCTCTCCGGCACCAGCATGCAACGTGTTCTGGCGCCCAAAAGTCAAACTGTTACTATCTGCGCGCGAATCGGGAAAGTATCGCCCGAAGCCGGATGAAATGGAGAAGGAACATGAAATCTTGTTTGCAAATCATAATCGCGTTAGCGCTTTCGCTGGGCACTATTTCCGTTCACGCTCAGTCCGATGCTTCGTCGGGAGCTCAACCCGCACCACCGTGGCAACTGCCGAGCGAGGATCAGCGCTGCCCGACGAAGTGGGGAGCAGGCGATCAGCGAGGCTCCGGAAATTTAATGAAGCCCGACACGGTCCTGCGGGCGACCAAGTTAATCAAAACCGGCGAAGTTTTCGAGCTCGGTGAAGTGCTTTCGTCCGACCCCAAGGAATCTTTCATTAACGCCGGACGCCAATTCACCTTGCTGACCAAACCGGACGTCTTAAAGCCCAATACGCGCACGGAAAACGAGGAACTCGTCGTGTCGGAACTTGGCCAGGTCGGCACGCAGGTCGACGCGTTTGCCCATCAAGTGTACGGCGACAGCTTTTACAACTGCTTCAAATATGCCGATATCGCGGGACGAAACGGTTATAAGAAATTGGGCGTTGAGAACATTGGCATGCTGATGTCCCGTGGCGTCATGATCGACGTGGCGGGCCTGAAGGGCCTGGATATGCTGGGAGACACCTACATCATCACAGCGGACGATCTGCAGCAGGCGTTGGCTAAGGAAAAGTTGACGCTGCAACCCGGCGACGTGGTGGTCATCAACACCGGTTACGGCAAGCTGATGGGCAAGGATAATCAGCGCTACGAGAAAAATTCGCCCGGCATCAGCATCGCGGTCGGCCAGTGGCTGATCACCCAAAATCCGATGATGGTGGGAGCGGACAACTGTTGCCTCGAAGTGAGGCCGTCGGAGGCGCATATGAGCCTGCCTATTCACCAAATGTTTCTGATCCAATACGGCGTGCATATCCTCGAGAATCTGAAACTGGAGCAGCTTTCGGCTGCACACGCCTACGAATTCGCTTTTATTATGCAATCCCTCAAAATGAAGGGCGCGACGGGGTCTGCGGTTGAGCCGGTGGCGATTCGCTAACTTAAGGGCCGGTTGCTCGTGGCATCCCATTTTTCTCCGACCAGCGAAGAGCTAGCCTCGCTTCATGGCCGAAATGGATCTTCATAACTCATATGGTGTTTTTCATTCCACGGGACGTGAGATTTTCGATGTGCGTCCATCGTGGTTGAACGGAAACGGCGGACCACATAATTGGGTACCACGATACTAAACTCGCTTGCTCCAGTCTTCTTTGTTCTGGCCTTGGGGTACGTTGCCGGGCTCATGAAGATGGTGGACAACAAAAACGTCACCTCCATCAACATCATGCTGATGAATTTCGCCTTACCGAGCGCCCTTTTTCTGGCGATCGCGCGGACATCGAGCAAAGTTCTGGTGCAGCAGTATCGGCTGGTTATCGCGCTGGCGTTGGCCATGGTTCTGATTTATGCGCTCACCTGGATCTTGCAGCGCCGGCTTTTTCATCTCCAGCCGAATGAAGCCGCGGTTCAGTCGTTGACCGTGGCGTTTTCGAATAATGTCGCTGTCGGATTGCCCCTGCTCATCAGCATGTTCGGCCCCGAAGGAACGGTTGCCGTCGCCGCCGGCATTGGAGTTGGCGCACTGGTCATTTCGCCGATCACCCTCGTGATTCTCGAAAGTGGGACCGAGAAAGCCCGGACCATGACCTCGGGAACGCGGCTACTCTACGCCGTGCTGCAATCCTGCAAGAGGCCGATCGTCTGGGCTCCTTTGGCGGGCCTGGCTTTTTCATTGATTGGAATTCCCATCCCCGACGTTACCGCTCGAATGCTGAATTTGATCGGCCAATGTACCGCAGGCGTCGCTTTGTTTCTGACGGGTCTGATTCTATCCGCACAGCCCTTCCGTCTCGAAGGGAATGCGATTACAGGCGTCATCCTTAAAAATATCGTACAGGTCGCGCTAATGTTCGCTCTGGTGCGCGCTCTCAGCGTGCCTGCGCCCGCCGCCCGCCAGGGGGTGTTGCTTGCCGCAGTGCCTGCAGGTTTCTTTGGCACCGTGTTCGGGGCAAGATACGACGTCGCCTCGATTGAGGCGAGTTCAACGCTGATCGCCAGCACGCTATTCAGCGTCGTTACGCTTTCCCTGGTGATTTATGCCACCGCGGGCATGTAATGTTTTAGAATTTCTCTTCAACCACTCGCTGCTTCTGGTTCGATCGTAATTCATTGCGGCAGAGGCCGGGGCGGCATACGATGTTGAAGCAAGAACTCCAAGTCGAAATCCCGTTCCTTGGTTCGACTCACCGGGTAAAAGGGCCATGCCAGGAATCCTCAGCAAATTGTTGCGAGTGTTGCGTGAAAGACGCAGCACCGATATGTTATTCATGTGCCGCCACTTGCTCTCTGAGCGCGGGGAGGCATCGCAAACCGCATTGGCGCAAGAAATAATCACCGCTTATAACGACATGAAAGACGGACGGCGGCGGCAATTTCTTGAAATGTTATCGCGCGATTTTGCGCCCAGCCAGTCCACGATACTTCGCACCGCCGCTGAATATCAGCGGGCTCCCGGACCGGCAACTTTGGCCGCATTGTCCGCGGCTGTAGAGCCCCCCACGTCAGGAGTTGTTTCGCCGGATTAATACGGCGCCGCACGGCACCGAAACGCTCGTCGCCCTACGGGGGGCATCTATTTCAATTGTCCTCCAACGGTGAAGATTTCGCCGAACTCGACGCCGACCTCAAGCACCTGTTCCGATCCTGGTTCAACCGCGGCTTCTTGCGCCTGGAACGCATCAGCTGGAAAACCGCTGCTCTGATCTTGGAGAAACTTATCAGCTACGAGTCGGTGCACGAAATCAATGGCTGGCCGGACCTTCATAGACGTCTGGATGCGGATCGGCGATGCTTCGCATTTTTCCATCCTGCGCTTGCCGACGAACCGATTATTTTCGTGGAAGTGCATTGTCGAAAGGGCTTACCGGAGATCTGGAACCGTTGCTGGATATTCACGCCCCGGTAGTCGCACCGGAGAAAGTGGATACGGCCATCTTCTATTCCATAAACAATTGTTTGAAGGGGCTGCGGGGCGTTCCATTCGGCAATTTCCTTATCAAACAGGTCGTGTCCGAACTCGCCGCTGAGTTTCCCAATATTCGGACCTATTGCACGCTCTCGCCCCTGCCGAATTTCTCCCAAGCATTGCGAGATCAACGGAACGAACAAGGCTTTACGCACGATCGGCTATCCCGCCTCCTGGGGGATTACAGCCGAAGCCTGACCGTTGCGTCGAGGCGCCGCGACTCGGTGGAAGCCCTCTTTTTCCTCCTCGAGCAGCCGCTGGCTCACCGCGCCCTACTGGCCGAACCGCTCGAGCGTCTGGCTCTTGCGTATCTCACCCAAGTTCGTCAAAGCGGAAAACTCGATGACCCCGTTGCTACATTCCACCTCTCGAATGGCGCGCGTCTGGAGCGAATCAACGCATTTGGAAACTTGCGCCCGTACGGGTTGAAAGCATCCTATGGCATGACCGCCAATTACCGATATTTGCCCGCTGAACTCGAGGAAAATCACGAGCGCTTTGTGCGGGGGAGAAATTCAGGTTTCGAGCGATTTAGCTTCGGAGCACAAAGAGATCGAGCATGCGTGGCACGGAAATCGGAAAGATCAAAGCAAGTCGGGGACAGTTGAGCCGAGTCCACCGGCTCCATTGAGAAGATAGAAGCGACTGAACGGGTCGGATCAGTCATGTTGCTTAAGGCAATGCTTTCGTGCTTTCCATTCCTTTCACCATTTCCATAGGTTCCAATGCCTTGGGCGCACACTATCCGACTCCAACAGCCCTATCAACTACTTTCACTTCTCTGTGTTTTCCGTAATTTGGGGAATCTGCTTTTCACTCAAAGCTAAACCCAATAGGATGAAAAGATCGGATTCTTGCACACTCTTGGCACAGGGCACGCTCCTGCTTTTGCAGTAGTAAGTACAGACAACCTGAATTGGAACACTGGCTCTTCGCTCCCGGCAGCCCCAAGTCCCGATAAGTTTGAGTGAGGTATTTTCAGAGCATGAAAGTCTAGGAAGACGAAGATAGCGAGGAACGAATTCGTGACGGAATGACCGCTAAGGTATTTAATTTCGCGAATTCTTCGACTCATTGACTTGATCCAAGTGCGGCGCAAAGCCTGGGGCTCTGCCAAAACCCGTTTCCGCACTTTTTTCGCTATTGCATGAGGTTAATCGGATCATTTTGACCGCTCAGGGAATATTGACGCGGCACAACGCCGACGTAAGAGCGTCCGAGTTCTCCAGCTGAGGCGCAGCCAAGTAACTTGAGGGTACGAATCAAGTCGTCTTTTAAGATCTCAAGACTCTTTGAAACTCCAGCTTCCCCCCCTGCGGCTAGGCCATATGCATAGGCGCGGCCGATCAGAACAGCTCGCGCACCTAGGCATAGTGCCTTGGCAATGTCGCTTCCCCGCCTAATCCCTCCATCTAGTAGTACCTCGACTTGTCCATTTACCGCTTCGACCACTTCCGGCAAGACCTGCAATGTCGCCGGCACGCCGTCAAGTTGACGGCCTCCATGGTTCGAGACCACCACGGCTCTTGCGCCTTCGTCTGCCGCGCGGCGGGCGTCATCTCCTGTGAGCACACCCTTTACAACAAGTGGGCCCTTCCATTCTTCTCTTATCCATCGAAGATCGTCCCAAGTGATCACAGCCTTTTCCAAAGCGATGCTGACATCGGCATAGCCCATTGCGCCCTCATTGGGAACGACGACATTCGCAAATTTCATGAGGCCACCATCGCGCAAGAACCCGGCAAGCCAGAGAGGTTTCACGAGAAACTGCCCCAAATGCGGCGCCATCCTCCACATGTTTCGCCCAAGCAACGCTTTGATTCCATTTCGAAAATCACGCTCGCGAAAACCCGAAACAGGCGTGTCGATCGTAACCACGAGAGCAGTGAAACCAGCATCTTGAGCCCGGTCGATCGCCGCGGTGGCAACATCCCGGCCTCCGACCAGGTAGAGTTGATACCAGAGCGGGCCTTTCGAACCTGCTCTAACATCTTCCAACCGGCACCCCGACAAAGTCGATAGGGTGAAAGCCGTGCCTGCCAGCCCAGCTGCTCGAGCAGCGACGATTTCGCCTCGAGGATAAAAGAGTCGTGTACTCCCCACGGGGGCGAGGATAACGGGAAGATCAAGATCGGCGCCCAGAACTCTTGTTCGCAAATCACAAGCAGGTATCGATACCGCATTGCGAGGGCGAAACGATACATCGTCAAACGCACGACAATTCTCACGGAGGGTCAGTTCACCCTCTGCCCCGCCATCGATGTAATCGAAAACAACCTTTGGAAGGCGACGTTTGGCTAGATAACGAAGGTCGTCTATGTTGAGGGCGTCGCGAATATGCGTCGTTTTCGACGCTCCATTTGCCTGTGTGTTCACGTTGCGAAACCGAACCTGGGTATCCATCGCTTTTGGCTCACAACATTCACGCTGATTGTTGAAGGCTGCTACATTCATTCAACTAACTGCGATGTTGCTTGGTCGGCGAACTCGATCCTTAATTCTTAGAACGAACCTGCAGCGGGATTTTCGGGTCAAAGAGAGACTAATTTCTCAGTATGGATCGCCCTGAAAGCCATTTCGCTGCGTCGGAATACGATTTCGAAACGAGCAAACACTTCGGCCTGGTCGCTACAATGCACAGGTTTCTTTATTCGTTCAACCCGATCACTACTTTGCGAGCGGGTCAGGACGCATTTGGATCTTAATCACCTTGTTGAGAACTCCTTTGCCGCCCTCCATATGCCAAGGCGCATATGTGTTCGTGCTGGTCCAAATCGCGCGGCCCTTCCAACCTGTCTTGGGATCGTCAATCCGCGTATTAATGTGCCGCGCGTAAAATCCCATCGGATACGGAACTCTCATAGTCACAAACTGTTTGGACTCGGGCACCAGCGCCAGCAATGCGTCGGAGTTAACCGCTCCTGTGATGGGAACGTTCTTTCCAAGCCCGGCTGCGTTTTCCCGATCCAGGAAGATCAGGTAGTTCATGCTCGAATAGATATGTGTGCCGCCCTCGTATGTGGGGAGATTTGGCTGGCGATACAACGTCCATCCTTCGGGGCAGTGGTTTCCGGTCGCGGTCGGACCGTTCAGCACTTTACATTTTCGGCGATCAAAGCTGGTAATGTAGTCGGTCCCACGCCAGTTAACCCAGACCAATCCATTGCTGTCCACAGTCACTCCGCCCGCTCCGAAAAGTGCCGGATCCTTACCCGTCGGTGGAAAGTAGATTTCAGCCTTGGAGGTCTCGGGAGGATTCGAGCCGAGCTCGATATGAACAAGATTCAGATCCGTCACATGGGTATTGCCCGCTCCCGCACACCAAACCGAGCCATCGGGCGCCCACACAGCCTGGTAGCACGTGAAGTTGATTCGATGATCTTTGGTGGGATCGATGGGTTCGTTCGGCTCGGTCCATGGTTTGGTAATTTTTCCGTCCCCGTTCGTATCCAACACCGCGGGCAACCATCCCTGAGCTGCTTCGTCACTATGGGTCTGGTCATAAATTTTCGTATTGACCCAACCAATGGTACCGCCCTGCCCATATACAAAACTCGTGCCGTCCGGCGATAGTTCGTTATGATCCACGTTAAAGCAGGTATCAATCCCGGTCACCTTTCTGGTTTCGGGATCGTAGAACGCAACCCCTTTCCCGACCGGGCCTTTCATAGGATAGTACGCGGCAAACTTATTCGAACTGGACGTGCAGAAGGCCGGCTGCTGCGTAGCGTGAAGTCGAGGCGTAAACCACGCGCGGCCTTTCGAATCGATTCCCATGCTGCGCGGATTGGCATGCGACGACCAGATGTCCGTTTCCCCAAAGAATGGCGAGGCGGCGATCATTCCTCGTCCAGCCCCGGCCATGTCAGCCAAAGGAGCCGTTGTCGGAATTGGTATTTCTCCGGCCTTATTGGTGAGCGGGTCGAGGTAAGCAATCGTGTCACCGCTTGACGTGGCGCCGTACGTGGGACCATTCGAATTCACGTGTGCGTCGCGTGTGTCTGCGCTTGCGCTGTCGTGCATGAAGTCAGTTGGGGCGCCCCAATCCCACAAAGAGACAACCACATTTCGCTCAATACCGGCTGGGCGCGGCGGCGCTTCCTTGGGATATTCGCCCGCCGCGATTCGATCAGTCCAATCCGCGTACATGGCGCGCTGCTGTCCCATTCCCATAAAAACGCCGCTCATCCATCCGCCAACAGGACCTGACTTTGTCCTCCGGTCCCAAGCGGCGAGAGTCGTTTGGAACGGACCCAGCGCCCGCGTCTCCGGCGGAATCTCCCGCGTCGCCTTGTCTCCAACCTGGTGGCAGGTCATGCACTCCTTTGTCGTCGCGATCACGACATCGTCTGGAATGTCGCCGTGTTGAATCTTCATCAGGCTGTACCAGTAGCTCGCCGGATAGTACTGCGCGGCAGCTTTTGCATCCGGCGCGATCTCAGCCTTCAAGTCTAATGTCTGGCCCGTCACCTTGGCGGTCACATGCCTCGAATCCACCAGGCCGTATCCGCGTACCCACACCTGATAGGTCGCACTCGGCATCTGAGGAAGCACATACTTGCCCTTATCGTCGGTGACAACGATCTTCGCGAACTTGGTCGGAAGGTCTGTTGTTTCGGCAATCACCCAGACACCGGCTTCGGGACCCTTGGAACTGGTCACTGTACCTTGGATGAAATCCGGCGCGTCGGCTCCGCGGACCGTCCGTTTCGGGACGAGCCAAATGACACTACAGACGAGACTCGCAACTAGAATTCCTGCAGCCTTGTAGGTCTTCTTGTGACTCATCACTTCCTCCCATTGAGCCAGCAGTGGCTCAAGATTCGATTTGCCTCTTCAAGATCGATCATTCACAAAGTTGTGTCACGATATCAATCGCGCCTCAGAAAATGTACTTCAACCCAAACTGAATCAGCCGAGGGGCAACGGAACTGGCAGTGATCACTCCAAAAGTTGAGGACGACGATGCTGCCGTTCCCGGATTTGCGAATTGCGGATGGTTGAATGCGTTGTAAAATTCCGCGCGGAAAAGCAGCTGCCCATCCTCTCGTATGCCGCCAACTCTGGTCATTTTACCCACGGAGATATCCCAGTTGAATTGGCCTGGTCCGGTTACGATCCCCTGCGCCACAGTACCGTACCCTGTGGCGATTCCATCGCCCCCAGCGGAAACGGGGTAAGGGGTGGGGGCACAGACCGCCGCAAGATTAAACCAATGGCTTGGCGACCCAGACAGCCCCAATCGGGTCTGATCCTGTCCTGACGTTGCCACATTTGCATTGGACATCCCAGGGCAAAATTGAATCGTGGAGGTTCCAGCGCTGCCAAAAATCGTTCCTCCCCTTGAGTCAGTAAGAGTCAGAGGCGTCCCAGTTTGAGCCGTCGTAACACCGGACACCGACCACCCCTTCAGAAAGGCGCTCGCAAATCCTTCCTTGAGCGGGTCGGGCAGGTCGTAGATATAATTGACGACCAAACGATGCTTCCGGTCAAAGCTTTGGGGTGCCCACTGGAGAGGAACATTGTACTGGTTATTGTCGAAGGCTGTGTTCGATTCCGACTTGGAAAATGTATAGGCCGCCTGAAACGTCATCCCATGGGAAAATTGCTTCCTCAAGGTCGTCTGCAGCGCGTGGTACCAGGAATTCCCGTCCAGGCTGGTGTCGCTCAATGCAGTCGGCGTCTCTCCCATGATTGGAACACGCATTTTCGCGTTGGCGGCGGTATTTATCGTGATGCAATCTGTCGGGACGCCATCGTAGCCACAATTGATCGGATTGCTTGTGCTCGCTATAGCGGGTTGGTTCATACCATGAGATGCCGCAAGATGGGAGCCTCGAGATCCGATGTAGCCCACTTCCAGCACCAGATTCGAAGTGATTGCGTACTGCATATTCAGACTAAATTGCTGGGTCATCGGAGTAATAAGTAGCGGACCACCTATTACATCGGATAATTGTGACGTCGGGGTTCGCAAGACGTAGCCCAGGGTGACAGTCGGAAAGGGCACCTGCAGCGTAGAGAAATTCGCACTGGCGCCTGAATTCGTGAACCTTTGTGCGAACGGCACCGTCGTAAGTCCATTCGTATCCAGAGAGTTCCCGGAATTCGTCTGAAAGAACCATCCATAACCGCCGCGTACGACCAGGTGGCTTTGGCTGCTTCCCGGTTGCCAGGCAAATCCAAACCTAGGACCAAAATCGTCGAGAGGAGCATTATTTGCAAACAGAGTTTTCGTGGTCCGAATAGTGACGCCGGTAGGTGGTGGCCCAAACGCATTGCCCGTGTAAGGGTTTATTAAGTTCGGATTGTAATTAGCCGGGAGGGTGTTTCCCGCCAGCGTGCCGGAAAGAGGTGGAACAGGCACCGTCGCTGCCAGGGCATAATTAAAACTGCCAGTTTTGCCGACCGTATCATAATTACCTGGTACGTACTCCCACCTCATACCTAAATTTAAGGTAAGTCTCGAGTTCACCTTGACATCGTCCTGAACAAAGGCAGACCCATTGTAGTCGAGCATTAAGGGTTGAATCCCGCCATACGGCCCTATGCTTTCCTGCGCTCCCGCCACGCCTTGAGAAAGTGAAAAAACATTGCTGTCCCCTATAGGACTGCCATTCTGGGCCGCGCTTTGCCCGACCAGAAAGTCGGTGAAGTTGTCGAAGGTAAGATATCCACGGGCCCGCCCGATGCCCTCTAGGTGCCAGTAGTCTTTCTGAACCGAAGCACCAACACGAATGGTTTGTTTTCCATGTACCCATGAAATCTGGTCTCCCCACTGAATCGTATCGGTTATCCCGTACCAATCATTCCCGGTGTTGCCAAAGAAATTGAAGCTGCCCAACGATCCGGCTATGGCGAATCCGGGCACCTCTGGAAAAAACTTGTCGAGGGGAGTCATACCCACGGCTGCGCCTGAGGGAATACCCAAGCCTGTGCTGTAGGTTAGGTTGCGAACATAGGATACGAGTGCCTCGTTAACAAAATTGCTCGTAAGCACCGAGGTGAGCTTCAATTGGGCATCGTCGTCTCTGAACTTCACCGAGACAGGAGAGCCGGGCACGTTGTTGGTCGGGGAGAAGGATTGCGTTTCCGGAACCAGGTCGTAAAAATATCGCTCAGAGAAAGTGTGTTTGGAAGAAATCACGTAATCCGTATTCACCATGAACTGATCTTCCCGAAATTGGTCCGGCACGCTGAAAGAAGAGGCTCCAAGGGGGACGCCGCTGGAATTCACTGCAACGTTCTGGGGTGTGGGAATCACGTAGGTCCCGTCTGGAAGCTTCATCTGCAATATCGTCAACGCCACAGGATTGATATTCGAGCCGTTGCAAGCCAGTTGCGTTCCAGTCCCAGCCGAAGTACCTGCAAACGTGTAATATGCCTTTTGCTGAGCAGTTCCAGCCGGCTTGTTTCCCGGACAGAACTCGCTCCCAATGGTCGCGGCCGAACGATCGTTGGTCAACGCCGGCAAGGTAAGGGTTGATAATGAGGAAGTGGCGAGGCCGTTTCTCTGTCGTGTTCCCTGGTACGAGCCGAAGAAAAACAGCTTGTTCTTGATGATGGGTCCGCCAAAAACACCGCCGAATTGATTCTGTTTCAATTCCGGGCGTGGTTGACCGTTGGCATTCCGGAAAAAGTCATTCGCATTCAAAACGTCGTTCCGGAGAAACTCGAAAGCCGTGCCGTGGAAATCGTTCCCGCCGGACTTGGTGACCACGTTCACATTGGCGCCGGCGTTGCGGCCATACCCGGCATCATATTGCGAAGTTTGGATCTTAAACTCTGCGATCGCGTCGGGATTGGGAATCGCGATGCCGCCATTTTGGTTCGTGGAATTGTCCGTAGCTGTGCCTCCACTCCAGACGTTCGCGCTCCCTCCATTAATTTGATAGTTGTTGCTCGTAGTGCTGTTGCCGTTCACATTCGTATCCTGCGAGCCTCTTCCGAGCAGACCCGCATTGTTTACGCTTGTAATAACTCCTGTCGATAGCGACAGAACTTCTGTGTAATTGCGGGTGGTGAGGGGAATTGAGGTCATTGCTCTGCTATCAACCAATGTTCCTGCAGCAGCCGACTCGGTTTGAAGAGTCACTGCCTCACCAGCTACTGTGACCTGCTGTGATGTCTCTCCCACTTCCATCTTGGCGTCCACAACAGGAGTTTCCGTAACGTTTACTACCACCGAAGGTACCTCGGCAGTCTTAAATCCAGCTGCAGAAACTTTCACCGAATAAGTGCCCGGAGCAAGGAGCGAAAACCTGTACACGCCATTCGTGCCGCTTTGGGTCGTTTCTGACTGGCCTGTCGCTGCGTTGACCAGCGTGACCGACGCGCCTGGAACGACGCCTCCGGACGGATCCGTGACGGTCCCTGTTAAAGCTCCAGTCGAGGCCGATTGCGACCACGTAGATGGAACGAATCCGATCGTTCCGAACGTTAAAAAGGCCCCCACAATAATCCAAACCACCCAATTTGGCTTCATGAGTTCTCTCCTCGTTGTCTTCTTGGCCGCGAGCTTATTGCATTCTGAATTCAGAATTCCAACTTTGCGGCGAGCCTATAATTGAAGAAACGCAATGTCAAGGATTTATTTTATTTATCTTGAGCCTGGCGAAATGCGCGATGGGGGAGTTTGAAGCAAAGGAATGCGTCCCCTCGATTCCCCGGCTTTTTCTTATGGCAGACAATTCAAACGGAAGTGCTGGGGATTCGCAGCGGATGCAATGGTTAACCCAAGCGCGCTTTGCGACTTTTGGGAGCAGTCAAACCATCCGCCAACATCGTCATAAGTCTCTCTGCCGTGTGTTCAGTGTGGGCGCGTGCAGCGCGTTCTGCCTTATCCGGATCTTCCGACAGAGTGGCAGTCAGAATCGCCTCGTGCTCGTCCCATATAATAGACTGCCCGGTAGTATCCTGAAGAGCTGCACCCATGATCCGGCGAATGTGCTGCCAATGAAGTTGCATTACCTCGGCGATGAGTGGGTTGCCGGACGTCTCGTAAAGAAATCGATGAAAGTTCATGTCGGCGGTGATTAGTCGAACAACGGATCCAGACGCGACAGCCTCATGCCCCGCTTTCAAGAGGGATCTTCCTCGCTTTTCGAAATTCGGATTTAGATTGGCAGCTGTTTCTCGACACGCCAGGCCGTCAATCGCAAACCTGATCTGGTAGATGTTCTCGACGAAGGAACTTTCCAGAGGAGTGACCACGACACCCTGGCTGCCGGAAGAGTCTACGAATCCCTGTTTCTTCAGCAGCATCAGCGCCTGTTGAATCGGTTGACGGGATACGCCGAATTGTTTTGCGAGTTTTTCCTGAAATATGCGCTCACCCGGTTTGAGTTTCCCTTCACAAATGGCATCGACGAGTGCGTTGTAAACCAACTCTGGCAGTTGGGGCTGAATCTTCAGTTTCATGCGATCCTCTGTCGACAGCTTAACGGAAGTGTGCATTCATTCTCATCCAAGATGCGAGCGGTTGATCGGACTGCGTGACTTATTGCAGTACGGCTTGATGAATTCCCCATGGCGTACGGCGTATTCCGGAGAGCACTAAAAATTCACGTCAGAAGAGAGTAGCGCATCCGGTTCACTGTGCTTTTTCTTCCCCTTTCTTGGCGGAGGCTGCTTGTGCGGTAAGCGTTCGCAAGTAGTTCACCAACTCCCAGCGTTGGGTTTCCGATAGTTGATCTTCCCACGACGGCATTGGTCCCCGACCCTTGGTCATTTTCCAAAACAGCTCTCCGTCCGGCCTCTGGCTCATCATCTTTTCGTCAGTGAAATTGGCCGGATGCCGCATCAGCGATTCCGCGGCTGCCCCGTCTCCGGCGCCTGATTCGCCGTGGCACGTCATGCAATTTTCACGATATAGTTTGGCAGCTCCGGCAAGACCTTCTTTCGTTGGCTTCACAGGATTCTGTACCTGTTTTGCGGACTCTGGCGCATCCCACGGAGGGTTCTTGTCATTTTGCGCTGCTCTGGCACTCAATGAAGCGAAGAGCAATAAGATGATGAATGAATTTCTCATCTGCGCTTCTCCCTGCGAGTAAACTGTCACTGCAAACTCTGAATTCTGAATTCAATCGGCATGATACCAGAAGTAGACCTACGCCATTCAACTTTCTGTCATAGGGTATCCGTTCACGTCGCCTCACTTTCAAGCCGAACCATAAAGCGCCCTGAGAATTCGACGGTCGCGCTCAGATTGCACGCCGGAGAATCTACTCCATGTACGTACTCCTAAGAATTCTCCCCACTTTCACGCGGAATCCACTATGAAGACAGACACTCGATTGACAGATCGTGGTAGCATAATTATGAAATAGACGATCCCTTCCTGAGGGAGTCCATATGATTTCAATCATTGTCAATGGATCCCGGCGCGAGATCCAAGCCCCTGAAGACACTCCTCTGCTTTACGTTCTGCGAAACGATCTTCATCTAACTGGCCCTCAGTTCGGTTGCGGCATGATGCAGTGCGGCGCGTGTTCGGTCTTGCTCGAAGGAAAAGAAATCCGTTCGTGCCTGACTCCGGTGTCAGCAGCCGCCAACAAGGAAGTGACGACGCTTGAGGGTCTGCCCGGACGATGGGCGAAGCAGCAGGGACTCTCTACAGCAGATGCCGCCAAGACGCTCCATCCTGTCCAGCAGGCCTGGATCGCCGAGCAAACCCCTCTGTGCGGCTTCTGCCAAAATGGCATGATGATCAAAGCAACTGAGCTTCTCGAGCGCGTGGAGAAACCAACGATCGCGCAAATTAAAGACGCATTTACGACCTCGGGGCCGTCGGCGCATCTGTGCCGTTGCGGCAGCTATACAGCCATTATCGAAGCGGTGCAGCACGCCGCGACTTTGATGGCGAAGGGAGGAAAGTGATGGCGACTTTGAGCGAAAGGCCTGCAAAAGTTTTTGGCGCCACACTTACGCGCCGCCAATTCGTTAAAGCGGGAGGCGCGTTGGTAGTCGGCTTCGGCCTTGTTGGCGCAGACGTCTGGAATCATCCGGCCCGCGCCGCCGTGTCTGGCAACTCGCTTGATCCTACGCTCCCTGGTTCTTGGATCGAGATTCATCCTGACAACACGATTCTCATTCGAACGGGCAAAAGCGATTTCGGCCAGAGCACGACGTTCACGGCCTATAGACAAATCGTGGCCGAGGAGCTGAGTGCTTCTTTTGAGGCAATCACGACTGTGGTGTCAGGCGACACCGATCGCACCCCGGACGGCAGTGGTGCCTTCGATTTTCTCGGGCGTGGGACCCCCAACATCCGCAAAGCCGCAGCCTATGTATACCAGGCGCTTCTCGATCTTGCGTCGCGACGGCTGGGCGTTCCAAAGAGCGAACTGTCCGTGAAGGATGGCCTCATTTCAGGCGGCGGCAAGAAAGTTTCGTACGGCGACCTCGTAAAGGGGCAGCAGTTGAGTCTCACGATTCCCGTGAAAGGGAGCCTCACGAGTATCATGGGACTTACCGTCGACGGAAATCCACCGATGAAGCCGGTCAGTCAGTATTCGGTCATCGGGAAGTCTTTCCGAAACTCGGTCACCACATCCAAAGTCAGCGCGCGCGAGACGTGGGCGACCGACGTGAGGCTACCAGGCATGTTGCACGCGCGGATGGTGCACCCAAAGACGCTGGGGTCCACACTCATTTCCGTTGGACCGGTGGATAAGGCACAGTTCCCGAATGCGCAGGTAATCGTGAAAGGTAGTCTCGTCGGCGTTGTCGCGCCTACGGAATGGGAAGCGATTCGCGCTGCGGAGCAGGTCGCAAGCGGTACGAAGTGGACAGACTGGAAGGGCCTTCCCGGTAACGCGAATCTGTTCCAGCATCTGAGAGCGGACGCCGATTGGAAATCCACGCCCGTTATGAAGAGTGACAAGACCACGGACGAAGTCGAGCCTGCATTCGCAAAGGCGGCTAAGAAGCTCTCTGCCAGCTATGAATTTCCATTCATGAAGCATGCGCCGATTGGCCCAACGATGGCCGTGGCGGATGTTCATCCCGACGGGATGGTACACATCTACACGCACAACCAAAACCCTCAGGCGCTTCGAGGCGAGATCGCGCACATGCTCGGAACCACGATCGACAACGTTGTCGTACATATCTATCCAGGCGCCGGACACTATGGAAGATCGAACGGAGGAAATGCCGGCGCCGAAGACGAAGCCGTCATCCTATCGCAAGCGGCTGGGCATCCAGTGCGGGTGCAGTGGATGCGACCTGAGGACTTTCAATGGTCGACGCAATCCGCTGCCGCATTTTCGGATGTCGAGATCGGACTGGACGCAAACGGAAGGATCATCGCCTATCAAATCGACCACTATATGCCCGCGATGCAGGACGACCGTCCCGTGGGCGCAATCATTGCGGGGTTGCCTACAATGGCCGCGCCGGACGTAAATCCCCCTCCCGGCTCGATCATCTCCACGGTCAACGGTCTTTCGGATCCGTGGATATATGACGGCGTCGCGAATCTTGTGGAACAAGGCCACGGCACGTTCCAAATTGGACAGAAGGCGTCGCCGCTTGCGATTGGAATTCGCGATCACAGCATGAGAACGCCGGGACAATTTCAGCAGAACTATCCTCGCGAATTGGCGATCAGCGAAGCAGCCGCACTAGCAGGCGCCGATGCGATCCAGTTCCGCATCGACCATGCGAAGGAAGACCGAGTGATCGGTGTGCTAAAGGCAGTTCGCGAAGCGTCCGCATGGGACACGCGACCTTCCCCCCATTCCAATGCTTCATCGACAGGTTCCACTCCGGTGCGGGGCCGAGGAGTATCCGTGATGTTGCGCTCAGGTACGTACTGGGCCTGCGTGTGTCAGATTGCTGTTACTCCGTCGACAGGCGTGATCGCGGTTGAGAAGTACGCGATTGCGGTGGATCCCGGCATCGTCATCAACCCGATGCAACTCAAGCGGCAAGTGGAAGGCGGCGCGGTGATGGGAATCAGTCAGGCGCTGCTTGAGGAAGCGACATTCGATGAGAGCGGGATCACGAGTCGTGATTGGCTCACGTACCCCATCCTGAAGATGAACCAGATTCCGGAGATCAAAGTCGTGCTGCTCCACCGGCCGGAGGTTGGAGCGTACGGAGGTGGATCGGAGGCTGCAAACGCGCTGGCGGCGCCGGCCATTGCCGCAGCACTTTTTGACGCGACGGGGAAAAATGCCAGGCGACTCCCCCTCAAGCCAGCGTATGTGCAAGAACTATTGAGGGGCTAGTGTTGATGTTCCCGAGCAGAAAGAACGGGTGCGCCGGTCAGTCCCATTGGCGACTATGGACGCGATGACGAAGACAGAAGCACGGCTTCGGGGAATAACGATACTTGCGGAGGAAGATGTCAACACCGCAGAGCATCTGAGACGCGCAACAGAGCCGATAGTCACATTCAAGCAGCAAGCAGGCAAGTGGGCGAAGAAGATCGAAGCGCAACTCGCGAGCGGACCACTGCGTGTAGGGAACGTAGTCAAAAGACATCTCCGGCCAGTGCTCGAAAAGCAGAAGATCGAAAGGAAAGGTCTTCGCGCTCTCCGACACTTCAGAGTGACGATGCTGGTTGAAGCTGGCGTCGCCATGCACACAATCAAAGCGTGGATTGGCCAAGGGTCCGAACGGATGGTTAATCGCTACACGCACAGCTGTCCGACATACCATCAACAGCACCTTGCGAACGTGCCGTCTGGTCTCGATTCGTCGTCCCGAGAATCGTCCCTATCATCCCAAGTTGAAGTTGTGGCAGTAGCAGCGTAAACTATACGTTAATCAACGTGTGGTGAGCGTAGCTCAGCTGGTAGAGCATCGGTCTGTGGCTTGAAGAGTCAGCTCCCGCCTCGTTTGTTTTCAATGAATTAGAAGGGGTTCAATTGGTTTGATTTGGTTGGTTTCGTGTAGGTTTGTGGCTGTTTTGGGATACGTTTTGGGATACGTGGGATATATTTGGTGCAAGGTCGCCTAAAGATGAGGCCCAAGACAGGTTCTTGTCCATATTTCCTAGGACGGACGGGAATGCAGTGAGTGCCTTGACGCTCGGATCCCAGGGCTGCTGGTCCACAGCTTTACCCAAATCATCCCCCTTCAAATCAGGATGCCCTTGCACCCATCGGTAGGCCTCGACGACTTGCTCGGGGAACGTGGACGCCGCCAGGATTTGCGCCACAAGCGAATCCGGATACAGCGCAATCGGCGCGACCAACTGCTGCATCTCCTCTGGAGTTTGTTGCGTGTATGGCGGTGCCTGCGCCGGGGCTTGCGCGTCTTGGGCCGACACGTTCTGAGGCCATGTCGTGAACAACAGACCCAACGACGCTGGGGAAACCAAAATTTGCTTGCCCAATCGAGGCATTAAGAAACCCACGGCACGTCCGAAAATCTTCATGTTCTTGAACCTCCTACGCACCTTCATTGCTCGATGCCTCCGTAAAGATGAGCAAGACGCAGCTTAAGAAAAGAACTGGTCCACTTCTTCAATCTGGAACCAATCCCACTACACATATAATTAGACACTTGAGGAGGTGACGAGAGGTGTCTGTTTTTTTCGTACGGCTTTGTGGATATCTCGATGCTCGAATGGCCAGTTCGGAAGGTTCTCACGCTAAATGACGACCATGAGTTGGTGCTCAGCGCGATTCTTGAGCAGCCCGCCAACCAGATCGAAAGGTTCAACGGTACGGAGAGCGGTACGGAATTGCTAAAAACAGGGTGGCAAAAACGTGGGTAAGTCCATCGCTATGATATGGTAGGCCGGTGCGGACTCGAACCGCAGACCTCTACCGTGTCAAAGCTGCGTCATTATGTACTTCCAATAACTTAGAAGCCGTCGGGGGCTGCCTAAGGACGCGCAAGTACGGCTAAGACGGAGTTTTTACAGGTGAAATTACAGGTGAGAAATTCCTGAACGGATGAGTGTTTCCCGGTTTGTTCCGATGATTCGGACTTCTTCCTCGTGGAGCCCTGCGACCTTTATCGCCATGCCGAGAAGCGCATACTCGTCTTGTTGGTAGTCTGCGGCAAACGAATCCTGGTTGAGAATTATTTCGTCTTAGTTTTTGCCGCAGGACTTAACGCAGGCACGCAATAAACGTCGGATCTCCGTCAAGAGAGCCGCCTTTCTTTTTCGCAGTTCTTCGTCTGAAATGTTTGGCATCTATCGTTACCTTCCATCGTCACCAATATAGTTCAGGATTTGCTTGTATACAATTGAACAGATATGGGCCTTGAAAGAGTCTAGGATTCGCCTGCTGTAAAATGACTGTTTTGGTGGTCAGTCCATCAATTAAGTGGGAGGGAGATTTATGTCAAAGCAGGCAGCAGAGCATCATCGTAAGGCAGCAGAGCATCACGAACACGCGGCAATACATCACAAGGAAGCCGCAAAGCACCACGAAGCAGGCAAACACGAAACGGCAGCACACCACGCACACTTAGCCCGCGGTCACCACGAACACGCAATGCACCACGCGGCGGAAGCGGCCAAGGCCCATATCGAACATTACGGCAAGGCCACCAGCACGGCTCGCGCCTAGATTGTTAGGGCGGGGTGCCCACTCCGCCTTAATCCTTCTGCGTCTTACCTTGACTCCAAGTCAATTCCGCTTAACGACGAACTTGGCAAAATCGCTCATCTTCCCGCAGCGGGTATGTCACTGCGGTTTACCCCGGCACGTGCCGCAGCTGTACGAAAGGACAGGTACATCTTTGAGCAGGCATGTGGCGCGTGGCTTACCGCGTCAATAATGCGTTTGTGTATGATGAAATCTCGCCCAAGAAATTCAGCGAGGAGGAACTACGCCATGGCTACCGCGCCGTCTTACGTTGAGCAGCAAGCAATTCCCCGGGAAAAGAGCCTGATTGAAAACCTAATAGATTTTTCCTTCGAGCGCATGCTCACGCCGCGCATGTTGAAGATGCTTTACGGCGTGCATTTGCTGGTCGGTTTGATCGCCGCCATCTGGTTCGTCTTTAAAGGATTCGAGACTTCCACAGCGAACGGGCTGCTGGCGCTGATCCTCGGCTTCGGGGCGATGCTTCTCTGGATTGTGTATTGCCGCATTGTCGTGGAATTTCTGGCCGTCGTGTTCCGCGCTGCGCAGGTCATCACCAATTCGCAGAATTGACCGCGGCCAGTTAACCCGGCTGGCGCGCACGTGACGCGTGACTGGCTTACCATGGGTGGAAGCGAAGGGTGGCTCGTACAAATCTCTGGTTGCGCCGGGCCGGGTCTCAAACTGGACTCGGCCTTTTTTATGGAAATCCGTCACCACTGTGCCTAGGTCAGGTGAGGGCTTCGCCGCGAAGGCCTCGATTTAGCCTCCAGGCATCCGGTCCGGCTGTTCCCGTCGTTCCGTCATACAACTCATAAAGCAGGCATACATCCCCGATTCTGATTCCGGATTTGGCCGTGACCCATTCGTCGCGCCATCTAATCTCGTATCGTCCAGACCGAGATATCTTGTTCTTTCCCGTCAGAATTTGTTCGTTGTGCTTGATCACGGTGCGTTTCGGTCTTTCTGGTCTCCGAGCGACCGCGTCCGCCAACTGGCCATTCGATCTGGAATTTCCGATTTGGACGAATGGCTTGCGCAGTGTACGCCTCTCTTGAATCGGCGCCCTGTGCGCCGTGTCCGGAGAGCCAGGGCGCAAAGGGCGGAGATTGAGTTTCCGACCGGAAGGGAGGAGAAAGATCCCTTTCAGCGATCGGCCTTGCCGCGGTTGTGGCGGGCCGGATCGATGATTTACCGGCCGTTGTCGCCACCGTCGCCATCTCGATCGCCCTTGCCTCCGGCAAACAGGTCGGACATGACATTGGTCGCCGAGTCGCAGGCGTGGTTCAAGCAGGGCAGCTCGAAACCGGCCTCGATCGACTTGAGCAGAGAGAAGTGGGTGTAGAACGTATTGCTCTGCACGCCTTGAACGCCGTAGTTGGTGTCCACGGTCAGCACCACCTGATTCGTAGTCGGCACCACGCTATAGTCGTTTTCGTCCCACACGACGACGATGGCGTTGTTGCCATCCTTCCATGCGGGGGACTTGTGAATGGCGGTGACGAGAAGTTGAACCGTGACGTCGCCACGATACATCAAAGCGGGGTTAAGGCCGATCAGCGTGCCGTTGTCGTTGGGGTCAGACTCGCAGACAGGACCGGCATTGCTGCGACCATGCTGGTCGTTGCACTGGTTTGGCGCGATGAAAGAAAATGTGGGAACGTGACCGGAACTGAGATCGGCGAAAAGGCCATTCTGGCCTTCAAAATCGGCCATATTGATCAAGCTGAGATTCGGGTTTGTGCCTTCCTGAACGTTCTGAAAATAGGCGAAAGGATTGTGCTTTACCGCATAGAGAGCCACAAGGTTGGCCTGCGTCTGGCCTTCGCCCGGAAGAGCGGTGGCAAGGTTGGAGAGATTGGAAAAAAAGCCGTCGGCAGTGTTGACTCCTTCGGCGCCGGTGGGAGGCTGGCTTTCCTGATAGCTCTTCCAGGTGCGGCCCGCCGCAACGAGTTGGTCGGCGATGGTCATGCCGATAGTTTTGGTATTCGCTAGGTAGAAAAGCGTGCCGTCGATATCGATATCGCCCAGAGGGTTGGTCGTTTCGTTCGAGTAGTCAATCGCCGGCGTCGCTGCATCAGTACCTGTACCGTAAATCGGGCAGATGGCGGTTGCCGTGCTTTCCAAAGATACGCTTGCGGAAGCAAGGTTGGGGGTGCAGGTGCCGTTGTTCCAGTCCGGAGAATTATCGTCGCGCACGCCGAAATTAGACCCACCAACGATTTCGAGATAGTTGGTTAGGCTGGGATGACCGACGGCAAATTAGTTGGTCGTGGAGTTAACGGATTTCGCGTACTTGTTTACAAAGGGATCGTTGGGATTGCCAATGACCTGAGCGTAGGCGTGATTCTCCATCATGATCACGAAGAGGTGATCGAGATGCGGAACGCCTTTGGGAACCGCACCTTCCTGCGCGGACGCCGTGCCTGCAAGTGACGCGGCGAGAAGACACACGAGTGCTAACTTGTTTTTCATGGGCTTTCCTTACTTCTCCTGGGAAGAGATTGTCGGCCGACCGGCGAGCATGCCGGGAGTGTTCGACCGGGGGTACTGTGGATGAGGCGCATTACCGCAGGATTACTGCGCGGCTAAACCTCAGTGACATCCATGAGTGTTGGTTTGTGGAAAACCCCTTATTGCGGCGGCATCGGCCCCGGCTCATCTGAATGAAACCCCAGGCCAGACGTGAGTCCGACCCGGGGTTTTCTCCACCGTTAGGTTACGAATTACTTCGGGTCATCATCACGATCCTGGGGCGCGAATGCCACTCCACGAAGTACTTCCCCGGCCTTAGCTGAGCGAACGGTCACAAAATGGCTCAACGACGGTAAAGTAGTGGCACTGAGAAGATCGGTGACCTTCACAAGCAGGTTCGGGTCGGCGCCCTGGTCGCCACTGGCGCTGACCGTTGAAGTCACAGCATAGATGTTGACGGTGCCATCACGGTTGACATGGCCCGTCATGTTGCGGCAGCCGTCCGTTGCGGGATTGAGCGCCGTTGGGTAATTCGCAACGCTATATGGAACGCCGATGTTCAGGCCGTTCTGCAAGACATATTGAAGCACCCACGTGCCACTCACCAAGCGCCATTTCTGCACGCCGGCGGTGGCCAGGGTCGTGGCGTCCGCCACATTCACGCCGCCCGTCGGCGGAGTGACCATCGTCCCGTCGCCTTCGTCGCAAACGTACAGCGTATTTGCATCGACGAACCAAATCCCGAAGGGATATGCGATCGGGGTTGGCGCGCCGGATGAAGAAACCCCACTCGCAAGGGTATGGGGAAGCCCCGGCAGGATCGTGATCGGCAGCGCCGCAAGGGTTGCGGTGTCGCCGGTTGGCAGAACGCCCGCATTGCCCACCTGATATACCGTGTTGATGCCGTTTCCGCCGCTGCCCTTGGTGACGTACAAGGTGTTGTTAAAGATTGTCAAGCCACGGAAATTATCGTCCTTGCCGGCTTTATCCAATGCGTAGGGCAAACCGGTGGACGGTTCAATGACTTGATTGATTTCGAAGTCGCCGATTTTGTTGATGTTTGGCGGCACAGGCGGTGTCTGGCCCGGAACGAGCAGCTCGGCGCCAGTGGAATTGACGAGTTCCTCCCCTATGACTGTCGTAGTGGTCTGCTTCTTGGAGAGCTTCCCGCTGTTGTCATTTCCGACCATGTAATACAACCAATTCCCTTTGATCGCGCCGCGGCCATTATCTCCACTGTAGGCGTTGCCCTCCGTTGTCTGGAGGTGACCATGGGCATCCACTTCCGCCACCGAGCGGTAGTACTGCCCGACAGCAGCATTAGTTGGGTCGACGACGCCCGGCGTGTTGGCATTGGATACATCGAACACGTTTGGGGCAGTCACGAATCCCGGGCCGCCGCGGTAACCCATAAACGTGATTGACTTTCCATCTACAGATAAGTTTACGGCCAACTCGGATTTCGAACTAAAGCTAACAATCTGATCGGTCGGGATCGGCAGAGTGTCCAGCAGATGGCCATCCGTCGTAAGGTTGTCCAGGAAGATGGGAGAGGTAATGCCAAAGTGGCTGTCAGCCGTGTCGTTGTTGAAAACGGTAGGAAACGTGGCATCGACGATTGGGGTGGTGCACGTGACCGCTACCGGCGTCGTGCCCCCAGCAATGAGCGGGACGTTGGCCGTGACCGCCACGCAGCCCGGCGGTAATACCGTTACACCGGGTACAAGCAATGAGGGAGTCCCAACATAGATGCTGCGGCTGAGCACCAGGGTGCCGGGTTTGAATTCGAATTGATCGGAATGGTGATCGTCGTCATGATCATTGCCGGCTTGGATTCCTCCAGCCAGAGCAATGGATACTGCCAGTGCGAGAAGTGCTTTCTTCACGTCGATTTCCTCCTGAGAATTGCACATTGGGGCGGTGTGTGCGCGCAAAAATTCTCGCAGAATAACTGACCGCGCATTAACTCACGATGAAAACTTGATGAAGGAGACCATTGATTTGATGTTTGCTTGGAGAAGGTCGGGCGGCGTTCGGTGGATTTCGCGCACAGGTGGTGGTTTTCAACAGACGCTTCGGTTAGAACCGCAAGATTTCCGTGAGTGCCAACGTTGCTGTGCCGACCGCATGTGACGCTCAGGCCGAAGCATGGATGTCGCCACGGCGAGTTCCTTCGGAGGACCGCCTAGCCGTAGTCTCCTCGGACAGCATTCGCTTGTTACGGGATCTTATAAGGTCTGTAACAAGTCCTTAAACAATGGTCGCCAGACTATGCGCAAGCGGAGAAATGCACACACTTTGGTTTCATGAGGTCCTTTCAACAGAATGTTCCTCGGACGCGCAAGACGAAAAGCTTGTCCGCATTGTGGTTCAACTAAGTTTTACAGATCACAGCACAAAGGAACATTCGAACGCGTCATCTTAAAGCTATTGAGGCTTCGACCGTACCGCTGCGAAGCTTGCGATACCCGCTTTTATGCTAGGCCCGGACTGGATGGCAAGCCGCCGTAGTCAGTCAGCGCGCGGAGGGCACAAGACGCTTCCTGAGTCTCCCGTGACAGTCGAAATAGCCAGCACAGCAAGGCCCGCAAAAAGAAGGGCGCGGCATTACCGCCGCGCTCTTCGTGATCGTAGATCGTTGCCGCGTCTTAAGCGGCGGACCTGAGTTGGACTAAAACACGCCGTCAAGCACCTGCGTGCCTTCCATGCGCACGGATCCCAAAGCGTCAGGATCGAGTCCCAGCGCTTTGAGGATGGTCGGAGCAACCTGCATCGTTTCGACCGGGCTCGTCACCGTTTTGGGGTCGAAGCTCGGATTCGACAGCACCATGATGACGTTGGTGTCGTCATGCGCAAAACCGCCATGCTCGGCTAGCTTCTTGGTACTGCCAGAGTAGGTAACGCCGACATTCGGCGTGACGAGGATGTCCGGCGTGCGCGGATCATTCGGCGGCAACCCCGGCGCGTTGTAAAGCACCGTGATCCCCTGTCCCCAGAAAATCTGGCCGATACCCGCGATATTCCCCGACGCCGGCGATGCCGTTTCGAGATGACCAACCGCGTTCACTTTGGTGCAGCTATTGTTCAGCCAGATCAGAGAGACGTCATCTTCGGTCGGCCCGATGCCGGTTGGGTTGGACGGCGATTCGGACAATGGCAAGCATCCGAAGCCGTCCAAAATGGTGGCTGGCGATGTCGTTACCGGGCCAGTTTTCGTTATACCTGTGTAGCGGGCAGAATCGACTGGACTCTGGCCGTGCTTGGCGGTAATGACGATGAGCGTCGAGTCGTAAACATCGCTGCTCTTCAGTGCCGCAACCATCTCGCCAATCGCAGTGTCCACGAACTCGATTTCATTAAGAAGTGACTGCGTCGGAGTGCCTTGTGCGTCCAGATAGCCACCCGTGAGGGTCAGCGACCCTTCGATTAGTTTCTGCCCGACGCTCACGGCCTGGAAATTCATCCCGAATAGAGTCGGCACGGGAGCGGATGACAGACCGGTATGCGTCTTCTTATTGATTTCATTGAGGATTGCGTTGACCTTCAGCGTGTCGTAGCATCGGATATTCTGGAAGCTGTCAGTCCACGCATTCGATGCAGCCACCGCGGTCAGATCGGGCAGCGGACTACAGTCGGTGATACTGCCACCCGGCAGGGCAGGAACAAACACACCAGGGAGAGCCACCGGAATTGAGTTGATCTCCGGCGAATAATAGTCGTTGATGTTGGTGCCGGTGCCAGGACCGGACACGGATGTGTAGGATGGATGCTTGTCCGACCAAGCGGTGTACCCGCCCGCGGCATGCACCACACCAAAAATTGTATTCGTCCGGACAAAGTTCCACGGATAAACCGGCGCGCAACCTTTGCTCGGATCGCGTTCCAGCTTATTAGGATCAATCGACTGAAATCCGCCATCAACTCCGGCTGGCGCGCCGCCATTCAGTTTGGTCTTGTCGAGATCGATTCCCTCATCGAACTCCGTGGTTGTGCCGTTGAACACTCCCGGCGTGCAGGTTCCGCCCGCCACGCCGTTTCCCGTGGTGCTGATTGGCGGCGCCAGCGAACGGTCGTACGCAACATCGTAGAATGCTCCCACGCTGCGCGGAGATCCGCCAGTGACTAGGGCCATTAATCCGGGGAACGAGTCGGATGTCTTGGACGTGGATGCATCGAGGAAATTGACACCGGTCGCTTTGAGTGCAGCGAGGTTGGGGCAATATGGCGCACCCCCATTCGCGCCGCTGATTCCATTCGCACAATTGATGAAGTCCAGAGCATGCATGCCGTCAATGCTGATCAGCAACACATGGCGAACATCGCGATCGCCGTCACGGTCCTGATCGTGGCCTGGACCGGCGGATAGGCGAAGCGCCGGCATCATGGCCAGCAAAAATGCGCCAGCAAGCAAAGCAATTTTGAAATTCTTACTCATTCTTCCCCCCTTTTAAGAGAACAGGATTCAAAAACAAGAGACAGCTAGTTCAAGCCTCTCGGGTAGTGGTATAGCTGCGTTCAGTTAGCGGAGCGTGAGTGGGAGATGAAATGAATAAGAACAAGTGGTTTCTGCGTTCACATTTGATCCGCCGGTCCGATACGCGCGTTACGCACTCATCGGGCCAAGCCGTAAGCGTGAACGCGCCAGCACGGATCTGTGCGGGGGGGCGATCAGCAATGGTCGTCCCTGCCGCGACAATTATCCGGGAACGGGAATCTTGGAAATCGGCCAACCGCCTTTAAGCAGACGGTGACGGTAGCTTGCTTTAGTGAAAAGCCGCCCTTTTATCGGAGGGGAGTTCGGTTACGCAACCTGTCGCCAAATGTTCATCGCGTATTCACAGAGATGTTTTCTCCAGGGATTAGGCTCTTCAAGTTTTCTCACATCCGCAGGAAAAGGAGTACAAAAAATTATGAAAGGCCTAAATGCGCTCGTCTTTGCGCTAGCAACTCTTCTAATGACATCCGGCATTGTCGCCGCTCCCGTTTTCGGGCAAACCGCCGCGGCTCCTTACGTATTGACGGTGTTTGCCAAAGCTCCGTCAGGACTGAGCGCGCCCGATTCCGTCGTGGCGTTCCGCGACCACGTCTTTTGTGGGCTACGGCGACGGCCACGCGCCGGACGGCTCCGACGGGCTCAACAGCCAAGTCGTGGACTACACCATGGAAGGGACCGTTGTTTACACCTACACGGTGCCCGGCCACAATGACGGACTCAAGATCGACCCGGTCACGCATCTTCTCTGGGCGCTCCAGAACGAAGATCTCAATCCCAATCTGGTGATCATCAACACCGAAACGCACCAGCAGAGGGAATATACCTTCGGTCCGACGCCGCATGGCGGCGGCTACGACGACATGGTGTTCCGCGGCTGCAAGGTCTATATCAGCGCCTCCAACCCCGCGAATAACCCCAACACCGGCCCCGCCATCGTCAGCGCCCGGCTGGAAGGCAACCTCGTTGCCGTGGAGCCAGTGCTCGCCGGCACAGCCTCGGCCATCGATCTGCCCGCTGGCGCGACGGTTCAACGCAATCTCCAAGACCCCGACTCGATGACTCTCGACCCGTTCGGCAACCTCGTGCTGGACAGCCAGGCCGATCAGGAGATCATTTTCGTGAGCAACCCGGGGACTTCCGATCAGGGAGTTTTGCGCTTGCCGTTGAGCTATCTGACGCCCAGCGGGCCGATGCCCGTTGAAACCGACGACACCGCGTATGTCACGTCGAGCGACGGATTCCTGCTCTTCGCGGACAAGAACTTGAACGCCGTCTACAAGCTAACTAATAAGGCCTTCGCGCCGGGCACGGCATACACGGCCGCGGACGGAGGGCCGTTCGTCGGCAGGCTCGACCTGACAACCGGACTTGTCGCGCCAGTCGTCACCGGTTTGGGCGGTCCGGGAGGCATGGCTTTCGGCAGTACCGCGAAATCCGACAGCGACCAGGACCGGGACGAAGGGGAAAATCAGTGCCGGGAGCGAGACTGGGATTCTCACTAGGCCGAGCTACGCAGCGTAGACGAGCACATTCCAACCCCGGGATCCTCGCCAACTCGGAGAGTGGAAGTCCTCTCGTCTTTGCAATTCAATCGATGTGGGAAGCACTGTCATGGAGCCAGCCGGCGCTGATTGCGTTAGTTGTAAGACTTCTTGTCTTGTTGTCTTGGCCTTCGGGATTGAGCTTTGCCGAGGAGTGTGAGCGTAAATCTGTAGATTTCCGCCCGTCAAAACTGCCGCCGCTAAGTATCCTTATATAGTGGTGTTAGCCAGGGCCTTTCGCGTGGGGTTTTCCGCTCTCTCCCCCTTGAGCCTTTCGCGGACCGGGGTGGAGGGAGGAGCTAATTCGACGCGACCCGTCGTTTCCGAGTATTTACTATATGAATGGTCTGGAGGCAAATTGATGGAAGCTGCCATCAAAGTGCGACAAGGTTTGGAATATCCATCGAGTCCCTGTGCCTCTGGTGCAGAGCGCCTGACCTCTTTACCTGTTTGCCGTAAGTAAAGAAAGGAGCGCATATGTTTCCAATAGTGTGCCAAAGGGGACTGCGTTAGTTCATGCAAAGTAGTAACCTAAAAATATGAAGCAACACAGATCTATGTTGTGGCCGAGCGTGGGTCGATGGAATGGGAGAAATGACAAATCATAAGCCAAAGGTTCTATTCCTCTCGACCGGCAACGCCACGCGCAGCCTGATCGCCGAGGGCTTTCTGCGTATCTTAACGGGTGACCGATTTGATGTCGCAAGTGCGGGAGTCGAACCCAGCGCCTTGGATCCCCTGGCAACTGAAGTTATGAAGGAAGCAGGCATCGACATCTCGGGCCAGAAGCCGAAGAGCGTCGCGCAATCAGTGAAAGAGCGTTTCCGCTACGTGATCGCCATCTGTGATACTGCCAGGGAGAGGAGTCCGATATTCCCCTTCACGCTCCGCCTTAGCCACTGGAGTATCGTCGACCCCAATGCCGCCGGCGCATTGCCCGAGCACAGAACAGAAGTTTTTCGTCGCGTACGAGACGAGATCCAAGACAAGGTCAAACGATTCATAGTCGAAACCACACAAACAACGGCAAGTGAAATTTCCATCGCGTAAGGAATTCGGGGCCTGAGGACGGGTACTCGTGGTAGCAGGTGGTCAACCCTATCTTTGCTGGCAGTGACGAAGCACGCGCGGTATTCGCGCGCCGCAAAAGCTGAACGGCAATATTTTCAAATGTTATCGAAAGGAATGCAAGGCACTGCCGAGAAATTACCAGCCGCCTAGGTCTCTGGGAATCACGCCAACAGATCGAGATCCGAACTCATCCCCGATTAACAGAAGCGCGCCAAGTAGTAAAGTTAAGAATCTTGTCTGGGGCCAATTGGAACAATTCCGAACGGAAGACAGGCACGGTAGTCGACCGCGACTATGCCACCTTCGCCTCCCGCATTAACACCCAAAACGCCGTAATAAAAGAAGAATGTCGTGATCTGCTAAAGCGGGTGGGATTCGGCAGACTGGGTTGTGCGAGCGAGAACCAACCCTGCGTCGTTCCCATCTACTTCGCGTACGAACCCGACCATCTCTTCGGATTCTCGACGGCCGGACAAAAGATCGAATGGATGCTGACCAATCCGCTCGTTTGCGTAGCGGCTGCCGAGGTCATATCTCAGGAAGAGCAGCGTCTTGGTACTTGGCGGCTACGAAGAACTGCTCAACAATCCAAGGTACGCAACGCTGCGGCTTCAAGCCCATTCACAGCTGGGGAAAAGGATATTGTGGTGGCAACATGCGATTGCGTCTTCGCAAACGCGCGACGAGCATAGTCGACCTCTCGCGATATTCTATTGCCTTTATATTGACGAGATCACAGGACATGGCGCCTCGCCAGACCAATAGGGCCGCCTACGGCGCCCACGGTCTTTAGAGGTTGTGGAGTCTAGTCAAGTTGGCCAAGACGAGTTTGGTTCACCTGGAGTTGGTATGAGATCAAGGCACCCCATTTACCGCAAAGAGCCTCGCTTGCCTTCTTACCTCAGCGTTCATCTGCCGGTAACGAAAATGACTCATAATTCTGCAAGAGAATTTTCGTGAAAGTGCAGAACGTAAATCAGTCACAGCAGCTCAGGGACCTGATTCAGAAACTGAATCTTCTTCGTTCCGAAATGATTGAGCTGGCAGCTTCCGGTCTGATCGGCGCAACAAAAGTGCACCCCGACACCGCTGCAAGCGCCAGGAATCTCATGCATTACCTCGCGCTTCGCCGGCACGACATACGCCAGTTGCAGTCACAGCTTGCCGGCCTCGGACTGTCATCGCTGGGTAGAACTGAATCGCATGTTCTCGGTTCTCTAGACGCCGTAATCAACGTCCTCCATAAGCTTGTCGGTTCCGATGAATGTACGCCGGACTTTGAGGGAGCTGAAGAACTTGGGGAGGGCACCGGTCTCCTTGAGCAGAACACCGAAGCTCTGCTTGGTGCCGCTCCCGCAGGCCGTAACGTTCGAATCATGGTAACCATGCCACCGGAGGCTGCAACGAATTACGAGCTTGTCCGAGACCTTCTGGCCCAAGGGATGGACTGCATGCGAATCAATTGCGGCCATGACGGTCCCGACGCCTGGTCAGGAATGATCCAGAACCTGCGCCGGGCCAAAAAGGAGACGAAGAAACACTGCAAGGTTGCGATGGATTTGGCCGGACCCAAACTACGAACAGGGTCCATCGAGCCGGGACCACCGGTGTTGAAGTATCGACCGAAGCGGGACATTTCCGGCCGCGTAGTTTCGCCGGCACGCATTTGGCTGACGCCAAATTCCTGCCCTGAAGTTGCACCTGAACCGGCGGATGCCGTCGTGCCGGTGCCCCAGCCTTGGTTGGCGCGGCTGAAACTGCGAGATCGGGTACGTTTCACCGATGCACGCAAGGCCTCTCGGTCGATGATTATCTCAGAAGTTAAGGGACAGAGTCGCTGGGCCGATGCCGTACAGACGGCCTATGTCTTCCAAGGAATGATCCTTGAAGCAGGAAGGAGCGTGCCGACTAAGAATTCGGCGCGCGTTGGCGCGATTCCAGCACGAGAGCAAATATTACGATTGAAGCTTGGTGATACGCCCTATCTAACCAAATCGCTGAAGCCTGGTCGGCCGGCACAACGCGACAGCAAAGACAAGGTGATCAGGCCGGCCCAGATTGGCGTGTCACTACCGGAGTTCTTCGATGGCGTGACAGCAGGTGAACCGATCTGGCTCGACGACGGTAAGATTGGCGGCATGATCCGGAAGGTCGCGCCCGATAAAGTCAGTGTCGAGATCACACAGGCGCGGCCTGTCGGTGAAAAGCTTGGTGCCGAAAAGGGGATCAACGTGCCCGAAAGTCACCTGCACTTATCGTCCCTTACCAACGAGGACCTGGCAGCCCTCCCATTTGTGGTCGAGAACGCGGACATTGTCAGCTACTCTTTTGTGCGGAAGGAAGCCGACATACTCGATTTGCAATCTCGCCTTGCTAAACTCGGTGGCGAAAAACTTGGGCTTATTCTGAAGATTGAAACGCGCGAGGGATTTGACCAATTGCCTCGGTTGCTGCTGACGGCGATGCGGAGCCGCGCGATCGGGGTAATGATTGCGCGCGGTGATTTGGCCATCGAGTGCGGCTATCAGAGGCTCGCCGAGGTGCAGGAAGAAATCCTTTGGATATGCGAGGCGGCGCATATGCCGGTTATCTGGGCGACACAGGTTCTCGAATCGCTTGCGAAGAATGGCATTCCGTCGCGCTCGGAGATCACGGATGCAGCGATGGGGGAGCGCGCGGAGTGCGTGATGCTGAATAAAGGCCCGTATATAGTCGCGGCCGTGCGAATCCTCGGCGACATTCTGGGGCGGATGCAGGCTCACCATGAGAAGAAGAATTCGATGTTGCGAAAGCTTCATCTGGCCGCCGCTTTTCACGCGGGCGCATGACCGTTCGTTTGAAATTTCTGCGACAATGACGGCGCAGGGAAAGCATGACTTGATCTTCGAGGCGCCATGTCGTTCCGTGATTTTAGATGGACCCCTAGAGCGGTCAAAGAAAACATGACAACACCGGAAGCGGAACCCACGGCAGGAGCTTTGGTCGGCGATGTTGGAAGGCCAGGCTCTGAGCTCGCGTCGCCGCCGGCCCCGTCGAATAAGCTTCCCATTCCAACGAAGACGAAAAACCAGAGTATGTGTGTTTCGCGTGCAGTCCTCGACGCCGCCCGGAAGGACGGCGAACAGCTGCTCCGGGACTTGCGGACGTCTCTGAGTGGCGTAACGCAAGTTGAGGCGCAGGAACGGGAGCACGCGACGGGTCCGAATGCGACGAGCGTTACAACGAATCATCAGACTTCGCACAACCATCTCAGGAGCCTTTCGCGGACCGGGGTGGAGGGACGGGCCTAACACGACAAGGCTAATTGTTTCCGAATGCGCGGTGATCCAGGCACAATCGCCAAGTGACGAAGCGGTCCCCACGTCGTGCCTACGAGGCTTCTGTAATTCAATGTAAGGAACCCAATTCTTATGAGCGCGAACGCGCGGCACGCATCACTTCAAAAAAGCCGAGCGGCCCCAGAAGACAGCTCGCGGTCACGACTCCACCCATCAATGCTCCCATGATGCCGAGCAACGCCGCGTCGGTGCCCGTCAGATATAGATTCCCGATCGGAGTGCGCGGGCCAAGCCATGCCCTAGAATATTTTTCAGGCGTGCCCGGATAGCCGTAGATCGTCCCCGAGGGCGCCGCCGTGAAGTGTTCAAACGTTAGGGGTGTGCCAAGCTCTGAGTATTCCACGAGATCTCCAAATCCCGGGTGGCTCCGTTCGACGAGATCCAGCAATGCCTGCGTCATCCGCTTCTTGGCAAATTCGTAGTCCGCGCTGCGTCTGCGCCAGGTTTCATCGCGATGTGCTTCCAGGGAGCGATAGGAGAGTGGGGCAACAATCTCCGCGGTGTGCCGTTGTGCGCGCGGATCTTTGAGAGACGGGAACGAGAGATAGGCCATCGCCGCTCTGCCGTCGAGCAGATCGTTCCGGCGGGCATAAATCTCATCATGGTCGAAGGATTCAAAAATCCAGTAGTTCTCCCCTTGGAAGCCCATCTCGCGGGGATCGCGCCGCAAGCCAAGAAAGAGTTCGACGACCTCAAAACCTTCCGGCGGTGATTTGAGTTGATCACGGAACGGTAGAACAGAGGCAGGCAGCATGCGCGTAAACGTGTTCCACGCCCCGGCGTCGGATACCACGAAGGGCGCTCGAAATTCCGCACGAGTCCCTTGTTTGCCTTTGCGAATGTTGACTTCTACGCCGACGGCACGGCCGTCTTCGAGAAGAATTCGGCTGACCTCGTGGTTGGGAAGTAATTCACCGCCCGCTGCGCGGATTACGGCAACCGTGGCATTGGCGATCTCACCTGCGCCTCCTGCCGGATACCATGCTCCATTCATGTAATGAGACGCGATCACCGCATGGGTGGCGAACGCGCTCCGGCCGGGAGGCACGCCATAGTCAGCCCACTGCGATGTGACTACCGCGCGAAGCTGCGGGTCTTGGAAGCGCCTTTCCAGATAGTGCAGTGTGATCTCTTGCGAGGGATCGGCCATCAGACGATTCCCCGCGCGAACCAGCCAGCCCAACGGAGCAGACGCTGCCTTCGCCATGAAGTACCGGTTTGTCCAGCCGATCGCGGACCTCAAGTCGCGGAAATACTGCTCGATATTCGAACGCTCGTTGGGAAAGGCGTCGATCAAGGCGCACCGGAAGTTTGCTTCACCTTTACATACCCTCAGTTGCAGATTCGGGTAAACAAAAACGTCATAGACATCGGGTAGCGGGTTCCACTTCACGCGCCCTTCGGTGATGAAATCAAACAGTCGGCGCCCCTGCATGCCTTCGCCCATCCCGCCTACGTAATGAAGCCCGACATCCCAGGACCAGCCGCCTGGCCGAGTGAATGTGTGCGTGAAACCCCCAATCTTGAAGTGGCGCTCCAGCACGAGCACACGCCACTTGCGCAGCGTGGCCATGATGCTCGCAAATGCAAGGCCGCCCATACCGGAACCGATAACAATCGCGTCATATCCAGGTTGTGACGACATCCCGGTTGGCCTCATTTCTTCACTGAAGTGCATATATCGTAGGACAATCTTGGCCATTTGGCATGAATGTTCTGCTCTGAGGACGGCCATTCGGCTGACCTGCTCGCTGATTGGGTCTGAGAAACACGCTGCACACTGACGGCATTTCGCGTCAGTCACATTGCGGGCCTATCGTCGTCAAGTCAGAAGTTACTTTCTCGCGGATTGTCGGCGAGGACCGCGACTTTGGAAAGCTAGAAAAGGTCGGACGGTCTTGTAAAGGGTTCGGCCTTTCGCCTTTCGGAGCATCGTGCTACAACGCCAGCGTGGAACTCCGCCCCCGTGGTACGCTCGCCAGGCGAGCGCCGCGCTTCGCAGCGGCGGTGGCCGCGACGGCTTTTATCGTAGTTGCGGGCTGCGAAATGTTCTGGGCGCTCGGCGGCTCCCGAGGACTTTCTGGCGCTTGGGGTGGCAATCACGACCATCTGCCTGTAGGGCTCCGAGTTGCGAGCGCGTTCGCGGCCATCTTCCGCGTCGCTGGCGCGATCATTGTCCTCGGTCGTGCTCGATACTGGGCATCGTCTGACCAGCTTGGTATCTTGCGTTGGGGGACATGGGCGCTCGTCGCGGTAATGTGGCTGAGCGCAATAGCTAACTTTGCCTCGTCGAGCACCATGGAACGGTTCCAGAACGGGCCTGCTGCGCTACTCTTGGCGTTGCTCTGTCTCGTCGTTGCAAGAAGTCCATGAAGTTCAGCCACGCCGCTGCGCTTGCGCTCATGGGCTGGTATCTGGTGGTCCGATCCAATACGTGGGTCAACAAACGGTCGGTGGCGAGTACACCTTACAGAATCCAAAGTAGGACGCTACGTAGGGATGCGATAGAAACCTAGCCGACTCGGCGCGAGACAGTCGGCCTAGGCTTTGGTCGCCACAATTCATAGGGTCCTCATCGGCGCGTCCGTAAGTGGCCAGGTTCATCAATCATTGACATGACCGTCTATACCAGTGCCCGCGGGGCCGCGGTTCCGCCCGAGTGACGGCGTACTCTCGAAACTTACCGAGGGACGCATCCCAGTTTCCGGATTGGCGACAATCCGCCCGGAACACATCCCACCGACAGATCACGCTTCTATCCATCAGACGAACAGCGCCGCCACTGGCACCGTGCTGTGTTCTCCGCCGATGACGACGATGCCGGAATCGGTCACGTGCCATCCGCGTGCGCGGTCGGCATCGAGATCGTAGCCGATCAGGGCATCCTGGGGAACACGGACGTTCTTATCCAGGATAGCGCGGCGCACCTTGGCGTGGCGGCCGATGTCGCAGTTGTCCATGATGACGCAGCCTTCCAGGAGGGCGCCGGTGTGGACGTGGACGCGGCGTCCGAGAACGGACTTGCACACGATACCGCCGGAAAGAATGCATCCGCCGGATACGATGCTGTCAATGGCCTCACCGCGGCGATTGGCCTCGTCGAAGGCGAACTTCGCGGGCGGATCTGGGTAGCTAGTTCTTAGACCGCGTGAAAGAGTTGGTTGTGTAGCCAAACTTTTTGCGTGCGGCTTTTCGGTCGAACTTCCAGTTGATTGTGACGCCAACGCGGTTGATCCGGCGATTCCACGCGCG